>Ga0182739_1001734_pt1 | contig 21766 bp, 21 predicted proteins | sample eDN5th30CBELigBY_FD_128873 | JGI IMG/M metagenome (GOLD analysis project Ga0182739, IMG submission 128873) | Enriched backyard soil microbial communities from Emeryville, California, USA - eDNA 5th pass 30_C BE-Lig BY (version 2) (version 2) | ecosystem: Environmental > Terrestrial > Soil >...
GCGGCGACGACCGCCGCCAGCGCGTGCCGGCGAGCCGGTCCGGCCATCATGGGTTCCACCACGTGCTGCTCCCCTGGGTGGTCGACGCACGCCACGCTCCCACAGGACGCCCGAGCCGGCAACGGCCGACCCGGTGCGGGCGGGCGACGGCGGTCAGGAGCCGTACTGGTCGAGGACCAGGTGGGTGGCGATGTCGAGCTCGTCACCGACCTTCTCCATCCCCGACCAGCCGTTCACCCACCCGATCAGCGCCGAGAACCACACGTGGCCGAGCGTGCGGGTGGCCTGCACCTGGAACGCCGGGTCGAAGTCGTTGCCGAGCGCCATGGAGAGGATGCGGGTCATGGTGGCCGACACCTCCTCCTGGCACGCCGCCGCGCCGCGGTCAGGCGAGAGCAGGGCGGTGACGACGGCCTCGGAGAGCTTGGGCTCCTTCTCCATCGCCCGCGTGGCCCGGCGCAGCACGTCGGACACGCGCTCCGTGATGGTGTCGCCCTTGGGCGGCCGCTGGCCGACGCGGCGCTCGAGGTCGTGGGTCCACTCGACCATCGCCGCGGCGAGCAGGTGGTCCTTCGAGGAGAAGTACCGGTAGATCGTGCCGAGGGCGACGCCGGCCGACGTGGCGACGTCGCGCATCTGCACGGCGTCGTAGCCGCCGGAGGCGCCGAGGTCGAGGGCAGCGCGGATGACCCGCTCCCGACGGGCGGCCTGGCTCTTGGTCAGCGTCGTCGTGTCGGCGTCCATCTGGCCCGCCACCCTACGAGTTGGCCTTGCCCAGATCGCGGAACGGCGTGTCGCGGTCGGTCCGGGGCTCCCCGGGGAGGCCGAGGACGCGCTCCGCCATGATGTTGCGCTGCACCTCGTTGGAGCCCCCGGCGATGCGGATGGCGGGGGCGAAGAGGAACCGGGCCTGCCACTCGGTGCCGGCGGGGGCACCGTCGTCGAGCAGCTGCCCCTCGGGCCCGAGGACCTCGAGCGAGGTGTTGCCCAGGCGCCGCAGGTACTCGGCGGCGAACAGCTTCATCACCGAGGTCTCCGGTCCCGGTGGCACGCCCTTCGAGAGGGCGGTCTGGAGCCGGAACCCGTGGTAGCGCTGGATCTGCTGGCGGATCCAGCAGTCGACGAGGTGCTGGCGCAGGACCGGGTCGTCGGACACCCCCCGCTTCCGGGCCAGCTCGATGAGCGCCATGGTGTCGCTGCTCTTGTTGGCACCGGCGATAAGGCCGCGCTCGTTCGACAGGGTCGTGATCGCACAGCCCCAGCCGCCGTTGATCTCGCCCAGGACGTTGGCGACCGGGATGCGGACCTCGTCCATGAACACCTCGGAGAAGTGCTCGGAGCCGGTCATCTGCTTGAGCGGGCGGATGTCGAAGCCCGGCGTCGTCATGTCGACCAGGAAGTACGTGATGCCCTTGTGCTTCGGGACGTCGGGATCGGTGCGGGCGAGGAGGATGCCCCAGTCGCTGTCCGCGGCACCGGACGTCCACACCTTCTGGCCGGTGACCACGAACTCGTCGCCGTCGCGCACGGCCCGGGTGGAGATGTTGGCCAGGTCCGACCCGGCGTCGGGCTCGCTGAAGAGCTGGCACCAGACCTCGTCGCCCCGCAGCATCGGGAGGAGGTAGCGCTTCTTCTGCTCGTCGGTCCCGTGCCGCAGGATCGTGGGCCCGGCCATGCCGATGCCCACCGCGTAGTTGTTGACGGTCACGCCGAACTGGCTGGCCTCTTGGCCCCAGATCGTGTTCTGCATGGCCGTGCCGCCCCGGCCGCCGAACTCGGTGGGCCAGGTGATGCCGGCCCAGCCGTGGTCGACCAGGAGCTCCTGCCAGGCCTTGACCCGCCGGAGGAACACCTCCTCGCTCATCGTGTTCTCGAGGAACCCGGTCGAGAAGTCGTCGGGCCCGCCCTTGGCCGGGGCATGCGCCACCAGCCAGTCCCGGACCTCGGTCCGGAAGGCGGCCTCTTCAGGCGTGTCATCGAAGTCCACCGCCCCAGACTAGAACACGTTCTAGTCCCGGTACCCCCTCCGGGCCGGCCGCTCAGTTGAAGAGCGGGAGGTCCAGCGGGGCCCGCTTGGTGCGCTTGAGCTCCGAGAACTGCGGGAAGTCGGCGAAGACCCGCAGGGCGTCGTAGAACTTGAGGGCGGTCTCGTCGTCGGGGACGCTGCTGATCACCGGGCCGAACAGCGAGTTGCCCGACGGGAGGTAGGTGATGATGGGGGTGCCGACGTCGTCGCCCGTGCGGCGGAAGGCCTCGTCGCTCTCGGCTCGGATCTGCGCATCCCAGGACTCGTCGTCAGCCGCGTCGAGGATCGACTCGGGGAGCCCGACCGAGGCCACGAGGTCCGCAGGCACGGCGTTGGCGAAACCGGCCTTGATCCGCTCGGGGAACTCGCCTTCGGCTTCGGTGTTCCAGTAGGCCTCGCCCCACGCCTTGTAGAGACCGGCGACGGCACCGTTGCCGAACTGCTCGCGGGCGGCGGCGCAGATCCGGTGGTAGCGCAGGCCCTGGTGCTGGGCGTCGCGCATGCCCGGCATGTACTCGTCCTTGTCCTCGTTGATGAACTTCAGCGAGATGAACCGCCATCCCACCTTGATGCCACGGAGCTCCACCACCCGCCGGACCCACACCGACGTCTGCCAGGCGAAGGGGCAGCCCGGGTCGAAGAAGAACTCGATGTCGTAGGGACCGCCGGGGAGGTCGGCGATGGCGCGGGCAGGGGATTCGGCGAGATCGGTCATAGAAGCTTCAACAAGAACGGGCGGCTCCGAATTCCTCAGGTCCGGCCGCGACCCCGTTCGATGTCCCGGGCGGCCGGTTGCTGGCAGACTGCACCCGGACCGAAAACGAGTGGGAGCAGCAGTTGGAACGCTTGACCGGGCTTGACGCAGCCTTCTTGTACCTCGAGAACCCGACCAACCACATGCACGTCGCCATGACGATGGTGCTGGATCCGAGCACCGTGCCCGGCGGCTACTCGTTCGAGAACCTGAAGGAGTTCATCCGCGGCCGGCTGCACCTGGTGCCGCCCTTCACCCGGCGGTTGTGCGAGGTGCCCCTCAACCTGGCCCATCCGCTGTGGGTGGAGGACCCCAACTTCGACCTCGACTTCCACATCCGGCGGATCGGCTGCCCGGCTCCCGGCGGGCGCCGGGAGCTCGGCGAGATGGCCGGTCAGATCGCCAGCACCCCGCTCGACCGCTCCCGTCCCCTCTGGGAGCTGTGGGTGATCGAGGGCCTGAAGCAGGACCGCATCGGCGTCGTCACCAAGGTCCACCACGCCGCCATCGACGGCAGCTCCGGCGCCGAGCTGATGGTCCACCTGTTCGACCTGGAGCCGGAGGCGGCCGAGCCCCCGCCTCCCGCGGACCACGAGCCCGAGCACATCCCCAACGACTTCGAGCTGCTCGGCCACGCCGCGGCCAGCCGGGTGCGGAAGCTCATCGCCCTGCCCAAGCTCATCGGCGACACGGTGGTGTCGGTCAACCGCGTCGCCCAGGGCCGGCGCAGCAGCGAGGAGGGCAAGACCGGTGCCGCACCGCTCACCGCGCCCCGCACCTCGTGGAACGGCAGCCTGTCGCCGCTGCGCTCGGTCGGCTTCGCCCGCGTGACGCTCGACGACGTGAAGGCGCTCAAGGACGCGTTCGGGTGCACCGTCAACGACGTCGTGCTCGGCCTGTGCGCCGGCACGCTCCGGTCCTACATGCAAGCCAACGAGGACGTGCCCGACACCCCGCTGGTCGCGGCCTGCCCCGTGTCGGTGCGCGCCGCGGAGGACGCGGCGCCGGGCAACAAGGTCTCGGCCATGTTCGCCACGCTCGACACCCAGCTCGACGACCCCGTCGAGCGCATCCGCGCCATCCAGGCCTGCACGGTCGGCGCCAAGGAGGAGCACAAGGCGGTCGGCGCCGACATGCTCCAGAACTGGGCCGAGTACGCCGCGCCCAACACGTTCAACCTGGCCTCGCGGCTCTACTCCAGCTGGGGTCTGGCCGACAGCCACCGCCCGATCCACAACGTGATCATCTCGAACGTCCCCGGCCCGGGCTTCCCGCTCTACTACGCCGGTGCCGAGATGGTGGCGGCCTACCCGATGGGCCCGGTCATGGAGGGCGTGGGCCTCAACATCACGGTCATGAGCTACCGCGGCTCGGTGGACTTCGGCTTCATGGTCGACCGCGAGCTGGTGTCGGACGTGTGGGACATGGCCGATCGGGTGAAGCCGGCGCTCGAGGAGCTCCAGGCTGCCGCCAAGCTCCTCGCGGAGGGCGCCGAGCCCACCGTGGATCCCGGGTCACCGGTCGACGCCGACGGCATCCCGCCCGCCAACCCCGCCCCCATGCGCGCCGACCTCACCTGACCCAACCCCGCAACTTTTCGTGATGGTGGTGGCTCAGCCACCAAAGTCACGAAAAGTTCGACGCGAGGTGGACCTGACGGGTCGTCAGGAAAACTGAAACCTGTTCTCGTTCGGGTGGTAGAAACCACCCCATGGGGTTCAACATCGCTGATCTGTTCGAGCGCGCCGTCGACGCCGTTCCCGACCGCCGCGCCCTGGTGTGCGGCGACCGCACGCTCACCTTCGCCGAGTTCGACGCCGAGGCGAACCAGCTGGCGAACCACCTGCTCGCCGAGGGCTTCGGGCACGGCGACCACATCGGCATCTACGGCCAGAACTCCGCCGAGTGGATGATCGCCATGGTGGCGGCCTTCAAGATCCGCGCCGTGCCGATCAACATCAACTTCCGCTACGTCGAAGACGAGCTGGCCTACCTGTTCGACAACGCCGACCTCGTGGCGCTGGTCCACTCCCGCGAGTACATCGACCGCATCGAGGCCGTCACCGCCAAGGTCCCCGGGCTGCGCCACTTCGTCATGATCGACGACGGCTCGGACCTCGATCCGGCCCGCATCGGCGCCGTCTCGTGGGCCGACGCCATCGCCGGCGCCAGCCCCGAGCGCCCGCAGCTCCCCCGCACCGATGACGACCACTACGTGCTCTACACCGGTGGCACCACCGGCATGCCGAAGGGCGTCGTGTGGCGCCACGAGGACGTCTTCTACGCCCTCGGCGGGGGCGTCGACGCCTACACCAACGAGCGGGTCACCCACGGCATGCAGCTCGCCGAGAAGGCGGCGGCGTCCGAGGCTCCGATGGTCACGCTCAACGCCCCGCCGCTCATGCACGGCGCCGCCCAGTGGGGCGCGCTGCGCTTCTTCTTCGAGGGCAACACCGTGGTGTTCGTGCCCAAGTTCTCGCCCGAGGAGGTGTGGGCCACCATCGAGCGCGACAGGGTCACCACCATCGTCATCACCGGCGACGCCATGGCCCGACCGCTCGTCGAGTGCCTCCACGAGCACCCCGACCGCTGGGACCTCTCGTCCCTGTTCGTGGTCTCCTCCAGCGCCGCCATCTTCTCGCCGACGCTCAAGGACCAGCTGCTCGACCTGCTGCCGAACATCATCATCGTGGATGCCATCGGATCCTCCGAGAGCGGCATGAACGGCATGGTCATCCAGACCAAGGGCGAGACCCTCAACCACGGCGGCGGCGGCCCCACGGTGAAGGCCGGGCGCGACGCCGTCGTCCTCGACGACGACCTCAACCCCCTCCCGCCCGGCACCGGCACCGTCGGCAAGCTGGCCCGGGGCGGCAACATCCCGATCGGGTACTACAAGGACCCGGAGAAGACGGCCGCCAACTTCGTGACCGCTCCCGACGGCAACCGCTACGTGGTGGCCGGCGACTTCGCCCTCCTCGAAGAGGACGGCACGATCACGCTGCTCGGACGCGGCTCGGTCTGCATCAACTCGGGCGGCGAGAAGATCTACCCCGAAGAGGTCGAAGGCGTGCTCAAGGCCCATCCCGAGGTGTACGACACCCTCGTCGTCGGCGTCCCCGACGACCGCTGGGGCCAGGCCGTGTGCGCCGTCGTCCAGCCCCGCGAGGGCCACGAGCCACCCACGCTCGAGGACCTGGCCGAGCACTGCCGCACCGCCCTCGCCCGCTACAAGGTGCCGCGCCACCTCGTGCTCGTCGACGAGATCCACCGCTCCCCCAGCGGCAAGCCGGACTACCCGTGGGCCACCGCCCTCGCCAAAGACGCCGTCACCGCCGACGCCTGAGCGCGCGTCGGCGGCGGTGCCCGCTGCCCGGCCGGGCGGTGCCGCCGCCACCGTCCGGTTCTCCGAGCCCGGAACCTGATCAGGTGCCGGTGAAGTTGGGCTTGCGCTTCTCCTTGAAGGCGCGGGGCCCTTCCTTGGCGTCGTTCGTGTTGAAGATGATCGGCTCGCCGATGGTGAGCTCGTGGGCCAGGCCGTCGGCCTCGGACATCGCGGCGGTCTCCCGCATCGACTTGAGGACGGCCGCCACGGCGAGCGGGCCGTTCTCGGCGATCATCTCGGCCAGCTCACGGGCCTTCGCCATCGCCTGGCCGTCGGGGACGACGTGGCCGATGAGGCCGATCTCCTTGGCCTCCCGGGCGGAGATGAGCCGGCCGGTGAGCAGCAGGTCGGCGGCGTTGGTGAAGGCGATCTGGCGCTGGAGGCGGACCGTGGAGCCGCCGAGCGGGAACAGGCCCCGGCGCACCTCGGCGATGCCGAGCTGGGCCGACTCGCCGGCCACGCGGATCTCGGTGGCCTGGAGGATCTCGGTGCCACCGGCCACGCAGTAGCCCTCGACGGCGGCGATGATCGGCTTGTTGGGCCGGCCGTGGCGGAGCAAGGCCTTCCAGTGGAGGTCGGGGTCCTCCGCCATGCGGGCCATCTCCTCGTCGGAGAACCCGGCGGCGAGCGCCTTGAGGTCCATACCCGAGCAGAAGTCGCCGCCGGCGCCGGTGAGGATGCCGACGCGCAGTTCGGGGTCGTCGTTCAGGGTCTTCCACGCATCGGCGACGCCGACGAGCATGGTGGGACTGAAGGCGTTCTTGGCCGCCGGCCGGTTGAGCGTGACGGTGAGGATGTGGCCGTCGCGCTCGGCGATGAAGTGCGGCTCTTCTGCGATGACGTCTGACATGCCGTCAGACTAGAACACGTTCTACTTTCGGTTCACCTCCGGGGTGGAGCGCCGCGTGCGACTCATCGGTCTGTGGCCGCCGCTCCGACTCCAGGGCACGATCGACCTCCTGATCCGGATGGCCAGCCCACGGCTCGCCCTGCCGGTCCTCCCTCGGTGCCGCGCACCCGCTCCACAGACGGCCGCTCCCGCGGTCGTCGCCCGTTCCCACCGCGGAGGTTTCCCGCATGCCCACGTCTCGCTCCCTGTCTCCCGTCGGCCGGCCCCGCACGCTGCTGGTCGCCGTCAGCCTCACGATCCTCGCCGCCATCGGCGCCACCGCCTGCGACCCGCTCCCGCCCCTCCCGCCTGCCCCGCCCGGAGGCACCTCGGCCGCCTGCAACGACATGGGCTGGGGCTCGGGGGCCAAGCGCGCCACCCGCATGGTCGCCTCGGAGGTCGTACGGGTGCGGACCGCCCAGCACCCCTGCTTCGACCGCATGGTCGTCGACCTGAAGTCGGCTCCGGCGGCCGGGTGGTCCGTCCGCTACCACGAGGTCACGAAGGTCGGCGTCGGCGCCATCCCCATCCCGCTCCGGGGCAACGCCGACCTCGAGGTCGTGGCCCAGGCGCCGGCGTACGGACCGAACGGCATGTCCGTCTTCCGCCCGGCGAACCGCTGGGAGGTGGCCGACGTCGCTGGCTACCAGACCTTCCGCCAGGTCGCCTACGCCGGCAGCTTCGAGGGCGAGACCACGTTCGGCCTCGGCGTCCGAACCCGCCTCCCCTTCCGGGTCTTCGCCCTCTCCGACAAGAACGGCACCAAGCTCGTCGTCGACGTCGCCCACCGCTGGCCCTGATGACCGATGAGTCCGGCGGCGCCGGAGCGTCTTCCTCGCATGGATGCAGAGCACGTTGCGGCGTCGCTGGTCGTCGACGCCCCGGTCGAGACGGTGTTCTCGGCGATCGCCGATCCGACGACCCACGCGGCGGTCGACGGGACCGGGTGGGTGCAGGGGGCGCACGACACCCAGCCGATCGCCGGCGCCGGGCAGGTGTTCCGGATGGGGATGTTCCACCCGAACCACCCCGACGGGAACTACGAGACGGCCAACCTCGTCGAGGCGTTCGACCCGCCCACCGCCATCTCCTGGCGGACCGGCACCGAGGACGCCGACACCGGCGAGCTCAGCTTCGGCGGCTGGTTCTGGCGCTACGACCTCGCACCGGTCGGCCCTGACCGCACCGAGGTCACCTTGACCTACGACTGGTCGGCGGTCGGCCCCGAGGTGCACGAGTACCTCTCCTTTCCGCCGTTCGGTCCGGACCACCTCGCCAACTCGCTCGAGCACCTGGCCGCCGTGGTCGCCGCCAGGTAGCTCGTCGCCTCGCGGCAGCGGTCACCGCTCAGCTGGGACGGGGCACCAGCGACCGTCCGCCGGGCCCGCCGTTCGGGGCTTGGACGGCGCCCGTTCGAGGGTGGTCACGATCATGTGGGGGCCGATCGTGGCCGCATGCCCATCCACCGCCCCGACGGCAGCAGATCGAGGAGCCCGGCTCTCTCGGCGGGGGACACCGGCGCGCCGTCCGCCATCGCCTCCGTGCGTGGACGCGGGAGCGTTCGGGCGTGGGGCGGCCCGGTGTGCGACGGTGGCGAGATGAGCCGGCTTCCCGATCTCGATCCGCTGCAGTTCACCGAGGCGCAAGGGCGGCTCGCGAGCGACCTGGCGAACCGGCCGGAGGTGCAGGCCAACGGCATCGTCGGCCCGTTCGCCGCCTGGATGCACGCACCGGCGCTGGGCGAGCCGCTGGCCGCGCTCGGGACCGGGATCCGTTTCGGCGCCTCGCTGCCCGCGAACGCCACCGAGGTGGCGATCTGCACGACCGCAACGTTCTACGGGTCGAGCTTCGAGGCGTCGGCCCACCAGCCGCTCGCCCTCCGGGCCGGGGTCGACGGGGCGGCGCTCGGGCGCCTCTTCGCCGGGGACGAGCCGGGGTTCGAGGGCGACGACGCCGCCGCTCACGCCGTGGCCAGCGAGCTCCTGCGGACACACCGCATCAGCGATGCCGCCCATGCGGACGCGGTGGCGCGGTTCGGTTCGCAGGGGGTCGTCGAGCTGGTGACGACCGTGGGCTACTACGCTCTCAACGCCCTGCTGCTCAACGGGTTCGAGATCCCGCTCGCACCCGGCATGGACGACCCGCTGGCAGGGTCGCCTGGCTGATCACTTCTCGAGCTTGGCCTCGATGCGGCCCAGGGCCTGGACCACACGGTCGGTCTGGGCCTGCTGCTCGACCACCATGCGGGCCAGCCAGAAGCGCAGGAGCCGGGCCAGCGAGAACCGGATGAAGAGGCCGACGCCGATGATGGCCAGGCCGATGCCCAAGATGCCGCCCGAGATGAGCATCGGCACCTGGTCGGCCACGTACTCGGAGCCCGAGGCGTTCCAGTAGGCGACGAGGATCAGGATCACGCCGATGACCGGCAGGACCAGCCCGATCTTCAGGAGCAGGCCCTCGGCGTCGGCCGACGGCTCGGGGACGTGGAGGTCTTCGACGCCGAGCTCGAGGCGGTCGGCGGCGCTGGGCTCGTTGGAGGCGGTCAGGTCGGTCATGTGGATGCTCCGAGGTAGGCAGCCGAGAGCTCGGCTTCGAGGTCAGCGGGTGGGCCGGCGGCGACGACGTGGCCGTGCTGCATGATCACGGCGTGGTCGGCGACACCGAGGACGGTGCGGGCGAACTGCTCGACGACCAGGATCGACACGCCTTCGGTGGCGATCCCGGCGACGATCTCGTAGAGCTCGGCGACGATGAGCGGCGCCAGGCCCATGGACAGCTCGTCGATGATGAGCAGCCCCGGGTCGGTGGCGAGGCCCCGGGCCATGGCGAGCATCTGCTGCTCGCCGCCCGAGAGGGTGCCGGCCACCTGGCCGATGCGCTCGCCGAGGCGGGGGAACCGGGCGACGGCGTCGTCGATGATCTGCTCGGCCGGCGTGCCGCGGTAGCTGGCCATCACCAGGTTCTCGCGCACGGTCAGGCTGCGGAAGACGCCGCGGCCCTCGGGGATGGTGCACAGGCCGAGGCGGGCGAGCTCGTCGGGCTTCACGCCGTTGACGTGGCGGCCGCCGACGTGGACGCAGCCCTTCGACGCCGGGTGCTGGCCGGTGGCCACGAGCAAGGTGGTGGTCTTGCCGGCGCCGTTGGGCCCGAGCAGCGCCACCACCTGGCCGCGGGGCACCACGAGGTCGATGCCGTGGAGCACCTGGATGCGCCCGTAGGCGGCGTGGACGTTGCGCAGCTCCAGGAGGGGGGCGGTGAGCTCGGTCATCCGACGGGTGCTCCTGGGTCCTGGCCGAGGTAGGCATCGATCACGTCGGGGTTCTTCTGGACCTCGATCGGCGTTCCCGCCGCCAGGACCTCGCCGAAGTTCAACACGGTGATCTGGGCGCACAGGCGCATGACGAGGGGGACGTCGTGCTCGACGAGCAAGATGCCGAGGCCGTCGCCGGTGAGGTCGACGAGGATCTCGGCGAAGCGGTCGGTCTCGTGCTCGTCGAGGCCCGACGCCGGCTCGTCGAGCAGCAGCACGCGGGGGTGGCACGCCAGGGCCCGGGCCAGCTCCACCAGGCGGGCCGAGCCCGTGGAGAGCGAATCGGCGCGCTGACCGGCGACCGCGGTGAGACCCACCCGGGCGAGCAGCTGATCGGTGGCGGCCTGCGGATCGGTGCCCGTCTCGCGCCGGAGCTCGGCGGCGGTGAGGACGTTGTCGCGAACGGTCAGCGACCCGAACAGCTCCAGCCGCTGGAACGTGCGGGCGATGCCGCCGCGGGCCCGCTGGTGCGCGGACACGCCGGTGATGTCGTTCCCGTCGAGCAGCACGTGGCCGCGCGTCGGCGGCTGGAGCCCGGTGATGACGTTGAACGTGGTGGTCTTGCCGGCGCCGTTGGGCCCGATCAGCCCGGTGATCTCGCCGGCGTCCACGGTGAGGCTCACGTCGTTCACGGCGAGGTGCCCGCCGAAGCGGACGGCGATCTCACGCGTCTCGAGGATCGGCATGGCACCTCCCCCAGCTCAAGCCGAGCTCGGCGTCGATCGCCTCGCGCTCGTCCGACGACAGGGACCCGCCGCCGGCGAGCACCAGTTCGGGCACCACCTCAGGGGGCGGGGGCGACAGCAGCTCCATCGCCCGGTTGCGGTGAGGATCGTGGCGCGATGCCCCGGAGCGCTTGGCCCACACGGCCCGCACCTTGTCGGCGGTCTGGGCGATGGCACCGTCGGGGTTGCTGGCGAGGCTGATGCCGGCGAGGCCCGGGAGCACCGTCATCAGGTTCTTCAGCGCCGGCCACGTGTCGCCGATCAGCGGGAACATCGAGTAGAGCATCGCCCCCAGCAGCACCCCGGCGATGGCGGCGATGCCGCCGACCACGGCCATGAGCACGAGGGGCAGGCCGGGCAGGGCGCCCTGCAGCAGGGCGAACTGCTCGGTGCCGACCTTGCCGCGCCAGCCGCCCAGCAGGGCGCCGCCGATGCCGGCGATGGCCGCCGAGAGGGCGAACACCTGGAGCTTGAGCCGGGTGAGGTCGAGGCCGAGGGTGGCGCACGCCGCCGGGCTGTCCTTCATCGCCTGGAGGCGGCGGCCGAACGGCCCCCGCCGGATGAACGTGACGAGCAGGCCCAGCAGCGCGAACACGACGGCCATGAGCACGAGGTTGGCCCGGTTGCTGCTGGTGTCGACAGGGCCGAGGTGCAGGCGCTCGTAGGACGCATCGCCCTGGCTGAAGACCGGGACACCGGCGAACACGGCCTTCTCGCAGAACAGGGCGAACGCCATCGTGGACAGTGCGAGGTACAGCCCCTTGAGGCGCAGCGAGGGCAGGGCCACCAGGGCCCCGACCACGCCGCAGATGAGCACCACGAGGATGAGGGCGAACGGGTTGCCGTCGCTCCCCCACTCGTACATGACCAGGGCGCCGATGCCGGCGAACGCCAGCGGGGCGAGCGAGATCTGGCCGCCGTAGCCCATGAGCGGCACGAGGGAGAGGGCCACGATGGCGAGGGCGAGGCCGTAGCCGACGGCGTCGAGCGCGGTGCCGTCGAGCAGTGACGGCACGATGGACGCGGCCACGACCAGCGCCGCGGAGGCGATGGCCACCGAGCGCATCGACGGGTTCGGGACCCGGCTGCGGTCGGGCTGCCGGTTGAAGAGCGACGCCTTCTCCTGCGGGACGACCAGCAGGGCGATGAACAACATGATCACCGGCACCGTCTCGACGTTGATCCAGCCGGCCATCGTGTGGAGGAGCCCAGCGGCCCGGTCGGGCACCCAGCCCGGCTCGGTCCCCGGCGCCATCCACGCGTTGATGTCGGTGGAGTACCGCGACGCCGCCTCCCGGAGCAGCCCGAGGATCACGGCGCCGAGCACGGTGAGCGGGAGGCTGCGCAGCCGACCGACCACGGCCGCCGCGTACGCGTTGATCACGAGCAGCGTGAGCGTGGTCTGGTCCAGCGTCAGGATCGGGGCGATGAGCACGCCGGCCACGGCGGCGAGCGTGCAGCCGACGGCCCACGACAGCGACGAGATCCGGTCCGGCGAGACGCCGTTGAGGCCGGCCAGCTCACGGCTGTCGACCACGGCCCGCATGGCCACCCCGACGCGGGTCCGGTACAGGAGGATGCGCAGCGCGACGGCGACGACGACGGCCACCACGAAGACCACGATCTGGTGGTAGTCGACGCCGACGCCGGCGATGCGCACGACGTCGCCGTCGAAGAAGCGGGGCAGGTTGCGGGACTCGGCCGGCGACCAGACCACGGTCGCCAGCTGGATCAGCGCCACCAGCAGGCCGATCGGGACGACGATCCGGGTGATGGGCGAGGCGTCGTGGAGGCGCCGCATCAGCACCTTGTCGATGAGGAGCCCGAACGCCGGGGCGAACACGCCCAGCGTCAGCACGAGGGCGAGCCACACGGGCAGGCCCCACGCGTCAGGCGAGCTCAGCTGCCAGTAGACGAACGCCGCCCACATGGCCACGGCGCCGTGGGCGAAGTTGAAGATGCCCGACGTCTGGTACGTGACCACGAGGCCGCTCGCGGCGACCGCGTAGATGGCCGCACTGGCCAGACCGAAGACCAGGAGCGGCCCGAGCTCGTTCACTACGAGGACTTCAGCTTGGCCCCGCCGCCGAAGTCGTCCTTCAGGTCGTAGCGGTACGAGTCGTCGCAGTCGAACGTCGTGGGCTTCTCGGGCCAGAGCCGCTTGAACGCCCCGTCCACGACCTCCATGTACATGAAGCAGTTGGAGCTCTTGTTCGCCCCGGGATCGGCCAGGAAGTGGAGGCCGCCGCCGTCCCACTTGTGGATGTCCTTCAGCGCGGCGAGGACACTGGCCCGGGTGATGTCGTCGCCGACGGACTTGGCGGCGGTGGCGAACAGCAGCCCGGCCGAGAACGACTGCACGCCGAGCGACGTGGGGTCGACCTTGGCGCCGACCTTGTCGTAGGCGGCCATGTAGGCCTGGAGCGCCGGCGAATCGTCGACCTCTTCGAACGGCACGGTGTTGAGCTGGACGATGGCGCCCTCGGCCCCCGGCTCCTTGAGCAGGTCCGGGTCGTAGTACTGCTGGCCGAGGTCGACGACCTCCGGCTGGAAGTCCTGGGTCTTCATGTCGCGCAGGAGCTTGGCGGTCTCCGACGTGGCCGACACCATGGTCACCCACTGCACGCCCTTGGCCTTCATCTCCGAGGCCTCGGTGGCGTAGCTCTCCTGCACGACGCCCGTCTCCTTGTCGTAGACGAAGTCGTAGCCCTGTGCCTCGTAGGCGAGCTTGATGCGCTCGGCCTGGACCGACGCCGTATCGATTCCGGAGTACAAGATGGCGGCCTTCTTCACCGCCTCGGGGTGCTGCTGCTTGACCCAGAGGGCACCGCCGATCGGGTAGAAGTTCGACGGGTTGGGCACCGGGGCGACCACGTTGTCGCTCAGGCCCTTGGCCGCCGTGGCCGTGTAGCCCGGCACCTCGATGAGGCCGCAGTCGACCATCTGCTGGGCGCCCTGGTTGTCGGTCACCGAGCCGGAGCCGACGATGGCGAACACCCCGGCGTTGCACGCCTCCTTGGTGGCCTCCAGGTGGCTGAAGAGCTTCGAGTCGATCTTGGTGAGCTCGAGCTTGCGGCCGTTGATCCCGCCGAAGCCGTTGCACCAGTCGGTGAACGCCTGCATCGACTCCTCGATGCTGGCCGTGGGCACCTTGACCTGGCCGGCCTTGTCGGAGATGACGGCGATCTTGATGGTGTCGGCGCTGACGCCGGGGACCTTCTCGGCCGGCTCGGCGGGCGCTTGGTCGCCCTTGCCGCACGGGACCGCGAGGGTGCCGATCTTGGGACCGCCCTCGCCCTCGGAGATGCCGGCGCTGCTGGTGCCGCCGGTGCTGCTCGCCGCCGCCGAGCCGCCGCCGGTCCCACCGCCCGCCGCCAGCTCGTCATCGGACAGTCGGCTGCCGCACGCGGCCGCCGAGAGGGCGACGGCGCAGCACAGCGCAACGACACGGATCTTCACAAGCAGGTCCCCTTACAGATGCTCGGTGGAGGAATGTAGCGCGCGGGTGAACACCGACCTGACGGGCCGTCAGGTTCGGGGACGCCGCGGGCCGATCAGCCGGCGGCGAGCAGCGCGCCGAGGCGCCGCAGGTGGGCGGTCCCGCCCCCGAGGCTGAGCTCCAGGTGCTTCGCCCACCGGAACGTGCGGTGCACCGGGTAGTCGGTGTCGACGCCGATGCCGCCGTGCAGGTGCTGGGCGGCGTGGACGACGCGGTGCGCGCCGTCGGCCGCCCAGTACTTGGCGATGGCCAGCTCCTCGGCCGCCGGGAGCCCCTCGCCCAGCCGCCAGGCCGCCTGGTAGGCGGTGAGGCGCACGGCCTCGGTGTCGATGTAGGCGTCGGCCGCCCGGTGGGCGACCGCCTGGAACGTGGCGATCGGCGTGTCGAACTGCTTCCGCTCGCTCGTGTAGCTGGCGGTGGTCCGGGTCGCCGCCTCGCACACGCCGGCGGTGACGGCGCAGTACGCCGCGACGGCCCGGTCGGCGACCCAGGTGACCACACCGGCCCCGCCGTCGACCGTGCCGACCACGTCGGCGGCCGTGACGGCCACGCCGTCGAACGTGAACGTGGTGAGCGGCTCCAGGTTCGGGCCGTGGTTGACCTCCGCGCTGACGCCCCCGGCCTTCGGGTCCACGAGGAACACCGTCGAGGTGCCGTCGCCGGTGCGGGCGGGCACGAGGACGCGAGCCGCGTGCACGGCGCCGGGCACCAGGTCCTTGGTGCCGCTGATGGTCCAGCCGGCGCCGGACGCCGTGGCGGTGGTGGCCGGCACGGCGGGCGGGAGGCCGTCGCCGCCTTCGGACAGGGCCGCGGTGAGCAAGACGCTGCCGTCGATCACCCCGGGCAGGTGCGCGGCCTGCTGGTCAGCCGTGCCGAACTCGGCGATGGGCAGGGCGCCCAGCACCAGGGTCGACAGGAGCGGGAGCGGCGCCACGTTGCGGCCCGCCTGCTCCAGGACCAGGGCCAGCTCGTAGAAGCCGTAGCCACCGCCGCCGTGGGCCTCGGGGAGCGACAGCCCGAGCAGATCGGCCTTGGCCAGCTCGCTCCAGGTGTCGGCGGCGAACCAGTCGTCGCCGGCCTCGATGTCGCGGATGCGATCGGCCGGGAGCTGCTCGCTCAGGATCTGCCCGGCGAGGTCGCGCAGGGCCGTCTGCTCTTCGGAGAGTGCGAAGTCCATGGTGTCTGTCTCCTACATCCGCGGCATGCGGGGCATGCCCAGGCCGAACATGGCGATGAGGTCGCGCTGGATCTCGTTCACGCCTCCGCCGAAGGTCAAGATCAGGGAGCCCTGGGCGCCCCGGTTGATGCGCGAGGCCAGCTCGGCCGCCGGGGAGTCCGCCGTGAGGTTGGCGGCCTGGCCGATGATCTCGGCCAGCAGCTGGTAGGCGTCGGTGAAGAACTCGGTGCCGAACACCTTGATGGAGCTGGCGTCGGCCGGGTTGACCTGCTCCCCCGCTGCCTCGAGCGCCGCCACCTTCCAGTTGAGGAGGGTGAGGAACTCGATGCCGGCACGCACCTTCGCCAGGTTGAGCTGCACCCACTCCTGGTCGATCACCCGCTTGCCGTCGGGGGTCGTGTGCTCCCGAGCCCAGGCGAGCGTGTCCTCGTAGGTGCGCTCGATCATCCCCGGCGGGGCCAGGCCCACCCGCTCGTAGTTGAGCTGGTTGATGATGAGGCCCCAGCCGCCGTGGAGCTCGCCGAGGATGGCGGAGTCCGGCACCCGCACGTCGTCGTAGAACGTGTGGAACGTGCTGGCGTTCACCATCGTGTGGATCTTCGTGTACGAGTACCCGGGGTCGGTGGCGGGCACCAGGAACATCGTGATGCCCTTGTGCTTGGGGACATCGGGGTCGGTGCGGGCGGCGAGCCAGATGTAGTCGGCGTAGTTGGCCAGCGAGGTGAAGGTCTTCTGCCCGTTGATCACCCACTCGTCGCCGTCTTTCACCGCCTTGGTGGTGAGCGAGGCGAGGTCGGTGCCCGAGTTGGGCTCCGTGTAGCCGATCGAGAAGTGCAGCTCGCCGGCGAGGATCTTCGGGAGGAAGAAGTCCTTCTGCTCCTGCGTGCCGAACTGCATGATCGTCATGCCGACGGTGTTGATCGACAGGAACGGCGTGGGGGCGCCCGCCCGCCAGGACTCGTTCATGAAGATGAACTGCTCGACGGGCCCGAAGCCGCGGCCCCCGTACTCCTCCGGCCAGCCGACGCCGAGCCAGCGGTCGCGGCCCATCTGCCGGACGGCCTCGAGGCACTCGGGGCTGCCGGTCTCCCCCGCAGCAGCAGCGGCGATGACCTCCGGGGTCATCAGATCGGCGAAGTAGGCACGAAGCTCCTTGCGGAGCGCTTCTTGCTCAGGCGTGTACGCGATGTGCACGGAAACCATTCCCCTGACGGTCCATCAGAACTAGAACACGTTCTAGCACGGTGCCCTCTCGCCGTTCCCAGGCGGGCGATCTAGCCTCGCGGCCGTGACTGCAGCGGAGCGCTTCCCGATCACGTTCGACGACGACGCCAACGAGCTGCTGGCCAAGGACCCGCTGGCGCTGCTCTACGGGATGCTGCTGGACCAGCAGGTGCCGATGACCTGGGCGTTCAAGTCGCCCCTCGTCTTGAAGGAGCGCTTCGGCGACCGCTGGTCACCCGAGGGCATCGCGTCGACGTCCGAGGAGGACGTGGTCGAGATCTTCTGCCGCAAGCCGGCCGTGCACCGCTACCCCGCCGCCATGGCTCGCCGGGCGCACGCGATCGCCACCGACATCGTGGAGGAGTACGACGGCGACACCGCCTCGATCTGGACCACCGCCAAGTCGGGCGAGACCCTCTTCAGGCGGGTGTCGAGCCTGCCCGGGTTCGCCACCGAGAAGAGCCAGATCTTCGTGGCCCTCCTCGCCAAGCGCTTCGACGTGAAGCCCCGCGGCTGGAAGGCCGCCGCCGGCGCCTTCAGCGACGACCAGCCCCGCTCCGCCGCCGACGTCGACTCCCTCCCCAAGCTCCGCGAGGTCCAGGCCTGGAAGAAGGCCCAGAAGGCCGCCAAGAAGTCCAAGTCCGAGTTCTCCCTGTAGCCCTGGCTCTCGGGTCGAGTGGAGACCGTCGCGGCCGAGGAGCGCTCAGCGGCGCTCCCAGAAGGTCCGGTCGTCACCGGACTCCCAGCGGGCGTCGCCGGATGAAGGGTCGTCGGGCCGGTCGGACTCGTCGGCTTCGCCGTCGGGTGCATCGGCGCGGTGGACGACCCAGGCGGCCAGGCCGGTGGTGATCGGGACCGAGGCGATGAGGCCGATCGAGCCGACGAGGGCGCCGACGGCCTCGACGGCGACGGTCTCGGTGGTGACGACGCCCCACACGGATCGGCCGCCCTGGGAGAACATCAAGAGGAGCGGCAGCGATGCGCCGGCGTAGGCGAGGACGAGGGTGTTCACCGTCGATGCGACGTGGTCCCGGCCGATGCGGAGTCCCGACCGGTACAGGTCCAGGGCGCTGCGGCCCGGGTCCGCGGCCTGCAGCTCCGACACCGCGGAGACCTGCGTGACCGTCATGTCGTCGAGGACGCCGAGGGACCCGATGACGAGACCGGCCAGGATCAGCCCCCGGAGGTCGAGCCGGCCGGCGGCCACCGTGAGGCTCACGGCGTTCTCGTCGCTGAACCCGGTGAAGTGGGCCAGGCCGATGAACGACGCGCCGAGGAGCGTCGTCAACAGGAGCGACAGCACCGACCCGGCGAAGGCCACATGGGTGCCGACGTGGATGCCGTGGGCGAGGTAGAGGGCGCTGAACGCCACGACGATCGCGGTGACGAGCGCCAGGGGAAGCGGTGGACCCCCGCGCAGGAGCGCGGGAAGGAGGAAGGCGACGATCACCACGAGGCTGATCGCCATCCCGAGCAGGGCCCGGATGCCCTGCATCCGGCTGAGCGCCACGACCGCCGCCACGAACAGACAGGCCAGCAAGAAGACCGGCCGGCCCCGCTGGTAGTCGTCGAACTGGTACTTGTACCCGGCCGGCCCCTTGGCGAAGTACGACATCCGGATGTGGTCCCCGGCGCGGAGGTCGGGCGCCCCGGGCACGCCCCGCGTGACGGGCAGGTCGGTCAGCTCGCCGTTCTCCGGTCCGCTCGTCACCCGCACCTCGGCGGTCAGGCACTCGATCGTCGCGTCGTACTGGTCCGGGCAGACATCGGGGATCACCGCGTTCACGGTGCCGCTGACGAACACGGTCCCCGGGATCACGCCCGGGGCCTTCGTGACCGGGCCCACCGGCCGGAGCACCACGAGGCCGACCACCGTGAGCAGCAGGCACAGGCCGATCCCGGCGGCCAGCAGGCGCGCCACGCGCGGCGAGCCGGTGCGGAGCCGCAAGCTGCCGTGCGAGTGGACGTGCGGGTGCGCGGGCGGATGGTCGTCACGGGTCTTCGGCACGGGGGAGACGTTAGACACCTTTCAAATGAGATTGACAATCATTCCCATTTGCGCGAAACAGTACGGCATGCACCAACGAGCCATCGCCACGTCCATCGCCCTGCTCCTCCTCGCCCCGCTCGCCGCCTGCGGCTCCGACCGCGACGGCGCCGCCTCCGCGCCCACCGCCGGCGGGAGCGGAGGCGACAGCACCATCGAGGTGGAGGCCGCCTTCTACCCGCTCCAGTGGATCGCCGAGCAGGTCGGCGGGAGCGGGGTCACCGTCTCCTCCCTCACTCCCCCGGGGGCCGAGCCCCACGACCTGGAGCTCACGCCGAAGCAGGTCGCCGGCATCGGCGAGGCCGACGTCGTCGTGAAGCTCTCCGGGTTCCAGCCCGCCGTCGACGACGCCACCGGCGACCGCAAGAACGTGTTCGACGTGGCGGATGTCGTCGACTTGGACCTCACCACCACCGAGCACGAGCACGAAGGCAGCGAGGACCACGCAGACGAGGAGGAGGGTCACGACGACGAGAAGGTCGCCGATCCCCACTTCTGGCTGGATCCGACGCTGCTCGCCGAGGTGGCACCGGCCCTGGCCGATCGGTTCGGCAAGCTCGACCCGGACCACGCCGCGGCGTACCAGCAGCGCGCCGACGACACCGTCGCCCTCCTGGACGGGATCGACGACGACTTCGCCAAGGGCCTCGATTCGTGCCAGTCGACGGACCTGGTGACCAGCCACCAGGCGTTCGGGTACCTCGCCCGCCGCTACGGACTGACCCAGGTCGGGATCAACGGCCTCAGCGCCGAGCAGGAGCCGAGCCCCGGGCGGCTCGCCGAGGTGACCGACTTCGTGGAGGACCACGGCGTCCGGACGATCTACTTCGAGACGCTCATCCCCTCTGACATCGCCCGGACCATCGCGGACGAGACCGGGGCCGACACCGCCGTGCTCGATCCCATCGAGGGCCTCACCGACGAGTCGGCGGGCGACGACTACCCCTCGGTGATGGCGGCGAACCTCGAGGCGCTCCGGGCCGGCCAGTCCTGCTCGTGAGCCAGCCGGGCGGTGAACCCGTCAGGGCGCGAGCGACCGGTAGCGGCGGACGGCCGATGGCGCGAGGAGCAAGGTGAGCGCCGTGATCCACGCGGCGGTCTGGAGCACAGGCACCAGGACCGGGCCACCGGCGGACAGCCCGATCAGCGCCTCGACCGCGACCGAGAGCGGGTTGGCGCGCACCACCGGCTGCAGCCAGCCGGGGAACCCAGCGACGGGGACGAAGCCGCTCGAGAGGAAGAACAGCATCAGGACAGGTCCGTTCATGGCCGAGCCGACGGCCTCGGACGCCGAAGCGACGAGGCCGACCCGGACCGCGAGCCAGGCCCAGATGGTGGAGAACGCGGCCGCGATCCCGAAGAAGCCGATCATCGCCGCGACCCCCTGGTGGAACCGGAAGCCGAACGCGTGCCCGATGACCACCAGGACCGCGGCGGCCGCCGCCGCTCGGAGCGCATCGGCCACGACCGCGGCCGCCAGGTACCCCCGGCGGTCGATGGGCAGGGCCCGCAGGCGGTCGATCATGCCCGACACCCGGTCGGTGTGGACGGCGATGCCGGTCCCGGCCGCACCGAACGCGCCGGCCGCGACCACCAGCTGGGGCACCATGCGGGCGGCGTAGTCGCTCACCGAACCGCCGATCACCCGTCCGAACGCAGCCAGCAGCGTGAGGAGCAGCAGCGTCGGGAAGCAGACCGACTGCACGAGGGTGACCGGGGACCGCAGCAGCCGCTTGGCGTTGCGACCGGTGAGGACGGCGACCGACCTCCGCCACGGCAGCTCGGCCGGCGGGCGTCCGAGCGCGGAGGGCGCGGGAGCAGCGGTCGAGCTCATGACGCCCTCCGGGTGAGCCGGGCACCGAGCACGACGAACACGACGAGGAGCGTCGCCAAGAGGCTGGTCGCCTTCAGCACGGGACCGCCGTCGGACCGCCTTGGGCGATGGCGCGCAGCGCGTCGACGGTCAGGCTGATCGGCTGCCAGGCCACGAAGGGCTGCAGCCAGCCGGGGAAGCCTTCGACCGGGACGAAGCCGGTCGAGAGCATGAGGAGCGGCAGGTAGGGCAGGAACAGCATCGAGGTCGCCGCCTCGGGACTCGGTGCGATCAGGCCGATGATCCCGCACCCGGCGGCGAGCGTCAGCGCGGCGAGCAGAGCGAGGCCGGCGAACCCGACGGCGCCGATCGGGCCCGGCTCGAAGCGGAATCCGAGGACCGTGCCCCCGCCGACCACGACGGCCAGCGATGCCGACGCGCGGACCGTGTCGGCCGCGGCGCGGCCTCCGAGGATGGCGCCGCGCGCGATCGGCAGGGAGCGGTACCGGTCGAACATCCCCCGAGCACGGTCGTCAGCGAGGAAGAACGCCGAGGCGATCGCCGTGAAGAACATGGCCTGGATCACGATCACCGGCGGCAGGTACTGGGCGTAGTCCAGCCCCCGAGCGTCCATCGACCGTCCGAGCACACCGAAGAACCCGAACAGGAAGATCAGCGGGAACAAGACCGCGCCCAGGACCGACGACGGGCTGCGGACCATGATCCGGAGGTTGCGCTCCGCCACCATCGAGCTGTCGCGCAGCAGGGCCGTCACGGCTCCTCCGGAGCGGGCTCGCCCGGACCCCCGGTGAGGGTCAGGAACACGTCGTCGAGCGTCGGCGTGCGCAGCCCGATGTCGACGACGTCGATGCCCGCTCCGTGCAGGAGCGGGAGCACCGCGCTCAAAACGGCGATCC
>Ga0182739_1001736_pt1 | contig 21750 bp, 18 predicted proteins | sample eDN5th30CBELigBY_FD_128873 | JGI IMG/M metagenome (GOLD analysis project Ga0182739, IMG submission 128873) | Enriched backyard soil microbial communities from Emeryville, California, USA - eDNA 5th pass 30_C BE-Lig BY (version 2) (version 2) | ecosystem: Environmental > Terrestrial > Soil >...
CAGCAGCCTGGGCAAGGAAACCTTCGCCTTCGATCCGGCAAGCAATCTCCTCGACCCGTCGAGCGACCCGGCCCACGCCAGCACGCTGGGCATGGCCGGCCCCGTCTACACCTACCGCCAGCGCTCCGCGCGCCTGGACAACCTGCTGCGCGAATACGCCGGCACCCACTACACCTACGACGCGCGCGGCAACCTCGTCGAGAAGCTGCACAACGGCCAGCGCTCGCGCTTCGAATGGGATCTCTTCAATCGCCTGACGGGCTACAGCAACGACCGCCTGCATGTGAGCTACCAGTACGACGCACTGGGCCGCCGCCTGCTCAAGCAGTCCGAAGCGCACTGGCGCGAACGGCCCGGCATGACGCCCGCGCAGCGCAAAGAAGAGCAAGCCCGCGCGAATCGCACGTTGGGTTGCTGCACGACACTCTACGGCTGGGATGGCGATACCCTGGCATGGGAAGGCCACGACGACCAGACCACGCACTACCTCTACGAACCCGGCAGCTTCGTCCCGCTGGCCCAGGCGATCAGCCGCAAACCCGTGCTGCTGCATCAGCAACCTGTTTACGCGGGTGCCTACGACATCGACCGCGACCCGCTATGGACAACCTCGCCCGACCCGGACCCGGTGGACGCCATGGCCTGGTATCACTGCGATCACTTGGGCACGCCGCAGGAACTGACCGACGCGCAAGGCGAGATCGCGTGGAGCGCGCAGTACCTCGCGTGGGGCGTGGCGAAAGAAGCAATCACGGACGCCGCCCGCGCGGCGGGGATACGTAATCCGATCCGATTCCAAGGGCAGTATCTGGACCCGGAGACGGGCCTGCACTACAACCGTCATCGCTACTATGATCCGCAGATTGGACGGTTCATATCGAAGGATCCGATCGGGTTTGCGGGTGGGTTGAATGTTTACCAGTATGCGGATAGCCCGGTGGGGTGGGTGGATCCGTTGGGCCTACAGAAAAAGCCTGCAATCCCGAGCGATATATCTCGACAAAAGCAGGCCGGTCATGTTTTGGGTGAGCCTCAATACGAAAACCGCATTAAGCAGAACAAACCAACATCTTGCTTTTGCGACTGGAACGATGCTGTGCAATATACTGAACAAGCTTGGAGGGACGGAACTAGCGTACCCGGCCGCCCCAATGTTCGAGACCATGAATTCAATAGGCCAGTGGGCTTCGGACCGAATGGTGGAACACAAAGTGCCGTTCGAGTGCACCAAGACAACTCAGGGAAGATACATGGGCACCCCAAAGGTCAAGAAAGACCATAGTTCATTCAATCTCGATGACTTCAAGCGGCACGCGATTGAAGCGTATGGCAACCTCGAAAATCCGAAATACACTTTCACCCGTCAGTTTTTCCAGAATTCAGAATACCCAGAATTCATAGAATATCTTAGGTCAAATTTTCAAACACTCGAGGACACCGAACCCAATACGGATGTGAGCTATGGCTATATCGTTTGGATAGAAGGAAAGCAACACCTTCTCCGGCTATCTTTGGTAGGTCCGTACTTCTACGTGTCAGTTATTCTTCCGGACGGAAGCCAGCAAGAGCCGCGGGAATTTTTGCCTAATGATGATGTTTCCTTGCGCCTGAGAAAAGAGGCGATTTCGCGAGGCTATATATTTACGCCGAAAGAGGTTCTCAATAAAAAAATTCGCTTTGGAGGAAAGCTGGCGACTCTTTATTCGATTATTTTCACTTATGAGGACGAACCGGCCTGGATACGCAAATAAATTGCGAAATTATTGCAGAGCACAAGGTACGCGCACGCCGCTCACGCGAGCGCGGTTAAATAATTCATAAACCTGAGGAGCATCGGCCATGCGCGGAGAATATCGCACTGCCATCGTCGCCGACAAGGCGGTGGAATTCCAAGCTCACTAGATTGCAGGTCAAGAAAATTTGATATGCGCATCAGCACACCGATCGAACCAGTTGCCGCAAGCTCAAAACACATAGATAAATAAATGAATTCCGAGCTGGATAGATCACTAGCTAAAGAACTGCGCGACACATTGGTGACGAATTGCGAAATTCATTTATTGCGCGAAATTCTTGTGAAATACCGAAAAATGGGCTTTAGTTCGGAACGATTGAGCAGGCTCCTTCACACTTTGAGGATCGGAGCAACGGAAGAAGTTGAAGAAAGAATTTTGGAGTTGATGGATATTGCGTCGGGATTCTGCGCCCCGGATCTTCGATTGTAGTGATAATGAAGCACCGAACTTACGACCCTTATCATGCCGCTTCAAGCCGACGAGACGCCGCGAAAGCAAACGGACATAAACTGCCGGCAGCTTCATTTCCCAAATGAGCGACGCGTTCATGGAAGAGAAATGCCACGTCACTATGGCAGTCTGCGTGGACTGCTATGAAAAAAGTGACTATCTCTATCTGATCACATTAGGCGTGGAAAGCCACATCCCCGATTCAAGCTCATGCCAAGCCCCCCATCAACCCGGCATGAGCCCCCCACCTCACCCCGCCTTGAACTCCTTATTCCAAAACTCCAGAATATCCGCCTTCTTCTCCGTGAGCCCCTTCAGGTCATACGCGTGCAGCAACTTGACCTCGGCCTCAGTGAACCCCACGCGCTTTAACGCCTCCGGCAGCGACGCATTGGTCACCGTGGGCGCGTAGCCCATTTTTTCGGCGAAGCCGATCTGGCCTTGCGGGTCCAGCATGGCGTTGAGATATGCCCACGCGGCGTCCTTGTTGCGGCTGTTTTTGGCGACGGCGGCTTCGAAGGACACCGGCACGGAGCCTTCCTTGGGGATGACGAAGCCCAGCGGCAGGCCGCTGTCCTTCCATTGCAGCGCGCGGGCCTTCCACATGACGGCGATGGCGATTTCGCCGGATTTGAAGGCGGCGGCGACGGCTTCGTTGGAGGGGTAGATGCGCGGCTCGTTGGGCTTGAGTTTGGCGAGAAAGCGCTTGCCCCCTTCGAAGTCCTTGGTGGTTCCGCCCGCGCCCAGGCCCACGAAGACGGAGTTGTAGAGATACAGGATGTCCGAAAAGCCCACCTGTCCTTTCCATTTCGGGTCCAGCAGGACCTGCAGCGAGTCGGGCGGCGTGGGGAATTTTTCGGTGTTGTAGACCAGCGTCATCGCGCTGAAGATGTGCGGAATGGAGTACGGCGTCTTCAGCGTTTCAATGGCGTGAGCCAGGTTGGGCAGCTTCTTGGCATCGATGGGCTCCAGGGTGCCGGAGCGCTCGGCGTCGTACATGTCGACTTCGCCCAGCAGCGCAACGTCCATGCTGCCGCGACGCGAGTTCTTCTCGGCGCGCAGTTTGGTGACGCGGCCCACAGCGTTACCCGTGTCATAGACCACCTTCACGTCTTCTTTGGCGACGATGGGGTTGATGATCTGTTGCAGCAGATTCTGGTAATCGCCGCCCCAGGTGCCCACCACGATTTCCTTTTCGGCGGCGTTCGCCATGCCGGGCAGCCAGCCCAGGGCCGGCGCCAGGGCCAGGCCGGAGGCCGTCTTGATGAAGCCACGGCGATTCAGGTTTTTCTCTTGCATAACGACCTCGTATCGAAAGGAACTGACGACTTGCTACGATGCGCCGCGCGACAGGCCAGTGCGCTGCGCGGCGTTGGGTTCAACGGTATTCAGACCAGCATCCGCACCGGCGCGTCCGGTGCCGATGCGCGGATCTCGTCGGCCTCGATGTCGCGCGCGATCACGATGATGGCGTCGCGCGCATCGGGCTGCCGGGTCAGGCGCTGCGGCGCGCTGAAGGTCGAGCCGACCGACTGGATCAAGATGGGCTCCTCGCAATCGCTGACGCGCACCACGGCCTTGACGCGCAGCAGGCGCTCGCCGCAAAGGCCGGCCAGGTTGTCCAGCCACTCGGAGAAATCGGTCCAACTGATGCCGGGCTCGGCGCGCGCCGCCATCACGCGGATGCGGGGATGCGCCCCGCCCTGCCCGCCTGCCGCCAGCATTTGCGCGGCCAGGCCGGCCAGGTCCGCGACGCCTTGCGACGGGGCAAAGGCGGCCTGCACGGCGCGCCGCCGGTCCGTGTCGGCAACGATGGCAGCCAGCGGGTTAAGGGCCGCGGCGCGCGCGGCGCGGCGTGCCAGCGCGTCCGGCGCCGCCGGCAATAGATCAGTCTTGGTGAGCACGATGCGATGGGCGGCGCCGAACTGCGCCATGGCTTCGTCCATCTCGGCCAGCGCATCGGGGTCGCGCGCGCAGTCGTCGGTGCAGACCACCGTCAGCCGCAGGCCGCGGCTCGCCAGCTCGGGATCCGCCAGCGACGCGATGATCGGGCCGGGCCGCGACAGGCCGCTGCATTCCAGGATGACCCGGGCCAGCGGGCCCGCCCCTTCCGGCCGCGGCGCATCGAGCAGCGCGCTCAACGTGAAAACCAGGTCGCTGCGCAGCGAGCAGCAGACGCACCCGTTGGCCATCAAGGTCATCGGCACGTTGTCGCTGTCGTTGGCCACGATGGCGCCGTCCACGCCGACCTCGCCCGCCTCGTTGACGATCACACCCGTATCCCGCGATTCCGGATCGCGCAGGTAATCCACCAGCAGCGTGGTTTTGCCGCTGCCGAGGAACCCGCACAACAGGAACAGATCAACGGCCATCAGGACGCGTCCTCGCCGGCATCGCAGGGCGAACCCGCGGGGGCCCCGCCCGTCGGCGGCCGTTCGCCGTCCGGATCGTCAGCCCAACTGTCCTTGACCAGGGCGCGCACGTCCGCCAGCAGTTCGGCGGTGTCATACACCACGCCGGATTTGATGGTGGTGCGCAGGCAACGCTGCCACTCGACCTTGGCCGTATCGTCGTTCAGGCGCATGGCGCCAGTGCCGAACAGCAACTTGAAGTCGGTCAGCGGATTCTGGTCGTGAATCAGCAGGTCGGCGCGCTTTTGCACGTCGATGGAACCGGTGTCCTCGTCGATGCCCAGCAGCGCCGCGCTGTGCGACGTGGCGGCGCGCAGGACCTCGATGGGATGAAAGCCCGCTTCCTGCAGCAATTCCAGCTCGCGGATGAAGCCGAATCCGTAGATCTGGTAGATGAATCCCGAATCGCTGCCCGCGCAGACGCGTCCGCCCAGGTTCTTGTATTCGTTGATGAACTGCATCCAGAGCCGGTAGTTCTGCTTCCACTCGATCTCGTTGGTGGTGCTCCAGCGATACCAGTAGGCGCCATGGCCGCCGCGCTGGGGCTGGAAGTAGCGCCACACCGCCTTCCAGGTGTATTCGTCGTGCCAGTCGGCGCGGCGCGCGCGCATCAGGTCGCGGTTGGCGTCATAGATGTTGAAGGTAGGCACGAAGGTGTGGCCCAGCTCCAGAAATTCGTCCATGACCTGGCGCCACTTGGCCGAACCGGGCTGGGCGGCCTGCATGAAGGTCTGGCCCGCCACGGCGAAGCGGTAGTACTCGTCGCTGTAGTTGTAGTCCGTGGGAAAGGACTGCACGACGCGGTCTTCAAAGAGCGCCTCCGGCAGGCCGTAGTAATGCTCGGAACTGGTGAGCCCCCAGCGCGCGGACTTCAGCGCGTTCACGCGCGTCACCGCCATCTGCGCGTGATGGCAGCCCGAGCGCAGGCCCACCTTGGCGGCCTCGTCCAGCGCGGCTTCCATGATGGCGGGCGGCGCGCCGAAGAATTTGATGCCGTCCGCGCCGCGCGCGACCAGCTTGCGCACCCATTCGCGGCCCTGCTCGGGCGTGTGGATGGTCTTGACGCGATCGTTCACCGCCGGGAACACCGAGTGCACGATCATCCGCGGCGCGGCGATCTTGTTGGCGGCGGACAGCTCGCGCTGTTCCATCGTCCAGCCCAGCCCGCCCATCGCACCCATCTCGCGCACGGTCGTCACGCCGTGGGCCAGCCACAGCTTATAGATGTAGTCGGCGGGCGGCACGATGCCGCTCATGGCGTGATAAGGCGTGCCGATGTGGGCATGCGCGTCCACGAAGCCCGGCGTCACGAACTTGCCGTGGCAATCGATCTCGTGGTCGCCCGGCCCGGGCCGGCGCTTGGGGTCGATGGCCTTGTGCGGCGTGCCCACATTGACCAGCGCCGTGATGCGTTCATTCTCGATGACGATGTCGACCGGCCCCCACGGCGGCGCGCCGGTGCCGTCGATGATCGTGGCTCCGCGCAGGATCAGCCGCGGAAACGGCCCGAGGCCGCGGTCGCGGGGCGCCGGTGCCGAGGGCGGATGCCAGCCCTTGGCGGCATTGACGTCGCGCGACTCTTCGCCGACTTCCGACTGCGAAAACGTGGGATCGCTCATGGCCCCTACACCCCCAGTTCGTTGTGTTCGATGACCCCGCCCTTCATGATCAGGTCGATGTGCTCGCCCTGTCCCAGCAGGCAGGACAGATCGCGGTAGGGATTGCCGTCGACCAGCAGCACGTCCGCCAGCGCGCCTTCCTGGATGCGGCCCAGTTGCCCCACCTGGTTCAGCACTTCGGCGGCGGTCGTGGTCGCGCACTGGATGACTTCCTGCGCGGACAGCACCTCGCGGCGGATGCGGAATTCGTCGCTTTGCAGGCGCTGGGACGGTCCCAGCAGGTCGGAGCCGTAGCCGATCTTCACGCCCGCCTTTTTATAGATCTCCAGCGAATGCAGCCCGGCGGTGCGCACCGTGGCGATCTTCGCCACCGAATCGGGCGGCAGGCCATAGTCGGCGCCTTCGTTGGCAAGCGCCTCGTAGGTGACCAGCGTCGGCACCACGAACGCGCCCTTCTCGGCCATGAAGCGCGCCACGCGCGCATCGACCAGGTTGCCGTGCTCGATGGTGCGCACGCCGTTGCGGATGGCGCGCTCGATGGCGTCGGCGGTATAGGAATGCGCCATCACATAGGTCTGGCGGCTGGCGGCCTCGTCGACGATGACGCGGATCTCTTCTTCCGAATAGCCGAAGGACGCGATGGGATCGGTGGGCGAAGCCACGCCGCCCGAGGCCATCATCTTGATCTGGTCCGCGCCCATCTGCAGTTCCTGGCGCACGGCCTTGCGCACGTCGTCGATGCCGTCCGCCACCCGGCCGATGTCGCCGGCGCGAAAGCAGCAGCCGCAGAAGCTCATGGGGCGCAGGTGGTCCGAACGCGGCCGCGGATCGCCGTGGCCGCCGGTCTGGCTGATGGCGCGCCCCGAGATGAACAGGCGCGGCCCCTTGACCGTGCCCTCATTGACGGCGCATTTCAGGCCCCAGCCCGCGCCGCCCGCGTCGCGCACCGTGGTGAAGCCGCGGCGCAGCATCGCGGCCATGATGGGCACCGCGCGCATCATGACCAGCGCATCGGGCAGCACGCCCTGGGTGCTGAGATTCAACTGCGTGGCCAGCACGTGCACGTGCAGGTCGATCAGGCCCGGCATCAGCGTGCGGCCCGCGGCATCGATCACGCGCGCCGAGGACGCGCCGATCGGCTTGTCCGACACTTCCTTGATGACGCCGTCTTCCACCAGCACATGGTGTCCCTCCAGCAGATCGGGCTGCAGGGGATCGAGCAGGTTCGCGTTCTTGAACAATACAGCGGACATGGGGAGTTCCTTGTGGGTGGCGTCGCGGTCAGGACGCCATGGTCTTGATATAGCGGCGGTGGATCAGCCAGTTCGAAACCAGCGCGATGATGAGCGTGCCGCAGACCAGGATGACCGCCAGCGCGGCGCCGAACGGCCAGTTCGAGGCCTTGGTGATCTGGTCGTACAGCGCGGGCGCCATCATCGTCAGGCCGGAGCCGCCCAGCAGCACCGGCGTGGCGTAGGCATTCATGCACAGAATGAACACCAGCATCGTCCCCGCCGCCACGCCCGGGGCGGCGATCGGAAGCACGACGCGGCGGAACGTGGTGAAGAAGCTGGCGCCCACGTTGCGCGCCGCCTCTTCCACCGACAGGTCCATGCCTTCCAGCACGCTTTGCAGCGTCAGGATCAGATAGGGCATGACGACAGCGGTGGTGCCGATCACGACGGCGGTGGGCGTGTACATCAGGGTCAGCGGCTTGTCGATGATGCCCAGGCCCTGCAGCACGGCGTTGACGACGCCGGCGTTGCCCAGCGCGACCATCCAGCCCGCCGCGCGCACCACATTGCCCACCATCAGGGGAAACACGAGCAGGATCACGAACAGGCTCTTGAACCGGCTCTGCGTGCGCGCCAGGAAGTACGCCACCGGAAACCCCAGCACCAGGGCCAGCACGGTGCACAGCGCCGCGATGCCCAGCGTGGTGAAGAAGATGTCGCGATAGTAGGGATCGCCAAAGAACTTGGCGTAGTTCTCGAAGGTGAAGGCCGTCTGCATCATCTCGACCGGGTCGAAATGATTGAAGCTGTAGCGCGCCAGTTGGAGGATGGGGATCATGATGATCACCAGCACCACCAGCGACGCCGGAAATGCCAGCCCCGGACCCAGCCAGCGGCTGGGCCGCCCGTCCTGCGTTGCGGTCGTCATGTCGCCTCCTATTGCGTGAAGGCCACGCAGTCGTCGGGCTCGAAGCACGCGTAGACGCGCGCGCCGGCGACGGGCGGCGCGGCGCGAGCGCCGCCGTTGACGACCTGGCTGATCATGCGATCGCCCCCATCGAGCTGCACCCGCACCTCCAGCACCGACCCCAGGTAGAGCGACGATTCGACGACGCCCGCCAGCGCGTTGCCGCCCGAAGGCTGCGCCTGCAGCCGCACCCGCTCGGGCCGCACGCCCACATGCGTGGCCTTGCCGCCGCCGGGTGCGGCGATACGCTGGCCGGCCTGGGTCTGGAACTGGTCGTCGGCCTGGCCGCGACCCGTGAAGACGTTCATCTTGCCCAGGAAGTCGGCCACGAAAAGGTTGGCCGGACGCTCGTAGAGCGTGTCGGGCGCGCCGACCTGCTGCACGATGCCGTCATGCATGATCGCCATGCGGTCCGCGATGGCCAGGGCTTCCTCCTGGTCGTGCGTCACGAAGACCGTGGTCAGGCCCAGGCGCCGCTGCAGGGCGCGGATTTCCTCGCGCACCTCCAGGCGCAGCTTGGCGTCAAGGTTGGATAGCGGTTCATCCAGCAGGAACACCTTGGGCTCGATGGCCAGCGCGCGGGCGATCGCCACGCGTTGCTGCTGGCCGCCGGAAAGCTGGCGGGGATAGCGGTCGCGCAGCTCGGTCATGCGCACCATGTCCAGCACCCGGCGGATCTTCGCGTCGCGGTCGGCCTTGGGGACTTTGTGCATCTCCAGGCCGAACGCCACGTTCTCGGCCACCGTCATGTGCGGGAACAGCGCGTAGCGCTGGAACACCATGCCGGTGTCGCGCTTGTGCACGGGCAGCCTGGTGACGTCCGTTTCGCCGATGCGGATCCGCCCCGCCGTGGGTGTGATGAAGCCGGCGATCATGCGCAGCGTCGTGGTCTTGCCGCAGCCGCTGGGGCCCAGGAACGTGACCAGCTCGCCTTCGGCGATCTCCAGGGAAAAGTCGGACACCGCGACCGCCGCGCCGAACTGCTTGCGGATGTTCTCGATTGAGACCTTCGCCATTTCTTACACCACCTGACTGAGTTTCACATAGCGGTCGGTCACAAGCATGATGATGCCCAACAGCAGGATTTGCACCGAGGCCACCGACGCGATCGTCGGGTCCAGGTTGAATTCGAGGTACTGCATGATCGCGATCGGCAGCGTCGTGCGTCCCGGCCCCACCAGCGACAGCGACAGTTCAAGGTTCTCGAAAGACACCACGAAGCTGAACAGGGCGGCCGCGACGATGGAGGGACGCAGCATGGGCAGCGTCACGCGCAGAAAGGCCTTGGGAGCGCTGGCGCCCAGGTTGCGCGCGGCCTCTTCGATGGAGCCGTCCAGGCCGGCCATGCCGGCCGTGACGAGGCGCACGGTCCACGGGATGGTCAGGCACACGTGAGCGATGACCAGGCCGCCGAAGGTGCCGACCAGATCCTGGTCCAGCACGTTCTCGGCGCGCAGGTAAAAAAGATAGATCCCCACGCCCGCGACGATGCCCGGGATCAGCAGCGGCGAGAGCAGCAGCGTGTTGACGCCCTTGCTGCCCGCGAAGCGATAGCGCGCGATCGCGACCGCCGCCAGCACGCCCATGACCACGCCGATGAACGCGGCCACCAGCGACACCTGCAGGCTGAAGATGAAGCCATTGGCGAACGCGGGGTTCTCCCAGGCTTTCACGTACCAGGACAGCGTGTAGCCCGATGGCGGGAAATAGAGGATGGCGTCCTTGAAGAAGCTGAGCCAAACCACCAGCACGATGGGGCTGAGCATGAACGCATACATGAGTACCACGAAAACGCGGTGCAGCCACGTGGCCCACGGGATCACGCGCAAAGGCTTTTCCCGCAAGACCGCGACGGCTGGGTCCAAAGGAGGTGCATTCTGCAAATCCGGATCCTTTCAGCAACTGCCGGCTCGGTTTGAAACTCCTCCGGAGACTCTTCGGCCTCTACGGTTAACCAAGCATATCTAGCGGTTGCTGCGCGGCTCAAGTAGGGATAACCCACGACACGCCAAAAGTCGCGGGTTATCCCTGCGGTAGCCCCACAACCGGTGCAACCTGCCGTAATGCAACGGCCGGGCAGATGCAACCCGACGCCCGCGGCCGCAGCTACCGGGCAGCTACGGCGCCGCCTCCAGGCCGCACAGCGCCTGCAACACCGCCACGCGGCTCTGGCCCAGCACCATGCCGTGCCAGTCTTCCTGCCCGCAGTAGAACGCGTCCATCGTGGCGCGCAGGATGTCGCGGCGCAACGCGTCGTCCGCATCCGGATGCGCACGCAGCCAGTTGCGCCCGCGCAGCGCGTGCACCACCTCGTCCCATCGCAGCGTGCCGAATTCCAGCGCCATCAAGGTGGGCTCGGACGCCGGGCAGGCGTCGTAGATCAGCCCGGCCAGATGGCCCGTGATGTCCACCGAGGCCGAACTGCCCTGGTAAGGCACCGCGAGGTCGCTGCCCCACCACTGCCGCGCGCGCGCCACCTGCACGTCGTCGCGCCGCCCGGCATAGATCTTCTCGCCGTGGCCGCGCGGACCCAGTCCGGTGTGCACGTCGATCCAGCCGATGCGCGCGTGCCGGCTGGCGTGGGTCCGCAGGATCTCCCGCAGGTTGAGCAGCGACGGCGCATGGCGGGCGCCGCCGTAGAACAGGCCATCGGGATGCGTGTATTGACCGCGCGACACCGCCTGAGTCGTGGCGGCCAGCCCGTGTTCGTCGATGTGGCGCGCGATGGCCTGCCGGTTCTGCTCGGTCGGCGGCCACGTCTGCGGCAGCAGCAGGTCATGGATGTCGCCGTAGCCGGGATTGGCCGGCAGCGGCCCGCCGTCGAAGGGCTGGGCATTGCGGTTCAGGTCCACGTTGTCCTCGTCGGTGCGGGCGATCCAGGAAAAGCCGTAGGGATTCACGGCATGGACCAGCAGCAACGCCACGCCCGCCTGGCGCGCGCGTTCCAGCATGGGCGCGTCATCCAGCAGCGCAAGCTGGCAGCCCGATCCGCAGAAGCCTTCCACGCCGTGCGTGGCCGACGTCATGATCAGCAGGCGCTGCGCGTCGGCATCGCCGATCAGCGCCACGTCCGTGGCCAGCGGCTCGCCCTGGCTGCCCGTCGGCGCGATGGCGTAGGACTGCACATGCGAGGCCAGCGGCGCGGCCGCGGCCAGGAAGCGCTCGCGCGCCTGCGCGTAGCTGTCGGAAAAATAGCGATTCGGCGATGGCATGATCAGGGCTCCTGGCTGTCGATGTCGTGGCCGGTGCGGTCCCGTATCCAGAACAGCACCACGGTGGAAAGCGTAACGGTGACCATCAGGTACCAGGCGGGCGCCATCGGGTTGCCGGTCACGTGCAGCAGCCACGTCACGAAGAACTGCGCGAACCCGCCGAAGACGGAGATGCCCAGCCCGTACACGACCGACATGCCCGTGGTGCGCACGGACTTGGGGAACAGTTCGGGCAGCATCGTGATCACCGGCGCGGTCTGCATCGCGAGCAGCACGGCCAGCAAGGCGATGACCGTCATCAGCCGGCCCGTGCTGGGCGCGGACACCAGCCATTCGAAGCACGGCAGCAGCGCGCATACCGTGACGGCGCGCGACCAGAAGATCACGCGCTTGCGGCCGACCCGGTCGGCGAGCATGCCGACCATGGGCGCCAGCACGAAGCCGATCGCACCCAGCACCACGCTGGCCAGCAGCGTGGACGTGGCGGGCAGCCCGAGTTCCTTGGTGGCGTAGGCCGGCATGTAGAAGCCGATGATCTGCGCGCACACCATCCCGCCGATCACGAGCAGAATACCTTTGGTGACCGTGCCCTTGTGCTCGGCAAACACCCGCCGCAGCGGCTGGTGGCCCGCCACGGCCGCCCGCCGGTCGCCGGTAGCGGGCTCGGGCGCGGGCGCGGGTTCCAGCGTTTCTTCCAGGTTGCGCCGGATGTACGCGCCCACCGGCACCGTCAGGATGCCGATCACAAAAGGCACGCGCCAACCCCAGTCCTGCATCTGCGCCTTGGTCAATGCCGCGGTCAGGACGGCCACGGTCAGCGCGCCCAGCATCACGCCGAGCGACTGGCTGCCGAACTGCCAGCTCGAATAAAAGCCCCGCTTGCCGGGCGGCGCGTGTTCGACCAGAAGCGTCGTCGACGCGCCCACCTCGCCGCCCGCCGCGAACCCCTGGATCAGCCGCGCCAGCACCATCAGGACCGGGCCCAGCACGCCCATCTGCGCGTGGGTGGGCGCCGCCGCGATGAGCGCGCAGCCCAGGCCCATCAGCCACAGCGTCAGGGTCATCGCCGCGCGCCGCCCATGCCGGTCCGCATACGACCCGATCAGCATCCCGCCGACGGGCCGCATCAGGAAGCCCACGCCGAAGGTGGCAGTCGTCAACAGCAACTGGCCGTACGCGGACGCCGCCGGAAAGAACAGCGGCCCGATGACCAGCATCAGGAAGGTGAAGACGGTGAAGTCGAAGAACTCCAGCGCGTTGCCGATGGTGGTGCCGGCAATGACCCGGCGGCGCATCGACGGCGCGTAAAGCGCATGACCGCCCGATGCGGCGATGGCAATAGACATGTTTTCCCCTTGATGTCCGGTCGGGGCTGCCCGTCCGTGGCTCCGGACGCTTTGCCTGCCCCATCGCCGTGAATATACGGATGGCGCACGATAAGAAAAAGACAGTATTTTTGTTCTAGTGAATACTTTTCTTTATATGGTCGCCGCCCCTGGCCGCGGGCGGCCCGCAACCGGACCGCAACGCCCATGAACCTGCGCCAACTTCGCGCCTTCGTGCTGATCGCCGAGCATCGCAGCATCCGCGCCGCCGCGCGCGCGCTTTTCGTCACCCAACCTGCCGCCACCCGCAGCCTGCGCGAACTGGAGCAAAGCGTGGGCGCCGAACTGGTTCGCCGCAGCGCCAAGGGCGTCGAGCTCACCGCTTACGGCGAGGCGCTGTACAAGCGCGCCGTCCTGATCCTGCAGGAAGCGCGCAAGGCCCAGGAAGAAATCGGCCAGATGCGCGACGGCGAAGGCGGCACCCTCAACCTGGCCATCAGCTCGGCCGCGCTGACCGTGCTGCCTGCCGCCCTGGCGGCGTTTCGCGCGCGCATGCCGCGCGTCGCGGTGGCCTTCAACGAAGTCGCGCCGCCCTACAGCCATGAGCAGTTGGAGTCGGGCCGCTACGATTTCCTGGTCCAGACCGAGTATGACGGCGAGATCGACGACGGCTTTGCACGGACCACCCTGTTCTCGCTCCCGCTGGCGGTGGGTGCGCGCGCGGGCCATCCCTTGCGCGGCGCGCGCAGCCTGGCGGACCTGGGCGACGCGCTATGGCTGCTGCCCGGCAACATCCAGGCGCCCGCCAACCTGCTGCGGCTGGCGTTCGACGCGCACAAGCTGCCGCCGCCGCGCGACGTGATTCCCTGCCAGTCCATCGCCGTGGCGTTGGCGCTCATCGCGGAAAGCGACGCGCTGGGCATCTTCGTGCGCAATCTGTTCGACCACCAGCTGCTGCCCCGCGGGCTGCGCATGGTGCCGCTGGATCACGCGCTTCCGGCGGCACGCGTCTCCATCCTGACGCGCGCCGGCTCGCCGCCCACGCCCGCGGCGCAGTGCTTCATCGATTGCCTGCGCGAGGCGCAGGCGATGCCGCGCCGCGCATCCACGCGGTCAAGGCCATCGCCATCAGCACCAGCAGCGACGGATACAGCATGCTGAGGTTGCGCGCCTCGCCTTCGGCGGCGAACAGCAGGAACAGCGGCACGTTGACCGCCACGGCCGCCAGCACGTGCTGGCGCAGCGGCGCGGGAAGGCGGCCCCAGCCGATGACGGCCACGCCCGCGATCATCAGCATCATCACGGCGCTCAGCCCCTTGGGCAGCGCGACGCCGTAGGTGCTTTCGGTGCGGAACCAGTTGCCCGGGTCCAGGAAGTGCAGCAGGTTCGCCCCCGGCTGAAAGCTCACCGCGCCGCCCGGATTGCCCGCGTAGCGCATGCGCAGCGCCAGGTAGACGCAGCCGCAGACGAACACCAGCGCCGCCACGACGCCGGCCGCGCGGATCCGCGACAAGCTCAGCCGCAGCAAGGGATACAGCGTCGCCACGAAAAAGAAGAATGCCTCCTTGTTCCAGGTCGCCATCGCGGCGACGGCGGCAAGCAGGATCAGCCGCCCGGCCGCGCGCACCCGGCTGTGCACGGGGATGCGCCACGCCAGCAGGATTGCCCACGCCATGAACAGCACTTCGAAGAAATCGTAGAAGAAGCCGCCTTCGGTCAGGAAGAACGGCAGCAACAACGCCACAACCAACGGCGCCGTCGTGGCGGCCGGCGCGCTGGCGCCCGCTTTCAGGCAGATCGACCGCATGGCGGCCATCGCGCCCAGCAGCGCCAGAAAGGTCAGGTAATAGACGAGGTGGTAGCGCAGCGTGACGGGCGCCTGCATCGCCTCGGAGGCCGGATAGCGCATGGCCAGCCCCGACCGGCTGTTCACGCGCCGCGGGTCCGCCAGCCGCTCGGAAATGCGCGCCACCGCGGCGGCCGGCAGCAGGCCCTGGATGCCATTGGCGAGGGCCGGCGCGAACTGGCGGTACACGTACGGGCGGTCGGCGGTGCCTTGCACCATCGACGCCAGCGAATGGGGAACGTGGCCGTCGTTCAGGCGCCACTTGGTATAGAAACCATGGAAGGCCGCGGCGGCGACCACCCCATACAGCAGGACCAGCAGGAAACGGCGATAGCCCGCGCTATCGAAAAACCGGTTCATCGGACATCCGGGATGACGGCCGGGTCCGTCCTGGCGTGCGGCGCCAGCCACTTGTCCAGCGCGAGCGCCAGCAGGCACAGCAAGGACGGATACAGCATGCTCAGGTTGCGCATCTCGCCGGGCGAACAGAACAGCACGAACAGCGGCAGGTTGATGCACAACGCCACCCGCGCGTGCCCGCGCAGCGCTGGCGGCAGCCGCGCCCATCCGTTGACGGCGATGCCGGCGAAAGCCAGCACGGTCACGATGCCGAAGCCGCGCGGCAGCAGGACGCCGTACGTGCTTTCGGTGCGCAGCCAGTTGCCCGGATCGGCGTAGTAGCGCAGGTTGTCCCACAGCTGGTAGTCAACGGTCGAGCCGGGATTGCCCGCGTAGCGCATCCGCAATGCGAGGTAGACGCTGCCGCAGACCAGCAGCAGCACGGCCACCAGGGCGGCCGACTGCGGGCGGGGCAGGTTCCGCCGCAAGAGCGGGTACAGGGCGGGCGTGAAAAAGAAAAAAGACTCCTTGTTCCAGGTCGCCAGCCCCGCCAGCGCCACCAGCCCGACAAGCCTCATCGGTGTCTGACGCGATCCCCCCAAGGCCAGCAGCACTGCGCTCATCACGAAAAGCAGCTCGACGAAGTCGTAGAAATACCCGCCCTCGGTAAGGAAGAACGGCAGCATCAATGCCAGCACGGCCGGCGCGGCGGTCGAGGCGACCGCCGTGGCGCCGGCCTGCAGGCAGAGCCGCCGCATGACGAAGAGCGACGCCAGCAGGGCGACGAACGTCAGGTAGTAGACCAGGTGATAGCGCAGGGTGACGGCGGGGAGCAAGGCCTCGGACGCCGGATAGCGCATCGCCAGTCCCGACCGGCTATTCACGCGCCGCGGCTCGGACAGGCGTTCGGACAAGCGCGCGACGGTCGCCGGCGGCAGCAGCGCCTGGACGCCGTTGGCGAGCGCCGGAATGAACTGGCGGTACACGTAGGGGCGGTGGGCGGTGCCTTCCACCATCTGCGACAGGCCCAGGGCGGGATGGCCGTCGTTGAGCCGCCATTTGGTGTAGAAACCGTTCATCACCGCGGCGGCGACCACGACATACGCGCAGCACAGCAAAAACCAGCGGTAGCCTGCGCTATGGAAGAATCGCTTCATGGAGTGCTCGCACGCCTATTTCGAGATGAGAAAGACACCGATGGCGATGAACGCCGCGCCCGCCATGCGCAGGGCCGTGATGGTCTCGGTGCCCGACACAAGCCCATAGACGAACACCCCCGCGATCGCGAACGCCACCATCAGCGGGTAGGCCAGCGTCAGATCGAGCTGGCGCAACGCCAGCGCGTAAAAGCCGAATCCCAGGCCGTAGGCGCCAATCGCGCCCAGATAGGGCAATGCCTGTGCCAGCAGCGACGGCGCGGCGGCCTGCGCGGACGTGGCCCCCGCCAGCTTGAGCGCCACGCTGGCCGCCACGCTGCATGCCCCGCTGAGTATCAGCCATACATATGCCATCTTCACGTCCTTACGAGCAAAACCACCACCGCCACCCACACCAGCACCGCAATGCGTATCGGGGTGTCGGCCAAGAGGTCGCGGCCCGGTTCCTCGCCCGATCCGCCCTTGTGCAGCAGGTAGATATAGCGAAAGACGCCGAAGGTCACGATGGGCAGCGTGATGACCAGATGCTGCGTGCCATGCAATGCCGCGGTCTCCGCGTCCACCGTGTACAGGCCGTAGGCCAGCAACGTGGCGCTGGCGGTGATGGCCACCAGGATGTCCAGCAATTGCGGGGAATAGTGCCGCAGCACGGTGCGCGTGCCGCCATTCGCGGCGGGTGCATCGATGGGCGCCGAGGCGAATTCGGCGCGCCGCTTGGCAAAGCCCAAGAACAGCGTCAGCATGAAGCTGCACAGCAGCATCCAGCGCGACGGAATGATGCCGACCGCGTAAGTGCCGCAGGCCAGCCGGATCATGAAGCCGGTGGCAATGCAGAACACGTCGACCAGCACCTTGTGCTTCAGGCTCAGGGTGTACGCAATGTTCAGCAGCAGATAGGCGGCGACGGATAGCGCCACGGGCCACAGCCCGCAGGCGAGCGGCAGGCCCAGCGCCGCGACGGCCAGCACGGCGATCAGCGCGCGGGCCGCGCGCAGGCTGATCCTCCCGCTGGCGATGGCGCGAAGCCGCTTCTTGGGATGGACCGCATCGACGGCGCGGTCGTGATAGTCGTTCAACACGTACACCGCGCTGGACGCCAGGCAGAACGCCACGAAGCCCACGCCCACCGCAAACACCAGCGCCGGTTCCGACCACCTGTGGCTGAATATCAGGCCGATCAGGACAAAGCCGTTCTTCAGCCATTGCTGAGGCCGCAGCAGGGATATCAGGGCATTCATGGCTTGACCGCCTGGCCGCGATACCACGCATGGCGGGCGGCGTCGATCAGCCACTGGTCGCCGCGGCTGTCGCCATAGGCATGGAGCTCATACCGGTCCGGCTCGCCAAACCGCTCGACCAGCCGCCGCAGCTTTTCGGGACCCCAGCAGTTGGGGCCCTCGAAGCCGCCCGTCAGCCGGCCCTGCGCGTCAACCGCCATGCGCGTGCAGAGGAGGTCGTCAAACCCCAGGTAGCGCGCGACCTCATCCAGGTAGATATCGGGCGACGCGCTGACCAGCACGCAGCGGTCTCCGCGCTGCTGATGCCAGCGCAACCGCTCGATGAGGCCCGGACGCAGCGGGATGGTGTGCACCCATGCGCGCGCGATGTGCGCCAGTTCCGCGCGCGAACGCCCTTGCAGCGCGGCCCGGCACAGCGCCATCTTGGCGTGGTCGTTGCTGCGCAGGCCCAGGGCGAATGCCAGCAATGCGGGCGACGTTCGGACCGTCGACGCGAGCAATCGGACCCAGGACAGATGGGCCAGAAACGGGATAAATGTGTCGCGTTGGGTCAGGGTGCCGTCGAAGTCGAAGGCCGCGATCACGTGGGTGGGGGATGGAATCTGCGGTTGTATAGCCATGCTGCTATCGCGACGGAGCGGGGCCGGGGCCTGGCCGTCACAAACTATGCCGGAAAATGTGCAAACGCCCAAGGCGCGAATGCGAGTTGTCAGACGCGGGCGTGTCTGGATGCAAACCAGACGCAAAGAAGGCCCACGCTTTATGTCAATATTTATTTGGATGTAACAGAAAACACATCCGATGATACTCCGGCTTGCGCCGGGCAAGGCGGCAAGAACCGTGTCATTCCTGCCCCTCTTCTCGCGGTCCTCCGGCCTTGCCCGTGCGCCGTGGTCGGCCGCCTGCGAGCGCGATGCGTTCGGCCATCGACGAACGCATCGCGGCGCGGGGTGCCCCTGGCGCCGCCTCAAGATCGTATAGGATGGAGGCGTCGTCCCACAGAAGGAGCGTTTCCATGCCAACCCTGCGACATTACGCGCTGGCCGCGGCGCTGGCCGTCGCCCTCCCCCTGGCCGCCCACGCCGAATCCGTCGTCCTGCAAGTCGAGCAGGCCACACCGGGCGCCGATCCCCACACCAACGCCCGCGTTGTCGACATCAAGCTCAAGCCGCAAAGCACCCAGGCCCTGGCCGCCTTCACGCGCGAGCGCGTGGGCCAGCGCATCCAGCTTCGCTCGAACGGCATCCTCTTGTCCTCGGCCACCTTGAAGAGCCCGCTGGAAGGCGACAGCCTGCGCATCACGGCGGGCGAGCACGGCTTTGCCGGCAAGTCGGCCGAAGAAATCGCGCAAAGCATCATGAAGGAAGGCGGCTTGACCATGGACGACGAGAACCGATAGCCACGCCCGCAATCCTGGCAGTCCCGGGCTGGCGCCGCGAAAGCGGCGTCAGCCTTTTGTTTGCGGCATCGCGCGCGTGTCGGTCAACCGCCAATCGGTTTCAACCATCTGTCATTAACCTTTCATTTCGGACTTCTAGTATTGCTCGTCCCGATCGGGCACAGACCCAAAGCCAGGAGTTCCAATGAGCAAGTCCATCTCCGACAAGACCGTCCGCAACCCCAGCCAGAGCACGCCATTCAGCGAGATCCTGGAAAAGAACATGTCGCGCCGCATGGTGATGCGCGGCGGCCTCGCCGCCGCCTTCGCCACCGTGACCAGCCTCGGCCTTGCCGGCTGTAATGGCAGCGACGACGATGACGACGACGTCGACGGCGGCGGCCAGAACCCCTCGCCCGAAGTGCCCGGCGGCGAGCAGCCCGCCGCGCCGGTCAAGTTGGGATTCGATTCCTTGGCTCCGTCGATGACCGACGCCTGCGTCGTGCCGGCCGGCTACATCGCCCACGTGTTCGCACCGTGGGGCACGCCGTTCAACGACAACGCAAACCCCTGGGATCGCAACGGCAACAACAGCTCGACCGACCTGCTCAATTCCACCGGCATGCACCACGACGGCATGCATTTCTTCCCGATCAACGGCAGCTCCACCGAAGGCCTGCTGGCGGTCAACCACGAATACATCGACCAGCAGGCGCTGCATCCCAACGGTCCCACCACCGTTGCCGGCAAGCGCCCCATCGAAGAAATCCGCAAGGAAATCAACGCGCATGGCGTGGCGATCCTGCATGTGCGCCGCGAGAACGGCCGTTGGAACATCGTCCACAACTCGCGCTACAACCGCCGCTTCACGTCGGGCACGCCCATGAAGCTGGCTGGCCCGGTGGCCGGCACGGACTGGGTCAAGACCCCGTATTCGCCGAACGGCACGATGGTGCGCGGCACCAACAACAACTGCGGCAATGGCTTCACGCCGTGGGGCACCTACATCACCGCCGAGGAAAACTGGGCCGCCTGCTTCGTGAACACCGGCACCCAGCCCGCGCACCAGCTGCGCGTCGGCGTGCCCGCCACCGCCGGCCGCTACCAATGGGAAACGGGCGCCGCCGATCCGCTGGAGGTCCAGGGCGAGTTCGCGCGCTTCAACGTCACCGAAACCGGCGCGGACTTCACGCAGGACTGGCGCAACGAGGTGAACGGCTTCGGCTATCTGGTCGAGATCGATCCCTACGACGAAAACAGCATCGCCACCAAGCGCACCTCGATGGGCCGCTTCGCGCACGAAGGCTGCGCCTATGGCAAGCCCGAGGCCGGCAAGCCGCTGGCCTTCTACAGCGGCGACGACTCGCGCTTCGAATACATCTACCGCTTCGTCTCGGAAGCCGTGTGGGATCCGAAGGACGCCGAGCGCACGGACCGCCTGGCTGTCGGCGCCAAGTACCTGGACAAGGGCACGCTGTACGTCGCGCGCTTCGATGCCGACGGCTCCGGCGAATGGATTGCGCTCACCGGCTCGACCGTGGGCGCAGGCGGCCGCACGCTGGCCGACGAGTTTGGCAGCCAAGAAAACATCATCATCAATACCCGCGGCGCGGCCGATTTCGTGGGCGCCACGCCCATGGACCGCCCGGAATGGACGGCGACGCACCCGACCAACGGCGACATCTACCTCACGCTGACCAACAACTCCAGCCGCAACGCCAGCAAGGGCACGAACCCGGCCAACCCGCGCCTGAACAACGTCAACGGCCACATCGTGCGCTGGCACGACGAGCCGGGCTCGACCAAGTTCAAGTGGGACATCTTCGTGTTCGGCTCGGACGCCGGCGCCGACGCCGACACCAATCGCTCGGGCCTGACCACGCTGAACCAGCTTGCCAGCCCGGACGGCCTGAGCTTCGACGCGCGCGGCATCCTGTGGATCCAGACCGACAACGGTATCGACGGCGGCCGCAACAACAACGTGGCCAAGGCGACCAACGACCAGATGCTGGCCGTGATCCCCGGCGCCCTGTCCGACAGCACCGGCACGGGCCCCGCGATCAATGCGTCCAACCAGGCCGACCTGCGCCGCTTCTTCGTCGGCCCGAACGAAGCCGAAGTCACCGGCTTTGCCTTCACGCCGGACTACACCAGCATCTTCCTGAACATCCAGCACCCGGTGAACTGGCCGGCGTACGACACGGATGATGCGACCCAGGCCACCACGGGCGTCGTGCGCCCGCGTTCGTCGACGGTGGTGATCCAGCGCGCCGACGGCGGTCCGATCGGCGTGTGAAGGCGTGGCGTCCAGGGTGATCCGCCTGCCCTGACCGCGGAATCAGCGCTGCACGCTTCGTGAACCATGCCCCAGGAGGTCGGAGAAGATCCGACTTCCTGGGGCATTCGCATTGATGCGTGTGACCCGGACCGCGAGACACTGTCCGTTGAAGTCCGCTTGCTCAGGCGTTGGGCTAAGCCTGAAGAGGGACCGGGTTGTTCAGCGAGCGATGCGCTGCCTGGGCGACACGGTCACAAGACGATCGTGACTTGGGATCGGCAAGCACTGCCATGCACGCCTCGAGCACACGCGCCGGCGGGATCGAGTTGATGTCCGAGGACCCCGCATCGGGCACGACATCCCGGGTATAGTCGCGCGCCCAGAACCACTCCGGATTGGGTTCGTTGAACACGCCCACGTAGGGCACGCAAAGCCCCTGGCCGATGTGGGACGGACCACAATCGTTTGCGACGACCAAACGGGCGTCCTGCATCAGCGC
>Ga0182739_1001739_pt1 | contig 21718 bp, 18 predicted proteins | sample eDN5th30CBELigBY_FD_128873 | JGI IMG/M metagenome (GOLD analysis project Ga0182739, IMG submission 128873) | Enriched backyard soil microbial communities from Emeryville, California, USA - eDNA 5th pass 30_C BE-Lig BY (version 2) (version 2) | ecosystem: Environmental > Terrestrial > Soil >...
CCGCTGCCTAATAGAAATTATTTCTCTACATTGAAATAGCGTGCTTCTGGATGGGCAAAAACAATAGCTGATACAGAAGCCTCTGGCTCCATCATACAACCTTCCGTTAACTGAACACCAATATCCTCTGGTTTTAATAATCGGAATAATTTTTCTTGATCTTCTAAATTAGGACATGCAGGATAACCGAATGAGAAACGCTGTCCAATATACTTAGCAGCAAACCTCTCTCTCATTGTCATATCGATTGAATCACTAATGCCCCATGCATCCCTCATCACCTGATGCACTCTTTCAGCAAAGCCTTCTGCTGTTTCAAGAGCAAGTGCTTGAATCGCGTGACTTTTTAAGAAATCGCCTTCTGCCTTCCATTTTTCCGCCCATTTTCTAATGCCACGACCTGCTGTCGCGACAAAGAAACCAACATAATCCATTTCTCCTGAAGATACAGGCTTCAAAAAGTCAGCTAAACATAAGTTAGGGCTGCTTGCTTGTCTTGGAAAATCGAACTCTTCCAACACTTCTTCATGATTATCCGGATTATAAACTAATACTTTATCTCCATCGCTTTGGGCAGGGAAGAATTGGAACACACTATTTAATCCATATTCTTCATCTTTTTTAATGAATTCAATTAACTCATCAACTAAATCATTCAGCCCAATCGCCTTTTCATTTCCTTGTTTAATCATTTCAGCTACTTTACCTTTTAACCCAAGATGATGTCCAATTAACATTTGGCGGTTAATATATGGTTGAACAACATCGTACGCATAATCTTTGAGAACGTGTCGTTTAAGATCTTGCGGCACTTTAACTGGTGCAGCAGAAATGGCTGGTGCAGCAGCTTTTTTCCGTTCCGGCTTTTCCATCGTCGCTGCAATCGCTGCATTAGCAATCGCTTTATTTCGTCTCTCATTGTTTTCTTCTAAAAATACTTCTTTTTGCGCTGGGTCATGCAACACATTAGCAACAGCTAGTCCGTCCATTGCATCTTTTGAATATAGAACTGGTCCATCATACTCTGGAGAGATTTTAAAATCAGTAAACTTACGTGATAAAGCTGCTCCACCTACTAAAATCGGCGTATCAATGCCCGCTTGTTTTAAATCTTGCGCCGTTAATACCATTTGTTGGGCAGATTTTACTAACAAGCCCGATAAACCGATAATCGTTGGCTCATGTTTACGGACTTCTTCAATAATTTTCTGGGAAGTTACTTTAATTCCTAAATCAATCACTTCAAAGCCGTTATTCGATAGGATAATGTCTACTAAGTTTTTCCCAATATCATGTACGTCCCCTTTAACAGTGGCTATTAACATTTTCCCTTTTTTCGCGCTGTCTTCTGAATTCTCCATTAATGGCTCAAGATGAGAAACTGCTGCCTTCATCGCTTCAGCACTTTGAAGCACTTCAGCTACAATTAACTGATTATCGTTAAATAGACGACCTACCTCAGCCATTCCTTTCATCAGTTGACCATTAATAATATCCAATGGCGCATCTCCACGAGCAAGCGCCTTGTCTAAATCCTCGATTAGCCCTTCTTTTGTTCCTTCAATAATATAATTCGCCAAACGCTCATCTAACGGAAGCTTGGCCATATTGTCCTTTTTCACAACTTTTTTATCTCGATAAAACTCAGTAAAGGTCGCTAATGTTTCTTGCGAAGTCTCGAATAGAAGCGCTTCTGCTAACTTCACTTCCTCTTCTGGAATCAAAGCAAAACGCTCTAATTTCTCTGTATTGACAATCGCATAATCAAGACCTGCTTTTGTACAATGGTACATAAATACTGCATTTAAAATTTCACGGCCGCGCGGTGGTAAACCAAACGAAACATTCGATACTCCTAAAATCGTTAAGCAATCTGGAAACGTTTCTTTAATCGCTTGAATACCTTTTACCGTTTCTAGCGCTGATCCAATATACTGTTCATCCCCTGTCCCAACTGGAAAAACAAGTGGATCAAAAATTAAATCACGTGGATTTAATCCATATTTATTCACGAGCAAGTCTACAGACCGCTTAGCGATTTCCAGCTTACGTTCTGCATCAACAGCCATACCTTCTTCATCAATAGTTCCAACAACGACAGCCGCTCCATATTTATGAATAAGAGGAACAATTTTCTCGAATCGCTCTTCTCCATCTTCTAAGTTAATCGAATTGATAATGGCTTTACCTTGAGAGTGCTTTAACGCTTGCTCTAAAACAAGTTCATCTGTTGTATCAATTACGAGCGGTACTTTTACTTTTTTAACCACTTCTTCAACAAATGCTTGCATATTACCTAATTCATCATCATCCGGGTCTGCTAAACAAACATCGATAACGTGAGCTCCAGTTTTCACTTGAGCACGGGCGATTTCAGCCGCTTGTTCAAACTTCTTATCGCGTATTAATTCTTTAAATTTGCGTGAGCCAATGACATTCGTACGTTCTCCGACAAATAACGGACGCATTGAATCATCGTAAATCAACGGTTCAATCCCAGAAACAGCATGATTATGAGGCTCCTCTGGAAGTTGTCTCGGCTGAACGTCTTGAAGGGCTTTCGATAACTCTTCGATATGAGCTGGTGTCGTCCCACAACAACCACCGATAATATTGACCCAGCCTTTTTCTGCGAATTGCTTCATTTTCTCAGCAAGAGAAGTTGGAGATTCATGATAATGTCCTTCTTCATCCGGAAGCCCTGCATTCGGATAACAGCTAACCGCACTATTTGATAAATCAGCTAATGTCCGAATATGATCAATCATAAATTCCGGACCTGTCGCACAGTTTAACCCGACCGAAATTGGCTTCATATGCTCGCAAGAAAGATAGAACGCTTCAATAGATTGACCAGCTAATGTCGTTCCCATTGGTTCAATTGTTCCCGAAATCATAATAGGGAGTTCCTTACCACTCTTCTCAAAGGCTCCTTTAATGCCTAAAAAAGCAGCTTTTACATTTAGCATATCTTGACATGTTTCAACGAGAAGTAAATCGACGCCGCCATCAATTAATCCAAGGGCTTGCTCTTCATAACACTCTCTTAATGTGTCAAAAGTCGTTCCACCTGTAACTGATAGTGTTTTCGTTGTTGGCCCCATTGAACCAGCCACATATCTTGGCCAAGCTTCTGTTGAATATGCTTCACACGCTTTGACAGCAATTTCTGCTGATTCTTTATTTAACTGGTAAGCAAGTGTACCTAGATTGTATTCATCTAAAACAATACTCGTACCCCCGAATGTATTCGTTTCAACAATATCGGCACCTGCAGCAAAATATGCTTCATGGATTTTTTGGATCACATCAGGACGAGTCAGCGTTAAATATTCATTACAGCCTTCATATTGTTCTCCACCAAAATCTTCAGCTGTTAAATTTTCGGCTTGTAGCATCGTACCCATTGCGCCATCCAGTAATAGAATTTTTGATTGTAGTTGTTCGTTAATTGACTTTTTACTCATATGCTGCCACCTCAGATGTTTTTGTTTGATCAAGAGTTCTAATATAGCGCGTTAACTCCGCCGTCATTTCATAACGAAGGAATGGAGTAATTAAATAAATACCTTTAAATTTATCCATCGCCGCATCCACAAGTTCTCGTGCAATTGCCACACCTTCTTTTTGCGCCTGAATTGGGTCATTACCTGCTGCTGCCATTGCCCGGCGAACATGATCTGGCAACTTAATTCCTGGTACTTCATTATGAATAAATTCTGCATTACGAGTACTAGTTAACGGCATGATGCCGACAAAAATAGGTGTCTCTAAATGCTTCGTTGCTTCGTATACTTCTTCAATCTGTGAAGTGGAATAAATCGGCTGTGTTAAAAATGAATGAGCGCCGCATTCAATTTTCTTTTCCATTCGTTGAACCGCTCTATCTAAATATTTCACATTTGGATTAAAAGCCGCAGCAATTTTAAAATTCGTCTTTTGACCAAGACTTTGTCCAGAATACGAAAGTCCTTCATTAAATTGCTTAACCAAACTAATTAAATCAAAAGAAGATAAATCATACACAGATGTTGCACCTGGGAAATCACCAATTTTTGAAGGATCTCCTGTAATAACTAATACTTCATTTAATCCTAGAGTTTGCAGGCCCATTAGATGCGATTGTAATCCAATTAAGTTTCGATCACGACATGTAATATGCACAAGCGGATTTAAATCAAGCTGTGATTTAATTAACATACCCAGCGCTGCATTAGAAATCCTAGGGGAAGCGAGCGAATTATCCGCTAACGTAATCGTATCAACTCCAGCTTCTTTCAAAGCTTTAGACCCTTTCATAAACTCTTCGATTCCCAGTTTCTTAGGTGGATCTAGCTCTACTAAAATCGTTCTTTCTGTTTTCGCTTTTTCATATAAAGCAGGGGTGCGATCCTGTTCCCGAACTTCAATTGTTTCCACTTTCGTTGCTTGCATTTTTTTCTCAACGATTGGAGCTAAATCACAAACAGCTGCTTTCATTGCTGTAATATGCTGCGGTGTCGTACCGCAGCATCCTCCAATAATGGATGCTCCTTGGTCACGTAATTGAAGCGCACTTGAACCAAAGTATTCCGGCGCTGCATCATACACTAATCGGCCGTCCACATAATCTGGTAAACTTGCATTAGGATACGCTGCAAGCGCGGCATTGCTTGGAAGTTGAACAGATTCTAAAGCGCGAATCATATGGTGCGGACCTAAGCGACAATTAAGCCCAACTACATCTGAACCTAATTGTTCTAAGCGCTTAAATGCTTCATTTAACTGAACACCGTTTTGTAAATTCCCAAGTTCATGCAACGTCACGTTTGTAATAATTGGAATATCCGTTTCTTGTCTTGCAATTTGCAACACCGTTTCCAATTCTTCTAAATCATAGTATGTTTCAAATAATAATCCATCCGGACTTTCAAGCAGTAAACTATATAGCTGTTCACGGAAACTACGTTTAATTTCTTCTAAACTTAAATCAGATTTTCGAATACTTCTAGAAGCACCAATCGTTCCAAATACAAACGCATTCCCTTGCGCAACCTTTTTAGCAATCGCAATTCCTTGACGATTGATTTGACTCACTTGATCTTCTAATCCATAGCGCTTTAATTTATGAAAATTCGCCCCATACGTATTCGATTGTAAAATATCAGCGCCCGCATCCAAATAAGTACGATGAATCGCTTCAATTTGATTAGGCTCTGTACAGTTTAATTCTTCATAACAATGGTCGATGCCACGGGAATACAATAGTGTCCCCATTGCTCCTTCCCCAATTAAAATTCTTTGCTTTAGCTCTTTACGAAACTCCATATGTGCACCCTTCCCCAAAAACAATTCAGTTTCCGCTTTATTTCAATGATGTAAGATGTAAGAAAAAGAAAAAACCCTCTATCTAATAAAAGAAGAAGGTTTTCATAAGAAACATTCTCCTCATCTATCAAGCGCCCGCTTGCTGGATTTAGCACCTTAGCTTACACAGCTGGTTGCTGAGGATTCATCGGGCCAGTCCCTCCACCTCTCTCGATAAGATTGATTTATATAAATTTTTCTAAACATTTCAAATTAAATTACAATATAATTATTCTTAATTTACATGAAATAATGATGAAATTCAATACCTTCTGGTCAATTTTTGAATTTCTCAAACAAAATAACTAAGAATGAGAGACAATTCATGAATAATATTCGTTTTTTACCTTATTTTGTCATCCTTCTAATTATTTATTTAACATTCTAGGAATTGTGTATGAAATGGCAAGGCAACCTAGACAAAATGTCTGGCAAAACATTGCGTTTTAATAGTCTTCTTTGGCCTGTCTACTTTTCCAGCATTTGCCGATTTTGAAACAAAGATCATTTTGTAAGCTTGAGGGGGTACACGCTGGGGGCAAATAGAAAATAATAAATCTCAACTCAATTAGCTTCATTTACAATATCAAGCAGCACCGTATTGCTATCTGTTTGGACTTTACCTTTATTCTTAAAGTTCACAAAATGAAACGGCATATAAAACATGTCTGTTAGTCGTTCAGGTGACAAGTACTGTGTTGGAATGAACATACGTAAATCATTTGCTTTAACAGGAGACGTTGTAGCGAGACAAAACGCCCAATCCTCTCCCTCTTCCGGGAAGAAATTGTGATATGGCAGTACATAGAAACCAGCTTTTTTGAGGGTTTTCTGTATACTCCAAAAGTACTCAGGCATCCAGGGAAAAGCGGAACAAGCTACAGAGATTGCACCCCCGGGTTCTAAATGATCTTTCAAGAGGCTGTAAAACTCCCTGCTGAAGAGACGGGAGAGCTCCGGACATTTGTCACTTGGCTCAGGAAGGTCGATAATAATAACATCCCACTTTTCCTCGGTTTCCTCGACAAACTTTCTGCCGTCTTCAATTACGACCTGAACTTTAGGATGATTCAATGAACCTTGATTAAATTGGACCAAATCCTCCAAATCTTTACCAAAGTCTATCATCACTTCATCAATGTCGAGGGTAGTGACTTTCTCCACTTCGGAATAACGAAGGGCCTCACGGGTCGTTACTCCACCGCCACCACCGATGATTAGCACATTCTTCCGCTTGCGTGCAGCAGCCATTGGAATGTGTACCATCACTTCGGCATAAATACTCTCATCACCTGATGTACCAAACATAATTTCACCATTACTATAAATCAGCATTTCACCATTATAATCGACGAGAGCAATCCGCTGGGTAGGGGTTTTAAATGTTCGTAAAATTCGATAGTCACCTTCAGGTTCTTCAGCTTTAGAGATATAATCCCTAATAAAGTCAGCATTCAAATCAAACGGTTGATCCATATACACATCACTCCTTGTCCTTATTATAAATACTATTCCGAACATACGGAAAAGTTACCAAAACACTCTATTACCCTATCTTCTTAAACAAGTCCAAATAGATGAGATACTTATGAGTCCAGTTCATTCAAATGTTGAGGCTTTATCTAGCAACTGTATTGTTCTTAATATTAAAGTTAAAAATCGCTTTACCCACTATCTATCCACACAAAAAAGGCGTTCCGATGTTATTCGGAAACGCCCTTTCTTATTATAACACTTCTTTTAAATAGCTTTGTACATCTGCTTTAAGCTTTGCATATAGCATAATTTCTTGATCAAAACTTTCTTTTGTCAGTACGTTAAATTGCTCTGGACAATTTAAATCCACTTCAATCGTTGCTTTGTATTCATTTGTAGCATTCCCAATCAAGTCAATGGAATATTGATTATCACGTTTATGAACAACACATTTCACTTTACCGCCATTATTGAATACGGAAATATCACTTTCAAGTTGATTTAAACCATTTAAGCATGTTACTAAACTTGAAGCTGACATCGCTGTTCCACATGCGTTTGTAAAACCAACACCGCGTTCGAATGTACGGACATAAATATGTCCTGCTTCTAGCTGTTTTACAAAGCTTACATTTACTCCATCCGGGAAAAGCTCATTCGGTCCATTTACTTTTGTTGCTAATACTTCCTGAACATCAGAATGAATCATTTCGCTATCTACAATCGTAACTAAATGTGGGTTTGGTACAGCTAACGCCGAAAAAAGAAGCGTATCATGCAATTCTGGCAATCTTTCGTTTTGTAATTCGGTTTGTTCAATCACAAGTGGCAAATCCTTAACATCAAAGCTTACCGGTGAGATTTCCACTTTAAACGTCGGGATTCCTTCATATACATCGGCTACCTTTTCAACCTCTAAATCCACTTTCATCGTTTCAATAACTAAGTTCTCTTTACCGAGCGTATCAATTGCATAACGAGCTACACAGCGCAGCCCATTCCCACACATAGATGCTTCCGATCCATCTGCATTAAACACGCGCATTCTTGCATCAGCACGCTCGCTTTTTAATACGAATAAAATACCGTCCGCTCCTAATTCACTATCACGATTACATAATGCTAGTGCTAATTGGCGGCGTTCTTCTTCTGTAAAAGAAAGATCCGTCGTCAATTCATCAATAATGAAAAAATCATTACCTGAGCCGTGGCTTTTTAATAAGTCAATAATCATCTTGTCTCATCCTATTCTGTTGAATACTTAAAAACACTACATTTAATCCTATCATAGCATTTTCAGTTGAATTGTGTCAGTAGGAATCTTCTTTACAAATGGCTTTGTTACATAATATTGTTAATAACACAAATGAGCCAACAATTAACAGTATCCTATAACAAGGCCTTACAACTAACTATGGTGTGATATAGCGGCTTTCTCCAAAACTAAAAAACGTGCGAAACTAAAGCTTCGCACGCAATACACCACAAATGGGCCCTTATTATTTAACTAAACCTTACTTAACGTTTTCTAATTCTTTATATCCGTCAACAACCACTTCTAATTTCCCAGTATCCGGCGCAATAATCAAACCATGAACGGGAATTGTTTTTGGAATAAGTGGATGGTTTTTAATACAATTCACACTATGTTTTACACTTTCATACACATCATCAAAGCCGCGAAGCCAATTTTTAATATCAATTCCTGAATTTTCAATTGTTGAAATTGTACCTTCTGGAACACCGCGATTAACCATCTTCTTAATCATTTCATCTGTATTGACCGCTGCCATCCCACAATCATGATGTGGAATCACATAAATTTCATCCGCTTTCAATTCATAAACAGCAACAAGGATACTACGCATAACACTTCCAAATGGATGGGAAACGATTGCTCCTGCTGTTTTTAAAATTTTTACGTCACCATTGCGGACATTCATAGACTTTGGAAGTAGCTCGACAAGACGGGTATCCATACAACTAACGATTATCATTTTTTTATCAGGGTATTTAGTTGTTTGATACTTTGTGTACTCCTCTTCATTAACAAATTTTTCATTATAGTCAAGAATTTCATTTAACAAGCTCATTTGTTGTCATCTCCTGATTTGCTATGTATTTCACCTGTACATTATATCAAATATTCGCAAAATTGACTACACTTCTGTTTTAAATCAGATATTTAATGATCACGGTGATGTAATACAGCGGCTAAAAAGCCTAAAATAATGACTCTCTCCTGTTCATTAATGATCGAAGAAAAGGTAATAATCGGTGTATTTAATTCGAATCGCTTAGCCCACTCTACCGGCATCCAGCCTTCTTGAAAAGAGGCGACACTTTTTTTATCTATTGTTTTAAGTTGTAAAGAGTAAAGACTTGCCTTTGACTCTACTGCAATCCATTCACTCTGATTTCCTTTATAGATGATCCCTTTAATTTTAATGAGTGAATCCTTCCAATTTTCTCGATAACCCCCAATTATTTTATCATCGGCATTATAAATCGTCATCGAATTCGTTAACCCTGCTCGAGTATGATATTTTGCCCTGACTTGTCCATCGCTATCCAGTAAGATAAATCGCTTGGGCAATAGCAGTGAAACGACGTTCGGAATCAACCACATAAACCAGCGCATATTTTGATCGCGAACTTCTCCAAGAAGCAAACCTTTTGAATCAAATAGCAGCATACGCAATGTTGGTGCAGGCATAAAAACGACTAATACATGGTCTATGCTTAATAACTGACCACTTGTTTGCATCGGCTTATCCCCTAATCTTTCTACCCTTTTGTCATAGATTCGAAAATAAAAGAAGTGAAGCACACTAAAAATGATGATCGGAATAACAAAGATTAATAAATCCCCTTCAAATAATTGTAAAAGATGACAAACAAAAAAAAGAATCGCTAACAATAGGGAAATCCAAGCAACGCAAAAGCAGGCTTTAGCTGTTTTCTGATAATACTCTCGAATATTCATAATTAGCTCCTTGACTAAAGATTCATACTCTCTCTATATTGTTATTTCGCTATCCATTCCTTAATTCCCTTTAACAAAAATCAACAGTATCCTATAACAAAGCCTAACAAAAAAAGAATCTAGACAAACATCAGCTAGATTCCTTTTTCATGGCTTATAGAATTCGAAAAATAAGTGGAATTCGATACTCGACTCCTTCATAGGCACGTATCGCCGCAAGGATTGTAAACACAAACGCTGCAACCCCTAAAATAGGCAGAATCAATACGCCAATTCCAACGAAAACAAGAAGTGCTCCAATTATTCCATAAATCGTGTAGGAGATAAGAAAATTAAAATACTCTCGGCCATGATAATCAATATATGGTGAATCTTTTTTCACTAACCAAATAATGAGCGGTCCAAGAAGCGGAAAAAATAAACTAATAACATAAATAAGAACAGCAAATACTTTTTCATCTTGTGTAACCATTTGTCGTTCCTCCTCTCTCATTCCATACTATATCTATTTATACGCATAAACATAGAAACGGTTTCATTTTTCATCATTTTATACAGAGCTTTTTTAACATATGCACTAGAAATTCCGAATATATCGCTTAATGCTGCACATCTTTGGACATAGACTCGCATACAGATAATTAGTGTTTGTCCTTACTAATTTTACCTGAGGTGAATTCAATTGTTAAATGAATTTCAAGCATTCATTCTCGGCATCATTCAAGGGTTGACTGAATTTTTACCGATTTCTAGCACAGGACATTTATATTTAGGGCGTCACCTATTTCATTTAGATGAAGCAGGCATTTTCTTAGATACGATGCTTCACATTGGTACATTGCTTGCTCTGCTTGTCGTCTATAAGCAGGAAATCATCTCCATCGTCAAAAAGCCATTTTCAAAAATGACTGTGTTACTCATTGCTGGAACGATTCCTGCAGTATTTGCTGGCGTCTTACTTGGAGATTGGTTTGATTCACTTTCGAAGTCAGGTGTGACCATCGGCTGGGAGTTTCTTGCCACTGGTCTCATTCTATGGTTCGCAGATGCAAGAAAAGGTGGCACGAAAACATTAGAGCAAATTTCGGTAAAAGATGCGTTCATAATCGGTACGTTTCAGGCGGCTGCCATCATGCCTGCCCTCTCTCGATCAGGCTTAACAATTGCAGCTGGATTGTTGTGTAAACTCGACCGCTCCACCGCTGCTTATTTCTCCTTTTTACTATCGATTCCAGCAATCGCTGGTGGGATTGTGTTTCAAATGAAGCCCATTTTCACTGGAGAAGTGGAGCGGCTTTCGTTTATGGCTCTTTTTATCGGTACGTTAACTTCAGCGGTCTTTGGCTATATAGCGGTTGTTTGGATGATTGATTTCTTAAAAAAACAATCGTTAAAGTGGTTTGCCGTATATGTTTGGATTCTTGGAATCCTCATTTTATCCCTCCAATTCACCGGAAAATTTTGAATAAAAACGCATGATTAATACAATCGTTTGCATAAAATAAAAATAACAAAATTTAGTCGAAAAAATAGGCGAAATTACTATATCCAAATGCACTTTTTTTTAGTATTATAGCAAGGTAGAGCATATTATATTTCTGACAATAAAAATAGGGAAGGCAAATGGTGCGCCACCGGTTTCCCGGTTCTAGTGGGTTCGATTCCCACCCCGAAATTTTTTGATGAACGACTTAAAAAATTTCGAGGGTGGGCGGCAGCTACGCTATAGAACTGCCCTCAAAGCGGAGGGATGGAAATGTTAAAGAAAAGAGATTTTGTTGATTGTTCGTCTCTTTATGATTTAATGTCGCATCCAGATGTCTTCCCTTTCGTACGCCAAAAAGTAGATTCTTACGAAGAATACGTTTTTGTTACAAAGCAAACGATTGAAGCTGAAGAAGCTGGTGAACTAATTTCAAGAACAATTTTAGATGAATGGGATAATCCAATTGGCTGTATCTCCCTATATGATGTGGAAAATGGTGCAGGATTTCTCGGTACATGGTTAGGTAAACCATTCCATGGAAAAGGCTATAATACCCTTGCAAAAGAGGCTTTCTTTAAAGAAATCTTTTTTGAACTTGGTATAGAGACCGTATTTATGCGCATTCGCAAAAAAAATATTCGCTCTTTAAAGGCAGCTGAAAAACTCCCTTATGCGATGAAAGTAAATGAAACAAGAAAAGCATTATATGAACAAATTAACCAAAATGAAGATATATTCGATCTTTTCGAAATTCCAAAAGATTTATACACGCTGCATATCCTTCGACAAAATGATGACAATGATCAACATCTTATGGAGGCATAGTGCACTTAAATCCCTTTACCATTTGTGTAAAGGGATTTATTTATTGACTGAAAAGTTAATCTTTTCTGATTATTACCCTATTCATCGTAATGATATTTTCGTATAATAAACACATCACTTGAACATTTTTCCAAAAAAACACGAAAGGATTTGTTTCAATTATGATGAAAAAAGGATTTCTTTTTATCATTCAACTGATAGTGCTTATTACCATTTGTAAAATTGGTTACTTGTGCACAGATTTCTTCCATTTACCCATTCCTGGAAACGTTATTGGGATACTCTTATTATTTATTCTGCTTCAAACAAATGTCATAAAGTTGGAATGGGTGGATTTTACAGCTAGCTTCTTTGTCAAGCATCTCGCTTTTTTCTTTATCCCGATTGCCGTTAGCTTAATGACATTAGGTGCCTTATTCTTCCGCTATGGATGGGCTTTAGCACTTGTTCTGGGCATCAGTCTAATCGTTGGTTTTATCGTCTCTGCATTAACCGTACAAAAGCTTGCACAGAAAGGAGAAGTCAAACAGCATGGAAACGTTCATCACCATCTATAGCATCAGTATCACCATTATTGCGTACATATTAGCAAGGAAAATATATATGAAATATCCATCACCTCTGACAACACCTGTTTTTTTATGTACGGTTGCTATCATATCAACCTTACTTATCAGCAACTTACATTTCGAAGACTACGTAGTAGCGAAAGACATCATCACATATTTTCTTGGACCCGCAACAGTCGCTTTAGCTGTACCGCTTTATAAAAATCGTGCCATTATCGCAAAATATGCCATTCCAGCGATTAGTGGTATTATTCTTGGCTTGGCCGTCACTTTATGTATCGCGATTATCATCGCTAAACTATTCTCCTTCAGTTTAAACATGGTTCAAGCACTCGCTGTAAAATCCGTTACGGTTCCGATTGCCGTTGAGATTATGTCGTTATATGAAGGGGACGCAAATTTAGCGGCCGCCTTTGTACTTATAACAGGCATTCTTGGTACAATGATTGCTCCTTGGCTTATGGATAAGCTCCATATCACAATGCCTTTTGCTCGTGGGATTGCATATGGAACAATTGCCCACGGTTTTGGTACCGCTCACGCCGCTCAGGAAAGTGAGTTCACTGGGGCAGTAGCCGGAGCAGCGATGGCGATGGCTGGTATTATAATCGCTTTCTGTTTCCCTGTGTTTTATTCTTTTTTATAAAGTGAAACTTGCATCAGTGGGGCTTTAAGCGCGGGATACACATCGCCTATACAAACAGGTTCGAACCGCAGTGAGTCGAACCATACTTTCTAGGAAATTACGTCATACGAGCATTTAAAAGGCTATTTTGTCTGTTATAAATTTCTTTGAATACGTTTTTGACTGCGATTGATAAAAAATACGTTATCGGAGGCAAGGGGATACAGACCTTAAAATTTTTTAGTTCTAATCATATCAGTATTCATATTATTGTAAGCACTAAATATTACCAATAAAAGTAATTTCAATATTGAGCAGAGTTCCCTTATTTTTGAAATTAGATTACAATTGATAACTTTGATAATCCTCTTTATTATCTTTTAAACTTAAGTAGATAAGATTAGAGCCCCGTGGCCGGGGGAGAAATAACAGTCAAAGTATTGATTTAATAAGGTTTTACAAGTTTAATGTGTAAAATAATTCAATTCTTACAAACAGGTGATGTATGTCACCTGTTTTCCTTTAGATTAACTATAATAAGTCGAAAAGATAATTCCTTAAATATTCGAAGATTTCCATATCCAATTTTTCAAAAATCCTATTTTATAATAAAATAAAAACCTATCATTTTGATAGGTTCGGCTATTAATTCTATTATTTCTCATAGTGCCCCCCTTAATCTACGAATCGTTTCCGTAACCCAAAAACATTCGTAAATATGAAACTTGTACTAACGGGGATTAATATCCAATTCTAATTATAGAAAATCACATACCTTATGCTTCTAGTAAATCATTTTCCACTAGAACCAAGTACGGAATATGAAAGTAACATAGAAAACAATAATTTTTTAAAAGCAGGATGTTCTAATCGTTCAAGCTGTTCTATATTATCCAGCCATTCTACAACCTCTCCCTTGCATATTACTGCTAGACGGCCTGCAATGTAACTTATCGCCTGTAAATCATGAAAAATAAAGAGATACGACTACATTCAAATTTTTCACGGTTAAAAGAAGAGGGGGCCATCTTCCCTTCTATTCCTTTTTTAGGTCTAGAGCATCCCTTAAGGCCTCCCCAAATAAGTTAAAAGCAATCACAACAATGAAGATCATCATCCCCGGGTACAGCATCAATGAAGGATTATTTCTAAAAAATGGCTTACTATCATTAATCATCATTCCCCATTCTGCGTCCGGCGGCTGTATGCCCAGGCCTAGAAAGGATAGGCCAGAAATAGATAAAATAACCCCCCCTATGTCCATAAAGACTAATACAATAACTTGAGAGATAATGGTAGGTAAAATATGTTTGATGACAATAATGAGCCTTGGTGTCCCGCATATTTTAGCTGCTAAGACAAAGTTTTGCTTCTTTACACTAAGAACCATCCCTCGAATAACACGAGCATAAAAAACCCATTGAACGAGCACCATGGCAAAAATCAAATTACTAAGACTCGTTCCTAAAACTCCAATTAAAGCTAAGGATAGAAGAAAGCTCGGGAATGCCATAAGAGTATCACATAGTCTCATAAAGAAATAATCAACCTTACCGCCTCTAAAACCCGCATAAATACCAAGCGGGATACTTATCATCATCGTTAATCCCATGACAAGGAATGCTGTTCCCAATGAGATTTGTGTTCCATAGATTAATCGAGACAATATACATCTCCCTAAATGATCAGTACCTAATGGAAACTGGGAGGAAGGTCCTTGCAGTTTCTGCGTAATATCAATCAAGTTCGGATCATTAGGAGCAAAAAAAGGAGCAAAAAGAGCCAATACCATCATGAATAAAATAATCATGCTGCTAATCATCATGAGCTTATGTGATAACAGCTTTCGTTTCACGTCTCGTAACACTCTTATTTCTCTCCTTCCCATCGTATACGGGGATCCAGGAAAGAATACATAATATCCACAAGAAGATTACAGACCACAAAAATCACGCTCATAAACAATACACACCCCTGAATCATTGGATAATCTTGATTTAGAATAGATGTGACAAATAATTGTCCCATGCCGGGCCAAGCAAAAATTGTTTCAACAATTACCGCTCCGCCTAGCATGTTCCCTAAACTCATACCAAGTCCAGTTATCACAGGCAATAAGGACTTTTTTAAAACATGCCTGCTAACGATTAATCTTTGACGTAAGCCTCTCGCTTTAGCATACATAACAAATGGCTCATTCAAATTTTCCAGCATACTAGCCCGAAGCAATCGCATATACGTACCTATATAACCAAAAGCAAGTGTTAAGGAAGGAAGCACTAGATGGGCCAAAGTTCCCCTCCCCAATACAGGAAATAGATCTAATTTTACAGATAATAAATAGATTAAAAGAAATCCAAACCAAAAGGAAGGCATAGAGACACTTACAAAGGCAACTATTCTACTAAACTGATCAACAAATTTCCCCTTGTAAATAGCCGAAATCATTCCTATAGGTAGACTAATAACAACAATAAAGATAAGCGAAGCACATGTTAATTGAATCGTTGGAAACAGATGTAACAATATTTCGTCCCATACAGCATTTTTGGATACGTAAGACATCCCTAAATCCAATTGCAACACTTTTCCCAACCAATCTAAATACTGGATATATAAAGGCTTATTTAATCCAAGCTCAACTCGAAGAGCGGCCACAGCCTCATCCGTAGGTGGAATATGTGAAATCCTTAAGTAAGCTACTGCTGGATCTCCAGGAATTAAGTGAAGCAAGATAAAAGTGATGAGTGAGATTCCTAATAATATTGGAATTAAACTCGTGAGACGCTTAACAATAAACCACCCCATGTAGTACTCCTTAAGTTGTTTTTAATTATGCTCAATTTATTTAACATCAATTGAAGTTAATGGCACCTCAACTTCTTGAGGTAAAAAATCTACTCCGCTAATATTTTTATGATACACGGCTACATTAGACTGATAAGATATCGGTAAGTAAACAGCTTGCTCATGCAGGGTCATTAAAATATCGGTATACAACATTTTTCTCTCTTTTTCGTCTGTAGTTAATAATACTTTCTTAATTTTCTGGTCTATTTCTTTTTTTTCAGGCAGCCCTAATAAAGCGGTGTAATCTGGACTTCCATTTTCCGAATCTGTTGTAATAGCAGCTAAATAGGAATGTGGATCAAACGGTACAGACCATGTTGATGTAAATAATAAATCATACTTACCTTGGAATGCCGTTTTCCAAAAAGTATTACTTTCCTGACTAGTCAATTTAATATCTATCCCGAGTTTTCTAAAATCACCTTGAACAAATTCTGCAATCGACTTCTGGATGTTGTCTGTACTATTAAATAGAAATTCCAGTTGCAACTCTTTTCCGTCTTTTTCTCTAAACGGTTTGCCCTCTACTTTTTTCCATCCAGCTTCATCCAATAACTGTTCTGCTTTTGCAGCATCATATTCATAAGGATCTACATTAATCTTTGTGTAATCCAAAACAGGTGGAAATAAAGTATCAGCCTTTTCTTCCATACCATAAAAAATATTATCGATAACAGCCTGTTTATTAAAAGCATGGTTGAGAGCTAACCGAACTTTACGATCTTTAGTAGCTTCGTTATTTGTGTTAAAAAGCAGCGTTCTTGTAGCTGTAGGTTCTGACAATTTGGTTTCATATTTTCCAGAATTCTTCAAGAATTGGAATGAATCTTGGCTGATGACGCCGTTACCAAAAATAAAATCAAGTTCCTTTTTCTCAAAAGCCAATACTCTAGACTCGCCGTCCGTAATAACTTTAACAACTACCTTATCTACTTTAGGTTTAGTACCCCAATACTGTTCGTTTCTTTCGAATACAGCAAACTCATTTTTCTTATATTCGCTCAATACCCATGGACCAGTGCCAATCGGCGACTTGAGTCCGTCCTTAAATGTATTTTGACTGTCAGGAAAAGCAGCTTCGCCCACAAATCTCAAAGGTCTGACATAAGTTAGTTCTTGAAGAGTTGGATAATACGAGTTATGTAAAGTAAGTTTAAATGTATATTCATCGACTACTTCTGTACTTTTAATTTGATTAATTAATTCCACCCATTCATGTTGTTTACGATTATCTAAAACCGTATCAAAGTTTTTCTTAACGATTTCAGCATTAAATGGCGAACCATCAGAAAATTGAACATCTTTTCTCAAATGGAATACATATTCTTTTCCATCTTTCGATATATCCCAGCTCTCTGCTAACCAAGGCTTAATTTCTCCACCTTCACCGTAATAAACAAGAGGTTCGTATACCATAGCCTGGGAAAAAAATTCATTCGGAAAATACGTGTGTGGATTTAAGTCACCGATATCTCCAGGCCAAGAAAAAGTAACAACTTTTGTTTTTTCTTTATCTGATGCATTTTCTTGATCTTTTGTTGTGTTGCTGCAACCAGCAACAAAGATTGTGAACATTACTAGTAGTCCAACAAATGAACGGAATAAATTAGACTTTTTTAAAAACATATTTTCTCACCTTCAATTACAAATTTTAATTATTCGATAAAATATAAACTACAAAAAAGCATTCCCAACCAGAATTTATCAGGTCAGAAATGCCTATAGCTTCAGAACAAATTCGTCTTCATAGCACTCTAATACCTCCCTATCTCCCGTAGGTTTAACAGCATTTCTAGAACAGGTAGGTCTTCTGACTTAGGTTCATCATCTCTATGCGCCTTCCCGGATATTATCCAGTGACTCTTATACATAGGACTCCCCTTTACAGCGGCGGGACCGTGCCGGATTTTGCACCGGCTTCCCATTTAAGTATTCGCAATTAAACGAATACACCCATTCCAATACCATATGAAATTTTTCCTTATCTTCATAATGAAATATAAAGCTTATCTATTTTAAAAATGATTAAGTGAAAATCATTTGTAAACTATTATATTTTATTAGTTTCAACCTTAAGTAATTTTTGATAAATTCAGCCACTAACCCTATCTATAAACGAAATACAGTAAATAAGAAAGACATTACACATGTTCTCTCAAAATGGAAATATTCACTTCATGGAAATGAACTCAAAAAAGTTTACCTATCACAAATTATATTCGTTATTGCAAATTTATGCTATATCAAATTATGATCCTGATATTTTTTGGAATGAAACATAATACATAAGAACTGTTAGTGGCATTACAGCGATAATAAGATAAAAAAAGGCAACTTCACCTAAAGGCAAAATTTGCCCAAAATCAAAAAGAATTCATCCATCAACTTGTTCGAATTAGCTTCTTTAAAGGAGACTGGAATGCGAACTTAGTTAATCACATTCAAAACTTCTTGCTTGTAACGCTCCCTCATGATCTTAGCGATATCTACCATTCTGTCAAGAGCAGCCAATGTTTCATCTATTTTTCTTGTTTTAAGACCGCAATCAGGATTAATCAAACATTGTTGTACGGATAGTACTTCTAAGCTATCATTGATGATAGTCTGCATTTCATCTAATTTCGAAATACGAGGACTATGAATATCATAAACACCTAGTCCTATATCATTTTCGTATTGGTAATGTTTAAAAGCTTCAATAATCTCCCCATGACTTCTAGATGTTTCAATTGAGATAACATCTGCATCTAATTCGCGAATGGGCTCAATAAAATCATTGAATTCGCAATAGCACATATGGGTGTTAATGCGTATTTGTGATACGGTTATAGCATTTCCGAATTTGCTACTTGTGATCGGGCTTGTCGGCATGTTTGGCCCTGGCTTAACCCAGGTCGTGACTGCACTCATTTTAGTACAATGGGTCTATTATGCACTGATTTTTAGAGGAATGGTCATTAGCCTGAAAGCAGAAAATTATATCACCGCTGCACAAATTAGTGGTTCATCATCATGGAAGATTATAAAAAAGCATATCGTGCCAAATATTTTGCCACCGCTTGTCGTGATGGGCACACTAGAAATGGGATGGGCAATCATGAACATTTCATCATTTAATTACCACATATAATCACTCCTTAATATTGTTGGAAGCTGGTGCAGCCATTAAAGAAGTACAAGATCGATTAGGGCATACTGATGTACAAACCACAATGAATATCTATGCACACGTTACAAAAAAAGCAAAAGCAGAGACTATTCAAAAATTTGAAAAGTACCTCAATATTTGACTACGGATATGACTACGGTTGAATACGATTCAATGAAATTAATTGAAGTAGCCAAAAGAAAAAACCCTTGATTTTCAAGGGTTTTGACACTATTTGATATCCAATGATATCTATATATCGAGACGCAGTGGCTCGAACCTGTTACTTCGTTATTTTTGCAACTCTTTATATAAATTCCGCAACACATACGTCTTATACAGCTCTAGCTTTCGACGCTCTACCGGGTGATGCTTAATCCCCATCTTCTTTAATTCCGCAATAAACCAACCTTTTGAATATTGATAAGCCATTTCTATTCCTCCTCTAGCATTTAGAACAACATATGCTAGAGAAACTAGATACATGCTTATTTTTTCATTAAATCTAGTAATAATTGATACATTTCGGGTCCTGTTTTAAATGGGCGCTTCTGCTCCATCTTCGCGCGATACGTCGAAGACTCCTTCAATAAATGATCAAGCGTTGACTCAAATTGTTCAAAACTCAAATTTTCCTCTTGAATGACTTGACAAAATCCTTGTTTTTCAAAGCTCGCTGCATTTAAAATTTGATCGCCGCGAGAAGCATTTGCACTTAGTGGAATCAACAGCATCGGTTTTTGTAAGCCAAGAAACTCAAAAATCGAATTAGATCCTGCACGTGAGACAACGACATCTGCTGCTGCTAATAAGTCGAATAGCTCCTCGTGCACATATTCAAACGGAGCATATCCTGGCTGCTTCAATGACTCCTCGACATTTCCTTTGCCGCAAATGTGAATGATTTGATAATGGCGAAGTAACTCCTCAAGATGCTTTGTAATCAAATGATTAATGCGAACAGCACCTAAGCTCCCGCCCATAATGAGCAGGACTGGCTTATTACTAGTAAAACCACAAAAGCGCTTTCCTTTTTCTCCATTTCCCGCAAAAATACCATCGCGCAATACAGCGCCGATATATAACGCTTTTTCTTTCGGCAAATGGGCATTGGACTCTTCAAACGTTGTAAAAATTCTTGAAGCAAATGGCATCGCAATTTTATTGGCTAAACCCGGTGTGTAATCGGATTCATGAATAAAAATCGGAATTTTAAGCATTTTAGCTGCAAGCACAACAGGAACAGACACAAATCCTCCTTTAGAGAAAATAAAATCTGGTCGTGTTTTCTTTAAAATTCGACGTGCATCAAAGATTCCTTTAATTACACGAAATGGGTCTTTTAAATTTTCAATCGATAAATATCTGCGCAGTTTTCCAACGGATACCGTTTCATAACGAATATTAGGGAATTCCTTTTCAATAATCGTTTTTTCAATCCCTTTTTCAGAACCAATATACGTAATATCCCAATCATTTTTAATAAATTCAGGAATAATTGCTGTATTTACAGATACATGTCCAGCCGAACCTCCGCCGGTAAACACGATTTTTTTTGTCAATGTTTTCACCTTCCAACCAAAAGAACTTACCTTCCATAATACCACACCTGAACCATTCACCAACTAAAAAGAAAAATCAAATTCTTTTCATTTCCATGACAGACGTATGATATAATTTTTCCATTGTGGAAAATTTGAACTAGAGGTACACCAATGAATCAAACATTTAATAAAACAGCAAAAGTTCGCCAATTATTTCACCTATTAATCCCAATTCTTATTACTCAGCTTGGATTATATGCAATGACTTTTTTTGACATTATGATGTCTGGACAATATCATACCGTAGATGTTGCAGGTGTCTCTATTGGAAGTTCTTTATGGACACCGGTTTATATGGGTTTAGGGGGCGTGTTAATTGCGTTAACCCCTGTTGTTTCACAATTGGTCGGCTCTAAACGAACAAACTCTGTTCCCTTTTCTGTTATACAAGCCCTTTATTTATCCGTTGCTATTGCATTATCGGTTTTAACTGCCGGTACATTTACGGTTAATCCCATTTTAAATATGATGGAGCTAGAGGCAAATGTTCATCAAATTGCTCATGACTATCTTGTGGCACTTTCATTTGGAATCGTTCCCTTGTTTATTTATGATACATTGCGTGCTTTCATTGATGCACTTGGAAAAACAAGAGTATCGATGTTTATTACACTCGGAGCCTTACCAATTAATATTTTATTAAATTATATGCTTATTTACGGGAAATTGGGACTTCCGGAATTAGGAGGTGTTGGTTCTGGATACGCAACTGCGGTTACGTATTGGATCATAGCTATTGTGGCCATTATCGTCGTCATACGCATTCATCCATTTGCCGTCTATAACGTATTTCAAAAGTTTTA
>Ga0182739_1001740_pt1 | contig 21710 bp, 20 predicted proteins | sample eDN5th30CBELigBY_FD_128873 | JGI IMG/M metagenome (GOLD analysis project Ga0182739, IMG submission 128873) | Enriched backyard soil microbial communities from Emeryville, California, USA - eDNA 5th pass 30_C BE-Lig BY (version 2) (version 2) | ecosystem: Environmental > Terrestrial > Soil >...
AGACTTCATTCCCCGGGCCTATGCGCGTGCGGCCGGTACACGCGCCAAGCTCCAGTGGCTGCTGCCCGCCCTGCGCATCAGCATAGGGCTGGTCTGGATCGTCACCGGCATCGTGTCCCTGGGCCTGTATCCCGTCGAGGCGAGCTATGCCTTGCTTGCCCGGACCGGCACGCCGCCCGCCCTCATGCCGCTGTTCCTGTACGGGGCGGCACTGCTGGACCTGATCCTTGGGGTGCTGACCTTGAGTCCATGGCGTCCACGCTGGCTGTGGCTGGCACAAGCCGCGCTCGTACTGGCCTACACGGTGATCATTTCGCTGAAGCTGCCGGAATTCTGGCTGCATCCCTATGGTCCCGTGCTGAAGAACCTGCCGTTTCTCGTCGGCCTGTGGATACTTTATGAGCTGGAGGACAGGGCATGGACTACGTAACGGTGAAGTGGCTGCATATTCTGGCCTCGACTTTCTTGTTCGGCACCGGCATAGGCAGCGCCTTCTACCTGTTGCTCGTCACACTGGGGCGCGATCCCCGGGCGGTGGCCGCCGTTGCGCGCGTGGTCGTCATTGCCGACTGGCTGTTCACCGCGACCACAGTCGTGGCCCAGCCGCTGACGGGATTCTGGTTGGTGCACCTGGCAGGCTTTCCGCTGGGCGCGGCCTGGCTGAGGTGGTCCATTGTCCTGTATGTCGTGGCGGTCGCATGCTGGGTGCCGGTCGTGCGCATCCAGTACAGGTTGCGGGACCTGGCGCAGCGCGCCGTGCAGGACGGCACGCCGCTGCCGGCCGGCTACTGGCACTACTTTCGCCTGTGGATCGCGTTGGGCATCCCTGCGTTTTTTGCCTTTGTCGCCGTGTTCTACCTGATGGTGGCCAAACCGGCGGAACTCGGTTGAAAGTACTCGTTCATCAACAGCCTTAAGGGAGATCGACCATGCAGCTTGAAGGATCATGTCATTGCGGCGCCGTCCGGTTCAGCGTCGCCAGCGTCAATCCTTACCCGTATCAGCGATGCTATTGCTCCATCTGCCGCAAGACGCAAGGTGGCGGGGGCTACGCCATCAACCTGGCCGCCGACGCGGCGACCATGAAGATCAAGGGCGGCGCCAACGTGTCGGTATATCACGCCAGCATACGGTTGCCGGACCGCGATGAAGCGCAGCCCAGTACCGCGGCGCGCCACTTCTGCAGTGTCTGCGGTAGCGCGTTGTGGCTGTTCAGCCCCGAGTGGCCCGAACTCATCCACCCTTTCGCCTCGGCCATCGACACGGCTTTGCCGGTTCCGCCCGTGCATACGCACTTGTTCCTGGGATCAAAGGCCTCTTGGGTGGAAATCGAAGCGCACCCGCACGACAAGCTGTTCGAGGGGTATCCGGAAGAATCGATCGCACAGTGGCACGAAAGGCTGGGTCTGGAGGTGGAGTGAGCGGGGCAGGTCCGCAAATTGCGCCATGCCTGTGTACACCCTTGCCGATATGGAGGACATCATGGTTACAGACAGGGATATTGAACGCGCGATGCAGGACCGCGAGTACGCCGAGGAAGGAAGCCCCCTCAAGACGGGGCCTACCGAGCCGGCGTTCGGCCCCAGCGACTCATCGGATTCGGCCAGTGATATGCCGGCGAGCGCCCCGGACACGGACAGCGATCGCAGCAACACGGGCGAGCGCCCCGACGTCGAGAATCGCGGTGAGGGGCCTTTGGACGAGGACATCGAGCCAGACAAGGTCGTGTCGGAAGACCGCGCCGGATTGGCACATACGCCCCCGGATCCGGAGCGCAACGGCGGGGCAGCCGACGAGTCGTGACGGGCGCGAGAAATGACCGGCATCGGTAAGTGTTACCGTTGGGGCACACCATGAAAGGCTGATATCAAGGAGGCGCCGTGGCGGTCCTGTTACCCGCATTGAAAATTGCATTGCCCTACATCACGCAGGTTCTCACATCGACGTTGCCCATGTTCACATCCAAGCCCGCCAGCGCCAGGCTGGATGAAGTCGTGCCGCAACAGATACGTGAGCTTCAAGAGGCTGCGACGCAGAACGCCGAATCGGTGAAAGTGCTGGCGGAGCAGCTGAAAGACGCGATCCAGGGCGTCGATGCGGGCATGGCCGAGCTGCAAAGGCAGCTTGCGGTGTTGCGGCGCCTGGCCATCGCCGCGCTGGCCCTGGCCGGCGTGGCGACGGGCGTGGCGATCTGGGCCATATAGGCCAGCGTTAAGCGGCGTATTGGCGTTCGCGGCAAAAATACTCGAGGGCCCACTCGCGGAAATGGCGAATCTTGGGCACGTCCGTGTCATTCTTGTCGTGAGCGAGGAAGTAGTTCACATCCAGCCGGACCTTATCCTGAAACGGCGCGACCAATGATCCATGCCGAAGTTCTTTCTGGATCAGCCACGAGCGGCCCATGCAGATGCCCAGCCCGCTCAGCGCCGCTTCCACGGTCAGGAACAGGCCTTTGAAGCTTATCTCGTCCAGGAAGATCAGAGGCTCCTTGCAGGTCTGTGCCATCCACGCGGACCAGTCGTCCTCGACGATGGGAGACACCGACCGCAGGATGGTGTGCTGCAGGAGGTCCTCGGGTTTCGCCATTGTTTTGCCCTGTAAAAGGGCGGGGGAACAAACAGGAAAAATATCATCCGGCGGCAACGGATATACCGCTAGATTGGGCATCGTATTGACGCCGTAGCCAATACCAACATCGAAGCTTTGTTCGGCTATCCGGTCTGCGCCGATAACCGGCGTAAGCCGGATCTCGATGTCGCGATGCCGCTTGCGAAAGTCGGGCAGCGCAGGCAACAGGCACTTTGCAGCAAAGGTAGACAGGCAGGCAATGTGCAGGCGTGCCTTGCGGGTGCTGGATACCTCGTCCGTGGCAGTGCCGATCATCGCGAGAGCCGGGCGAATTTGCCGCAGATAGTCGAGGCCGCTATGCGTGAGCGTGATGGCGTTATTCCGACGGTCGAAAAGCTGCGTCTCGAGCAGCGTTTCAAGTTCCTTGATCTGATGGCTGATGGCCGTCTGCGTCAAATGAAGTTCTCGCCCCGCCTTGGTAAAGCTCAAGAGGCGCGCAGTCGCTTCAAACGCGCGCAGTGCGTGCAGTTTGGGGAAGTGCTTCGGCATGGTCTCCGCCTGCAGCGGATTCGTGGCCGCTGTCGAAAGATATTAGTTATTCAGTCTGGCTATGCGTTCCAGATCAAGATCTGGAACGATGCTCGTCAACGGAGCAATGGAATATATAACACTCCGCGTTCCGACAGAATAGACTTTGGGGGCTAGAAAGCCCCTCCATGCCGGCAGATGCGCCGTCAGCCTGCCTTGATGTTCATGCTGTCGATGTCGGCGCCGTTCTGCTCATACTCGCTCTTCAGTCGCTTTGACAGGGCTGTGGGCGTCATGGATTCGGGCTCGACGCCTCGCCCCGTCATGTTCTTGCGAAAGGCTTCCGTGGAAACAACCGTGGCGACATCCTTGCTTATCTTCTCGACGACGGCATCGGGCGTCTGGCCTGGCGCAAGGAGCGCCAACCACCCGAGCGCTCCGAACCGGTCATAGCCCAGCTCCTTGGCGGTCGGCACATCGGGCAACAGCGCGGCGCGCTTGGCCCCGAGGTTGGCAACGGGGATCAGCCTTTCATCCTTCAGCACCGGCACGATCGTACCGATCGAGACCGTCATAACCGGTATGTGGCCGGCCATGACGTCCTGGAGCGCAGGGGATGCGCTTTTGTAGGGAACATGGTTGAGCTTGATGCCGGCCTGACGCTGGAAGCGTTCCCACGCCATATGGTGCGTACTGCCGACACCGTTTGTGGCGAAGTTGACGCCGCCCGGATTGGTCTTGGCCACCTTGATGAGGTCTTCCAGGGACTTGAAGTCTGCCTTGCTATTGGCCAGCACGATGTAGGGATACGTGCCGGACGTCGATATCGGCTTCAGATCCTTCAGTGTGTCGTAGGGCAGGTTGGTGTTGAAATGCGGCATGGAGACCAGCACGCCGTCGTCGGTATAGAAGAGGGTGTAGCCGTCGGCCTTTGCCTTGGCGACCGCGGCGCCGCCGATGGCGCCCGCGGCCCCCGGCCGATTCTCGACGACGACCGACTGGCCCCACAATTGGCTCAAGCCTTCTGCGAGCGCGCGCGCCGTGACATCCACAACGCCTCCCGGTCCATAGGGCACGATGATGGAAACCGGCCTTGATGGATACTTGTCCTCGGCGTAGGCCTGTGGCCCGATCAGGAATCCTGCGGCGGCGAGGGCGGCGGCTCGCGCGAGCACGTGTCGGCGAGAGATATTGAACAATTGCATGAGGGTCTCCTTTGTTGATATGGGGTCAGCAGGTAATCCGGTGACAGCGTTTGAACAGAACCGCAGCCCAGCAACGTCATGACACGGGCCGTTTCTTCTTTGAGAATCTGCAAGGCTCGGCTGGCACCCGCAACGCCGGCGGCGGAAACGCCGTATAGGGGCGCACGGCCCAGCACGACGGCGCTCGCGCCAAGCGCCAGCGCCTTGACAATGTCGCCGCCGCGTCGAAAGCCTCCATCGGCGAGCAGCGTCAAACGGCCGCCCACGGCGTCCGCGATGGCTTCCAGCGCTTCCAACGTCGAGATGGCGCCATCCAGCTGCCGGCCTCCATGATTCGACACCACCAGGCCGTCAGCACCTATCCGTTCTGCCTTGCGCGCATCCGCTGGGGAGAGCACGCCCTTGATCAGAAAAGGACCGTCCCACATATGCCGTATGTCGGCGACATCGTCCCACGAAAGACCGGGATGACGATGCTTGCGGGTGAACGCGGCGATGTCGTGAATGGTGGCTTTTGGATGCACGAACTCGAGTAGATTTTCGAAGCGCGGCACGCCCTTTAGCCATACGCTCCAAAGCCAGGCCGGGTGCAGCAATCCGTCCACCACCGTTCGGGGGGTGATGGTGACATCATGGGCAAAGTGATTGCGTCGGTCGCGTTCCCGGTTGCCGGGAACGGGTGTGTCGACCGTAAGCACGAGGCAAGAAAAACCCGTTGCGCGTGCGCGTTCGAGAAGCCGCTTCCAGACATGACGGTCACCCCAGGGATACAGCTGGAACCACTTCACGCCCTTCGAGGCCGCTCCGACCGTCTCGATGGAATCGTTGGACGCTGTGGCGAGGGCAAAGGCCATGCCGGCCTGTTCGGCGGCGCATGCGAGGGCCAGGTCGGCATGGCGGTGAAAGATGCCGTTCATTCCGGTAGGGCCTACGACGGCTGGAAACGACAAGGACTCTCCGAATAGCGTCGTGCTCAGATCCGGGCTTGGATAGCCCGCGGTGACGCGCGGAATGAACCGGATATCGTCGAACGCGTTGCGACTGTGGCGCAGTGTGATCTCGTCCTCTGCGCCGCCCTCGAGGTATTCATAAATCACGCGGGGCAAACGGCGTCGCGCCAGGGTGCGAAGGTCTTGTATGTTGATGGCCGTGTCGATATTCATGATTCCGATGTCGCTCGAGTGGCAGGCGCTTCAGTCGCCGCGCGTGAGGGGTGCAATGGCATAACCGGTCGCGACATGCGCATCGATGAAGTACGACGCGCCGCCCTTCACCACCTCCAAGCCGCGCAGAATGGCGCGTTCGAGGTCCGGCACATTGGTTACGGGGCCTTCTGCCTCTATCCCCTGCGCACGCGCTATGCCGGCCAGATCGGGTGCAGGATCATCGATGCGCTGACCGATCCAGCGGTTTTCCACCGGACGATTGCGAGCGCGCGCGACCGCCTCCTGATGCATCTCGTCATTGAAGTTGGAGCGATTGTTCGACACGATGATGAGCGCGGGCAGCTCGTAACGCGCCGCCGTCCACAGGGCAGTGGCGCCCTGTAGGAAGTCTCCGTCGCCCATGACCGACACCACCAGCCGGCCGCTGTCCTTCAGGGCTAACGCAATGCCGACGGTGAGCCCCGGGCCGGCCGCGAGTCCAGCGCCACCATCGCTACCCAGAAAGTCGAGGGGTCCCCGGAAGTGAAAGATATCGCCGGCCCAGCCATAGGTGGCGTGTGCCAACGAAATGGCTCGATTCCCGCGCAATCGCTGCAACGCTACTTCAATGTCGCGTGGGGCGATCTCCTTGGCACTGTTCGCACTGTATTCCGGCTGGGGCGCGGTGTTGCGGTTCTGGCCATCCCATTTTCGCTTGCCGCCCAGGCGCTTCTTGACGACGGCCAGCAATTGTTCGACGACGGAGTCCGGGCTGGCTTGAAGGGGTAGGTCCAATGGCGGCAGTCCGAAATAGTCCATGCTCCAGCCGCGGTGCAGGTGGTTGTCCAGCGATGCATGGGCAAGTGTTGCCTTCAGCCCGTCGACGTCGTCCTGTACCTGCTTGAGCACGCCGCGCAGATCGACCCAGTCAAGGCTGAGGATGGCATCGGCCTCGCTGACGAGTTGCTTCGCCTTCGCGTTCAGCCAATACACCGGCGGCACGGCCATCAACCCATGTTCGGTCGGGAAGATGGCACGATCGCGGATCGACGTCATGACGGAGGCACCCAGCATCTCGGCCAGCTCGACGCGATTATCCCATGCCTGTTGTCGTCGCGATCCCCGGCCGAAGAGCAGTAGCGGGTTGCGTGCATTGAGCAGCATGTCGGCCAGCTTCTCGATCTGGTCTTCACTTGCGCATGCGGGTTGGGATGGTTGATAGCGGGCGGCGTCGGGGATGCGGATTGGGGTGGTCACCCGGGCCTCCTGGAGGCCTGCATCCAGGCAGATATAAACGGGCGCTTGTGGCTCGGATCGGGTCAGTTGCGCGCCCCGCCAGAACGCTTCCACGAGTCCTTCGGCGGAGCGAGGTTCATCGTCCCATTTGATGAAGTCGCGGATCAAGGCGCCCTGATCCTTTGCGGTATGTATCCAGTCGATCCACGGGCGGCGCTTGTGCGCGTCCACGGGACCGGTTGCGCCGATGACCATCATGGGCATTCGGTCGCAATACGCGTTGAAGATACCCATGGAACCATGCATCAGGCCGACATTGCTATGGAGCACTGCGCCCATCGGGCTGTCCGTGACTTTGGCGTAGCCATGGGCAATCGATACAACATGGTCCTCGTGCAGGCACAGCAGCATTGCTGGGTCTTCATTGCCAAGGTAGTTCACCAGGCTGTCGTGGAAGCCGCGATAGCTGGCCCCCGGATTCAGCGCGACGTATTTGATGCCGCAGCGGCGGAGCATCTCTGCGGCGACGTCGCTGCCCCACTCCATGGCGGCAGGTGTTGTTCCAGCGACGGGTGTATCCCTTTTGACCATACTTATTGCTCCACTCTGACGCCGGCATTGGCGGCGATGTCTTTGTTAAGTTTCAGTTCACGCTTTATGCGTGCAGTGAATGCCTCGCTGGTGGTGCCAACGGCGGATCCGCCTCCGGCCGAGAAGGCCGCCTTCAGTTCGGGCGTCTTGACGGCGGCCACCACGTCTTCATTCAGTTGCTTCACGATGTCAGCAGGCGTGCCTTTCGGCGCGAACAGCCCTACCCAGTTCGACGCGTCGATACCTGCCACGCCACTTTCTTCGACTGTCGGCCATTCAGGCTGGCTTTCTAGCCTCTCGGGCGTCATGACGGCGACGACGCGAATTCGCCCGCCTTTCACATATTCGTTGACGGCCGAGACACCGAGCACGCCTAGCGCCACTTCGCCCGAGGCGACGGCCGCGCTGGCGGGGGCGCCCCCACGGTAGGGGACATGCATCAACTTGATGCCAGCGGTACTGGCGAACCATTCACCAGCCAAGTGGTTGTAGCTCCCTGTTCCCGGCGTGGAGAACGTGATGGATCCCGGCTCCGCGCGAGACCGTTCCACGATGTCCGCCACCGTCTTGATCGGGGAGTCGGCCGGTACGGCCAGTGTCAGGGGTGTGTCGCTGACCAGCGATATGGCAACAAAGTCTCGATCCAGGTCATACGGCACCTTGCTGAAGATGGCGGGGTTGACCGAGAACTCCCCGGTGTGTGCCATCAGCAACGTGTAGCCATCGGGCTGTGCGCGCGCCGCGGCGCTTGTCGCTATGAAGCCGTTGCCACCGGGACGATTTTCGACAACGACGGGCTGGTCCCACTTCTTGGACAACGCCTGCCCGATATGGCGGGCTGCGATGTCAACGGTACCGCCAGCCGCGAAAGGGACCAGGATGCGGACTGGCTTGGAGGGATACTCCTGGGCCAGAACCGGCCCGCACAGAAGGGCTGCTGCCATGAGTGCGATGAGGGTTGATTTCATTCTTCTCTCCGAAATGCGGAGCCTTCGCGCCGCAATGGTGTAAGGGTGTCGGAGAGGCAGAATATCGTCGACGCCTGCAGCAGCACAAACGAAAGTTATCGATGCGACTCATGAGTGATTTTCATGCCGGTTATTCGTGAAGGGGCGCCCACGGCTGCAAGCATGACATTGGAATGCAACGGCTGCGGTACGGGGGGTATGAATTTACATCATGAGGGGTTCAAGGAATATCATTTGCCGCGTTGTGGCGCCTCCTTTCAAATAACGCTGTTCAACTTGAAATCAGGAGTAGCAAATGACCGAGGTATTTGTCGCCAACGCCGACGAGCTGGCGGAAGGCGAACGGCGTTTTGTCGAACACAACGACGAGCAGATCGGCGTCATGCGTGTCAAGGGCCAGCTGGTGGCTTACCTGAACGTCTGTCCGCATCAAGGCGGGCCTGTCTGCGATGGAATGATGGTCCACCGCGTCGAAGAAATCATTGATGAAAAAAAATGCTATCGCGGTATGCGCTTCGACACCGACACTCTTCATATCGTCTGCCCGTGGCACGGCTGGGAGTTCAACGCAGTGACCGGTGCGAGCGCCGGAGACGGGCAGTGGCACCTGCGTCGATTCGATGTCATCGAGCGAGAAGGTCAGGTCTATGTCAAATGCTGAACTGCTTGACGTGCCGGTGGTCGTCGACGCCAAGGCGGGAGGGCCGGACCTCGCCCTGGATGCGGCCGTCAAGTCATTGGCTCGCCGAATCCAGGATGAGATAGCGTCGGGCAACACTGAAATCATGACGCTCGAGGGGCTGGAAGCCATGCTCGGATCCTTGTTCAGCCTGTACGCGGGCCACACGGAAGAGCAGGGGTCTCTGACACCCCTGAAGCTGGGTGAAACGGCGAATGCGACGGCCATACTTATGACCACGTCAGCCTTGCTGCGTGGGGCAAATCTGGAACTGTTCGAGCTGGGCATGTGGCAATCATGGTCCGGCATGAAATGATAAGGAATTCAAATGCTCATTCAATCTAGCGAAGCCACATACCACCGGCAAATAGACAATTACCACACCGGCCACCATCTCGAGAATGCCAGTAAGCAGGCGAAGAAGCGCGGGTTCGATGACGTGCTGATTGTGGACGTCGATGCGCACCACTACGAAACTGATAATCTGCTTCCGATCATTGAGTACATCGAAGACCCGGCGCTCAGGCAAATTGCTTACAACACTTATCAATACAAGGGGGCAAACGCCGTCTTGTTCGACCAGCCGGGCTATCAGGATGTCGGTGGTCGGGTGACGCGCTACATGACGCGCAAGGGTGAGAAGATCGAGAACACCGCCGGCGCCAGCCGCGACGTCGCTCAGGCGCTGCGTTGGATGGACGCCTTGGGCGTCGACTACGCCTGCATCTTCCCCACACCTATGCTGTTTCTCGGACTCCATCCGCAGGTTGAAGTCGAGGTCAACATGGCAAAGGCCTATAACCGCTGGATGGTCGAGAACGTGCTCAGCGCCAACAAGCGCATGCGTAGCATGCTGTATCTGCCGTTCAACGATCCGGAAGCCTGCTATGAGATGGTGAAGAAGTATGGTGGGACGCCCGGCGTCATCGGTTTCATGGTGGTGTCGACGCGTTACAAGCCCGTGCATCACAATGACTACATGAAGACCTACGCCCTGCTGGAAGAGATGGGGCTGCCGATCTCGTTTCACGCGTCTTATCACTGGAACGACCAACTGGTCTCCACGACGAACCGGTTCATTGCCGCGCACGCACTGGGGTTCACATTCTTTAATGCGGTGCACTGCGCAAACTGGGTGACCAATGGCTTGCCGGAACGCTTTCCCAAGCTGAAGGTGATCTGGATCGAGTCGGGCTTGGCGTGGATACCTTGGCTGATGCAGCGTCTGGACCACGACTACCGGATGCGGCAGTCGGAGTGCCCCGCGCTGAAGCGCTTGCCCAGCGAGTACATGCGCGAGATGTTCTACACCAGCCAGCCTATGGAAATGGTGAACAATCGGGAGGCGTTGGAACTCACCTTCAAGATGATCAATGCCGAGACCCAATTGTTGTATTCATCGGATTATCCGCATTGGGACATGGACCTTCCGTCTGTCATCTGGGATCTTCCCTTTTTGTCCGAACAGGCGAAGCGGCAGATTCTGGGCCTTAACGCCAAGCGCGTCTTCAATCTCGACGTGTCTGACCGTTTTCCAGACCTGGAAACGACGCTCGATTGCGCGGTCGCATGACGCTTCGATGACGTCACATTGACCTGACCCCGTCTGAGGCGGGTGCTGCAAACCGGCAAGGCGTACGGCGCCTGCCGGTTGCTTTTTTAGTAAGCTAGTTCTTACGGCTGAACTTGCTGCAAGGAAATTGAATGACGATCCAGGATGTCAGGGACGGGAGCGGCGGCTCGCCGACGGAACCAGACTCGGCGGAACGCCAGGCCACACTACCGCCCGGAGGCCGTTCACGCCCGGGAAGTCGGACGCTGCCCACGTCCATGTCGAGCCTGCGGGCCTTTGAGGCCGTGGCGCGCCGGCAAAGTTTCACAAAGGCCGCCCACGAACTCAATCAGACGCAGACAGCCATCAGTCATCAGGTCCGCAAACTCGAAAGCCTTTTGGGCGTCCAGCTCTTCGTGCGCGATCGTCATGGGGTGCGCCTGTCCGAGTATGGGCGTGAGTACTTGCCGGCGGTGCGCAGCGCGCTCGATATGTTGTCTTCCTCCACTCAGCGAATATTGGACCGGGGTGACGAGGCCAGCCTGTCCATAGTCTCGTTAGCAGCATTCGGCCTGAAATGCCTGCTGCCATTGCTGCCCGACTTCCGGGAAAAGCATCCTCAGATTTTCATCAATTTTGAGAGCGTCATTTCGTTCAATGCCGCGGCGAGCTATAACCACGATGTGTCGATACGCTATGGGTCGGGCGAATGGACTGGCCTGCTCGCCTATAAGATCGCGCCCGAAGAAGTATTCCCGGTCTGTAGTCCCAAGTACCTGGAACGGCATCCGATGTTATCCGTCAACGATTTGCATCGGCAGACGGCGATCTGCACCTCGTCTGTCGTTTTTCGCGATGATTGGCAAGAGTGGTTGAGCCTGGTGGGCCGTGGCGACGACACGTTTGCCGATACGATCGTTTGCGACACGATGCTGTCCGCGTCGCAGGCCGCTATCGACGGCTTGGGCGTCGCCATGGGAAGGTCGCCGTTGGTTAATAACGATTTGCGGGAAGGACGACTGGTCGCGCCCTTTCCGCAGCGGCTTCCGTCGTCGTCGGGATACTACATCACCGTCTCCACGGATCGTGCGCAGCGCACTGCGGTGAAATGTTTTATTGAATGGTTGCTGGATCAACTGCAATAAGGCCATGACTGATAGTGCCGTCGCAGATGGCCAGGCGGTTTCAGCGGCGGCCCGAGGGGCCGCCTTGACGCCACGGCAGGGACTCAGCCTGCCTTGATGTTCATCTTGGCCAGCAGGGGCTTCCAGGTTGTCGATTCGGTCTTCATCAGTTCGCCCAGCTCATTGGCGGAGCTCTTCGCCGGGTAAATGTCCAGGCGTGCGAAGCTGGCGCGCAATTGCGGCGACTCCAACACCTTCTGCATGGCGGCGTTGAGCCTCGCCACCGCATTTTCCGGCATACCGGCAGGCCCGAACAAGCCCCATCCGGTCCCTTCATTGAGTTCCGGAATAGGCACGCCCTGCTCTAAAAACGTAGCGACTTCCGGCATCCGTTCGGAGCGGGTTTTGCCCGTGACGGCGATCGCGCGTATTTTCCCGGCGTCAAGGAATGCCTTGGCGGACCCGGTCCCCGTCGTCATCATGAACGAAACTCGTCCGGCCGCAAGGTCGATCAGGGCGGGTCCCGTTCCTTTGTAGGGCACGTGCAGGATATCCAGTCCTTGCTTCACTTTGAAAAGTTCGGGTCCGATGTGCGTCGGCAATTGACCTGCGCCGCCTGCCGAACCGAAGGTCAGCACGCCTGGCTTTTCCTTCGCCAAGGCAATCAGTTCTTTCAGATTAGTGACCGGCAAGGCGTCGTTCACCAACAGAAAGATGGGGCCTCGGGCCGCCAGGCCGATAGGGGTGAAGTCCTGACGGACGTCATAAGGCAAGGACGACATGACTTCGGGTTGAATGCCGAAGGTGGCGGCAACTTCATGAAACAGCAAGGTATAGCCGTCGGGCTTGGCACGCGCGACGAACGACGTCGCGATGGTCCCGGATGCGCCGGGCTTGTTTTCGACCACGAACTGCTGGTTCAGCTCTTCGCTAAGGGCCTTGGCAAGCTCTCTGCCGATGATGTCGGTGGGGCCGCCGACCGAGAAGGGAATCACCATCTGGACTGGTTTGGCCGGATAGGACTGGGCAGAGGCGGCCGTGGCCAATCCCAGGCTCAAGCCCAGGGCGGCCAGCGCGGCTCGATATGGCCGCTTCGTGATCGTCAAGAATGTGTCGAACATGTTGTCTACTCCTTCGCTCATTAAAGAATGTCGGCGGAATTACCCTGCAGCCACTCAGCGTGGTTCGGCTCGTTATTGTTCTCTGTTCGCTGTCTGGCTGGCCTTCCGCCGGGGCGGGACCTGGATGGGAGGGTCTAGCGTAGCGGTTAAAAAATGTCCACGACAAACGATAAATATCATGGGTCGACATGAGCTTATTTCATGGGCAAGACGGACGGTTTCCGGAGCCGATGAGTTTTCGTCATGCTGGACGGCGATTTTTTTCGTTGGCCGGAAGCGCCGTGGATTGGATAGCCTGTGGCCCTTGATCCGGCATACAGGCAGCCTACCGGCTGTCGCGTAGACCTGGGTAGACGAACAATAAGAAGGATTGCTCACATGGCGCTGCAGTCTCGATCCGCGAGTCTCATATCCCTGCGTACGATTTGCCTCGCGGCATTGATCATCGGTGTTGTGGTGCTGGCGACGGTTGCCCTCTTTACCTTGCCGGGTCTGGCTGGCCAGCCCGTGCGCCATGCTCTATGGGGCGCATCGATAGCGGCGTTGGCGACGGGCCTGGGTGCTTTGCCGGTATTGTTTGCATCGCCCCCGTCGCAGCGTGCACGGGACACCCTGTTCGGATTCGGCGCTGGCGTCATGCTGGCGGCGTGTACCTTTTCGCTGATCCTCCCCGGGTTGAACGCCGCAGCGCAACTTGGACATGGCAACTGGGCGTCCGCCGGCATGATGGCAGCCGCCGTGTCGCTTGGAGCGGCCGCGCTATTCCTGATCGAACGTGTGTTGCCGCACGAGCATTTCGTCAAGGGTGTTGAAGGTGGACAACCCGGCAATATCCGCCAGACTTGGCTATTTGTCTTCGCCATCGCTCTCCACAACTTTCCCGAAGGGTTCGCCATCGGCGCCTCGTTTGCCGGCGACTACGCCGCAGGCGCTACTGCGCTGTCGATGGGCATCGCCATTCAGGATGTACCGGAGGGGCTGATCGTTGCGCTGGCATTGCTGACTGCGGGTTACGCGCGTGGGGTCTCCGTGCTCCTGGCAGCGCTGTCCGGACTGGTCGAGCCATTGGGGGCTTTTATCGGCGTGTCGGCAATTGCTTATGCGGCGGGCCTGCTGCCCTGGGGCCTGGGTTTCGCCGCGGGCGCGATGCTGTTCGTCGTCAGCCACGAAATCATCCCTGAGTCCCATCGGCAAGGTCATGAACGCCATGCGACGGCCGGCTTGGTGGGTGGCTTCGTGATGATGTTGGCGCTGGATGCAGGCATGGCGTGACGCCATGAAATTCGTTCATGGCAAGAACCAAAAATTATCGTTTGATCGGGTGAATCTACCCCGCCATACTCAAATTCAATCATGGGCCCAGCTACTGTGGTGGCGGGCAAACCCGTCACAAGGAGAGATCAGGAATGAGTGCAATCAATGACGTCGCCGTGCAGGAATACGGTCACTGGATAAACGGCCGAGAGGTATCGTCACAGGCGACCATGGATTCTGTGAACCCATACACCCAGGAGGTATGGGCGCGTGTGCCCGATGGGACCGCCGAGGACGTCGACAAGGCTGTCCGTGCGGCACGCGACGCATTTGAAACCGGCCCGTGGTCCGAAATGACGGCTACGCAACGCGCCGCGCTTCTGCGACGCCTGGGCGACATCATCAAGCGCGATGCCGAAGAGATGGCCCGCATCGAGTCCACGGACAACGGAAAGCTGTACAAGGAAATGCTGGGCCAGTGGCAGTATCTGCCCGAATGGTTCTACTACAACGCGGGGCTTGCTGACAAACTGCAGGGCGATGTGATCCCATCGGACCGTCCCAATTTCATGATCTACACGCGCCACGAACCTATTGGCGTCGTCGGTGCCATTACGCCTTGGAACTCGCCCGGTCTGCTGCTGATCTTCAAGCTGGCCGCGGGCTTGGCGGCCGGGTGTACTTTTGTCGTCAAGCCGTCCGAACATACGCCGGTATCGACCATTGAGCTGGCCCGCCGCATCGATGAGGCCGGCTTTCCTCCTGGCGTATTCAACGTCGTCACCGGGCAGGGCGCGATAGGCGCCGCGTTGGTCAGTCACCCGGGCATCGACAAGATTGCCTTTACGGGTGCAACCGAAACGGGTAAGCGAATCGCGGCGGAGGCGGCCAAGAATCTCACGCGTGTGTCGCTGGAACTTGGCGGTAAGTCGCCGAACATCATTTTCAATGATGCCGATCTGGACGTGGCCGCCAATGGTGCGGTGGCAGGCATTTTTGCCGCCACTGGCCAGACCTGCATGGCGGGGTCGCGCCTGTTGGTGCAGGAGGACATCCACGACGTCGTGCTCGAAAAGGTCGTGGCCCTGGCCAAGACCATACGCTTGGGCGATCCCATGGATCCCAGCACAGAGATGGGCCCGTGCTCGAACCCGCCGCAAATGAGCAAAGTGCTGGAGTATATCGACATCGCCAAGAAGGATGGTGCAAGGCTCGCTTATGGCGGGGGCATTGATCCGGAGCGGGGCGGCCTGTTTGTCCAGCCTACGATTTTCGCAGACGTCAACAATGATATGCGTATCGCCCGTGAAGAGGTCTTCGGCCCCATACTTGGCGTGATTCCCTTCAAGGACGAGGCGGACGCGATCCGCATTGCGAACGACACACGCTTTGGCCTGGCGGCTGCCGTGTGGACACAAAACATACACCGCGGCCATCGCGTGGCACACAAGCTGCGTGCAGGCACCGTCTGGATCAACGCCTACCGTGTCGTGTCGTTTGCGGCACCTTTTGGCGGATACGGTGAAAGCGGTCTGGGCCGCGAGAACGGTATGGACGCAATACGTGAATTCACGGAAACGAAATCGGTGTATGTCGAATTGACCGGCGCGCCGCGGGACCCGTTCAAACTGGGTTGATGGCGCCGCGACGTAGGGAGGCCGCCACGGTGTGGCGGCTGTTCTTTCGGTCACTACGGGCCGGTCACGGCTTAGACTCATGCAACAGCAATTTGACTACGTTATCGTTGGTGCGGGCAGCGCCGGCTGTGTGCTCGCCGACAAGCTGACCGAGGACCGCCATACCAAAGTATTGCTGATCGAGGCAGGACACCGGGACAAGATGGAGATGCTCCGCGTCCCGGCTGGCTTCAACTATGTGGCCTTCGATCGACGCGTCATCTGGGATTACAAGACACGGCCGGAGCCAGGCCTGAAGGGGCGTAGCATCGACTACGTTCGTGGACGTGTGCTGGGCGGTTCGAGCAGCATCAACGCCATGGTGCACGTTCGAGGCAATCGTGCCGACTATGACGGCTGGGCGGCATTGGGGTGCACGGGCTGGGCGTGGTCCGAGGTGCTGCCGCATTTCCGAAGCATCGAAAAGCACGTCGACGGCCCCTCCGAGTTGCACGGCGCAGAGGGCCCCATGCCGGTGACGCATGCGCAGCGGCACCCCGCCAGCGATCTCTTTATTCGGGCGATGACACAGGCGGGCCTGCGCCATACCAGCGACTTCGATGCCCATGGGCAGGAGGGTGCCGGCTACTATCATCAAACGGTATTGCGAGGTCGTCGCCAGAGTGCGGCCCGCACTTTTCTGAAGCGCGCACTCAAACGCCCCAATTTAAAGCTGTGTACCGGCGCGACCGTTGAGCGCATCCATTTCGACGGCAAGGCGGCCACGGGGGCATGGGTTTCCCGCAATGGGGCGCCTGCAATAAAGGTGAGCGGGCGACGTATCGTCCTGTGCGGGGGGACAGTAGGCAGTTCGCAGTTGCTGCAACTGTCCGGCATTGGTCCGGCGAACCGGCTCGCCGAATTCGGCATTCCGGTGTTGGTCGATCGACCTGCCGTAGGCGAAAACGTGCAGGATCATTACCAGGCGCCCGTCGTCATCAGGACCCGCGATATGCCGACCTTGAATCGATACGCGGGCGGGATCTCGCTTCTGGGCCAGATTCTTCGTTACTACATCCGCCGCGACGGGCTCCTCGCCTATAACGCCACGCAGGCTGGCGCCTTCGTGCGCTCTTCGCCCGAGGTGGCCCATCCCGACTTGCAGATCCTGTTTGCGCCCGGCGCGCTGGATCCCGCAGCCCATCCGAGGAAGCTCGACAAGTCGCCCGGCGTCACGGCCATCGTATGCGCCTTGCAGCCGCAATCACGAGGCCATATACGGATCACCTCGCGCAATGTGAACGATTATCCGGACATCCTGGGCGGCTATCTTGACCATCATTACGACCGCCAAATGATGTTGAAGGGCATACGCCTGCTTCGCGGCATCTTCGCCCAAGAGGCGTTCCGACCCTATGTGGCGAAGGAGTTTGCGCCGGGCGCGGACCTGACTAGTGACGAAGACATTCTGGACTTTTGCCGAAGAAAGGGCGATTCGGTACATCACCCTGTCGGCTCCTGCCGCATGGGCAGTGACGCTGACGCCGTGGCCGACCCACGACTGCATGTGCGCGGTGTAGACGGCCTGTACGTCGCCGACGCGTCGATCATGCCTCGCATCGTCCGCGGCAACACCAACGCAGCCACGCTAATGATTGCATCCCGGGCCGCGGAAATCATGAGGAGTGAATGATGAACACGACAACACTTGCTGTACTGGGCAGCCTACTGGTAACCGGCGCGACAGTCACTACATCGGCATCGGCGCAGTACAGCGACGACGCCCTGCGCATAGGATTGGTGACCGACATGTCCGGCCTCTATTCCGATCTCGACGGGGCGGGGGGTGTCGAGGCCCTGAAGATGGCTATCGAGGACCAGGGCGGACAGATCAATGGAAAGAAAATCGAGCTTTTCTTCTTCGATCACCAGAATCGTGCCGACCTAGCGGCGAACAAAACCCGGGAGTGGTTTGACAACGATGGCCTGGACCTGGTGATCAATGGAGTGAATTCGGCCACAGGTTTGTCCATGGCACAAGTCGCGGCTGAAAAGAAGAAGGTCTACATCTCAACGGGGTCAGGTACGCCCAAGTTGACCAATGAGGCGTGCAATCCCTATACGATGAACTACGTGCATGACACCATTTCGCTCGCCCGCGTAACCGGTAATGCCGTGGTGGACGAGGGGGGCAAGAACTGGTTCTTCCTGACTGCTGATTATGCGTTTGGTCATTCGCTGGAAAAAGATAATGGCGAAGTGGTGAAAGCGCGGGGTGGCAAGGTGATGGGATCAGTCAAGCATCCACTCGGTACGTCCGACTTTTCCTCTTTCCTGCTTCAGGCGCAGTCCTCCGGTGCCGAGATTCTCGGCTTGGCCAACGCGGGCGGCGACCTGAATAGCGCCATTCGGGCGGCAAACGAGTTTGGCGTCACCCAGACGATGAAACTCGCCGCGCTCATGATGTTTATTTCAGACGTGCATGCGTTGGGGCTGCAGGCGACGAAGGGCATGTATCTCGCTTCGGCCTGGTATTGGGATATGAACGACAAGTCGCGCGCATGGAGCAAGCGGTATTACGGCCGAACGAACAGAATGCCCACTGTACTGCAGGCGGGCGACTATTCTGCAGCAACACACTACCTGAACGCGGTGAAGGCCGTTGGCACTGACGATCCCGAAAAAGTGATCGCGAAGATGAAGGCCACCAAAATCAACGACATGTTCGCGACGAACGGTGTCATCCGGCCGGATGGCCGCATGGTGCACGACATGTATCTGGCCCAAGTCAAAGCGCCGTCGGAGTCGAAGTACCCCTGGGACTACTACAAGATTCTGCAAACCATTCCTGGTGAGAAGGCCTACAACACGCGAGAAGAATCGCAGTGCCCTCTGTGGAAGTAAGCAGCGCCGTACTCGGGTCGTGACGCTTTCCACGCCAGAGCCCTTCAACCATTCCAACAAACATCCATGACAAGAAAACAAATCCAGATTGAAACCGTGGGCGAGGCTTATCTCGAGTTGCTGGCTGATCGCGGCGTCGATTATCTCTTCGCCAATTCAGGCACTGACTTTGCGCCCATCATCGAACCCATGTGCAAGCCGGGAGCGCGTTTTCCCCAGCCCATCACCGTACCGCATGAGAATGTGGCTGTCAGCATGGCCCATGGATACTACATGGTTTCGGGCCGACCGCAGGCGGTCATGCTGCACGTCAGTGTGGGGACCGCCAATGGCGTATGCGCGGTGATGAATGCGGCCCGCGCGCAAGTGCCAGTGCTATTCACGGCAGGCCGCACGCCGGTTACGGAGACCGGCTTGACCGGCGCCCGCGATGTGCCCATACATTGGCCGCAAGAAATGTTTGATCAGGCTGGCATGCTGCGTGAACTCGTCAAATGGGATTACGAGCTTCGCAACGAACATCAATTGGAAGCGGTCGTCGATCGCGCCCTCAACATGGCCATGTCCGAGCCGAGGGGCCCAATCTATCTGTCACTGCCGCGCGAGGTCATCGCCAAGGCGGCCGATACCTTCGAATACGATTCGCCATCGCGCCACAAGGACGCTTCTGCGCCCTTCCCGGATCCTTCCACGATCCGCGAGGCAGCCCGCATGATCGCCGCTGCCAAGTTCCCGCTGATCATCACCAACAGTGCGGGCCGTGACGCCGAGGCAGTGACGCACCTCGCTGCGCTGGCTGAACGCTTTGCCATTCCTGTTACCCAGAAATGGGCCCGCACGTTCAATCTGTCCACCGACCATCCTATGCACCTGGGCTTTGAGCCGGGGCCTTTCCTGGAGAAAGCCGACCTGGTTCTCGTCCTTGAGTGCGATGTGCCGTGGGTGCCGAGTTACCAGGCGCCGTCGCGCAGCTGTCCCGTCATCCATATGGGCGCCGACCCGCTCTTTGCCCGTTACCCGATGCGTAGCCATCAGTGCGATCTGGCCATCACCGGCGTGCTGCGCGGCTCACTGCCGGCTTTGCTGGACGCACTGACGGATATTGAAGAGGAAATGGCAGCCGACGTCGCGCAACGCCGTGATCGGGTCGCCGCGATGCGTCAGCAGCAACGGGAGGCATGGGCGCAAAGCATCGAGCGGGCGGGATCGCAAGATGTGATTCACCCGGTATGGATCAGCCACTGCCTCGAGCAGGTAAAAGGCGCCGACGCCATCATCCTGAAGGAGGGCGCCATGGTGCTGGAGCCCTTGAGCTTCAGTCGGCCGCACACCTACTTTCATGGACATGCGGCGGGCGGGCTCGGCTGGGCCCTGGGGGCAGGACTTGGTGCCAAGCTGGCCTGTCCCGACAAGCTCGTCGTCAACGTGATCGGTGACGGTTCATACATGTTCGGGTGTCCCGTAGCGGCCCACAGTGTGGGCCACCAGTATGGCATCCCCACGCTGACCATCATCATCAATAACGGTATGTGGGGAGCGGTACGGCAGTCGACGGCCAGTGTCTTTCCGGATGGGCATGCCTCGCGGACTGGGAATGAGCCCTTGGTCGCTCTGGACGGGACGCCGAACCTCGAGCGTGTGGTTGAAGCGAGCGGCGGCTATGGCCAGCGCGTGGATAAGCCAGGTGACCTGCTCGGTGCGCTACAGCGTGCTGTCCATGCCGTGATGAATGAGGGCAGGCAGGCGGTCGTCAACGTCATCACCCAGCCGCCACAAGCAACATTTGCAGGTAGTGAAATCAAGAAGCCCTGACCGCGACTTCGCGGTCGACAATTCGGAGAGAGACAGCATGGATGCAGAGCTACGCAAACGACGGATTTTATTGCAAGGCATGGCAGGTATGTTCGCAACGGGTATCGGCATGCGCGCGCGCGAGGCTAGCGCTGCCAACTATCCGGTCCGCCCCATCACCATCGTGAATCCTTTTTCGCCGGGAAGTGTCTCGGATGCCGCTGCGCGCATCACTGCGCAGTTGCTGTCCGATGGCTTGGGACAGCCCGTCGTGGTGGAGAATCGCGTTGGCGCGGGCGGCCTGGTGGCTGGAAAGGCAGTCGTGCGGGCGCACCCGGACGGATACACGTTGCTGCTTACCGCCAGTTCCAGTCATTCCGGCGTAGCGCTGTACAAGGATATTCCGTTCGATCCTGTGAAGGACTTTACCCATATTGCCCGGATCGGCAGCTTTCCATCTTTCATTGCCGTGAACCCGTCAGTGCCGGTGAACTCCATTACCGAGCTGGTGGACTACGCTCGGAAGAATCCGGGCAAGCTGACCTATGGGCATGGCAACAACATGGGCCGTATTGTTGGCGAATCGTTCAAGAGACGCACTGGCGTGGATATTGTCCGGGCAGGGTACCGGAGCAGCCCCGCAGCCGTCACCGATCTGATCGCCGGTCACATTCAGATGATGCTCCCCGACATGAATACGGGGTTGTCCCACGTCAAAGCGGGGAAGATCAAGCCGTTGGCTGTTTTTACCAAAACGCGAAGCGAGCAGATGCCTTCCGTTCCAACGCTGGATGAGACCGTGATGCCCGGGTTCGAACTGTTGCCGTGGTGTGGCCTGTCTGCGCCCGCCAATCTACCGGCCGAGATCGTCGCCACGCTCGCTGGAGTGCTCGAGAAAAGACTGAACGAGCCGGAGATCCAGGCCACGTATCTGCGCGCCGGTGTGGGGCCGTTCTGGGCGGGCCCGGAGGATTTCAAGAGCTATGTCGCGGAGCAGCAGGCCAACTGGACAGCGCTGATCAAGGAAGCAGAAATCGAACCGCTGTAATGCGCTTCAGGCCCCCGCGCCGGTAGCCGGCCGGCGCGGGGGGGCATGAAAATAACTCATGGCTCACAGCAATATTCATCGTTTGCCGGTTCAAAAGCGCCGACGTTAAGCTGTTTGACACAAGACTGAAGTCCGGAACCGGGCTGAATCAGTGCATCGATCCATCGACGACAAACGGGGGCGACATATGAAAAGGAAATTGGCGGCATTGCTGGCATTGGTGATGTTTTCGGGCGGCGCATTGATATCGGGCAGCGCACTGGCGCAGAACTATCCGGACAGATCCGTCCGAATGCTGGTGCCGTTCGCACCGGGGGGCGTCGTCGACATTGCCGCCCGCCACGTGAGCGAGCAGTTGTCTCAAATGTGGGGCCAGTCGG
>Ga0182739_1001741_pt1 | contig 21704 bp, 21 predicted proteins | sample eDN5th30CBELigBY_FD_128873 | JGI IMG/M metagenome (GOLD analysis project Ga0182739, IMG submission 128873) | Enriched backyard soil microbial communities from Emeryville, California, USA - eDNA 5th pass 30_C BE-Lig BY (version 2) (version 2) | ecosystem: Environmental > Terrestrial > Soil >...
GGCGTCGTTGATGCCCACGTTCAGGACCGTGCCGGGTCCACCCCATGCCGGATTGGCGGCGGAGGGGCGCACGCTGACCAGCCCGTCCGCCCGGTCGATGATCGCCGCAAGCCGGCGCGGATCCGGGCTTTGCCCTGCCGCGATGGCGCGAACCGCATCGGCCGAGATGGCGAAGCTTTTCGGGACCGGAAGCTCCATCCGCACGAGGCGTTGCAGGCATTTCGCCCGCCAGCCGTGTCGTGCGACGACGATCCCCGCCGAGGGGGTGATTTCGACGATGGCATCGGGATCTGCAAGCGCGCTCATGGTGGCGTCACATTAGGCATGCGCCGGATCATGCCGCAAGTGCGAAGAGCGGGGGCCGACTGCCCCCGCACCCCCGTGGGTATTTTCGAAACAGTGAAGCCCTCAGCCCTCGATCCGGGCGAAATCGGCGATGAGGCGGCCTGCATCGCGGATGCGCGAGAGCAGGTTCAGCCGGTTGCGGCGGAGGATCTGGTTGTCGGCATTGATCTGCACGGTTTCGAAGAAGGCGTCGATCGGCGTGCGAAGGCTTGCGATCGCGGCCATGGCGGCCGGGAAATCCTCGAGCCGGACCGCTTCGCGGATCGCGGGTTCGGAGGCGTCGAGGGCGGCGAAGAGGGCGCGCTCCTCCTCGGTCTCGGCGAATTTCGGGTCGGCGCCGAAGCTGTATTCGACACCGTCCTTCGCCTCGGCCTGGGTAAGGATGTTACTGGCGCGTTTGAGACCCTGAAGGAGGTTGGTGCCGTCTTCGGTCTTCAGCGTCTCATTGAGCGCGGTGGCGCGGTTGACCAAGAGGACGAGGTCGTCATTGCCGGGCATGGCGATGACGGCGTCGATGATGTCGTGGCGGATGCCCTGGTCGCGTAGGAAGACCTTCAGGCGGTCGTGGAAGAAGGTGAGGAGGTCATCAGAAACAAAATTGGTGGTCTGATATTCAACCTGCATCGGGCGCGCTAGGTAGACCTCTGCTACCCGCTTTGCGTTCTCCTCTGACACTTCGCCTTCTGCCTCGACCTCTTCCCAAATGGCCCACATAGAGGCAGGGCTTGTCAGATCTCCAGTCTGCGCGGCCGCAAGCTCTTTTACTTTTCGACGAGCATCATCTAATTCAGCCCAGAGTGTCGGCCAAAGTGCCTCATGTTGGCGTGCGAAGTCCGCTTCAATTCGCTTATGCAATGCCTCGACAATTATATTCTTAAGTGATGCCCGAACCCCATTCCCCAGCACCAGCCGGATCACCCCGAGCGCAGCCCGCCGCAGCGCGAAGGGATCCTTCGACCCCGTGGGCTTCTCGTCAATCGCCCAGAACCCGGTCAAGGTATCCAGCTTGTCGGCCAGCGCGACGGCCACGGAAACCGGCGCCGAGGGCACATCATCCGACGGACCGAGCGGCGAGTAATGGTCGCGGGCGGCATCGGCGATCTCGGACGCGTGGCCTGCCGCGAGCGCGTAGTAGCGGCCCATGGTGCCTTGCAGCTCGGGGAACTCACCCACCATGGCGGAGCGGAGGTCGAGTTTCGCGATCTCGGCGGCCTTCGCAGCGGCATCCGCATCCGCCCCGACCAGCGGCGCGATTTCGCGGGCGAGCGCCGCGATGCGGGCGATGCGGTCGGCTTGCGATCCCAGCTTGCTCTGGAAGGTCACGGATTTCAGGCCCTCGGCCCAGTCGGCCATGCCCGTTTTTGCCTCGCGCAGGTCGTTCTCCCAGAAGAAGGCGGCGTCCGAGAGGCGGGCGGCCAGCACGCGCTGGTTGCCCTTCAGGATCGTCTCGCCATGGTCCGGCGTCTCGATATTCGCGACGGTGACGAAGCCCTCGATACGGCCGGTCTTGGGATTGCGGGCCGAGAAGAACTTCTGATGCTCCTTCATCGAGGTTTGCAGCACCTCGGGCGGCAGCGCGAGGAAACGGTCCTCGATGGCGCCCATCAGCGGCACCGGCCATTCGACGAGGCCCGCAACCTCGGAGAGCAGGCCGTCATCGGGCATGATCTCCCACCCGCGGGCAAAGGCGAGGTTCGCGGCTTCCTGACGGATGGCGGCCTCACGCTCGGCCGGGTCCAGCATGACGCGGGCGCGGCGCAGCTTGGCGGCGTAATCGTCGAAGCCCGAGACGGTGATCTCGTCGGGGGCCATGAAGCGGTGGCCGCGGGTGGCGTTCCCGGCCACGATGCCCTCGACCTCCAGCGGCACGACATTGGCGCCGGCCTCGTCGGTCAGGATGCAGATGATGGAATGCAGCGGGCGGACCCAGCGCAGCGCGCCCGCGCCCCAGCGCATGGATTTCGGCCAGGGGAAGTCGCGGATGGTGGCGGCCAGAACCTCGGCCACGATCTCGGCGGCGGGGCGGCCCGGTTTCGTCAGCGTGGCGAACCAGACCTGGCCCTTCTTGTCGTCGCGCGCCTCAAGCTGGTCGCGGCTGAGGCCGGTCGAGCGCAGGAAGCCCTCGAGCGCGGCCTCGGGCGCGTCGGTGCGCGGGCCCTTGCGCTCCTCGCGCGTGGTCGGGCTGTTGGCGGTCAGGCCCTCGACGGTCAGGGCCAGCCGGCGGGGGGTGCTGAACGCACCGGCGCTGGCATAGGTCAGCCCGGCCTGCACCAGACCTTCGGTCACGAGGCGCTTCAGGTCCTCGCGCGCGCGGGCCTGCATCCGCGCCGGGATTTCTTCCGAGAAAAGCTCGATCAGAAGGTCGGGCATCAGTCCATCACTCCGCGTTCGGGGGTCTTGTCGTTGAATTGGTGCCAGCCATAGGCGCGGCCGTCGGGATAGACGGCGATCACGCGATCCACGTCGGGGCGGATCTCGGGCTGGGAGAGATAGGCCTTTGCCGCCCCGGATTTCAGGTCGGCGTCAATCCGGCCCGCGTCGAAGCAGGAAAACCAGTTCGGCCCGACCAGCGGGGTCGGCTGGGCAAAGACCTCGGCATCGGCCGGCAGGGGTGCCGCGAGGCGGAAGCATCCGCGCCAGCGGATGGGCGAGCTTGAGGCGTCGATCGCCTCGAGTTCGCCGACTTCCAGCGGGACGGGCTTGCCACCGGCGACCACACTGATCTGGACGCCCGCGGGGTCGACTTCCTCGTAGAAGCCATATTCCTGCGCATACCAGACGCCCACGCCCGCGGCGATCGCGGCGCCAAGGATCAGCAGGGCGGGGACGCGGCCGTCCAAGGCTCAGGCTCCGGCCGGGAAGGCGGGCAGCGGCTCGCCCGTCGCGGCGGAGGTGGTCACGAACAGATCCGCGCAGCGCTTCGCCAGCGCCCGCACCCGGCCGATATAGGCCTGCCGTTCCGTGACCGAGATCACCCCCCGCGCATCGAGCAGGTTGAAGAGGTGGCTGGCCTTGATCGCCTGATCATAGGCCGGATGGGCCATCGGGATCACGCGGCCGGCGCTGTCGGTCTCGGCAGCATCGAGGATGCGGGCGCATTCGGCCTCGGCATCCTCGAAATGCTTCAGCAGCGTGGCGGTATCCGCCTGCTCGAAGTTCCAGCGGGAATACTCGCGCTCGGCCTGGCGGAAGATGTCGCCATAGGTCATCGGGATCGGGCTCGACGGATCGTTGAAGGGCATGTCCATCACATGCTCGACCCCCAGCACATACATGGCGAGGCGCTCGAGCCCATAGGTCAGCTCGCCCGAGACCGGGCGGCAGTCATGCCCGCCGACCTGCTGGAAATAGGTGAACTGGCTGACTTCCATGCCGTCGCACCAGACCTCCCAGCCAAGGCCCCATGCGCCCAGCGTCGGGCTTTCCCAGTCATCCTCGACGAAGCGGACGTCATGGATCATCGGGTCGAGGCCGATCGCCTTCAGCGAGCCGAGGTAAAGCTCCTGCAGGTTCGCGGGCGAGGGTTTGATAATGACCTGATACTGGTAATAGTGCTGGAGGCGGTTCGGGTTCTCACCATAGCGGCCATCGGTCGGGCGGCGCGAGGGCTGGACATAGGCGGCAGCCCAAGGCCGCGCGCCAAGACTGCGCAGCGTCGTCGCCGGGTGGAAGGTGCCTGCCCCCACCTCCATGTCATAGGGTTGCAGCACGGCGCAGCCCTGCGCGGCCCAATAGGATTGCAGCCGCAGGATCACCTCCTGAAAGCAGACCGGCTTCGCTTGGCCGTCCTTGGGGCTAGTCATCGCTGCATCCTTTTGCATAACTGGCACATAGGTCAGCCGCCTTCTAGGCAGAGGGCGGCGCAGGGTCAATGAGAGGGACTTGCCCATGCGGCGCATTGCTATCGTCTTCGGTGCGGCCTTGCCGCTGATGAGCGCGGGTTCCGCGCTGGCCGAGGATGTCCTGATCCGCATCGAGGCGAAGCGCGGGAGCGAGGCCGCGCGCGGCTCGGCGGCGGAGTGGAGCGCCCGCTTTGACGATGTCGTCACCTTCCCGCTGAGCGACGGCTGGATCGGCATTGCTCTGGGGCCGATGCCGCGTGAGGAAGCGACGGCAAGGCTGGAGGAGCTGAAGGCGAATCGTCAGGTTCCGGGCGACAGCTTCCTTGCGCCCTCGGCCGGGCGAAACGTGACGCGGGTTGCAGCGACGACCGGGGCGGTGCCCGCGCCGGACGCGGCCGAGGCCGAGGTCGCGGCCGCGCCCAATATTCCCTTGACAGAACCCGCCGCCGCGCCAGCGCCGGTCGAACCGGCCACCCCGCCGCAATTCTTCATTCGGATCGAATCCACCACCAACCGCACCAAGGCCGAGGAGATGCTCGCCAAGCGGCGCGAGACCCTGCCCGAGGCCGGGTTGTGGACGCTGCCCAGCGGCCGCCTCGCCATCGCGCTTGGCCCTCTGAACGAGACAGCGGGCAAGGCCTGGCTCGCCGCCTTCAAGGCGGCGGGGGTGATGCCCAAGGATGCCTTCCTGACCCCCGGCGCCGATATGGGCGAGGTGGCAATCGCCGGCACGACGCCCGAGCTTGCCCCACCCCCCGCCGAAGGAACCGCGCCGGTGCCGATGCCCGCGCTCGAGGACATCCAGCGCGCGCTGCGTTGGGCCGGGCATTACGACGGCGCGATCGACGGCAAGGACGGGCCGATGACGCGCGCCGCCATCGCCGAGGAACTGGTGCGCCTGCGCGCCTCGCCCGACACGGCGACGGCCATGGCCGAACTGACCCGCCGCCGCGAGGCATGGCGGGCCGAGATGGGGTTGGCCGAGCTTCGCGACGATCATACCGGCCTTGCCCTGCCCGCGCCGATGGACCGGCTGCAATTCGACCGGGCCGAGCGCGCGCTCTCGATCTATGGGCCGAAGGACGGCTCGGGCGCGGCGCTGATCCTGTTCTCCCAGCCGGGCGGCCAGCAGGAGATGCTGGATCTTGCCGGGCTTGTCACCGCGCTTGGCTGGGTGCCCGCGCCGACCCGGCAGATCCAGCGCGGCAGCGTCATCCTCGACGGGCGGAACGAGACCCATATCGGCCATGCCGAGGGCCGGGTGGTGGACGGGCATGTTCAGGGCTTCGTGCTGATCTGGCCGGTGCAGGATCCCGAGGAGCAGCGCCGCATGGCCGCCGAGATCTCGGACAACCTGTCGCGCTTTTCCCCCTCGGCGGCCGAGCTGGCCAAGAACCCGCCGGCTCCCGCCCAGACCGCAGCCGAGATGCTGGGCGCCGCCCCCGCCGTGCCGGGCATCGCAAACCCGCTGCACGACGCCGCCCCAAGCCTGCCCTAGCTGCGCCAGAAGCGCGGCAGCAGCAGGACCAGCACCGTCATCAGCTCCAGCCGGCCGACATACATGCCGATCGCCATCATCCACTTGGCGGCGGTCGGAAGCTGGTTCACCGCGCCGTTCGAGCTGAGTTCCGGCCCCCACATGACGCCCACATTCGCGATCGAGGTCCAGGCCCCGGTCAGCGCGGTGCGCGGATGCAGCCCGGTCATGGCAAGGCCAAGGATCAAAAGGCCGAAGGTCAGCATGAACAGCGTGAAGAAGGTCATCACCGAATCGACCACATCCTGTTCCAACGGCCGCCCCTCGTAGCGCAGGGGAAAGATGCGGTGCGGCGACTGCATCCGCCGCAGCTGCGCCTTCACCGCTTGGATCAGCACGAGATAGCGAAACACCTTGACCGAACATGCGGTCGAGCCGGTGCAACCGCCGATCAGCCCGACCACCACCAGCACGGCAAAGGGGAAATGCCCCCATTGGGTCGCGTCGGTCGAGACGAGCCCGGTGCCCGAGAAGGTCGAAACCACGTTGAACACCGTCTCGCGGATGATCTCCAGCGGATCCCGGGCCTCAAGCCAGAGCAGGCGGTAGATGACGATGGCCGCGATCGCATAGAAGGTCCAGCGCAGATAGGCGCGGATCTGGACGTCCCGCCAGATCGGCTCGACCGAGCCGCGCAGCAATTGCACCATGCGGATGAAGGGGATTGACGCGAGGATCATGAAGAAGGCGGCCGCGTATTCGAGCGGCCCGATATAGGGCGCGAAACTGGCGTCGTAATTCGAGAACCCCCCGGTCGAGCAGGTCGACATCGCCAGCACGACCGCGTCAAAGGGCTTCATCCCCATCACCATGAAGACCGAAATGCAGATCGCGGTCAGCGCGATGTAAACCCATGTCATCTCGCGCGCGATGTCGAAGGCGCGGGGCAGGATCTTGCCAAGGGTGTCGAAGCCCTCGGACTTGAAGAACTGCATCCCCCCGACCTTCATCACCGGCAGGAAGATCATCGCGACGACGATGATCCCGAGACCGCCCGACCAGTTCAGGAAGGCCCGCCACAGATTCGTGCCCCTCGGCAGGGTGTCGAGTTCGGGGAAGGCCGTAGCGCCGGTGGTCGTCACCCCCGACATCGCCTCGAAAAAAGCGTCGGTGAAGCTCGCATGGGGCGCGCCGATCATGAAGGGGATCGCGCCGGCCGCCGGGACCACCGCCCAGATCGCCGCCGTCATCAGGAACGCCTGTTCGAGGGTCAGCGCCTTGCTGGTTCCCTGCGTGGCCAGCGTGATCAGCCCGCCCCCGAGCATGGTCAGCATCGCCGACTCGAGGAAGGATTTCCAATGCGGATCGCCCGCCCACCAGTCGACAAACATCGGCAGCATCATCGCCGCGCCCAGCGTGATGACCAGCTTGCCGACAGTATTGGCCACGGGACGCGCGTCGATCATGGGCAATTGCTTGCCGTGTGCAGCGGCCTCCGTCAAGCGGCTGCGTCCGGGCCACCTCGCGCCGCTTGCATGCGCCGGCGAGCCTGCTTATAGAAAACGGCGATGCGGGTGTAGCTCAATGGTAGAGCAGCAGCCTTCCAAGCTGAATACGTGGGTTCGATTCCCATCACCCGCTCCATCATTTCCATTTAAGTGTCTGAAAGCGCTGATAAAACAGCAAGGCTGGTTTGTGCCAGTCCACCCTTGAAGCCACCCGCCTGAACATGCAGGCCGGGCCGAAAATATGTGGAAATTGACGCTTCCGGGTTCACCCAAGGCATACGATTCCCCTGCCCGATCTGGTCTTTAAGCCTCAAATCGGTCGGCCGTGCCGGTGCGGATTGGGGGAATCGAGGCTTACCGCTACGGCGAGCCGATGATGCTTTCCGTGATCATCCCGTTCAGGGTGTGAAGCTGCTGGACGGTCACGGTTTCGGCTCCCATGGCTTCCATGGCACGCAAGCAGAATTCCAACCTCGCAGCGACGATTTCCAGCGCTGCCATGCCCATGGCTTCGATGCTCGGCTTTCCGCCCTGTGCGATGATGACGCCAGCGGCCGGGACATGGCGCAGGGGATGACCGTAATGGGCGGCTAGCGCCAACCGCGTGAACAAGTCGGTATCCTGCTGGCGTAAGACGGCGAAGGCGAAGGCGATGCCCGCGCGGTTCCGAATGTCGATGGTGAATTCGTCAGCGTTGACGACGATGCTCATCCTAGTGCCTTCCTCAGTTCGAGCCGGGCATGGGTCAGTGCCGCTTCTGCTTCACGGTAAGGCGCGAACAGCGTCAACGGTGGCAGGTCTGGCAGGTCTTCGACCACCAGCCCCCGCACCAGCTTGGACAGCCGCGCCACCCCGCCAACACCGATCCGGTTTTCCATGTGCTGCACGGCGCGCACGACCAGCGCCTGCGTCGTCGGCGGGCCGGTCCAATCCCCGGCGTTTTCACAATCACTGTCGGACATGCCGCCCTTGACGAACAGGTCGGGACCGCCCTTCATGACCCGCTTCAATACGTTGGGCAGCGCAGCCAGCGGCCCCAGCGCGGCAAGCTGAATGGCCCCTGCATGAATATCCTCGCGCAGCACGCCCGGCAGCAGAAAGAATTCACCTATGTGATCATCGACATCCGGCTTTCGACCCGGCGAGACCCACAGGCTGCATTGCACCGAGTCGTAGGTGGCGCGGTCGATGCCAAGCGCGACCAATGCCACGCCAGCCGCAAGCGCGTGGCGCGCTTCATGCAGGGCGATATTAGGCTCTGTCGTCATCGGTTCCCCCGGTTCAACGCGGCCGTGATCAGGGCGCTGGCCTCGCCTGAAATGACTTCGCTCCGGCGCAACTCGGTATGATCGCAGACCGCGCGCAAGGCGGTCAGGTTCGCGGAAAGCAGCGCACCGAAAGTGCCTTTCAGCAGAGAAGCCGAGTCCTTTGAGACGGCGATCTGACGGACCTTCGCAAGTTCCGCATCGTGACGCTCCCGTTCCTCCCGGATGATTTCACCCACCGCGCTCAGGATGGTTTCAACGCTCGCGGTCATCTGGGTCATGCTGCGGCCTCCCTGATCTTGGCGACGACTTCGGCAACTGACAGTTCCCGGCTTTCCTCGGCCACCGGGACCGGGGCCGCAGGCGCTGACTCGGCGGGTTCGGCATCCACCCGGCTCAGAGGCACCACCTGCGCCTGTAGACGGGGTTCATCGCCAAAGTCCGCATCAGCCAGCCCTTCCTTGCGGCGGGCCTCGTTGGGGCTGTAGAGGCCCCCGGTGATGCCCTTGGTCAGGGCATCGACCCGACCAGCGAAGTCGGTGCGCATGAGGGCATCCACGTCGATCTGGCAATGGGTATCTAGGGGAAGTGCGAAGAAGGCCGAGAAGCCATGCTCGATATGCTCGATCATGAAGCCGAGACCTTGAGCCAGCCAAGTCGCCACAAGGATTTCGACGTTGTTGTAATTCGCATTGCGGGTATCCCCGACCAGCGGCAACGGCACCCGGAAGGCACGGGCGATGTCCTCGACCCCCATGCGGAAGGCTTCGACAAGCTGGGCATCTTGGCTGGTAATCGACATGGCCTGCCATTTCAGACCGGCGCTCAGGATCGGCACCCCGCCCGAGTTGAGCAGAGTCGCGTTGCTTGCCCATGCCTCCCGAAGCTGGGTCATCTGATCCTTGGTCAGACGCTCATCGGTCGAGATGACCCCCGATGGCCGGGCCATGTTGTTGAAGAACGCAGCCTGATGCGCATTGATCGCGTTGGTTGATGCGATGGATGCAGCCAGATGGGTGATCGGGCTGATTCCAATCAGCGGATGCCGGGGCGTGTAGAGCCGGAGATGGAACATATCGCGGGCGGGAACGACCATCTGGGCCGTCTCCACCGGCAGCATCTCGTTCTCACCCACGGCATAGAAGATCTCGCCTGATTCCCGGTCCACCATCGGCGTCGTCGTGCGCGGATGCAGCAGGTGAAGTTCCGCGATTTCCTGCCGGTCATTGCGATAGGCCAATGCGTAACTGTTCCCGAACAGCAGCAGCGTCTTGACCATATTCATCATGAAGTCGGTCTTGGTCGAATAGCTGTTAGGACGCCTTAGAACGCGCGACAGGGCAGAGGTGGTGATGCGTTGCACCCCCTCACCCTCATACTCAGATACGTGCCGGGCAGGCAGGGCAGCGATGGTCTGGGCATAGGCATCGACACAGGCATGGACGATGGCATTCGGGCCACCATCGATGGGATCGCGGCCCTGCTGCCAGAAATTCCACGGCCAAGCGGCCGGGATGATGCCGCCGGTAATCGGAAGCTGGTAGCCGGTCGAAGTCATACCCTTGCCGATGCCAAGGGCGGTGACGACACGATTCACGACCGGGGCCAAGGCGGTGATCTTCATTCCTTGTTCCCCCAGATTGCGGCGGCGGCAGCTTCGACCTGTTGCTGAGCACGGGCCTGACGGGCGCGCTTGGACTTGCGGTCATTCCCGGCGATGCCTTTCAGAAAATCATCTGCGGCATTGCGGCAGGGGCCATCGCCCCGTTCGATCTGGGCGCGCAGGACAGGCGCTAAATCGGCCGGGACGTTGAACCTGTCCAAGATTTCAACGGGGCTGCTGGCCGGGTTGGCGATGCCCCGCGTGACGGTCATCTGATGCACGCCGATCATGTCGGCGTGCTTGCGGCGGGCGCTGTCGATGTCCTCGCGCAGCAGCTTGGCGGTGCGGGCGAGTTGGGTGGCGGTCTCATCCAACTCGGCCAGTTCGAATGTCGGATCGGTGGTCAAGGCCGTGTCAGCCAAGGCGCGTGCGGACAAGGCGACTTCGACCAAATGGCCGGTGCCGGTGGCGGCTTCACCCCGAAGGATGCGGGCGGCGTCCTCGTATTGCCGCACGATCAGTTCGGCCGCGTCCAGCAGTTCGCCGGTCTCACGCTGCTGCTTCTGGCTGAGATTCAGTGCGGCGATCATCTGGCTTTGGCTCATGCCGCTGATGGTCTTTCCCAGCCCCAGCCCGGCCTGCATGGCGACACCGGCCACGCGAGAGGCCAGCTTGGCGGTCAGGGTGATCTGGGCCTTGCCAACGGTGACAACGGGCACATTCAGTTTTCTGCTGATGGTCATCCGGGTTTCCGCCTCATGCCGTAGCTGCGTTGCATTTCGCGATCCAGCGCCCCGGTCGAGACCAGTTCGCGCACCTTGTCCCTGATCACGATGTCCAATTGCCGATGGCCTTGGGCATCAGTGGATTCCTTGGCTTCGACCTCAGATCCGTTCTGATTGTAGATATTGACGCTCAAGCCGCTGGACGATTGCGCCGTAGCGGAAGGAACACCGCCCGGCGACACGATGGCATAGGCCGACTGCCCCAGCCCCCTAGACGCGACTGACGGCACCGTGGGTGCGGCTACCCGCAACGGGGCAGTCAACAGGTTCGCCGCGACCGGGGCCGACTGCACGCCTGCTGTCGCCGTGGTGGTCCCGGCGCTGAACACGCCCGCCGATGCCAGCGCGGACATGAACGCCTGTAGCTGCTGGCTGAACAAGAAGCGCGTCATCTCGGCCAACAGATCGTCGATGAAGTCGCCGAAGGCTTCGCTGGCGGATTTGCTGCCGTCAATCAAGTCATCGAACAGACCTTGCAGGCTGTCGCTGAAAATCTGGCCGGTGGCGCTCAGTTCCTCGTTCAAAGCCTTGGTCTGATCCGCGAGGCTGGCCTGTGCCTGCCGGTAAAGCTCTAGCTGTTCGGGGTTCAGCTTGCCCTCGCCCCCGATAGCCGCGACAGCCTCGGCCAAGTCTCGGGCCTGCTGTTCCAATTCCTGCATCGGGGTCGCGTAGCCGGAAAGCAGGCTATCCAGCGCCCGCTGGTTTTCCTCGGCAGCACGGGCGGAATCGCGGCGGGCCTTGGCAGCATCCCGGCTGGCCTGCGCCTCGGCCTGCCCGGCTTTGGTGCTGCGCTCGCGGGCGTCGGCAAGCTTGTGGTCGGCGTCGGCGATGGCGATCCGGTCGGCGCGTTCCTGATCGAAGACCCGCCCGTAAACCTCTTTCAGCCGGTCAGACAGGCCGACATTCGCCTCCATCGCCTTGCGGCGGTCCTCGATGGCGTTCAGGTCGGCGGTCAGCCGGGCGTCGATCTCGTCGGCTCCACTTGCAATCGCATCAGCCATATCCAGCGTGTGCTGGATACCCTCGCCTGCCTGCTTGCTGGCGGCATTCATGCGCCAAATGACTTCCAGCGCATCGGCGGAACGCTGGGCGAGGCCGGTGGCGGCATCGCGGGCGCGTTGCAGGCTCTCGGTCAGCAGCCCGGCGCTGGACGCCCCGTCCTTGAGGGCCTTGGCGAGGGGGTCGGCCTCATCCAGCAGTGCCGACATCGGAGCCAATGCGGCTTGCAGTTCCGGGGTCAGGTTCTCGGCTCCGCCTACGGCGGCGATGACGTAGCGGGTGAACTCGGCCATCAGCGCGTTGCGCTTCTCCAAGTTCGGTTCAGCAGCCAAGGCGGTATTCAGCGCGATGATCTTCTGTGCCGCTTCGGTGCCGTTCAGGCCCATTGCGTCGAGGCTCTTGGTCGATTGCGCGATGATCAGGTTCCACGACGCTTGGTCGCTCTGGGTCTTCCTGATCTGGCTGTCCAAGGCCGCGATCTGTTCACGCAATCTGCCGGAACCTAGAACCCCGGCATGGTCGGCCTGCTGCTGCAAGGCAGCGCGTTCGGTCAACAGCTTGTTCAGGGCTTCCTGCGCCTGCTGCGCCCCTTGGACGGCAGCAGCATAGGCAACGGCATTGGTGCCCAGCAGATTGTTCAGGGTCGCCTGTGCGGCTGCTGTGGCGCTGGTGGCGGCAGTCAGGCCCTGCTGCTTGGCGATCTGCTGATCCAGTGCCGCAAGGGCGGCGGCATTGGCGTCTCCCGCTGCCTGTGCCACGCGCAGACGTTCGGTGGCCTCGACGTAACGGTCAGCGGCTTCGCTGATCTGGTCGAGGCTTTCGGCGAAGCTCTCGGCATCCGCGCCGCTGGACTTGAGGGCGCTGCCGATGATGGGCAGGGCGGCGGCGACGGCCATCAGGCCGATGCCCACGGCCTGAGATGCGCCGGGGATGACGGTCAACAATGAGCCGAATTGCCCTAGCTGCTGGCTCGCGGCGATCCAGACGTTACCGCCCGATTGAACCTGCGTGATGAAGTCGCCTAGCTGGACGCTGGCCGCAGCGCCAAGCTGTGCGAAGCGTTGGAACTTGGACACGCTGGCATCGACCGACCCCGCGAATTCCTTGGTGGCCTGCCCGGCCAGCCGCTGTTCACGGGCCAGCGCCGCCGTCGCTTTCGCCGCCTGTGCCGACTGCTTGGTTTCTTCCTGCAAGCTGCGGTTCAGGTTCGCGATGCTGTTCAGCAGCTTGGTCGTCTCGGCGATTGCGCCGCTGGCTTCGACGTTGACGACATAAGTGCTTTGGCCGGATTGGTTCGCCATGATCAGCGTTTCCCCTTGCGGTTACGCTTCTTGCGCGCCGTGCCGATGACCGACCGGCCACCGGCACGAATGGTCACGGTCGGCAAGGAATAGGGTGCGCCACGAGTCGGCCCGCCGCTGCCGCGACCGAAGCGGATTCCGTAGGTTTCGGAGCCGGTCCAGCCGAAGCTGATGCCTAGATCAGGCCACATGCCTTGCGCGATCTTGGTGATGCGGGCGAGAAGATGGTCGGCGGCTTCAACGGTCGAGGCATGGGGCGCGATGACCACAATATGCACTGCGTCATCCGGGCTGATCTGCTTGTCAGTCACCTGCCCGGCAATCCGGCGTTGGTTGATGAAGATCGTGGCAGATGACCGCAGCCGGTAGTTGTGGTCTTTCGGCTGGTTCGAGGATGCCGGGGCCTCGCGCTGGTAGCGTGTCAGGACGAAGTTCGCCGCCTCAGCCATGAAGGGCGCGGCGTTGCTGCCTGCCGTGGTCGTGGCGTAGGGGGGCCAAGGCGGGGGGCTGACGGCCTGCCAGCTATCGACCGTGCGCGACCGGCCATTGACGCGCAGGCGGCGTTCTAGGCCGGTATCCGGCAGGTCGCCGCGTGCTTGGGCAGCGCGGGTCAACAGGGTCTGACGGTGCATCACCTCATCCCAGACCCCCGTGCGGATCATGGCCGGTAGAGCAATGGCCGGATCATCACCCAGACGCTTGACGCTGATCATCACGGGCCGACCAGTGACGCGGCGGCGGCGTCGGAATTCATGTCGAGGATATTGCCCGATGCGCCGGATTGCTGCCGGGCGCGGTCGGCCTTGAATTCCAGCAACGCGCGGACCTCGGGCCAATACATCGCGCCGACTTGATGCGGGGTCAGGTGCAAGTCATAAGCCAAGGCGATGAGCGCGCGTTCCATGCTCACGCGGTCTTCCTCGGGCGAGGTTCGTTTCCCGATACCGGGGCCTCCGCGTCTCCAACCTCGGCCCTCATGCCGTTCAGCCGCAATGCGATGGGCAGCAGGACGTTCACGACAGCCTGCGGCCAGTCGGCGACTTCCTCGGGTGCATAACGCATGCCGTCGATCTCGACGGCACAGGCTATCAGATGAAAGCCGGTCATCTCGGGGGTGGCCCCTTGCATGATCAGGGCATCGCGGGCGCGCATCTGGGAAATGACGCACGTGCGGCCTTCCACGATCACGGTTTCGGTTTTCAGTTCGAAGGCGCTCATTGCTGGGGGTGCTCCGCGACTAGGCGACTGACGGCGACAAAGGCTTGGCGCTGTGCGCGTCGGCAATCGGCAGCCATTTGATAGAGCGCGGCTTGCCCGGAAATAATTTCCGACAACTCGCGCTCGCTGATCGATGGGGGATGTTCAGGGCCGACACATGCCGGTTCTGCATCGAAAGGGTGTGAACCGGGGTGTGACAACTCGCGCTCCATGGCTGCGGTCCTGATGTAACCTGACAAAGGATAGGTTTGATCTGACCGTGTGGCAAGGATTTCTTGAGTCAAGTCAGTGTATTACGGGAAAGTATACTATCCCTTTCGGGATTCTGGTGGTTCAACCGGAGCGGGTCAGGCCGCGACCCGCTGCCGCTCTTGGCGGCGGTTGATCAGCAACTTCTCTAGCTCGCGCGGAGTCAGTTCGTGCCCATGCGCAGTGCATATGGCTTCAACCTCTCGCAGGGCGCGTGTCGTCAAGCCACCCGTCCGGCGGGCATCCTGCATCCGGACGATGATAGTGGCCCCCCAAAGGGCGCACACAGCGTCTAGGCGCAGGGCGGCGGGTGATACCAGCCAGCATGGCAGGATGACCCTTAGATCGCGCAGGATGGGCCGTGAGATGGAGCGGATCTCTTGGGGATCAGACAGCAGGCGACAGCACCATTCGAGACTGCTGGGCGCGTGCTGGCTGATGATGGTTCGCTTATCGTCGCCATCATCGGGGCGGCGGTTCAGTTCCCGGTCAATCAGAGCGATCAGCGCCTCGATAGCGCGGGGGGATGGCAAAGCGCAGGGATCAGGTCCGGTTGTAACAAGCTGAGTATCAGAGGGGGTCGGATCAGTGGCAGGTTCCATGGCGTTCAGCCTCAAACAGGGCGCGGTCATGTAGGTGTCATACGGGCCGGAATTTCTGGGAAACGGGCCAACTTTTTTGGCGGGTTTTTTCGCGCGGACAGCACCCCGGTGTGGTCTGGGGCGGGCGAGCCCTGATTCCGTAATACACCCCCCCGATCTAAGTTGACTGCCGCCACGGGGGGTGCCGCATCGTAATACGGATTCCGAATCAGCATGGGCGATGCCTAGGGTCGAGGGTATGACAGGTGATGGGTGCCGATCATTGGCGGCTGTCGGCTCCGGCACAATGGCTCAGGCCCGCGACGATGATCATGCTGATCATGCGACGATGCAAGGGTTTCATGGCCGGTGTGATCAGGCCCAACGCCCGGAGCCATCGGGGGTAATACCGCTGCTCAACAGGATGGGTACCGGCACCAAGTCTCCTGCATTCGAAAGCGCGGGCACCGTGCAATTAAAGAAGTCATGGTGCCCGCAGCCTGACTGCTCACGCCACGGCCGGGATCTTCCCTTTCCGCTTGAAACCACCACGGGACTTGGCCTGCGGTCGAGGTGCTGTTGCTGCAAGACGTGTCATTACGTCTTGCAGTGCGATCCAGCCCGATTCCTGCGGGCATTCCGGGTGCAACATCAGCCAGCCTCGGCGTGTCGGTGACATCGCGCCTGCCACAAAGTCGGCAAGCGGCATCCGCTGTGACAGGGGCCAATTACCGCGCCAGATCTCCACCATACCGAGGGTTGGGTATAAGCAGACCGCGTGCCCCGGTATTCGTGCCCCAATCTCGCGCAGGATCTCGGGATAGAGATTCATTGCAGGACGCTCCAAGTCAGCCGCTGCCGATGCGGCAGTGAGACCCGGCTGTAATCGGCAACAGTGTGTCGGACGCCGTTCATAATCATTTCGCAGGGCAACAGCAGTCTCATACCTTCATCCATCACATCGGCCACAGCGTAGCATATGACGGCGAACAGATGCTGGTCGGGCAGCGACAGATCACGACGATTCGTCGCCGTGCGATGCTTCGTCTTGTTCGTCATCAGCGCACCGTTCACCATGCGGTTTATATTCTGGTAGAGGTGATCAGGCTCGCTGTAGCTATCGCCTCTGCAATCGAAATACTCGCTGAACCGCTTCACCGCATCCAGCATGGCCGTGTAGGCGATCTGGCCCAGTTCATAGCCGACATCCCGCAGATGATCGGGTTCAATCGGCGATGGGATGGGGGCCAATTCCCGGCGCTCGGCAATGTGAGCGTCCATCGTGCGCAGGACACGCGTATCATGCTTGATCGACATGTGTTCAGCCCTCCTTCGGCTGGAATGAAGGGGTGGTCATTTCACCCCAATTATACCCGATCTTCACATCCACGAGGTCAGTCGCAGGGGCAGTCGGGAATACGGCGAGAAACGCATCGGCCATATTGGCCGTGATCAGATCCGAAACCGCACGGATGGTGGCGGGATCGTCAGCGCATTGCACAACAAGCTCATCGTGAACTTGCAGCAGGATCAGCGCACCGTAGGGCGCGATAGCATCAGCCACCCAAGCCAGCGAAAGCTGCACGATTTCCGCGCAACTTCCCTGAATCGGCAGGTTCAACGCGAGGGTGTATCTGAATCCATCCGGCTCGGTGCGCTCATCATCAGCATCGACCGCAAAGCGTTCCCATGCCCAATGCCAGCGCCGCCCAAGGACGGTTTCGGCATAGCCCTGCTTGCGTGCGGCGGCTGCCTGCCAGCCCTGCCAAGCCCTCAAGCCGGGATAGGTGCTAAAGAAGCCATCGCGGTGCCGGGCGGCTTCTTCGATGCTCATATCAACGCCGTAACCGGCAAAAGCCATGTCAGCGAAACGAGGGGCACCTGTGCCGAACAGCAGGCCGAAATTCGCGGCTTTGGCGATGGTGCGTTCCGGGCTGTCTGCTGTCAGATCCATCCGGCCGGAAAGCGACTGCGCCGTCATCATATGCAGGTCATCGCCGCGCTCGTAGACGCCCAGCATGGTGCTGTCCTGCGACAGCAGCGCCGCCGCCCTCAGTTCCATCTGAGAGAAGTCAGCCGCGATCAGAACGCAGCCGGGATCTGCAACGAAAGACCGGCGGAAAGCCTTTTCGGTGCGCTTCGGCATCTGTTGCAGGTTGGGCGATGTTGACGCGAGTCGGCCGGTCTTCGCCCCCGGCAGACGGAAGCTGGTATGCAGCTTTCCAGTCACCGGGTTGCGCTTGTCGAGCAGCGACCGCCCGAAGCTCGACAGCATCTTGTCGTATCGTTTGAGTTCAAGCGCCGTGGCGATGCCGGGGATCTGACGGGCACGCAACATGGCGAGCTTGTTGGTCGTGATCTGGCCGGAGTCGGTTCGAGGCCATGCTTCAAGCGTATCCGGTTCCAGATGCAAGGCGATCCATGCCGCGATCTGTGCCGGAGTCTTGAGCGGGTGCCCGCCGGTCTCGACAAGCAGCCTAGCCTCAAGTTCAGCCTTCTGTTCCTGCCATTCGGCGATCAGGGCGAGATGCCGGGTTTCATCTATGGCAATGCCCTGCAACTCGGCACAAGCGACCGCATGGATAGCCGCATCACAGACCTGCTGTGACTGCTGCTGGCCGGGGCTAAGCTGATGCCAGATGTCATCATGAAGCCGGTGAGCAAGCACGGCATCCAGCGCCGCATAGTCGATCTGTTCGGGTGTAAGCGTGGCTGCTGACCAGTCGGAAGCGCCCAAGGCTTTGGGCACGATCAGCCCGTAACAAAGGTCAATGGCACGGGCGAGGCTGCGGCTTTGACTTTTCGCCCAGCGCCCGCCGTCGATATGCCACATCAGTGACAGGCAATCCCCCATCTCTGCCGATACCGGGAAACCTGCATGACTGAGATGCGCGGCCTCGAATTTCGCGTTGGCGGCAGTCCATGGATATTCGGCGAGGGGTTGCAGGATCTGGGGATCGATCTGGTCAAGATCGAAGACGGCCGCGACGGTGCCCCCGGCATATGCCTGAAAGAGCCGGGGCCGCGAACGATGTGGATCAAGGGGGGCTTCCTCATCACCAAGCGGCTTCTGATGGGCTGCCCTCTTGCCGGTCTTCGTCAGGGTAACTCGCCTTTGGGTAGTGTGGTAGGCGGGCAGCGCTGCCGTCTCGATATCGACGCCGATGGGCAATCTGTTCGCCATGGCCGACAGGCCGAGGGCGAGCACCGTGTCTCCGGCCGTTGCATCATCGGTCACATAGACGACCGTGACGCCCTCAGCAGCAAGGATGTCGGCAGCAGTCGCAGCATCAGGTTCTGGCGGCGGCGGGGCGAGAAGATCCGCGATGCCGGGGGTGGTGATCAGGGCATCCCGGATCTCCACCGGCAGCCCCGGCTGATCGGCGAGCACGGCACCGGAATGGCGATCCGTGGCGATGTCGGTGACGTGCCGGGCAGCTTGAGCGAGGATCTTTTCGGCGATCATCTGGTCGTCTCCAAGAGGGGAAAGCAGCATAGAGGGGAGGGAGGGGGTCAGAATCGTGGGACAGCCGGGACAGCGGGACAGTGGCTGTTTTCATTTTTATTATCAGCTAGTTAACTGTACCAATCGGTCTTGGGACACTTCCGGGGTTTTGGGACACCTACCAAGCTGTCCCAGATCCCGCACGCTGTCCCAGAGCAGGGTGGTACAGTTAGATTTCTGTAATCATTACAGAAATTGGCAACTGTCCCGCTGTCCCGGCTGTCCCACGATTCTGACACCCCTCCCTCCCCGGTGTCCTCATGTCTCATCTGGACTCGGCTTCACCTGCGAAGTGTTGGGCCAGCCGATCAGGAGTTGGCAGCACCGGGTCTTCCGTCACGGTTTCTGTCACTGCATCCCCTAGTTCGAGGATCATCTGAACCCCGCTGCGGTCCTCCCTGTCACGCAGAAAGCCGTCAGCCTTTGCCTGATTGACAAGTCGATGCATGCTCGATTTCGTCATGTTCATCCGCTTTGCCAGCTTACGGACAGACGTACTCAACTGCGTCGTTGTGTCGGGACGCGGGCGAAAGACCATGCCCGATGGAAGGGCTGCCCTCTGAGCGGTGGCAACCTCAGCTATCATTTCCTTGATCATGTCGATCAGCCGCATGATTTCAACCGGCGGTTGCTTCTCGGCAGCAACTTCCACAGCGACATGCAGGGCCGTATAGGCAGCCTCATAGTCGGCTACGGTGGCAATGATCCGCCCCTCCGCGTCGATCTCTCGGTGTTCACGATGCAGGATGGCCGATGCCCGGATCATGCTCAGCACCTGCTCAAAGTCACGCCGGGTGCGGGTCTGTGCGATCTGGATCAGGTCACGCAGCACTGGCGCGAACGGGATCACGGTGCCGACAGGTTGCCCGGCAAGCCAGCGAATGAAGCAGTGCCAGCCGATGATTTCCGCCGTGTGGTCTTCCTGTTGATCCTGCCCGGCGGCGCGCATGGCTGCTCGCGTGATCACTTCGGCGGTTTGATCGGCACCCCCGTCGATGCCAATGCTGATCACCCGCGTCGAAAGCTCAGCGTCCATCTGATCTGAGACATTGCAGGTGAGCAACGCGACAGGGCCTGCCTTCTCGATGGTGACTGTCTTCAGCACATCATCGACAAGCTCGACCTTCTCGTGGATCAGGCGACCCTCTGACAGCAGGACACGCAGCATATGCGCCACGTCGCTGTTCTTGGAGTCAACACGCAGCGGCGCGGCTTCTTGCAGCACGATCAGGCTGTGGCGGAAATCGCGATCCGAATAGATCAGCGATTTCGGTGACAGGGTTGTCAGCACCGTCAGTTTCTCCGGCGGCATCAGCTTGGTTGTGAGCAGCATCACCGTGGATTTACCGCCGGAGGATGCGCCTTGAAGGATCAGGGAGTTCGGCCTAGCCGTCAGGCAACTGATCATCGTCAGGATCACGGCCGTGATAGCGGCATCTTCACCAACCACCCCAAGGTCATGAACAAGGGCAATGCCGGTCCTCAGCACATCCGGATCTGCCCGCAAGGTGGCGCATCCCTCACGGGCTTCGGCAAGGGCAGCGGCCTTTTCCTCAGCCGTGGGTTCTGCCGGGGCAGCCTTGGCCGGATGCAGCGTCTGAAATCCGGCCTTAACGTAATCTCTCAGGACGGCTGCCCTATAGAGTTTATTGGCACCTGCGCGGCTCAAGGCTTGCGTCAAAGGCTCGATCCGCCGGAACGGTAGCCCGTACTCGACCACCGCCTTTTCGATCACATGATCAAGAGCAGTCACGGATCTCGGATCTGCATGTGTCAGGACGCCACCGAGCATGACCTCGCCACCGGCAACAAACCGCGCGACAAGATCTTCGATCACCTCATCATCGGTGGGATAGGATTCCGGCGCAGGGGTATCGAGGCCGAAGGGCGACATCACATATACATCGGCGGTCATGGCGTCACCTTTCGACGTGACAGCGGGGGCATCGATGGCCCGCGCGGCGGTTTGATGATCAGCCCCGGCAGGTTCGGGGGTGGAGTCAGGCGGTGAGCAGCAGCCAGCGCATTTTCGAGTTCCCGGCCGCGTTCAGTCATCGGCCATGTCCAAGCGGCCATGCCCCGATGGGCGGCATCACGGATCTGTTCGTCACTCAGGCCACGCCCGACAGCGGAGGCGACAAGGGCCAGCAGCGAATTATGCCGTGATCCCTCTATCACCTGCGCCAGAGCCATGCTGAGGCCCAGCGCTGGGCCGTAGATCGGCACCATCTGCCGAAATGCGGATGTCAGGCCCGAACCTGGGTGATGGCTGTCAGCGGCCAGCGGAGCGAGCCGTAGCACCTCAGTCATGAAGGCCCTGATCTGGGCATGTGTCACAGCAGGCGGGGTATCCTGCCATGGCAAAGGACCATCCCATGTATAGGGCGTGCCCATGATCGGGTGTGCGCCTGCGACGATGACCTGTCGGCCGTAACCGAGCAACTGACAGGCCGGGTGCCCACGCATCACACCGGGAGGCAGGCCATCCGATGCAATGTAAAAGATCATGGTGCGGGGTGCCCGGCCGGTGCGCCGGAACGGGGAAGATCCTAGATGCCGATCCGCCGCCTGAATGATCGCGGCGACAAGATCCGGCGCTTCCGTGTCGATATCGACAGCGATCATGGCGGCAGGCAGTATCCAGCCGGTCAAGGGCACATGGGCATATGCGGCGAGCCGATCAGCCCAGACGGCATCAGAAACCGGCGCTCGCCACGATGACCACGGGGTCGGCAACGGGGCCTTGTCAGGGCCGCAAGGCAGCGGGATCTCCCCCGCTGCCAAGAGGTCAGGGGCCGCAGCGCCAAAGATCAGCGGCAGGGTCGTCACTCGGCTGCCTCATCGACTGCTTCGACGGTTGCGACATCACCGATACGGTTGACGACTCGCCCGTTGATTGCGTCGTTTTCGAGCCTGACCACGAAGGTCTTGCCGGTGATCAACGCGGCAGCGGTCTCAAGGTCCATGCCCTGCGGATTGCCACCGGCAGCTTCAACCAACAGGCCGACCACCATGCGATTCTGCAC
>Ga0182739_1001742_pt1 | contig 21693 bp, 20 predicted proteins | sample eDN5th30CBELigBY_FD_128873 | JGI IMG/M metagenome (GOLD analysis project Ga0182739, IMG submission 128873) | Enriched backyard soil microbial communities from Emeryville, California, USA - eDNA 5th pass 30_C BE-Lig BY (version 2) (version 2) | ecosystem: Environmental > Terrestrial > Soil >...
ATTCATGTTATAATTTTTAAACATAAGGAACACCTTTCTGTTGGATTTGTTTTGTGGTGATTCAATTTTAACAGATAGGGTTCTTTTTGTATTTAAAAATCTAACGGCGATGACATTTTACTTACGTAAAACATCATCGCCGTTTTTAGTTAGGTTGGGATGTTTTGTCCCAGCCTCTTTTCTATCGTTGTTCCTGTACTGACATGTATTACTTTGACGTTTGAGCGTTGCATTGCGACATTTTGCAATAGATTCCGGTATCACTTTACCTTCTGGGAGTGATTTGTCAGATCGTTTATTCTCGTGAGTCATGGATAAATATCTACGTTGAATCAAAAAGAAACCACATGGAGTTTTTAGGCTCGCATGTGGCATACTAAAACGAAAAAACTTAATGTTATACATTTGTTTTTTGTTTAACTCTACTATAATCTGATAGTAGCACTACTCCATGGTTAATAATTCATCATTAGTATTTTTAAATCACTACTTATAACTAAGCTATTTATTTCATCGAAATTAAATCGAAAATTCTTTTTATCTCCATTGAATGTTATTGACATCCATTCAAATTGAAACTCTTGCTGCTTAATTAATGAGATGAAATAATACAACGTTTCCATATCATTATCATTAAACGAATTGTCAATATTGATGTGAAGACTAGTACCTGATCCAAGATACGATTTCACTTCTTGATAAGGTTTTGGCATGCTTCCTTCATAAAGAATAGATTGACTTGATCCTCCAATCATTATAAATTTCCCCGTAACTTCATACTGAAAGTTTGCCTCTTTGATTATTTTCTTTAGTTCGTTATTTGCTTCGTATGTCCAATATTCATAGGAAAACCGATCTGAATATTCTTCTTTGTTATTAGAAGATTGATACGCTGCAAATGTTATATATTCCATTCCTTCTGGACTTACTGAAACAGAATAAGTACCTGATTTGAGACTATATTTCGGTTCATTAATTAATTTCATCTTAATTGGATACTTTTGATCTAAATACTCATTTACTTCGCTGATAAATTCTTCTTCTTTCGATGAAACCCCATGAATAACCATCCATATAGTAATAAATAGGACTAAAAAAAGAAATACTAATACAACTTTACTTTTTTTCACTTATTCACCATCCCTTTTTTCACTAAAATCATTTGGACAGCAAGGATTCAACCTTATCGATATTAGAGCTATAAAAGAATCTTGTAAACCAATTTGTATTGTATGAATCTAGCAAAGATTGTAATTGATCTATATATTCATTTTTCCTAAAAGCATTATTATTAAAGTTCGCTTCAAAGACTACTTTGGCTGAATTAGGTATTGTATTAGCACGAATTGAATCATATCCCATAATTGAGGATACCTTAGTTCCATCATTCAATTTTCCTTTTTCCAAAGCCTTCATGGTCATCTGTAAACAATTCATTAAAAACACATTATAATCATCATTTTTTGTTCCCATTGTACCATTAAAGTTTTCAACTAGTTCTTTAAAATATCCAAGTGAATCTGTAAAATCACCAGCTATATACGTACTGCTTGTATAACCTGTTGTACTCCACTCCTTGAAATCTTGCTGATTGAGCCAATTATTAAATCCATCAAGTGAAGTAAACTCCTTTGTTTCCTTAACAATTACACCTTTATCTCCCCAATAGGTATAATACCAATTTCCTTGTTTATCTTGAAATAATGCCGAAGTATGCCCATTACCGAAAGCAGCATGATTAGCTGTAATGATAATAGCATCATGCCCACTTGGATCAATATACCTCAACGGATTATTATGCACATACGTATACAAGTTTAACGTTAACGGATTATTCAATTCCCCTTCATACGTATCCTTAGTAATAAACCTGCCTACACTAGGGTCATACCATCTAGCTCGAAGATATTGCAATCCGATGGTCGCATCCCAATACTCACCTGAATATAAGAATGGTTGAGTAATTCCACTATTCGTTGCCTCTGGATTCCCCCATAAATCATACGTATAGCTCTGTACAACGTCTCCTAAAGAATTTCGTAACTCGAATACATCTCCATGACCATTCATAACATAATAGAACTTATCCTTATTCATCGAGCTTTCGTCTTCACTCATAATTAATCCTTGTGTACCGTAAAGATAACTTGCCTTAGGCACTACAGTACCATTTGAGCTTACTGTTCCTTCAGCAATAATATTGGCTCCATCATAATAATAGCGTGTAGTTACGCCATCTTCTTTACGCTCTACCATGAGATGATCGCCATTATAAACATACTCTACGACTTTCCAATCGTTGGGATCTGAGGTTTCTAGATTCTTGACTTGAGCTTTTGTTAAACGATTCCATTGATCATATTCATAGATCGCTTCTTTAATATTAAGTTCTTTACCGACCATTACCAATGTCTCTCGATTACCATTAGGATCATATCCATAAAACTCATTTGTTGTTGGAGATTCTTCCACAACCTCTATCCTGTTTCTGACATCATAAACATAATTCTTGATCGAAGGAAGAGAATTGTATGCAGTCTCTTGGATGGAAAGAATATTATGATTGTTATCATACCCATAATCAAGTGTTATTAAATTGGTCGTGTTTTGAAGATAAGAGATTAGATCGATACGATTGAAATTATCGTACGTATATTGTGTTTTGAGTCCATTTGCCTGCTGCTGGTATTCTAATGGACCATTTTGATAATATTGATAGGTTGCCTGGTTTACTCCATTCCACTTAACCTCTACTAATCTCCCTGCGTGCTCCCCTTCATAACGATAATCTACTTGATCACCAAATGGCGTAATCATATTAGCTCTTACACCATTTCCATAATAACCATATTGAATTGTCTGTCCATCTGGATACGTAATTTGTTCCAATTCAGAGGTATATTGATCGTACGAATAAGAAGTGATACGATCCCCATTATCCTTCATTCCAGTACGCAAACCAGCTAAACTGTAATTGTAATGAATGGATTCTACTTCCCCTGTTTGACTTGATTGCATGGTTACTGATTGAGTTAACAGTCGACCTCTGTTGTAGGTATAAGTAAATTGCTGTCCTTTCTGATCTACATATGCTGTAACTTGATGATTTCCGTCATAATAGTATTTTTCACTTTGCTGAGCACTATCTATCTTTTTAATTAGACGGCCTAATTCATCATAGATGTATTGTTGTGTATCTCCGTTTGGTGAGTGCTTCAAAATAAGCTGGCCTAGCGAGTTATAGTCATAATGATTCGATTGCTGGTCAGGCGTATCTACTTGTTCCAGGTTTCCTTTGATGTCATAAACGTATTCAGTAAGTTGATTTTTACTATCTCGGGCAGTTACTAACAGATTGGCATTATTGTACTGACCCGTCCATACTGTTACGAGATTTTGATTATCGACTAGCTGATTTTTAATGACACGACCAAATCGATCATAGCTATCCACTTGCGTCTTACCTTCAACATCAGTAGTTTGCACGGTAGCATTCATTCGATCGTATACAGTATTCGATTGAGTACCATTAGGTAAGATTTGAGTGACTAACTCATTCACATTGTTATAATAATAGTTTGTGCGATTGCCGGCACCATCCTCTGACCAGCTCAAACGCGAGTATAAATCATACCCCATTTTGCTTCTTGCTGACTTAGTATTATTGGCTACAATAAAACCTTGCTCGATCTCTAATCCTAACGGATTCCATTTGGTATAGGTTTTCACCTGATCTTCATTAGTTACAATTACTTCATTAGTGATATCGTTATAATTGATAGCAATAGAACTTGGTAGTGAAGTGGTTGTATTAGTCGATAAATTCTGTCGAATCGTAGGAGGGTTACTCTGAGTTATTAATCGATCTAGTTTATCATATGTGTAACTTGTAATTTGTCCATTCCCATCAGTATAAGAAGCGATCGTTCCTCTGCTCTTATTATATGTTGCTTCTACTACATGCTCGCCAACATTCCCATCTACATCTGTATATGGATTCCGTATTCTGGTTGGATAGGCGTAATCATAGGCTTGACTATACTGAATAAATGTCTCCGCAAACCCTGAATCTCCATGAGGTTCACCTTTACTCTTACCCACGTAGGTTAGATTACCATGGGTATCATAGTCGTAATTGGTAAGATTTAATATGGGCCCATTATTATTATTCGCCTTCTGTACAATACTGGTAATATTGCCTTTGTTGTTTCTCGTGTAGATTGTATAAATTTTCTCTTCATTACTAGCTGGTTCTGTCGCGTTTATTAAACGTTTTGAAGTAGGATCATAGCTATAGGTAGAGACTACCCCATGCTCATTGGTGAATGAGGTTATATTTTTATAGTCATCGAATGTTTTAGAGCTCGTTACTGGTACAGTCGTCGCTCCAGATGGAAGTTTTTTGTAGTAACTGCTTGTGCTTATTGGAATTGTTCGTTTTTTAGCACGGTCATAGCTGTAGTTTTCAACATAGATAACTTCTGAATTAGCGGTTTCTTTGTCGCTGATTTCTTTACTTGTTAAGTAGTACGTATTTTGCGAAGAGGCATATACTTTATCGAATGTTTCTTTCATTTCTAACAACCCAGTAAATAAAGTGGTTGAAAACGAATACGATGCTGTATGTGAAGTTGCCATATCTGAGCTGTAAACGAGTGCGGCGTAATTAAAATCTTGATATGGCTGTTGAGGATTCGAATAATTCACGCGATCGTACCTAGATGCGATTCGATACACCTCTTTAACCTGATTATCTCCGATATAACGAGTAACAGGTATTGGTTCATAATTATATGTGGTAACTACCCCCGTTGGATGGTGAACACTTGTTAGTAACATATATGGATTTTTGTCAAAGATACTTAATGTTGAGCCCATTACATTATACTTTGCCATAGAATATTCATAGCTATAAGTTGTTACTCTATCTTTAGGATCTGTCACACTACTTAGAATCTCCTTATACCCTTTAGGCTGTTGAGTTGCTCCGTTTATCATCTTATGCTTATCATAATTCTCATACTCATAGGTGCTCTTCTCATAAGTAATCGTCCGATCCCCAGAAGTAAGTATTACTTCATTACCTGTATATGAAATCTCTATTTTATTATCAATTACATCTTCTATTTTCGTTAGAACTTTTCCATATGGTTCTACCGAGGCATAAGAAAAAGAAATTGTATTGTTATGAATATCCTTGATTTGAATTAAGTAACCTGATCCATCAAAGTAATAATTTGTTCCAGTTGTCGATTTTAATGCTGCAACGGAACGAATGGATCCGTATGTAACGGAATTATCGTAAACGTATGATAAATCGGACCATGGATAATTTTTAAGTTTACCATTGACGATTTCATATACGCTACCATCTCCTAAGCCTATATATTTTTTCCCTTTTTCCTCTTTAACAAATGGTATATTCCAGCTCCACCCTTTACCTATAGGAAAGCGATTTTCTAGTTGATCAGTTGTATTTATATTTGTATATCCAACGTGCCTAGAAACATGATTTCTATTTGTAATCGGCCTATAAATATATTTTATACCATCTATTACTTCATCCCATCCTCCATTTCTCATAAAATCAAAAATTTCGATAGCAGCGGTAGTAGAAATTAATCCATCAAACGATTTTTTTTCCTCACCTATAAATGCACTGGTAGAATTGTTAATTTTTATTATCGAGTAACAAAAACCATGTGCATAAAGAGGTGTAGTATCCATCTCGTCAAATTGAGAAGCACTACTATTATATGTGCGTGTTAGCGTAAAAGATAAACCACCACGTCCAGGTAAAGTAAATTCTGATGCTTGTACCGTAAGATCACCCGATAACTTAGAAACTGACTCATTATATAGTGCCATAGAGTAAGGTGCTTCATTCATCCGTTCTACAGGCTTTATATATGGACTTTCTGGTTCTTGCGTACTTGATATAGTACTCATTACGGTTGCTGCAGTACTGTAGCCTAAAACGCTACAAGAATCCTCTTGTCCCGAAAAAGACATACTTGATCGTTGTAACATTTCTAAATCTTCTTCTATATAATTTGAGGTTACAGTGCTTTTGGCTTTGTTGGAATTGTTAATTGGAATTAATGATTCATCAAAAGATAGGTATTTCCAACTTTCTGTTTCTTTTAGTCCTACTTTCGAATCCACGGCATTAAACAGTTGCTCTCTTGACACACTTCCATTCCTTAACACATGATTACGTAACGCATCATTCAAAGCTCTTTCCGAAGCTTGCTTTGCTCGCTCAGCTTCCAATCGAGTAACACCTAATTCATCAATAGATCCAGTACTTCCGTCTAGCAATTGATGATTTTCTTCACTAACATGTTTGTCGACAGATTCAAATTCAGTTTCTTCAGAAAGGCCTAAAGACTGTATTTTAACAGACGATGCTTGACCTATTGGCAAGAATATATTGACGACCATTAAAACTACGGTTATTGAAAGTAACGTCAACCTTTTTTTCATAGAATAATTACCTCTCACCTTTTTTATTTAGATTCTGATATTGGTGGGTTAGCGTGATCACTCTCTACAGTGGAAACAATAATATCCGACCAAAAAACTCCTTTTATTGTATTAGTCGGATCTAGGTTAGCTTGAACTTTGTCAGTAGTTTTCGCAGACCTAGTTAGTACCTTCTCGTCATACTGCTCCTTTAATGTCATCATGACATACTCGCCCTCACCATAATTGCGTTGGAATCCCACTTTCACTTCTCTTGATTTGGTACTTACTAAGATAATCGGCTTACTATCTCCTTTTTGCATATGTTGAGATAAAGCGTTCATAATGCCGCTTGCCAAGCTTTCTTGAAAAGTGTCCTCACTTTCCGTTACGTTGGTTTTCATACTAGACTTACTGTCTTTCTGAAAATGTTTAGAAGCCTGCTCATCGATTGTTTTAAGATCACTTAACGTAAAAGAAATCCATTCATCGTGATCAATTTGATGTTTCTCCATTGCGTTATTCCATACTTGGGATATTTCTTCATCAATCTCTTGATTTAGTTCCACCTTAATTGGCTCAGTAGATGCATGCTGCAACTCAGAACCATTCGTATATTTTGACTTAATGGAATGATAAGCCTCCGTTACCTCGGTTCTATAGAAAATAGATATAGCAGCAATAATGGCAACAATAATCAACACAAGATATAAGGACACTTGCTTTTTATTTAATTGCATGTAAAGTGAGCACTTCCTTTCATGTAGATAATATTTTTTAACAAGACCTTATTGAGCCTCGACAGAAATTAAATTACCATTCGCATCGTAAATATAACGATATAATACGATGTTGGTATTTTTGTACGTAATCGTATCTAACCGATCATTAACATAATTGTATTGCAAGTCTCTTAGCACAAATTCTTCACTTGGTGATGATGTATTACCAGAGTTATCCTCAGCAATAATAATCAGGCTAACATAATAGGAATTTGCAGAGAGCGTATAGCTTGTGTTTGTTGTATACGCAACATAATTCCCATCGCTGTAAATACGATACCCTTTTATTCCGATTTCACTTGTGGATGCATCCCAAGACACCGAAATCATATCATTATTAGTAGTAGCTGCTAGATTTGTTGGAGGAGTTGGAGGAGATAAATTAATTGTGTATTCTTTGCTAGGACTAGAATAATTCCCAAATTGATCTTCTGCGTATATTTTCACTACTTCATAATGAGTACCCTCTGGAAAAGAAAAACTTCTAATAGTTGAAGTACCAATTAACTCCCAATCACCTATAGATAAGATATTGGAAAACTCCATTATGAACACTAGGTGCATCCCATGATAAATTAATCCTATTATTATTCATGGTAGCTCTAATATTAGTTGGAGGTGTCGGAGGCAAGTTTCCTATGTGTAATTCCTCGCTTGGATCAGATATATTCCCCAGATAATCTACTGCATAGACTTGTACAACGTCATAATTAGAGTTAGATGGAAGGAGATAAGTTGTGCTACCTGTAGTTCCAATTTGTGTATTCCCACTATAGATCTGATATCCATTTACACCATCATTATCTTGAGATTCATCCCACTGTAAGTTATATCCGGTGTGTTGATCATTTAGAGTAACCCTTAAATTAGTTGGTGCAGTTGGAGCTTCATTATCTGTATGGTCACACAGTGGGTCTAGCTCTTCTGTTATTCCAATATAAGAAGTATTATGCCCAAAATTGTCGTAATAATAGATTACTGATCCTTCTGCTTCCCAGTAAGCATCTGCAGAATCGTCAGCATATATTTCAAAATTTTCAGAAATATAATTCGTTATCCCCGTAAAATTCCAAGTCTCTAAGTAACCATTTAAGTAGTAAAACACCCCCAATTCCATTTCAATCACATTGCCATCTTTTAGCACCATAACATCGTGATTTAATCTAAAATCACAAGCCACGTTATCATAAAAATTTGAAAAAACTTGATTAGAAGCTGCTGTAACTCGATGATTAGAAATCTCTACATTACTTAAAATAAGCAACATAAAAAAAACTAAAAATATTTTTTTCATTTAAAAGCCCCTTTTCTACTTCGTATAAAAAATGTAATTATTGTACAACATTCACTAGAATGATTACGCTTTCAATTTTGGTTTTGAAAATATAATGGGAGATTATTGATTTTAAAGTGTTTCTGAAATGAATTGATTAAGAAGACTGTACAATTGAGGAGTATCATATTGATGACAAGGATGTATGAAATTATTACTTATTCTTTATAATATACATTCCCCCTTTATCAATATAGTTTAATTAATACATGTTCCATTATAGTTTTTAATCATACAGATATCTTTAGGAAGTTTTGTCGAATACACAAATAACTTGTCGATTGCCTTTGTTTTTTCGTCAAATCTCCCCTTCAATAGAAAGAATGCCACAAAAAAACTCCGCCGAGCAGCTAGTAAAGAGAACGTTCCGTTTACCAGCTCCTTGGCGGAGTTTCAGATCATAATTACTGAAGCTTTCCCGTTGATTCTCTCTCGATGAGTCTGGCAGGGAACTTCTTCTGCGCATGTGTAATTTTTTTGTTAATCATTTCAAATAGTATTCGGATTGTCTCCTCGGACATTTCCTCAATCGGCTGCTGAATCGTCGTAATGGAAGGATGATAGAAGTAAGCCATATCTAATCCATCAAACCCTGCAACAGCACAATCGTCTGGAATTACTCGTCCTTCCTCAAGCAGCGCCTTGCTCGCTCCAATAGCTAAAGAGTCAGAGATTCCAAACAACGCAGTGAATTTCAAGCCTTCCGCGATCATCTCTTTGGTTACCTCATATCCATTTTCCATCGAATAGCTCACAAGATTAGGCTTCATTGGACGAACGAGTGACTCATCGAATGCAATCCCGTTATCCTCAAGTGCTTGACGATAGCCCAAATAACGTAAATGACCAATACTTCGATCACGCATAGGCGCAGAAATTAAAGCAATTCGGTGATGGCCTTGCTTACACAAGTAGTCAACCATTTTGTAGCTTTCACTATAGTCATCTATCGTAACATAAGAGTAATTGTATTGATCAAATTCTGAAGATAATCCAACGGTGCACAAAACATAAGGCACAGTAAGCTTTTCAAGCTTTTCCTTCGAATGTGACAAGTAGCCACCTAGAAAGATAATTCCTTTAAGCTTTTTCTCCGTCACCAGCTCATTAGCTACATCAATCTCATCCTGATGCTCATAGACCTGATGCAAAATAAACGAATACTTTTTATCTGTAATGCCTTTTTCCAATAAATCGATCATTTTAATGAAAAAGGGGTTATGAAGCCCTTTAATTAAGACGGCGATTGTTTTGGAGGCCGTTCGCTTCAAATTCCGAGCGTTGTTGTTGGGCACATAATTATGCTCCTGCACAACCTTCATTATCATCTGCTTAGTTTCTTCGCTTATATCAGGATGGTTGTTAATCGCACGGGAGACAGTTGTTACACCTACACCACATATTTTAGCGATATCAATAATAGTAAGAGAAGCCATAAGCACAAGTCCTTTAACCATTTTTAATGCTATCATACGCTATCTAGCGAAAATAATAAATAACTTTTACTATTTTTTGCTAATTGGTGTCTTACTAACCTTTTACGGCCCCAGCAACGACACCTTCAATAATATATTTTTGACAGAGTAGATAGAACAGCACGATTGGAATAATAGCAAGCACGAGCATCGCCATCATCGCACCCATATCGATTGATCCGTAGCCGCCCTTTAGATACTGCACGGCAATAGGAATCGTCTTATATTCAGTACCAATGACTAGATACGGTAGCAAGTAGTCATTCCAAACCCACATAACGTTAAGGATTGCGACAGTAATTGCAATTGGTTTTAGAATCGGCAGTATGACTCTAAAGAACATTGCAATTGGTCCTCCACCATCAATCATAACTGCTTCTTCAATTTCAAGCGGAATCGATTTAACAAATCCACTGAATAAAAATACAGATAATCCAGAACCAAAGCCAAGGTAAATGAGTAGTATCCCAACTGGATTGTCCAAATTAAGTACGTTCGCTGTTTTGGTCATCGTAAACATTACCATCTGGAACGGTACAACCATAGAGAATACAAACATAAAGAACAGCGCATTTGACCATTTCGTTTTAACACGAGTCAAATACCAGCCCGTCATCGAAGTAAAAAATACAATCGCTAATACAGCGAATACAGTAATGAACAGAGACATTCCGAATGCCGAGAAAAATCCAATTTTCTCAATACCGCTTGTATAGTTTTCTAAGCCGACAAAGGTATCACTATTCGGCAGTACAAACGGAGCATCACTAATAAAGAACTTACCCTTGAAAGAGTTCATTAACACAATTAATATTGGCAGCAAAAATGCGACTGCCAACACTAGCAGTACAATAAATAAGAAGGGTCTAGACTTGTTTGTATCATCAATCATTAGCTTTCGATCTCCCTTCTTCTTGTAATGCTAAGCTGGATGACAACAATTAGTGCAACCATGATAAAGAACATAACAGCCTTCGCTTGACCTACACCTTCAAAGCCAGCTTTACTGTAGAAGGTATTGAAAATATCTAACGCCAACATCGCAGTTTGCTTAGATGGCGCACCTGCTGTAAGTGCCAAGTTTTGGTCGAACAGCTTAAACGAGTTAGAAATCGTCAAGAACAAGCAAATCGTAACAGAAGGCATAACTAATGGAAAAATAATTTTGCGTAAAATAACACCATTGGATGCACCATCAATTTTTGCAGCTTCAAGCTGCTCCTTCGGTACGTTTTGAATCCCTGCAATATAGATAACCATCATATAACCGATTAACTGCCAGTTCATCAAAATAACTAATCCCCAGAATCCATAACTAGCACTTGATGTTAGTGTCACATCAAACTTATAAAGCACACCGTTAATAATTAATTGCCATATATATCCTAGCACGATACCACCGATCAAATTCGGCATAAAGAACATTGTGCGGAACACGTTAGTACCGAGCACTTTTTTCGTTAGTAATAGCGCAAGCAAAAATGCCAACACGTTAATAGAGATCACTGAAACAACTGTAAATTTAGCCGTAAACCATAATGCGTTCAAAAAATCTTTATCTTGAAATGCTTTTACGTAATTACTTAATCCAACCCACTTTGCATCTGTTACAGTCGTAAATTCCGTAAAGGACAAATATACACCTAAAACAAATGGCACAACAAAAGCCACTATGAAAGCCAGCAATGTCGGTAAAGCAAAGAGGGCAAAATATTTCTTTATCATCTTTTGCATGTCTTTGTCTCCTGTTCTACACAGCATTAGTAACAAGCTATGTCACTATACATCAAGGCTGTATAGTGACATAGACAAGCTACCGCTATAGACTACTTCGCTTTTTCGTTTTTCCAAGATTCAACAACAGTTGCTGATACTTCTTCCCATGTTTTAGAGCCTTGAGCGTATTCAAGCAATGCATCACCAAATTCATTTTTGAAATCTTCACTTGGGAATGCTGCAAATGTCCACGCTACTGCGATTGTATCTTTATTCATCCATTCCATAACTTGAGCTGCAAGCGGATCAGCAGGCTTCTCATTTTCATTAAATGTGTTGAATGGAGGAATAAATCCAAGCTCATTCGTTACATAAGCTTTACCTTTTTCACTGCTAAACAACCATTCTAAAAACTCGATGGATGCTTGTTGTTTTGCTTCAGAAACCTTGCTATTAATTGCCAAGTAATTTTCAGTTCCGATTGCAAGACCTTGCTTCTCTTCACCTTCAACACCTGTGTAGATAGGCAAGAATTTGATGTCTTCTTCATTTACAACGTTGCCGCCTACTTCAGCAATTTGGTTCCAAGCCCAGTTACCGTTTTGAACCATTGCCGCTTGACCAAGTGCAAATTCTGCCATTGAATCAGAAACAGATTTTGAACCAAGTAGCGTCGGTTTTACAGTTGAATTGTTGATGTATAGATCAAAAATGTTTTTGAAGTTGTTACCGTAAGTAAATTGAATTTCATTAGCTTCTAGACCAGCTACAACCGTGTTGTCTTTACCCATATCGTTAAACTCATAGAATAACGGTAGGTTAGCCAAATGCGTTTGCCATCTCCATTGCTCACCAGCTGCTAGAGAAGTAGAAGCAAATACACCTTTGATGCCTAGCTCAGAAGCATTCGCTTGCATATCCTCAACTACTGCTTTCAATGTATCGAAGTTTGTTACTTCTTCCATAGAATTTACTGTTGTTGCTCTGTTAGGCAATGCAAAGTATTTTTCCATAATTGCATTGTTGTAAATGATACCGTAGCCTTCAACAACGTAAGGAATACCATATACGCCTTCACCTTCAGTAACTGCTAAGCTTTGATCAGAAAGGTAGCTATATAATTTTGTATCCTTTAGATCAAGCGTGTAATCTTTCCAAGCGTTATAACCAATTGGTCCGTTAATTTGGAAAATGGTTGGAGCTTCAGATTTTGCGATTTCTGATTTTAGTGTTGTTTCATAGCTACCAGCAGCTGCAGTAACAACTTTTACCTCTACACCAGTTTCAGCTTCATAATCTTTTGCGATTTGCTTGTAAACCTCAGCGATTTCAGGCTTAAAGTTCAGAAAGTAAATCGACTCTTTACCGCCTTTAGAACTGTTGTCGCCACCGTTTGAAGCTTTTTCATTATTGTTAGAGCAAGCTGCAATAAACAATAATGAAACCATCAGTAGTACACTTAACGACTTGTTTAGCTTTTTCATCTGTAAATCCCCCTAAAAATAATTACTAAGTAATCATTATCTGTAAGCGTTAACCGAAAAGCTTTTCGGTAACGTTACCGAAAACGATTTCAATGGCTATAATATTATCACAGAAGCTCCAACTTGACAATTACTTTTTTTGGAACCGATGTGAAAGCTAATTTTGTTAGCTATGTGAAAAGGTTCTCCTGTAGAGACATCTTTTATGCAGAATAGATTTCAAAAAAATGAAACATAAAAAAGCCGCATACGTATAAAGTTACGATGCGACTTTTCTAACGATAACTAAGTCTAATGTTTATATATTAACCCGATCATTTATATCCTTAACTAAATCATCTTTGACTCTGACTTCGAGCATCTCGTCATCCTTAAGAAACTTAAATAATCCGTTGTTGAAGTCTGTACCGACTTCCTTATAAAAAATCCCTTCATAGATCGCGTGTTGGGTATGATTAAATGTTAATTGATAACCTTCGTCTGTTTTTAGTAAATATGCACGAATGCCTTTCTCATAAAACTGATCAACATTTTTAAGATCACGAGAAACAGAGATGATATGCAAATCAGCGAATGGTATTTCATTAAGTAATACGTTTACAAATGATCCCTTCGTTATTTCTTCCCAACGATTTTGGGCCGTTTGACCAAGTACAACTTGAGTAATCTTTTTCTCAACTGCAAGTTCACCGATTACCTTGGCAACTGATCGTTTTTCATTGTATTTAATGATAAATTCTGCACCGTACTCACGAGCTAATTTTCTCCAAGCAGCGATGTAATGAATTTTCTCAATATCCCATTCATCCTCAGGTTGAGAATCGACAGTTAGCACGTAAAGCGGGCATTCTAGCATTGTAGCAAGCTTACCACCGCGTCGAATAAGCCTTTCGCCATTTGGTCCATAATAAACACAGACCAATATGCATTCATTCACACCTGTAGTCTTCATGATTGAATTCACCTCATTATAATAATAGATTAAGCCTACATAATCGGGGTGCTGTTGTCAATTGACATGCTGTATAATTAATAGAAATTAACAAAGGAGGAAGCAAATTTGTCGACTTTACATCTAGCGATTTTATTGCCTTTTGTATTTGTAATTATTATTCCATTATTATACAAATACACCCGTGCTATACATACGGGATGGATAGCCTTACTCGTACCAGTAACACTTTTTGTTTATTTTATTCGGTACTTCTCCATTAATGAGGCAGTCGAGCCCACCATCGTATCGATCCCATGGATTCCTTCGATTGGTATTCATTTTTCACTTTACTTGGATAGCCTCTCTCTGCTATTCGCTTTGTTAATTACGGGTATTGGCTCACTCGTCGTGCTCTACTCGATATTTTATTTATCGAAGGATCGTGAACGCCTTAACCTGTTTTATGCATATCTAATGCTCTTCATGGGAGCAATGCTTGGATCTGTGTTATCTGATAACTTGATGGTGTTATATAGCTTTTGGGAGCTTACTAGCGTATCTTCATTCCTATTGATCGCTTATTGGTATCAGCGTAAAAGATCACGATACGGCGCGCAAAAGGCAATGTACATTACGATGACTGGCGGCTTCTCGATGCTGCTTGGCTTTATCATCTTGTATGTGATTACCGACACATTTAGCATTCGTGAAATTATCGCTTCTAGCGATAGCTTGTTATCACACTCCTTGTTCGTACCTGCGATGTTTTTTGTACTGCTAGGTGCATTTACGAAATCAGCACAGTTTCCGTTTCACATTTGGCTACCAGATGCTATGGAAGCTCCTACGCCAATTAGTGCTTATTTGCACTCAGCGACGATGGTTAAAGCAGGGGTCTATCTCGTAGCACGATTAACACCGATCTTTGGAGTACTGCTGGAATGGTCCTGGACGATCATTATCGTCGGTATGATTACATTAACGATGGGCTCCTTCAACGCACTTAAGCAGTACGACCTAAAGGCATTGCTCGCCTTCTCAACAATCAGCCAGCTTGGTCTTATTATGACGTTGCTTGGCGTTGGATCACTTGCCTTAAATGCAGGCTACGAGGAGCATAGTCTTGTATTCGCGGGAGCACTGGTAGCAGGTATCTTCCATCTTATTAATCACTCTGTGTTTAAGGGAAGTTTGTTTATGATGGTCGGTATTCTGGACCATGAAACAGGTACACGTGACATTCGTAAGCTTGGAGGCATTCTTCACTTGATGCCGATTTCCTTTACATTAACGATGATTGGCGCATTCTCAATGGCTGGATTACCGCCATTTAGCGGATTTATTAGTAAGGAGATGTTTTTTACAAGCTTAGTTGAACTGACTAAGCATTCTAGCTCGTGGATGGCGATTATTCCTGTCATTGCTTGGATTGCGAGTATTTTCACTTTCATCTACTGTATGATTATTATTTTCAAATCGTTCACAGGCACGTACCATGCAGAGCTACTAGAGCGCAAGCCGCATGAAGCACCATTTGGCATGCTAGCCTCACCTGCCCTATTGTCGATTCTTGCGATTGCCCTATTCTTCTTCCCTGGGCTGGTTACAACGTCGATACTAGAGCCTACGGTAAAGGGAATGGCGCCACAGGTGTTTGCGAAGCATAGTGATTGGCATACGCATGTTGCAGCTTGGCACGGTCCTAACCTTGAACTATTGATGACGATTGGTATTATCATTATCGGTATTTTTCTATTTCTCAAAATTGATAAGTGGAAAACACCTCTCTTTGAGTTAATACCTAAGCGTCTAAGCTTGTTTACGTTATATGACAAAGCACTTGTTAATATGGAGAAGTTTGCAACGAAGGTTACAAAGGCGTATATGACAGGATCAACAACGCATTATTTGAGCTATATTTTCGGCTTTATGATTATTCTTGTGCTCGCAACATTGTTCGGCACTGGCTCATTTATATTAGATACTTCACAGGACTCGCCAATTGAATGGTATGAGCTCGTCATTGCGATCGCTACAGTCATCGCTGCGATATTCATTCTATTCGCTAAGTCGCGCTTAATGTCGATTATGGGAGTTGGGGTTATCGGCTTTACGATTTCATTGTATTTCGTTATTTTCCGAGCGCCTGACCTAGCGCTAACTCAGCTAGTCGTAGAGACGATTTCAACTGCGTTATTCCTGCTCTGCTTCTACTTCTTGCCGAAGATGAAAGCAAATATAGAATCGATTAAATTCAAGCTAACTAATGCGATTATTGCTGTTGGTGTGGGATTAACGTTAACGCTTATGGGCTTGTCCGCATATGGCTATCGTGTATTTGATCCGATTGCTGAGTACTTCTCAGAATCTTATAAGCTCGCTGGTGCGAAAAATATCGTTAACGCTATTCTCGTTGACTTCCGTGCCTTCGATACGATGCTGGAAATTGTCGTATTGTTCTCAGCGGGGGTAGGAATTTACACATTTATTAAACTTCGCTCTGCAGGGAGGAATGAATAATATATGAAATTTACAGACGTTTATTTACAGACTGCAACGAAAATTCTCGTCTTTATTATTATGACCTTCTCGATTTATGTGCTGTTTGCTGGGCATCATAATCCTGGCGGCGGGTTTATTGGTGGATTAATTACTGCATCTGCGCTAGTTCTGCTATATGTAGCTTTTGATTTACAGACGGTTCGAGAGGTAATTCCGGTCGATTTTAAGAAGCTAGCTGCTGCAGGTGTGCTTGTTTCTGTATTAACTGGTGTCGGTTCGCTAGTACTGGGAGTACCCTTTTTGTCTCAAACCTTTAATTACTTCGATCTTCCGTTTCTTGGTAAGACGGAGCTGGCAACCGCTATGATCTTCGACTTAGGCGTATATATGTGTGTAGTCGGCACAACGATGACAATAATTACGAGCATAAGTGAGGACGACATCTAATGGAAACTTTAATAATCATTCTGTCTGGTATTCTGTTCACGATTGCGACGTACCTCATTTTGAATAAAAACTTTTTGCGAATTGTGCTAGGCTTAACGTTGTTTAGCCATGCTACGCATATGATGCTGATGGCGATTAATGGGTTGAAGCGAGGCGGTGCTCCATTGCTAGGTGAGCGTACCGATGTCTATACTGACCCGATTCCTCAGGCACTTATTCTAACGTCGATCGTTATTAGCTTTGCTTTAACGGCGCTATTGCTTGTGCTAGGCTATCGCACATATATCGAGCTTGGAACAGACAACATGAAAAAACTGAGAGGAGAATCGCATGAGTAATCTGTTAATTTATCCGATTATAGTTCCACTCTTGACTGCGATGGTGCTCGTCTTTGTACGTGATCGCATCAAGCTTCAGCAGTGGCTTACTGTGCTGAGTCTTCTCATTACGATTGGTATTTCACTGTATAACATTTATTATGTGTCCACCGAGCATATCCTAGTGCTAGAGCTAGGCGGCTGGTCTGCCCCTTACGGCATCGTGCTCGTTGGTGATATGATGTCGCTTATTTTAGTGACAGTCGCTTGCTTTGTAAGCCTAATGTGCTTACTCTATGGCTTTCAATCGATTGAAATGGGACATAAAAAGCATTTCATCTATCCGATGATATTAATTCTAGTTACTGGTGTTAACGGTAGCTTCCTAACAGGAGATATATTTAACCTATTTGTTTTCTTTGAGGTCATGCTCATTGCGTCCTATGTGCTTATTGCACTGGGCGGTAAAAAAATCCAGCTTCGCGAATCGATTAAGTATGTGCTCATTAATGTTGTATCCTCTACGCTGTTCGTAATCGCTACTGCTTATCTATACGCAGCTACAGGAACACTGAATATGGCCCATCTATCTCAGCGAATTGCTGAGGTAGGACAAGACGGCTTGCTGACGGCGATCAGCTTCCTTTACTTAATTGTATTTGGCTTAAAATCAGGACTGTTACTCTTTTACTGGCTGCCAGGCTCGTACAGTGCACCTTCCCCTCCAGTAGCTGCTCTATTTGCAGCGTTGTTAACGAAGGTCGGGGTTTACACGGTCATTCGAACATTTACATTGATGTTCTATCATCAGCCTGAGATTACTCATACCGTCATATTGTGGATGGCCGCCATTACGATGATTTTAGGAGCATTAGGTGCGGTCTCTCATTGGGAGATTAAGAAGATTCTCGCCTACAATGTCATTATATCTGTCGGCTTTATTCTGTTTGGGTTAGCTGTTGGGACTGCGCAATCCCTTAGCGGGTCATTTTATTACCTCATTCACGATATGCTTTCCAAAGCGCTTATCTTTATAACGGGTGGAGCTATTATTAATATTTTCGGTACAGATAAGCTTAAAGAGTTTAGCGGCTTAATTCTATTCCGACCTTTGCTTGGCTGGCTCTTCTTTATCGGGGTTCTAGCTTTAGCAGGCGTTCCTCCGTTAAGTGGCTTTGTCGGTAAGGTTAAAATCTTGCAAGGAGCTCTCTCTGCAGGTGAACTGGCAGTATCGATTATCGGGCTATTAACGAGCTTAATGGTGCTATACTCCGTGCTTAAAATCTTTATTCATAGCTTCTGGGGTGAAACGCTAATGAGCGAGGGACAAGAGTATTCTACAGGAAAAAGTGCATTGTTGCCTGGTACAATTCTTGTAGCATCGCTCTTCGCCTTAGGAATTGGCGCGGAATGGGTGAATCCTTACATCGCACAAGCAACGGAGGTTATGGTAGATCCAAGTCTGTATATCGAGGCCGTTCTCACGAAAATTAGTCCTTGATTCAACCTAAGTAAAAGGGAAGTGAAAATCAATGACCACTCAAATATTAATCAATTTGTTAATTGCCATTACGTGGATGCTGTTGAAGGAAAGCTGGGATGTAGTTAACTTTACAGTTGGCTATTTCATCGGTTTCTTAATCATTCTTTCGATGAGACGCTCGTTCAACGCCCCATTCTACGGAAAAAAGGTCATCTCGATCGTGAAGCTACTTTGGTTGTTCATTGTCGAGCTTTTCAAATCCAGCATTGTAGTATTAAAAGAAATTTTACGTCCTAATTTGAAAATTAAGCCTGGCATTTACCGTTCGGAGACGATATTAGAAAGTGACTTTGAAATTAGCTTGCTTGTGTCGCTGCTCACTCTAACTCCGGGTTCTGTTGTTATGGAAATAGATCAACAGTCAAAAGTGATGTATATTCATGCTATGGATGCTGATGATTTTCATAATAATATTCGAAAAACTAAACGTAAATTCGAAAATGCAATTATTGAGGTGATGCGATAATGCTTAATACAGTTATGCTCATTGCTATGTTTTTACTATCTATCTCATTACTGCTAACATTGTATCGCATCATTAAAGGGCCAACTGTTCATGATCGCATACTTGCACTTGATTCAATTGGCTATATCGTGATCGGAATTGTTGCTGCGCTTTCTATATATCTAGACTCACATGCTTATTTAGAAACGATACTGCTTATTGGCATTTTGGCTTTTTTAAGCACGATTGCTTTAAGCAGATATATGGAAAGGGGTGTCGTCATTGGGCGGAAACGCGGTGATTGAGTGGATCGTAGCGATCCTCGTATTATTTGGTACAGCAATGAGCCTATTAAGTGCCTTTGGACTGCTACGCTTGCCTGATGTATACAATCGAGCGCATGCGACAACTAAGAGTGCTACACTCGGAATATTGTCTATATTGTTAGGGGCATTTATTTACTTTTTCTTTACACACGGCGTATCTAGTATTAGAATGCTGCTTGGGATCGTGTTTGTATTTTTAACTGCACCGGTTGCAGGTCACCTTATAATCCGCTCCGCACATCGTTATGGTTCCCCACTGGCTCCGATAAGCGTGCAGGATGATCTGACAGCATTCCATACGCAGCAAGCATTGGAAGAGGATAAGGTACGACCAGTTGAGGCAGAAAGCTAAGCTTAGACTGCTGTTGCTACAGATATGCTTTCTCATTTGCAGGTGAAAATAATAATGAAAAAGCGTACGTTGACTGCTCATCGCGCATCGCAACATTTAGTTACATTACTAACTGTTGCCAGCGACAATGGGGTCAAACGTACGCTTTTACTTTTAATGCAAGCTCTCTTATTTCTTGAGATGCACATTACTGTATAGATGCTTCTCTAGCATACTATAGTTAAGGCTCCCGTCAAATGGAAATTGCTTCGCTGCTACTTTTTCCTGTAAATGCTGCAAGCCTAACTCTGCCTTCTGAATTAATTCCTCAGAGTAGCCCAATAGCTGCTGATGCTTCTCGAACTCCTCGCGATCGACTACTTTCCAATCCTCATCAGGCTCTTTCAAATAATCAAGATCAAGATCAAGAAAAGAGAGCACATCGTTCTCAAGCTTCACAGGCATTGCAATATTACAATAATACATAAGACGTTCAGGTGCTTGAAACGTTATCGCAGCCGTATACCATTGATCGAAGTAAAAGACCTCTAGGGAAGGATACGGCATAGTAAACACTTTACCCTTCGTATGATGAATAAATTTCCGCTCTGCACGACATAGCACCATCACGTACTGCTCTGTTTGCTCGATAATTTCCGCTTGCCATTCATAGTGCAGCCGATTGCCATACTTGTATGCTTTAATCGTTACGGGTTTGTTCATTGGCTGCTCCTTCATTAGTTTTCAAATTTATAAGTCCAGAAACGCTCCTTGCCAAAACGCTCCTTCACTTCGTCAGATTTGATGTCCATATCTCCGAACATTTCACTAATTTGAAATTGAGTAGCGTGTGCAGCAAGAGATTTATATTTATTTTCTATAAAATCACTAATTTCGATTTCCACATCTGGCTCACCATTATCTGCAACCATATTGTGAGCAAAGCCTACGCACCAAGTAACTGGTCGTGACGCTGCAGGCATTCCTTCGAGCACTCGTATAACGGATGCTCCTGTCGCATCATGATCAGGATGAACACTATACTCTGGGAAAAACGTTAACACTAAATTAGGTTTTACATCCTCAATTAGCTCGTTCATCACAGCATCTAAAGCTTCTTTCGGCTCAAATTCAATCGTCTTATCATGATAACCTAGCATCCGTAAATCTTGAATCCCAATCGCTCTGCAGGATTCAATCAACTCTTGCTTACGTAAGCTTGGTAAAGTCAACCGATTGGCAACTGGCGGCTTACCAAGTGCACGCCCCATTTGCCCTAGCGTAAGGCAAGCGTATGTCACATGCGCACCTTCCGATATAAACTTCGCTAATGTACCTGACATCCCGAATGCTTCATCATCCGGATGAGGCAATACGACCAATATACGTTCAAACATAATCTTCCCCCTTATCAGCGCTCCGCCAATCCATGCTCATGCGCTCCACTTTCAGCGCTCCGCCAGTCCATATTCATGCGCTCCACTTTCAGCGCTTCGCCAGTCCATACTCATGCGCTCCACTTTCAGCGCTTCGCCAGTCCATACTCATGCGCTCCACTTTCAGCGCTTCGCCAGTCCATACTCATGCGCTCCA
>Ga0182739_1001743_pt1 | contig 21685 bp, 21 predicted proteins | sample eDN5th30CBELigBY_FD_128873 | JGI IMG/M metagenome (GOLD analysis project Ga0182739, IMG submission 128873) | Enriched backyard soil microbial communities from Emeryville, California, USA - eDNA 5th pass 30_C BE-Lig BY (version 2) (version 2) | ecosystem: Environmental > Terrestrial > Soil >...
AGTCCCTTTTGCGGCAGCCATCCCTGGCCGCCGCCCTCCGGGCCATCGCTGACGCGATGTCAAAAATGTCTCCCGGACATTTTTTGACGGGCCAAAAGGAACCAAAAGCCCTCTCGCCCGGCGCAAGCCGATCCGGCTGCGCCGGATCGGTTCCCTGCACTTCTCGGGCGACGAGGCACGGCGCCCCAACTCGCTCCGCTCAAACACGGGGCGCCTCTGCGGCCTCGTCGCCCTCCTGCTCGGCTTGCTTTAGGGCTACAAAAGCCAAAAGCCCGAGCAGGAGCCACAGCAAGAGCAGCGGTACGAGCAGAATGATCTCGCAAACGGACGAGAACCTCTGCTGCTGCGCCCCGCTACGGCGAAGCCCCTGCCCCGCGCGGCGCAGCGTTCTTGACGTAGCGCTCGAGCCAGCGGTCGGTCTCCGCCAGCATGTGCAGGACCGATTCGCGGGCACGGTAGCCGTGGCTCTCGTTGGGCAGCATCACCAGCCGCGCGGTGCCGCCGAGCCCCTTGATCGCCGCGAACAGGCGCTCGCTCTGGACCGGGAAGGTGCCGGGGTTGTTGTCCTGCTCGCCGTGGATCAGCAGCAGCGGATCCTTGATCCGGTCGGCGTAGTTGAACGGCGACATCGCCTGGTAGACCGGCTGCGCCTGCCAGTAGCTGCGCTCCTCGGCCTGGAAGCCGAACGGCGTCAGGCTGCGGTTGTAGGCACCGCTGCGGGCGATGCCGGCGCGGAACAGCCGCGTATGCGCGAGCAGGTTGGCGGTCATGAAGGCGCCGTAGGAATGGCCGCCGATCGCGATCCGGTCGCGGTCGGCCACGCCGCGGCGGACCACCTCGTCGATCGCCGCCTGGGCACCGGCGATCAGCTGCGGGATGTAGGTGTCGTTGGGCTCGGCATCGCCCTCGCCGACGATCGGCATCGACGGATCGTCCAGCACGGCATAGCCGCGCGCCAGGAATGCCTGCGGACCCCAGTAGCTGATGAAGTTGAAGCGGTACGGCGAATCGGTGACCTGGCCGGCCGCACTGGCCGATTTGAACTCCTGCGGATAGGCCCACATCAGCAGCGGCAGCGGACCGTCGCGACGCGCGTCGTAGCCCGGCGGCAGGTACAGCGTTCCGGTGAGGTCCACGCCGTCCTTGCGTGCGTAGCGGATCTGCTCCTTCCTGACGTTCTTCAACTGCGGCGTCGGGTGCGCGAAATGCGTCAGCGCCACCGGCGCGCGGCGGCCGCTGCGGATCATGTATTTGGCCGGTTCGGTCGGCGATTCGCGCGTGACCAGCAGCCGCTCGCCACGCGCGTCGAGCAGGGCCTGCGGCCGCTCGTAGTACGGCGCCTGCGAATGGAACAAGCGGGTCTTGCGGCCATCGTCCAGGTCGAGGCGATCGACGAACGGACGGTCGCCTTCGGGCGAGGCGCCGTCGCCGATCAGGAACAGCGCGCGACCGCCCTCGGCCAGCAGCAGGCGCGGGTTGCCGGCGGCATCGGCGACCGTCACCGGCGTGCCCGGGTCGTTGTAGCGGTCCTCGAACGAACCTTCGCGCAGCAGGCGCGGCGCGGTGTCGGGCGCATCGGGCGCGAAGCGCCATTGCCGGATCGCCCGGCTCTTCCACCAGTACTCGTCGATCAGCGCGAGCTGGCCGTCGCCCCAGGTGGCACCACCGTAGCGCAGGCCCAGCCGCGCCAGCACGACCGGCGCGCGGTCGAACGGGGCGGCCTGCATCAGGACATCGTCACGGACCTCGGCCTCGCGTGCGGGATCGCCGCCGTCCCGGGCCTCGGCCCAGACCAGGGTCGCCGGCGCATCGCTGCGCCAGTCGATCGAGCGCACGCCCTCGCGCACGGCGTCGTTGCCGACCGGCAGGCCCTCGACCAACGGCAGGGCGGCGACCGCATGGACGAGTGCGCCGTCACGGCCGAGCACCTCGATACGGCGCGGGAAGCTGTTCACCGGAACGAGGTACGAGAACGGTCGCTCCGCGCGCTGGGCGAGCACGTAGCGGCCGTCCGGCGACGGCGATGCCGACAGCCACAACGCCGGCGCGCCGAGTCGCTCGACGCGTCCGGCCAGGTCGACGCGTGCCAGCTGCGAGCGCAGGTAGTGCTCGAACACGCGCGCGTCACCCTCGTTGCGCAGCAGGTCCTGGTAGGTGCGGATCTGCTTGACGCCGCTGCCGGTCGCGGTCTCCTGCACGGCCGGGCCGACCGGCGTGGTGTCCGGTGCGGGCGCCGCGCCCTGCCCCTCCGGCTGCAAGTGCACGAGCAGGCCGCTACTGTCGGGCAGCCAGGTGTAGCCGCGGCCGGCCACCGTGTTGAGCCCACTGGCCAGCCGCCGGGCGGCGCGCGCCGGCACGTCGACCAGCCACAGCTCGTTGGCGCCGGTCGCGGCATCGACCCGGTTGAACGCCAGGTGGCGCTGGTCCGGCGACCACTGCACCCCGACGATTCCCAGCGGGGCCGGCAGGCCGGCCAGACGGATCTCCTTGCGCGTGCCGACGTCGAGCAGCCACAGGTCGGCGCCGAACGAGAACCGGCTCTGCGCATAGGCACGCGGATTGATGCGCAAGCCGGCGAGCTTGAGCTCCGGCTGCGCCACCACGTCGATGCCCGGCAGCGACGGCACCTGCATCAGGGCGGCCAGGTCGCGTTGCGGGCCCAGGAACAGCTGCGGCGGTCGCGCCGCATCGACGATGGCCTGCAGCTCCGGGGCCGGCAGCGCGTAGCGCTGCGGCGCCGTGCCGTCCTGCGCCGCGGCGCCCAGGGTCCAGGCCAGCAGCCACGCCGTCGTCCACCCTCGCAAGGTGTTCGCTCTCATCTCGATCTCCAACTGGTCACGATGGGGCGGCGGCCGCACCCGCGGCTGCCGATCGGCCGAGCATGGCAGCCGCCGGGGCCACCGGCCTGTGCCGTTGGTCGCCCGTGCCGGCGGTACCGGCGGCACGCCGGGACCGGCCGCGGTCGGCTAGGATCGGCACCATGAACGACACCACCAACCGCAGGCCGCTGGCTTCGCGCGGCAGCCGCTGGGCCCGGGCGCTGAGTACCGCACTGGCGCGCAGCGCGATCACGCCGAACCAGATCTCCGTCGCGAGCATCGCCTTCGCCGCCGCCGGCGCGGCCCTGCTGCTGGCATGGCCGACACCGCCCGGCCTGGTGCTGTGCGCGCTCTGCGTGCAGCTGCGGCTGCTGTGCAACCTGCTCGACGGCATGGTGGCGATCGAAGGCGGCAAGTCCTCGCCACTGGGCGCGCTCTACAACGAATTTCCCGACCGCATCGCCGACTCGCTGCTGATCGTGGCGCTGGGCCACGCCGCGCTGATGCCCTGGCTCGGCTGGCTCGGCGCGCTGCTGGCGGCCCTCACCGCCTACATCCGCACCACCGGCGGCAGCCTCGGGCTGGCGCAGGATTTCCGCGGCCCGATGGCCAAGCCGCACCGGATGGCGGTGCTGACCGTGGCCTGCCTCGCCGGCGCGCTGGAGAGCCTGGCCGGCGACACGCGCTACGCCCTGCTCGCTGCCGCGGCGGTGATCGCCACCGGCTCGGCCCTGACCTGCGTCACGCGCACGCACGCTCTGGCCAGGCAGCTGCGCACGCGCGGCTGAATGTCGTGCACACGGACGGGCCGGCCTCGCGGCCGGCCCGCCGGCTGCCTAGTCGCGTTCCTCGTGCACGACCTCGCCGGTCACCGGATCGATCCGCAGCTCGACCCGCACGCCGGCCGCATTGGTGGCGTCCGCTTCCCAGTAGCCGTCGTCGAATTCCAGGTTGCGGATGTTGCGGTAGCCCGCGGCCGCCAGGCGTTCGAGGATCTGGGCGGCGCTCAACCCACCGGCCACCGGGCCGCCTTCGACACGCTCCTCGACGATCGCGCCCGTCCAGCCGTGGATGCGCAGCTCGACGCGCCGCCCGGCGGGATTGCGCGCATCGGCCTCCCAGAAGCCGTCGTCGAACTCGAGGTCCCGGATGGCGCTGTAGCCGGCCGCTTCCAGCCGCTGGCGCACCGTGGCGGCCGTCAGCGGCGCGGCGGCGCCGGTGCCGCCCGTCGCGTGCAATGCGCCGGTGGCGGCGTCCAGCACCAGGTCGACCCGCGCGCCGGCGGCGGAGGTCGCCTCGGCGGTCCAGTAGCCGTGCGCGAGCGTCAGGTCGTAGACCGCGAAGTAGCCGGCCTCGTCGAAACGCAGGAGCGCGTCGGGTGCGCCGCCGGTGACCGGTCCTTCGGCCGGTGCCTCGGCGGCCGCGGCAGGGAGCGCGGTGGCGCCGGCCAGCGCCAGCGCGAGCAGAAGGGGCTTGATGGCATGCATGGGGAGAGTTCCGATGATTTCCGGCCGATCGCCGGCCGACGCACGATCGCGTCGTGGGCCTAAACCGGTTTTGACGGTATCGTTCACGATGCGTTTACGCCCGCATCCGGAGCATCCGCGCATGCTGCGCCCCCTCCTGCTGATTGCCCTGCATGCCTTCGTCCCGGCGCACGCTGGTGAGCACGATGCCGTGCGCCGCGCCGTCGAGGCCGGCGAGATCCGGCCGCTGGCCGAGATCCTGGCCACCGTGCAGGCCCGCTATCCGGGCCGCATCCTCGACGTCGAGATCGACCGCGCGCGCGACGGCCGGCGCATCTACGATATCGAGCTGCTCGATGCCGACGGCCGCAAGATCGAGGTCAGCGTCGATGCCGCCACCGGCGCCCTCATCGAGCCGGAGACCGTCGGCGTCGATGCGCTGCTGCCGTTGTCGCAGATCCTGCGCGCGGTGCTGGCCGACCATCCCGGGCAGATCGTCGACGTCGAGCTGGAACGCGACCGCGAGGACCGTGCCGTGTACGAGGTCGAGCTGCTGACCGCCGACGGCCGCACGCTGGAGCTGGTCATCGACGCCCGCAGCGGCCAGCCGCTCGACGACGGCAGCCACGGCCACCCGGCCGGCGAACCCCTCCGGCCGCTGCCCGACATCCTCGACCAGCTGCGTGCGAGCCATCCCGGCACGGTGGTCGAGGTCGAGCTGGAACGCGACCGCGCCGGCCGCCGCTACTACGAGATCGACATCCGCGACGCCGACGGCCGCACGCTGGAGCTGCGCATCGACGCCGTCACCGGCGTGATCCTGCACGAAGGCGAAGCGGACTGATGCGGGTACTGCTGGTCGAGGACGACGCGGCGCTGGCCGAGCGCCTGCGCGAGGTGCTGCAGGCGGCGGGCCTGCTGGTGGAAATCGCCACCGACGGCCGCCAGGCGGCCTTCCTCGGCTGCACGGAAGACTACGATGCGGCCGTGCTCGACCTCGGCCTGCCGGGCCAGGACGGCATCTCGGTGCTGCATCACTGGCGTGAGCAGGGCCGCGACCTGCCGGTGCTGATCCTGACCGCGCGCGGCCGCTGGAGCGACAAGCTGGCCGGCTTCGGCGCCGGCGCCGACGACTACCTGACCAAGCCGCTGCAGCTGGAGGAAATCGTGCTGCGCCTGCGCGCGCTGGTGCGCCGCGCACGCGGCCACGCCGATCCGGTACTGCGGGTCGGCACGCTGGAGTTCGACACGGTCACCTCGCGCTTCGCGCTCGACGGACGCACGCTGGCGTTCACCGCGCAGGAACAGCGCATCCTGGCGTACCTGATGCACCGGCCGGACCAGGTCGTCAGTCGCAGCGAGATCGGCGAGCACGTCTACGCCCGCGACCTGGAGCCCGATTCCAACACCGTGGACGTCCTGATCGGCCGCATCCGGCGCAAGCTCGGCCGGCCGCTGATCCGCACCGAGCGCGGGCTGGGCTTTCGCCTCAGTGCGGACGACCGCGCGCGCGGATGAAGCGCCCCGGCCTCGGCGCGCGGCTGCTGCTGCTCGGCCTCCTGGCCGCCCTGCTGGTCGCCGGCATCGGCGGCTGGCTGCTGCGCGCGAACATGCACGCGATCCTGCTGCGCGGCTTCGAACAGCGCCTGGCCGAGCATGCCGACCGCATCGCCGCACGCCTGCACGCGGCCGGCGGCGGTCGGATCGTCCACGAGGAGCCGCGGGCTGCCGACGACTTCGGCCGGATCTTCTCCGGCTGGTACTGGCAGTTGGCCTACGCCGACCAGCGGCTGCATTCGCGCTCGCTCTGGGACGCCGACCTGCCCACCCCGCCACCGGCCGGCGGCCTGCTGCGCGTGGCCGGGCCGCGCGGCGAGCCGCTGCTCGGCCTGGACCGGCCGCTGCGCTTCGACGCCGTGCAGGGCACGCTGTACGTGTTCGGCCCGGCCGAGGAGATCGATCGCGAGCGGCGCGGCCTGGACCGGCTGCTGGCCGGTACCCTGGCCGGCCTCCTGGTCGCGCTGGCACTGGCCACCCTGGTCCAGGTGCGGCTCGGCCTGCATCCGCTCAGGCGGCTGCGCGAGGCGGTCGCGGCGGTCCAGACCGGCCACGCCGAGCGCGTCGGCGCCGGCTTCGGCCCGGACCTGGACCCGCTGGCCCACGAACTCGATGCCGTGCTGGAACGCAACGCGCGCGTGACCGCGCGGGCGCGCAGCCATGCCGCCGACCTGGCGCACGCGCTGAAGAAGCCGCTGGCGTTGATCGCCACCGACACCGCGGCGGGCGATACGCGCCTCGCGGCCGAGGTGCGGACGATGACCCAGCTGATCGACCGCCATCTGGCGCGCGCCGGCAGCGGCGCCGGCGACCGGCGCCGGATCCCGGTGGCCGCGCGCATCGGCGCGCTGATCGAGCTGATGCGGCGCCTGCACGCCGATCGCGGCCTGGACTGGCGCCTGCGCGTGCCCGCGGATCTGCACTGGCGCGGCGAACCCACCGATCTGGACGAGATGCTCGGCAACCTGCTCGACAATGCCGGCAAGTGGGCGCGGTCCCGTATCGAGGTCACCGCCGAGGCCGACGATGCGGCCGGCGGCTTGCGGGTGACGATCGACGACGACGGCAACGGCCTGACGCCGGCCCAGATCGCCCAGGCCACGCGCCGCGGCCGCCGGTTCGACGAGACCGTCGAAGGCTCGGGCCTGGGGCTGGCCATCACCGCCGACATCGCCGAGACCTACGGCGGCCGCCAGGTGCTGGAAGCGAGCCCGCTCGGCGGCCTGCGCGTACGCCTGTCCCTGCCCGGGTGAACGATGGCACCGGGCGGACCGGCACCGGCTGCAACGCTGCGGTGCCCACGAACGTCCTTGTCTGCAGGCAAACGGGCCGTCATCTGCGATCATCGACGGGCCGTTCCGCGCCGATCCACCCGAGGTACCGCCATGAACGCCAGACAACGTCTTCTCCCCCTCCTGCTCGCCGCGGTCGCGGCAGCCACCGCCGGTGCGGCCCTGGCCGCGACACCGGCACCGCCAACCGGCCCGGCCTCGCGCATCGAGGTCACCTGGAATGCCCCGGACGAGCTGTCCGAGGTCCGCCAGTCCATCCGCGCGCAGCGCCAGCCGCCGCAGGACTGGCTGGAAACGCTCGCCGACCACCTGCGCCGGCGCGCCGACCGGCTGCTGCCGCCCGGCGAGCGCCTGCAGGTGACGATCACCGACATCAAGCTGGCCGGCGACTTCGAACCGTGGCATGGCCCGCAGTACGACGACGTGCGGTTCGTCAAGGAGATCTACCCGCCACGTATCGACCTGCACTACCGCCTGCTCGCCGAGGACGGCTCGACGCTGCGCGAAGGCGACAGCAAGCTGCGCGACCCGGCCTTCCTGACCCGCAGCGCGGCCGGCAGCAGCGACGGCCTGCGCTACGAGAAGCGCCTGCTGGACGACTGGCTGCGCCGCGAATTCGGCCGTCAGCGGGCCGCCGCCAGCCGCTGATCGCCGCCCCGGATCGGCCCCGCTCGAATCCGGGGCCGATTGCGAGGATACTGTGACGAGGCGCACAGTCCGGCAGGGGGTGTCGTGACGACGAGGGCGCCCGCCTTGGCGGAGGATCGTCTCGAATGCAGTCCGTACCGGTTTCGCATCGCCTGCTCGGCGTCTTGTTCACCGGCGCCGGCATGGCGCTCGCCCTTCCCGTCGCCGCCGCCTGGTCCACCGACCCGGCACTGAACCTGCCCCTGGCCGATCGCGCCGGCGAGGAAGTCCAGGCCAAGATCCTGCCGCGCAGCGACGGCGGCTTCTACGTCAGCTGGTTCGACAACACCGACGGCGGCTACGACCTGCGCCTGCAGCGGCTGGACGTCGACGGCAACGAGCTGTGGCCGCACGGTGGCCTGCGCATCGCCGATCGCAGCTACAGCTCGACGACCGACTACGGCTTCGACGTCGATGCCGCCGGCGATGCCCTGCTGTCGTTCCAGTGCTGCACCCAGGGTGCCGGCGACGAGCGCATCGTCGTCGCCAAGGTCAGCGCTGCCGGCAACCTGGCCTGGGGCGCCGGCGGGATCGCGGTCTCCACGCTCGGCGAGGGCGCCGTGGTCTCCTATGTGACCGCCACCGCCGACGGCGGCGCGGTCGCCGCCTGGGTGAACGACGCCGGCCAGGGGCGCCTGCAGAAGCTCGACACCGGTGGCGCGCCGCTGTGGACCGCACAGGGCGTCACCCTGCCGGGACCGGCGAGCGGCTTGAAGTTCCTGTCCGACGTCAAGGGCGCCGGCGCGGGCGATGCCATCGTCGCCTGGAGCAACCAGTCCGGCGCGACGCGGATCCTGCGCGCGCAGAAGCTGGCATCCGCCGACGGCGCCGTGCTCTGGGGCACCGACGGCGTGCGGGTGGCGGACGTCGGCAACCTGCAGGCCGGCTACTTCCCGAAGATCATCGCCGACGGCGCCGGCGGCGCGGTGTTCGCCTACTACGACATCAGCGGCGTCGCGTTCAACGTCCGCGTGCAGCACCTGGATGCGGCCGGCAACCGGCTGTTCGGCAACGACGGTGCGCTGGCCACGACCGACGCCAGCAAGGGGCACTTCGCGCCCAGCGCCAGCTACGACCCGGCGACCGGCACCACGCACCTGATCTGGATCGACGGCACCACGATCAACCAGCAAAGCTACGACGGGCTCTACGCCCAGCGCATCGACGCCGCCGGCCTGCGCCAATGGGGCGATGCCGGCCGCGAGCTGGTACCGATGACGATCTCGACCGATGGCGCCCACGCGCTGTCGCAGCTGGTGGCGCTGCCGGCACCCGGCGGCCTGCTGGCCAGCTGGGTCACCGGCAACACCGCGGTCGCCGCCAACCCGATCTCCAGCGTGCGGCTGGACGCCGCCGGCAGCCTGGTCTGGCCCGCCGTCGTGCACGTCAAGGACCGCCCCACGCGCACCTCGCGCCTGGCCGGCGCCACCAGCACCGCCGGCTACGCCGCCCTGGTCTGGAGCGACGGCATCGGCAACGACAGCGCCACCCAGGACGTGCTGGCCCAGAACCTGAGCTACGCCGGCCAGCTCGGACCGGTCAGCGACACGCTCTTCACCGACGGCTTCGATCCGTAGCCGCCGCCGCCAAAGCGCCCGCAGCGAAGCGACCGCCGCCCTAGCATCCGTCATACACTTTTGCCATGCGGATCGTCACCCTTTAACCTTGCCCCCTGGCTCGCACCGCCCTCCTGGAAGCATGAGCAAGCAACTTGCACTGGTCATAGACGACGAACGCGACATTCGCGAACTCCTGACGTTGACGCTCGGCCGCATGGGTCTGGTGGTCGACACGGCGGCCAATGTCGCCGAAGCGCGCCAGCGCCTGTCCGAGACGCGCTACACGCTGTGCTTCACCGACATGCGGCTCCCGGATGGCTCGGGCCAGGACATCGTCGAGTTCGTCGCCGGCCAGTACCCGGAAACGCCGATCGCGATGATCACCGCCTACGGCAACGTCGACGCCGCGGTCAATGCGCTCAAGGCCGGCGCGTTCGATTTCGTCTCCAAGCCGGTCGACATCAACGTGCTGCGCCGCCTGGTGCAGACTGCGCTGAAGCTCGGCGAGACCAAGCGCGCCGAGCAGGTGGCGAGCGGCAGCAAGCTGATCGGCGAATCGGCGCCGATGCAGGAGCTGCGCGCGACGATCGCCAAGATCGCGCGCAGCCAGGCCCCGGTCTACATCGCCGGCGAGTCGGGCGTCGGCAAGGAGCTGGTGGCGCGCCTGATCCACGAGCTGGGTCCGCGCTCGGCCACGCCGTTCGTGCCGGTCAACTGCGGCGCGATCCCGTCGGAGCTGATGGAGAGCGAGTTCTTCGGCCATAAGAAGGGCAGCTTCACCGGTGCCCACGCCGACAAGGACGGCCTGTTCCAGGCCGCCCACGGCGGCACGCTGTTCCTCGACGAGGTGGCCGAGCTGCCGGTCCACATGCAGGTCAAGCTGCTGCGCGTGATCCAGGAAAAGGCGGTGCGCCCGATCGGTGCGCGCGCCGAGGTTCCGGTCGACGTGCGCATCCTGTCGGCCACGCACAAGAACCTCGCGCGCATGGTCGACCTCGGCGCGTTCCGCCAGGACCTGTTCTATCGCATCAACGTCATCGAGCTGCGCGTGCCGCCGCTGCGCGAGCGGCGCGGCGACATCCCGCTGCTGGCCGGCCGCGTGCTCGAACGCCTGGCCCGCGACAGCGGCGGTGCACCCGCCCGCCTCGGCGAGGACGCGGCCGCGGCACTGATGACCTACGAGTTCCCCGGCAACGTGCGCGAGCTGGAGAACGTGCTCGAACGCGCCGTCGCCCTGTGCGAGGACAACGTCATCGCCGCGGCCGACCTGCGGCTGATCCCGGCGCAGGCCGGCGGCAGCGGTGAACCGGCGGCCGCGCCGCCCGTGGATGCCCCTGCCGGACGACCGGCGCCGCCGCCGTTCGCGTCGGCGCCTCCGCAGCCGCTGCCGGATGCCGCGTTCAACGACCTGGCCGCCGCCGTCGCCGAGACCGAGCGGGCGGCGATCATGAAGGCACTGGAAGCCACGCGCTGGAACCGCACCGCGGCGGCGCGCCACCTCGGCCTGACCCTGCGCCAGCTGCGCTACCGCCTCGAGAAGCTCGGCATCGAATAGCTCCCGCCCGGCGGCCGGCATCGGACGCCCCGCCGCGACACGCCGGGCGCGCGATCGCAATGCGTCCGGCATCCGGTCGCGCAGCCTGCGTGGCCCCCGTATCCTCCCGGTCGCCACGCCTTTCGTTCGTTCGCCGCGCATCGGCGTTGAAGTCACCTCCGTTGCACGTGCGCGCTGCGCACCACTGACAGATGTGCAATGCCGGCGTGTGCGTCGGACTACGCATCGCGCGCCGGCAGAGGCCGATCGCCGGCCGTGCATCGCACCCGTCGAGTCTCATCGCCGCCGCTGCGAAAAACAGGGATTTTTTCCTGATTACAGGGGAAAAAATCCTGACGCGTTGCGCCGCCGACAGGCGTTCGCGAGACCTGCAACGGGTCTGCGCAGCACGCAACGTGCAGCGGCATCGTCGATGACGTGTAGCGAAAGTGGCGCAGTCATGTGCCACGGGAGTGGCAACGCCGGCCGAAGCCATGACGCAATCACCGGATGCGTCGCGCGAACGACCGATCACGAAACGACATGACGTCCCGCCGTTTGCGCACGACAGCCCGTGGTTGGCCCGCTTCCTGCTCTTCCTATTACCCGCACCAGCCCGTCGAACACCATCGATGCGTGGTCGCGCTTTCGCGAAAGCGCTTGTGCAGCACGGCATCCCAACCAACAAGCATCCGGAGGGGTCATGAGGAAAGTCCTGTTATCGGCAACGGCACTGGCGACGGCGATCGCATCGACGCTGGCGCTGGCCAACGACAAGCTCGTCCAGCTCTCGCAGAGCGAAGAGAACTGGGTGATGACCGGCAAGAACTACAACGCCAACAACTACAGCAAGGCGACCCAGATCAACGAAAAGAACGTCAAGCAGCTGCGACCGGCCTGGACCTTCTCCACCGGCGTGCTCAACGGCCACGAGGGAACACCGCTGGTCGTCAACGGCACGATGTACATCCATTCGCCGTTCCCCAACCTCACCTTCGCGCTGGACCTGGACAACCCCACGCGCATCAAGTGGATGGACAAGCCCAAGCAGAACGCCGCGGCACGCGCGGTCGCCTGCTGCGACGTCGTCAACCGCGGCCTGGCCTACTGGCCCGGCGACGGCAAGGTACCGCCGCTGATCTTCAAGACCCAGCTCGACGGCCACATCGTCGCGCTCGACGCCACCACCGGCGCGGTCCACTGGAAGCTCGAGAACTCCGACATCCGCGTCGGCTCGACGCTCACCATCGCGCCGTACGTGGTCAAGGACTACGTCATCGTCGGCTCCTCCGGCGCCGAACTCGGCGTGCGCGGCTACCTGACCGCCTACGACGTCAAGACCGGCGAGCAGAAGTGGCGCGCCTACGCCACCGGCCCCGACGACGAACTGCGCCTGGCCAAGGACTTCAACAGCGCCAACCCGCACTACGGCCAGTTCGGTCTGGGCCTCAAGACCTGGGAAGGCGACGCCTGGAAGATCGGCGGCGGCACCAACTGGGGCTGGTACGCGTTCGATCCGGGCACCAACCTGATCTACTTCGGCAGCGGCAACCCGGCGCCCTGGAACGAGACGATGCGCCCGGGCGACAACAAGTGGACGATGACGATCTGGGGCCGCAACGTCGACAACGGCGAGGCCAGGTTCGGCTACCAGAAGACGCCGCACGACGAATGGGACTACGCCGGCGTCAACGTCATGATGCTGTCCGAGCAGACCGACAAGGCCGGCAAGAAGCGCAAGCTGCTGACCCATCCGGACCGCAACGGCATCATCTACACGCTCGACCGCGAGAACGGCGACCTCGTCTCTGCCGACAAGCTCGACGACACCGTCAACTGGGTCAAGAGCGTGGACCTCAAGACCGGCCTGCCGCTGCGCGATCCGGAGTTCGCCACGCGCATGGACCACAACGGGCGCGACATCTGTCCCTCGGCGATGGGCTACCACAACCAGGGTCACGACTCGTACAACCCGGAGAAGCAGACCTTCTTCCTCGGCATCAACCACATCTGCATGGACTGGGAGCCGTTCATGCTGCCCTACCGCGCGGGCCAGTTCTTCGTCGGCGCGACGCTGAACATGTACCCGGGCCCGAAGGGTGATCGCCAGAACTACGAGGGCCTGGGCCAGATCAAGGCCTACAACGCGATCACCGGCGAGTACAAGTGGGACAAGATGGAGCGCTTCGCGGTCTGGGGCGGCACGCTGGCCACCGCCGGCAACCTGGTGTTCTACGGCACGCTCGACGGCTTCATCAAGGCACGCCATGCCGACACCGGCGACCTGCTGTGGAAGTTCAAGCTGCCGTCCGGCGTGATCGGCCATCCGATGACCTACACGCACAAGGGCACGCAGTACGTGGCGATCTTCTACGGCGTCGGCGGCTGGCCCGGCATCGGCCTGGTGCAGGACCTGGAGGACCCGACGGCCGGTCTCGGCGCGGTCGGCGCGTTCAAGAAGCTCGCCAACTACACGCAGATGGGCGGCGGCATCATGGTGTTCTCGCTCGACGGCAAGGGGCCGTACGACGACCTCAGCCTCGGCGAATACGCCAGCAACTGAAAGCCGGGCGCGGGGCGTCAGCGCACGCCCCGCGCCTTTCCGAGCCCACGGCCCGATGGAGTCACCGATGCCTTTTCCACTGCAAACCCGCCTGCCCCGCGCCTTCCGGATCGCCGGCTGCCTGCTGCTCGGACTCGTTCCGCTGCAGGCCGCCGCCGCGCCGGCCGAACTTCGCATCTGCGCCTCGGAGATCGAGGCCCCCTATTCGTACAAGGACGGCAGCGGCTTCGAGAACCGCATCGCCGAAGTGGTCGCCGCCCAGATGGGCCGCAAGGCGACCTTCGTCTGGTCGCCGCGCGCGGCCATCTACCTGGTGCGCGACGCCCTCGACAAGAACGAGTGCGACGTCGTCATGGGCCTGGACACCGGCGACGAGCGCGTCCTGACCACGCGGCCGTACTACCGGGCCGGCTACGTCCTGGTCACGCGCGCGGACCGGGAACTGGAGATCGGCTCCTGGAGCGATCCGCGCCTGGCCGCCATGGGCTCGATCGCGATGGGCTTCGCCTCGTCCGCCGAGGCGATGATGAAGAAGATCGGCAAGTACGAGGACAACGCCAACTACGTCTACTCGCTGGTCGACTTCAAGTCGCGCCGCAACCAGTACCTGCGCGTGGACCCGGCCCGGATGGTCAACGAGGTCGCGCAGGGCAAGGCCGACGCGGCGATCGCGTTCGCGCCGGAAGTCGCCCGCTACGTGAAGGCCTCGACGATACCGCTGCACATGCAGACCGTCCCGGCCGACGACACCGGTGCCGGCGAGCCGATCCCGTTCCAGTTCGACCAGTCGATGGCGGTGCGCAAGGGCGACCAGGCGCTGCTCGACGCACTCAACGACGCGCTGGTCAAGGCGGCGCCGCAGATCCGCAAGGTGCTCGGCGACGAAGGCATCCCGTTCATCCCGGCCGCCTCGTAAGGCAAGACCCGCAACGCACATCCGGACCACCCGACAGGTAGACGATGAAGAAAACGATACGAACGGCCGGCGGCCTCGCCCTCGCGACCCTGCTGCTGGCCGCCACCGCGGCGCAGGCGCAGATCACCTTCCGCAACGTCACGGACGGCTCGGCCCTGGACCTGAACAACGCCCGCGAGGAAGGCCGCGACACGCCCGGCGTCAAGCAGTTCCTGGAGACCGGCAAGAATCCGTACAACGAGAAACCCGCCTGCCTGAAGCTCGGCGAGGACCTGATGCTGACCGCCTGCTCGGCCTGCCACGGCCATTACGCGGAAGGCAAGATCGGCCCGTCGCTGACCGACGACTACTGGACCTACCCGGAAGGCAAGACCGACGAAGGCCTGTTCTCGATCATCTTCGGCGGCGCGCGCGCCCAGATGGGACCGCAGTACCTCTCGCTCACCCTCGACGAGATGCTGCAGGTGATGGCCTGGGTGCGGCACATCTACCACGGCCCGGTGGAGGCGGCCGACTGGATGACCGACGAGCAGCGCAAGACCTACAAGCCCTGGTCCCCGGACCAGAAGCTCGACGTTCCGGCCGGCGCGACCTGCGCACCGTGACCGGAGGCGGCCGCCGGCACCACCGGCGGCCCACACGATGGACGCCGGCCGCACCGGCCGGCGAACGATGACCCACCCGCAGCACCCGAGAGGACCGAAGATGAAATCGAAGACCGCACTCACGCGCACGACGCTGTCCCTGCTGGCGATCGGCATCGCCGGCCTGTTCGCCGGCAACGCCCTCGCCTACGACGGCACCCAGTGCAAGGAAGCCGGCAACTGCTGGGAGCCCAAGCCGGGCTATCCGGAGAAGGTCGCCGGCTCGAAGTACGACCCCAAGCACAATCCGGCCGAGCTCAACAAGCAGTCGGCCTCGATCACCGCGATGGAGCAGCGCAACGCGCAGCGCGTGGCGCACTTCAAGAAGACCGGCAAGTTCGAGTACGACGTCGCCAAGCTGCCCAAGCCCTGATCGCGACGGCCGCCGTCTCCGGCGACTGCCGGAGCGGCGGCTGCCGCATCGTCGCCGTGCCCGCCACCGGCCGCGGGCGCCCGTTTGCTCCCGCGTGCCCCGGTCCAGACCGATCTTCGTGAATACCCCGACAGCGCAGACGTCCCTTTCCCCTCTCGATCTCGACGCCTGGCGCCAGCGCGCGCAGGCCTTCGAACGCGAGATCGCCAAGGCCGCCATCGGCCAGTCGCAGGCCCTGCGCCTGCTCACCATCGCCGTGTTCGCACGCGGCCACGTACTGCTGGAGGGTGACGTCGGCGTCGGCAAGACCACCCTGCTGCAGGCCGCCGCGCGCGCGATCGGCGGCGCCTACGGCCGCATCGAGGGCACGATCGACCTGATGCCCAACGATCTGGTCTACCACACCTACCTCGACGATAACGGCCGCCCGCGCGTGGAACCCGGCCCGGTGCTGCGCCACGGCGAGCACCTGGCGGTGTTCTTCTTCAACGAGATCAACCGCGCGCGACCGCAGGTGCATTCGCTGCTGCTGCGCCTGATGGCCGAGCGCAGCCTGTCGGCCTTCAACCGCGAGTACGCATTCCCGTACCTGCAGGTGTTCGCCGACCGCAACCAGGTCGAGCGCGAGGAAACCTTCGAGCTGCCGGCGGCCGCGCGCGACCGGTTCTTCATGGAAATCGCGATCACCACGCCGGCGGACGCGCCGACGCGCCAGGCGCTGGTCTTCGATCCGCGCTACCACGACGCGGCCGCGCTGGTGGAGACCGTGGCTCCCGGCCTGCTCGACCCGGCGCAGCTGGACGCGGTGGCGCGCGCGATCCAGCGTCACGTTACGGCCAGCGAGAGCGTGCAGGGCTATGTCGAGGCGCTGTGGACCGCCGTGCGCCATCCCGCGCGCGCGGGCATCCGGATCGACGGCGTCGACATCGACCGCCTGGTCATCGGCGGCGCCAGCCCGCGCGGCATCGCCTACCTGGTGCGCGCGGCGCGCGTGCGCGCCTGGCTCGAAGGTCGCGACATGCTGGTGCCGGAGGACCTGCGTGCGGTGTTCTTCGAGACCGTCGCCCATCGCGTCTTCCTGGCGCCGGTCTACGAAGCACGCCGCGCGACGATCCTGCCCGCGCTGTGCCGCGCCGTGTTCGAGACGGTGCCGGCCCCCTGACCGTCGTCCGATCCCCTTCTTGGCCGCCGCCTTGACCGCCGCCGACCTGCGCACCGCCACCGGCACGTCCGACGAGGCGACGCTGGCCTATGCGCTGCGCTGGCGCGTGCGCGGCCTGCGGCCGGGCGCGCACCGCGGCGCCGATGTCGGACCGTCCGGCCATTTCCGCCAGGTGGTTCCGTTCGACCGCAGTCCCGACCCGCGCCGCATCGACCTGCGCGCCAGCCTGCGGGATCCGTTCGACGCACTCTACGTGCGCCAGTTCGAGCAGCGCGCCGCGGCAGCGGTCCAGCTGCTGGTCGATACCTCGGCATCGATGGCCTTCGACGACGGCGACGGCAGCGCGCTGGCGCGGGCGACCCGGCTGGCACGACGAATCGTCCAGGCCGCTCACGCGACCGGTGACGCCTGCGGCCTGACCGCCGGCGCCGACACGCCGGCCGTCGAGCGGCCCGCCCTGCGCCAGGCCGCGACCGAGGCCGTCGCCGCGCTGGAGTACGTCCCGGCGGCCGGCGCCGGCATCGACGCGCTGGTCGCGGCGGCCACCGCGCTCGGCCGCCGCCGATGCCTGGTCTTCGTGCTGTCGGACTTCGCGTTCCCGGCGACGGCGGCGGCGACCCTGCTCGACGCGCTGGCGCTGCACGACCTGGTGCCGATCCGCTTCGCGCACGAGGCGCTGCGGCGGCTGCCGCGCTACGGCCTGGCCGAGCTGGCCGACCGGGAATCGCACCGGCGCCGCCTGGTCTGGCTGCGGCCGGCCCTGCGCGCCCGCTGGCAGGCCGCCGAAGCCGCGCACCAGGCCACGATCGAGCGCCTGTGCCGCGAGCGCGACCAGCCACTGCTGGCCCTCACCGGCAGCGACGGCGCCGAAGCCCTCAGCCGGCACCTGCTGGAACGATGAAGCCGATGCGCGCGCTGCTGGCCCTGTCCGCCCTGCTCGCCGCCGCCACGTCCGCGGCCGCGCCGATCCGCGAGGTGCGGCCGCTCGATACCCGCACGGTCGGCTACCTGCTGGGCGACCGCGTGCCGCGCGCGGTGACGATCCGCGTCGATCGCGACTGGCACCTGCAGCCGACCTCGCTGCCGGCACCGGGGCCGCAGGCGTACTGGCTCGAACTGCGCGCCGTCAGCGTCGACGAACGCGTCGACGCTGACGCGCGCGTCTACCGCATCACTCTCGACTACCAGACCTTCTACGCGCCGATCCAGGCACTGGAACGGACGCTGCCGGCATTCGAGCTGGGTTTCGCGCGCGACGGCGAGACCGCGGCGGCGCGCGTGCCACCGTTCGTCTTCACGATGTCGCCACTGCGGGAGGTCAAGCGCGTCGCCAGCGGCGAGGACGGCGCGGACATCGCGCTGCGGCCGGATATCGTGCCCGGCCCGCGGCCGCTGCGGCCGGCGCTGGTCGCCCTGCTCGCCGGTGCCGGCACCGCAGTGGCGCTGGCACTGCTGCTGGCCCGCCACTACGCGCGCTGGCCGTTCCAGGCGCGGCCGGCACGGCCGTTCGCGCAGGCCGCGCGACGGTTGCGCCGGGACAGGCTCGGCTATCGCGACGCGCTGCGGGTCCTGCATCGCGCGTTCGATGCGGCCGCCGGCCAGCGCGTGCTGGCCGAGGACGCCGGCCTGCTGATCGCGCGCCGGCCGCAGCTGGCGCCGCTGGCTCCCGACATCGCGCGCTTCTTCGCCGCCTCGCGGCTCGCGTTCTACGGTGCCGGGGAGGCCGAGGCCGGTGCGGTGCTGCCGGCCGCCGGCATCGCCACGCTGGCACGGCGGCTGGCCGCCGCCGAGCGGAGACCGGCATGAACGGCTGGTCGCACTGGCTGGTACTGCGACCGCTGGCGCTGGCCCTGCTGCCGCTGGCGCTGCTGCCGTGGTTCGTCAGCGCGCGCCGGGTATCGGACTGGCCCTGGCTCGGCGGCGTGCCGCCCGATCCGGGCTCGGCCTGGCTGGACCGCCTGCTGCGCCTGCTGGCATCGACGGCGATCGTGGCCCTCGTCCTGGCACTGGCCGGCCCGGCGCTGCACGGCCAGCAGATCGAGCGCATCAGCACCGGTGCCCGCGTCGCACTGGTCATCGACCGCAGCGGCAGCATGAACAGCACCTTCGCCGGCCGCGCGCCCGATGGCGGCGAGGAATCCAAGGCCTCGGCGGCCCGGCGCCTGCTGAAGGACTTCGTCGCGCGGCGCGAGCACGACCGCGTCGGCATCGTCGCGTTCTCGACCTCGCCGATGTTCGTGCTGCCGATGACCGACCGGCGCGAGGCGGTGCTGGCGGCGATCGATGCGATCGACCAGCCGGGCCTGGCCTACACCGACGTCGCGCGTGGCCTGGCGATGGCCTTCGACCTGTTCGACCGGCGCGATCCGGCCGCCTCGCAGGCGATCGTGCTGGTCTCCGACGGCGCCGCCGTGATCGACCGCCGCGTCCAGGAGAAGCTGCGCACCGCATTCGCCTCCCGCGCGCTGCACCTGTACTGGCTGTTCCTGCGCACCGAGCGCAGCGGCGGCCTGTTCGACCTGCCGGCCGACCCGTCCGACGATACGCCGCAGCGCATGCCCGAGCGCCACCTGCACCGCTTCTTCCAGTCGCTCGGCGTGCCCTACCGCGCGTTCGAGGCGGACAACGCGACCGAACTGGCCGCCGCCGTCGCGGCGATCGACCAGGCCGAGCGCGGCGAGGTGCGCTGGTTCGAAGCGGTGCCGCAGCGCGACCTGTCCGCCTACGCATTCGCCGTCGCCGCCCTCGCCTGCGCACTGCTGGCCGCCGCCAAGGCAGCTGAGGTGCGTATCGGGCCGCCGCTGCCGGAGCCGCCGCGATGACCGGCTCGTCGATCGCCCGGCACCTGCGCGCGCTGCTGCCGGGTGCGCTCTGGACCGCGTTCGCCGTTGCGCTGGGCGTGACCGTGGCCGGCGCCGCCATGCTGCTGCGGCGCAGCGCCGACAATCGCACGATCGCCGCCCTGGCCGAAGGCCGCGACGTCGCCGTCGCCGACGACGCGACCGAAGCGGTGCTGTTCGCGCGGGCGCACTACCTGCTCGCGCGCGACCGGTTCGACGAGGCACGCACGCTGACCGAACGGATCGTGCTCGGCCGCTCGCGCGGCTTCGCGTTCGCCGTGCTCTACGACAAGGGCAATGCGCACCTGCGCCGGGCGCTCCTGATCGTCGACGCACACCGCTACGACGAGACGATCGCCGAGGTGAACTTGGCCAAGGAACACTACCTGCGGGCGCTGCGGATCGATCCGGGCGACTGGGACGCGAAGGTCAACCTCGACATCGCGATGCGGCTGGTGCGCGACTTCCCGGACGGCGAAGTCGAAGGCGACGAGGACCCACCGGCGCAGCCCGACCGGCTGTGGACCGACCTGCCCGGCCTGCCGCGAGGCGGGCCGTGACGGCGCTGCGCGATGCCCGCTTCTGGCTGCTGGTCGCCGCCGGCCTGCTCGCCCTGGCCGGTATCGCCGACCCGCAGGTCGGCTACCGGCGCCAACGCATCGACGCCCTGTTCATCGTCGACATCACCGGCAGCATGAACGTGCGCGACTACGGCCGCGACGGCACGCCGGAGAGCCGGCTCGACCACGTCAAGGCGACGCTCGCCGCGCTGATCGCCGACCTGCCGTGCGGCTCGCGCGCCGGCATCGGCCTGTTCGCCGAGCGGCGGCCGTTCCTGCTGGTCGCACCGGTGGAGACCTGCGCCAACTTCGCGCCGCTGGCCGGCACGCTGGAACGCCTGGACTGGCGCATGGCCTGGGAAGGCGACAGCCATGTCGCCACCGGCCTCTACCAGTCGATCGCACTGGCCGCCGCGTTCGGCACCGACCTGGTGTTCCTGAGCGACGGGCAGGAAGCGCCGCCGCTGCACTGGAGCGGCCCGCCGCCGTTCGAGGGCGAACCGGGCAAGGTCCGCGGCCTGCTGGTCGGCGTCGGCGACCGCCTGCCTTCGCCGATCCCGAAGTTCGACCGCGACGGCCGCGAGATCGGTTTCCTCGGCGCCGGGGACGTCGTCCAGGAGAACCGCAGCGGCACCCCGCCGCCGGACGCGCAGCAGCGCGAAGGCTGGCATCCGCGCAACGCGCCCTGGGGCGCGGCCACGGCCGCCGGCGAGGAGCACCTGTCCGCCGTGCACGAGGACCATCTGCAGCGCCTGGCCGCCGCCACCGGCCTGGGCTACGCCCGGCTGGCCCCGGGACTGCGGCTGGACCGCGCGATCGCCACGCATGCCACGCCACGCGTCGCCGATGCCCGCCTGGCGCTGGCGCCGCTGCTCGCCGGCGCCGCCCTCGCCGCCGTGATCGCGGCCCTCGTCCCGCGACCGCGCCGATCCGCCGGACGGCCTCGCCGGCCCGACACACACCCTTCGTTCCCGCTACCCCACAGGAGAACCCCATGAACATCCGCATCCGTGCCGCGGCCCTCGCCGCCGGCCTGCTGGCGCTGCCGGCGCTGGCCCACGGCCCGACGCCGCACAAGGCCGACGAAACGGTCGTCATCGCCCGGCCGCCGGCCGACGTCTGGAAGGCGATCGGCGACTTCGACGGCCTGGCGCGATGGAATCCCGCGGTGAAGCAGAGCGCCGCCAGCAACGGCAACGCGCCCGGCTCGGAAAGGACCGTCGTGCTCGCCACCGGCGGCCAGCTGGTCGACAGCCTCGACACCTACGACGCCGCGGCGATGAGCTATTCCTATCGGCTGTACCAGGAGAACGTCGAGGTGTTCCCGGTCAGCTACTACACCGCCGAACTCAGCGTGAAGGCCACCGACGGCGGCAGCGAGGTGCTCTGGTCGGCGCGCTTCTACCGCGGCGACACCCACAACGACCCGCCCGAGAACCTCAACGACGAGGCCGCACAGCAGGCGATCCACCGCTTCTTCCGCACCGGCCTCGATCACCTGAAGAAAACGCTCGAGAAGTAAGGTTCCTCACCCATTCTCGGGAATCGATCGGCGGTCGTTGCCGTTGCTGTTGCCGTGCTCTCGCCCTTGCTGTTGGCGCCTAAAGCGAGCCGAGCATCGCAGGTCGGCCAGGCCGGAGAGCTGCCCCGTGTCTGAGCGAAGCGAGTTGGGGCAGCGTGCCTGGCCGGCCGAGAAGCACAGGGGACCGGCGC
>Ga0182739_1001744_pt1 | contig 21665 bp, 22 predicted proteins | sample eDN5th30CBELigBY_FD_128873 | JGI IMG/M metagenome (GOLD analysis project Ga0182739, IMG submission 128873) | Enriched backyard soil microbial communities from Emeryville, California, USA - eDNA 5th pass 30_C BE-Lig BY (version 2) (version 2) | ecosystem: Environmental > Terrestrial > Soil >...
AGTGGCTCAAACACACCCTGGAAAACATCATGGCAATCAACCATAAAAACTTAAAGGACCTCTATCCGCAGAACTATAAAAAAATGGTTCAGGAATCAAATATGTAGTTCATAGGGCGGATACACCAATTAAGCTATTTAAGTCTTCCGTAGAGGAAGCTTCATTAGCAAAGTTGGTTGCCAAAGAAATGGTATCCATGTTTTTGAATAAATAATTTGTTGACAGATTGATATATTGCGGCCTAGAAATTTTCTCTTCTTTTAATTTTTCATCTAAAGCTTGCTTGTATGCCGATTGGCATGCCTCTTCTTTCGGACATGCGGCACCCAAAGCCCAAAGAAATTCATTGCAGAATTGTTGATAAGTTTTTGAATATTGTTCTAGGCAAGATTGGAATTTCTGTGCATCATTATTGACTATGCCTCTTATAAAACTAGGCAGGAATCGTCGTGCAGATTCACGAGAGATAATCGTGTCAATATTTTTCTCAATCTCCGTCTTTAGTATCGGTTCCTTGGCAATTTTCAAAGTAATATTATTCCCCAAAAGCGGCATAGCCATATCATTGGCTTGGTGGGTTACTGCTAATTCTAGATAATGTAGAATGGCGTCCAATGATACTGAGCAGTAGGGCAAACTGTTATCTAATATATGGAGTTCATCCCAATCACCTTTCGCAGAAGGAACATAGTCTATCCAACCAATGATGCCAGAGCGCTCCTGGTATATGACAGCAAGAAAACCTTCGGACCATTCGTTCAGAATCCCACGATGTATTTCCTGATGACTTAAAAGCGTTTTTAATTCATTTAATGACTGGGGTTTTGTGGGGGGAGGAGTGCAGATATCGGCGATAAGTAAAAACTGAGTAAGCAATCTGTAGTTGGTTCTCGTTTGGCCATCATTAAGGAACATAGCTTGGTTGGAGCCATTATCTCGGTATAGACTCCACAAAGCATCTGAATATATCGCCTGCTCATTACCAGCTATGTTTAATTTGGCAATTATTTGCTTGAAAGAATCAGAGAATCCCTCAATCGAATTTAACCTTATCGCTTCTATTAAAGCAATTTCAACGCTCTCATGGTTTAACTGTCGCATCAATATCTCTCGTTTATATAGTCTTAACTCGTATACCGTTTAGCACATTTTTATGTGCTTTATAATATATAATAGTTGCTTTGGTGTGTTCGGCTTTATTCGTAAACGCCAAATTAGAACTCCTTACATAGCCCAAATTGTGCTGGTTGTTATAAAGGTAGAAGGTTCATCCCTGAACTCCAAACTTTATAACATCTTGTTTTAATGTATATCACCGCTATTTAGTTTTGGATAGATTTTTTTGGATAAAACCAAGAATATTTGAATAACTTGTTGAATAACATTACATTTACCATGTATAATTCCAATGTTCACCTAATTTAATGTAATTCGACCATTGTCTATCAAAGCACCTGAATTTAAACTTTCGTATGTATACGCTGTCGAAGCTCACAAGGAGTTGGCAAATAGTGCCAATATGCCCTTGGTTGTTTCGGCTGTCGATGTAGAAAGCGGCATACGAGGCCAGTATGTCGTTAAGCTGAATGATTCCGAACGCATGCATGCGCAGGGCCGGTTAAGGGAGTTGGTTGCCGCATTTATGGCGCTCGAGCTTGGAATACCTGTCGTTATTCCAGCCGTTATCGAGGTTAGCCAAGATTTTGTAGAAACACTGCGAGGCAAAGACTTCTACGGCAAGGCAAGCCGCAGTTTAGGGTATAATGTCGGGTCGGAATACTTGAAGAATATGCCTACCTTAGATAACCATATTCCTTTGGGCGAGGCGCAGAAAAAGATTGGGCAACACATTTTTGCGTTCGATTTGTTGATAGAAAATGTAGATCGCAATTTTGAAAAGCCGAATATGCTTACCGACGGCAGCACACTGGTTATGCTTGATCATGAATTGGCTTTCGGCTTTGCGCTAACACTGGGTTTTCTGCGTAACCCTATACCATGGGCCATCACTGAAAACGACCATGGGTGGATTACGGCCCACTGTTTGCATAGGCGGCTTAAGGGGTGTGTGGACGAATTAGCCGATTTTAGCGATAAATTGGTTAATTTAGACGCCGAATTCTGGGATAAAGTAGGCGAATTGATTCCGGCCGAATGGTTTGATGAGACGCTGTTTACCGAAATCAAGAATCATTGCGACGGAATGGTTGCCCATCGGGATGAATTTATACAGGGTATTAAGCAACTTTTAGCATGAAAACGTTCGAATATCAATTGCTGCAATTTCAGCCCGACAAGGTATCGGGTGAGTTCCTCAATATCGGGGTGGTTGTATTTGATGTCGCCGGGCAGCGTGTCGCGTTCGATCTGTTAAACAGTGCGGCCGGCATTGCGCAATTATTCTCTGGCATCCCTACCCGTTATCTCACCAAGCAGCTCCACACGTTATATTCGGGTTTAAATAAAATAAAGCAATCGCTCCAAAACGACTTGCCGTTGCGTCAATATGCCTCGGTTGAAGAGATTACCCGAGCTGTTTTCCCGCGGGATGACAGTGCGGTGTTGTTTTCAGATGTACGTAAAACATTGGGTGTAGACCTCGATACCGTTACGGCCGAACTGGCCCACCGGATGATTACCGTACGCCATCTAGACAAGGGCCGAGACGACGTGAAGTCAGACCGGGAGCTATGGGCCAAGGTGTACAAGCGGTATTTCGACGAACGGAACATTTCGCAGTATCTCGTACCGCGTACAGTAACCACGAAGTACGCCGAAATCACGTTCGACCATAGCTGGCAAAACGGGCATGTCAACTTTTTCGAATCGGCTAACTTTGATTTGCTCCGTGAAGATAGCATCAAAAATAAGGTGCGACGCTGGGCAGGGCAGATTGATGAGTTAGCCACGTCTAATGAAGATTATCACCTTTACTTGTTCTCTCAAATGCCGACAGGTAAGCCCGATTTAGCTCAATATATCAATAGTTTCTTAGCTGATAAATCAACCGATAAGGTGAAGGTAGAAATCGTTACACCAGATGATGCTGCGCAGATTACTGATGGGTTGAAACTTAAGATGGCTATTCACGACGGTGATAACGACCCTTTTTAATTAGCCGAATTTTGCGGGGATATCCCCCTGACTCCAACCCTTGTTTGCGGCTGCACATTGGTTTCGATTAAATTCACAAACACAAAAATTCAGTTTTTTTTGCACCAAATTACGGGCTTCCGTAAAAGGAGCCTTACAAATTACAACCGATTACACGATTAAAGGCAAATTTTATTGCAAGAGAGCGGGATTTTGTTGATTCAATCGGGCTAGGCCTAGCAACATATTCTTGAATATCTCTGTATCAAATATGGTTGACGATTTGTTTTCCTCCAACCGCTTCAGTAAGCTGTAGACCATTTTATACAAATTCCTGTCTATTGATGTGTCATTAGTATTAACCTCTAATTGCTTTATTCTGATTACCATCGCTACTTCGAGTTTAATTATGTCGGGATACTTTTCAAGAATTTCTATATAGAACGGATTTGATGAAAGGTTATGTAATTCATTAATAAAATGGTTGCAAATCCGAATCTGTTGTAGGCGGCTTGCTTCATCAGATTTCTGCTTCGCTTGGGCAGGGTTAGCGGTGTCTAAAGAAGATATGAAAGAAATAAAGTATTTCGCAATAAGAGAGGCTAACAATATTTCTCCTCTTTTATAATTAAATCTATCAAGCCTTTCTTCTAACTCTACCGTTCTCCTTGATAAGGCGCCGTGTTTATAGCCGAATATAATGGCGATTATAACAGAAACGAGAGAAATGATTAGCGTACCGATATCAAGGGTAGCTTGAGTTAAATAGCTTAGTATGGTTGTCATTTTGAAAATGATTTATCCAATCCTAAATTCTTATATAGTAATTTTAAATGTTGAACAGCATTACCAACATTTACTTTACCTCTTACAAAAACACCTTCATTAACTACCATTATAACTTGGGGGCATAATTCCTTTAACGGATAATTTTCCGCCATTGACAACCATATCTTTTTTAAACTGTGCTTGTTTTCTACCTTTCCCTCTTAAATAATCTTCTTCGTGTTCCAACATGTCGCGTAAGTCCTTTGCCTCCGGTAACGAGTTTATAAACTCATCAATTTGTTTAGACAGCGTACGGTTACTTTTCTTTAGTTCGTTTGCCCACTTTAATGAATTAGCAAGCGCACTGGCAAAGGGCCTTACTGCCAAAGCTCCTTTTTTAGAGACATCACTCTCATACTTGCTTTTAACAGATAAGATAATCAACTTTGCTTGATCAAGTGATGTTTCAATAGCCTGCCTTAATCTATTCCTAATCGTAGATTCATCCATTCCATAAATTCTTTTCGTCAAAAATCTCTTACTTCAGTCTGCTAGTCTGCTAAATGCGCGACAATAATATCAACGGTTTCCCGTAAAGAGTGGGTACCGCGTTAAGTTGCTTGATATTCAGGTTCATTGGTTTTGTTTTCTGGCATAATCAATCGGTTTATAATGTTATCGTTTCACAATCGGTGGTTCTATTGCATTTTAATCATCACTAGTTTCCTTATCATCTGTGTCTTTATTCTCTTACTTTGCAATCAGTGTTGCTCACTCGTTGTCGACCATTTGAAATAAGCTTGTCAAGTGCGGAGTCTAGATATATGATTTTAACTATAATCCGTCAGTTTTGAAATTTTACCGTCTGGCGAAAACTCAAAAACGGACCTACCTGAAATCTGTATCGTATCGCCCTCTTTTATACCATTTGGGAAATCCATCCCCGCTATTGCTTCATAAGCAACAGTGATTTCCGTAGCATTGGGTTTGTGAGTTAGGGATAGGATTGTTTGTCGCCGTTCAGTAAAGTAGGCAAGTGCCTCCGCAGCTTGCTTCTTAAACTCGTCAATCCCTTCCAGATGCAAGGTTGACTGGTTGTTTTCGTAGTGGTCAAAAACTATCGTATCCGCCATGTGAACCACCATATTAGGCGCATCCAATTCGTTGTAAGCTTTTATATAAAGGTAGACTATTTTAGTCCTTTCATTTAAAATTTCAGGACCAGGAAGGGAAGCGCTTTCATCTTCACCGATTGGCCCGTATAATTTTCTGAAAGTCTCTAACACATCCAGTCCTAAACCTTCTATAAAGCATATTAATTCCACGGCCAATAAATCTTTAGCTTTCTCATTTACGAGCCTGCTAATTTTGTTTTCTGCCATCCCAATATTTTGTTCCACTTCACTTTGCTTAAGCATGTGTTTCTTTAGAAACCTCACATCCCTTGGCAAATGCTGAAACCCTCCCAAAAGGTTGTTTTTTGGCCTGTCCGGGTAAATGAAGTTTATTGCATTTACGAATTCTTTGTCTTCTAAATCGGATAGTTTTATTGCTATGAAAATGATCTTATAAAACTCCTCCGGTAAGGGCTTAGCTGTATCTTTGTTATTCAGATCGTTCATTCTGGCGCTTTTTATATTTGCCAAGCCCCTAACTTTTTCTTTCCTCACCCCCAGTTTATTCAGATAAGCTCCTAATAGTGTTGCCATATTAATTATTTATGTGACTTTTAATTGAAATACTTTGAAAAGTCATATTAATGCTATATATTTGTTCCGTTGATATGCGAATTTGAATGAGAGAAGTACTCTCATTTACGATGTCACTCATGGGTGAAAACCGCCAATATTCCACATGAGTCGATGCGGAGTTCGCTTTCTATTGGATTTTGTATCTTTGCGATATAGTCCAATAGAGCGAACTCTTTATAAGACTTTGTGGAACTTAGGTTTCGACTTAAGGGGCGCTTGGCGGTGCCACATCCAAAGCATAAGAGTTCGCTCTATTGGTTTTTACCAATTTGCTTACCCTTAAGCTTCTTGAGTGCACGTCGTAATCATAAACCATAGCGATTATGAGAACGATATTTACCAAACAACCAAAGCACCTAGTCTGCAATTCACTTGCGGAAGGTATTGCACAATGCGATGCCCAACCGGTACATGCCCAGTCCTTACAACCTATTTCAAAAAACGTGAAGCGTCGCCCTGTATAATGCGTCCGAAAATATCGCAACCCATAGGAAGTTCAGGCGGGCAATAAAAAAGGCCTGCCCTGAATACAGGGTACACCCCCATCTTCTTTGGTTGCTACCGACCCCAATGCTGAATGAAAAAACCCGTTTTTGTTCAGGTTGGAGAAGGTGTTTATTTTCGGTTACTCTGCAACAGCTAAAAGTAGACGCTTTTTTCCATACTAACAAGTAAAACGTATAAATTTTCTTCGCATTGGTTGGTCGGATTATGAAATGAATTTTTCTTAAACCGTTAAAAACCAATGATAAATGAAGCGAATTTTACGCATAGGGGAGGGGTATGCCTTTTCCAAACATAAACTTAAACGCACTTATATACGATATTTCAGCCTACTGGCTGTATTGACGACCATGTGTTTGTATGCCGTGAAGCAGGTTTCCGCCCAAGGGGCGGAGCCTGCGGCTACGGCAGTCGCAGACATCAAACCTTTACAAATAGGGGATACTATTCCCGAAGCATTATGGGAGCTTCCTTTACAGGTGGTAAACCATCCGGATGGAAAAAATATAATCACGCTCAATGACTATCGGGGTGCCAGATTGCTTATTCTGGAGTTCTGGGGTTCAATGTGCCCACCCTGTATCGAAGCCATAGATAAGATAAACCGGTGGCAAAGTGATTTTGGTGATGATTTTGCCGCGTTACCGGTACTTACCCGCTCTAAAAACTTCGAGCAGTCCCTCTCACTCATCAAAAACCGAGAATGGAGCTTGCCGAGTGTTGTAAATGATACGCTCCTTGATCGGGTTGCATTGAGCCGATACCTTCCGGATTGGGGAGACGTATGGATTCTGGACGGAAGGTTATTGGCCGTACCCAAATTTGGCTATCTCACAAAAGAAACGATCACTGCTTTACTTGAAAACCGGCGGGTCAACTTTGTAAATAAACGAAATGTACAGGCCATCAACCCGTACCAACCGATAGCCTTACCAACTATTTGGGAAGATACTGCGGCGGTGGTCAAATCACAAAGCCGTATCATCGGATACCTTCCCGATCAAGATAAGGTGTTCCCAACGTATGAACAGCGTAATGATTCCACATTTTTATACATGTGGAATTGGCCAATTACCAACCTCCTGTACGAAGCGTATAAGCCAGACATTCACCCTTATCTAAACATACGGCAGGGAATCGATTGGGAAGTGCCGGAAAGCTTCCTCGAGAAAATAAATTGGAAAGTTCAGCCTGAATATTCCGCGGATTATATCACTAGGAGGGAGCAATGGAGGGCCGATAATTATTATGGCTATCAATTGATTTATCCGGGTTTACTTACTGATAAGGAAGCAAGGAGGATCATGCAGCACGACCTGAACGCGTTTCTAAGTAGCCGATTTGATATTCGGGCAGAAATTAAGGAACAGGGATTCCAGAAGTATGCCGTATTAGAACCCATACAGAATACCGAGCAGGCGAAAAATAACCTGGTCGCCCGGACAGATTCAATATACACGGATCATGACGAGAAGAACCTAGCGTTTTATGGGTACGGATTTTCAACGTTGGTGCACAACATCAGCACCGCTATCCGTGATAATCCCAACCTTAACCTCACGATCCGTGAGGTGGCAGACAGTACCGGAATCGAGGGGAACTTCAAATCCACTTTTAGTTTACCCAGAAGGCTCCGGGAGCGCAATCGCCCCTTGGCTGAAATTCAGTCAGTACTGAGACAATATGGACTTAAACTCGACATTGAAAGCCGTGAGCTGCCCATACTGGTCGTATATCAAGTAGAAAACCGCAAAAACAACAGTCAACCCTAATTTAAATATTTATGAAATATTTTTTTCTTTTGTTTATGACCGTCTCTTGCCTGAGTGGCGGTCTACATGCCCAAGAACAGTTGAATGGAGTGGTCTCGGACGCAGAAGGTAATCCGCTGGCCGGCGCGAGTGTGCGCTACAGGCATTCAGAGGGTACGGTGGCGACTGCCCAAGACGGTTCCTTTGTGCTGCCGGTGCCCAAACGGGCGGACTCCCTGCTTGTGTCGTTTGTCGGGTATCTCAACAAGAAAGTGCCTATTCAAGCCGGCCAAACCGGCCCACTGAGCATTAGATTGGATGCCGATCCGAACGCCCTGGAGGAAGTGGTGGTCAGTACGGGATATTACGAAGTCCCCAAAGAACGGGCCACCGGTTCTTTTGAATTTGTGGATAACGGTCTGTTGAACCGTTCAATGGGCCCTAATATTCTCCAGCGGCTCGAGGGAACCGTCCCAGGGCTTCAATTTGTCGAGCCCCAGTCAACGGAAGCATCGGGCATCCGTGTACGGGGGTTGAGCACCATAGAGGCCGATAGCAGGCCGCTTATCGTAATCGATAATTTTCCATACGAAGGCGATATAAACACCATCAACCCATACGATGTCGAGAGCGTTACCGTCCTGAAGGATGCAGCCGCTGCATCCATATGGGGCGCAAGGGCAGGAAACGGAGTGATTGTTATCAATACCAAAAGTGGCCAATATAATCAATCTGCACGGGTGTCGGTAAGTGCCAATGTACTGATCGGACAGAAGCCCGATTTATTGTATAACCAGAGTTTTCTGCCCGCTCCTACGATTATGGAAATACAGAAGGAAATGTTTGGACGAGAAGCCTATCGGGAGCGGAACCAGACTTATATTCCGCGATACGTGGAACTGTTAATTAAACAGCGTGACGGCCTCATCGGCGAAGCTGAATTTAAGGAAAGGGAGTCGTTCATGCGGCAGACGGATCTGCGACGGGACGCCATGAATTATCTTTATCAGCCATCGGTAACACAGCAATATAGCGCATCGGTCCGTGGTGGGGGAAGCAATTACCGATATGGGCTGACGGCGGGATATGATCATCGGGTATCAAACGTTGTCGGCGATGGTACTGAGCGCATAAACCTCAGTTTACAGAACACTTTCCGTATCAGGCCGAATCTGGAATTTTCGGGCGCGGTGTGGTATACCGATCAACGAGGTACGAATAACGGCATCGAGTACAATGATCTGTTTTTTTCGTTGGCACCGAGCGAAATCTATGATGCACTGGTAAATGCCGATGGTACACCGGGCGTAACGGCCAGTCAATTCCGTGAGGCCTTCCGTGAGCAATCTCAAAAAGAGGGGTTGCTCGATTGGATGTACCGGCCTCTGGATGAGCAACGGCTGCTTGACAATACGTTTGGCAGTAAAGAATTCCGCTTGATCGGCGGGGTGATGTATAATGTTCTGAACGGACTTGATTTTCATGCCAACTACCAGTATACGGGTGGGGATGGGTGGAGCCGTTCTTACCACGATCCCGAAAGCTATTTTGTGCGGGATTATGTTAATCGGTTTACCCAGGACGATGGGACATCACCGGTGCCTTATGGCGGAATTTTGGATATGGGTAAACCTTCCCGGCACGTTACCCATTCGGGCAGGGTACAGCTTGATCTAGACCGGTCGCTCGGAAGTGAGCATCACATTGCTGCCCTGACCGGTATGGAAATCCGGCAGCGTATTCTGGATATGACTCCTGCGCTCCGTATCTATAACTATGAACCAGAAGTGGGGACCGGAACCACCGATCTGGATTTTAGGAAGTCCTACCCGACAAGACCGCAGGGATCTGCAAAGATGCTGAACGTGGCCAGCGCGGCAGAAGCACCGGTAAGGACGACCGACCGTTTTCTTTCCTATTTTGGTAATTTGTCTTATTCCTATCGCAAACGCTATATCCTTTCCGGTAGTCTGCGGTGGGACGGCAGCAATTTGCTGGGGGTAAAAACCAACCAAAGGGGCACCGTGCTTTGGTCTATAGGCAGCAGTTGGACCGTGAGTGACGAACCGTTTTTTGAGGTGGGGGGTATTGATTATCTCCGTTTGAGAACAACCTATGGGAGTGCCGGCAATATCGATAAAAGCCAAAGCCATTACCCCACCATAACTGTAGGGACAAATAGCCTCACCGGATTGAAAGAGTCTATACTCAGACACCCCGGAAACCCTTCATTACGTTGGGAGCAGGTAAATACGTTTAATGCCGGTATTGATTGGCGTCTGTTTGGTAACCGCATAAGCGGAAGTCTTGAATATTACAACAAACAGGCGCATGACCTGCTTGGAAACCGGGCAATCGATCCGACGATTGGTGCGGGAAGCACTTTTATGGTCAATTATGCGGATTTGATGACCGAAGGGTGGGATGTACAGGTCGAAACGCGCAACCTGGTGGGCGCTCTGAAATGGAACACGTCATGGCTTTTAAGCTATACCTATAATCACGTTACCCGTTATAGCGGCCCGGAAAGTAGCGTCAGCCAGCATCTGTCTTCAAACCCGGTCAAAGAGGGTGAGTCCGTTGATCTGCTTTATTCAATCCCATGGTATGGACTCGACGGTTCGACAGGCATGCCCATAGTATATGTGGATGGTCGGCCCACCACAGATTATTCCAAACCCTACTTTAATCTTTACAGCGTGGAGGATCTCTTGATTGCGGGAGTACGGGTGCCACCACTTTTCGGATCAATTAGGAATGGGTTTTCATGGAAGGGAGTCGAACTGAGTGCATTGGTAAGCTTTAAAGCAGGGTATGTGTTTAGAAGAAAGTCGCAGGCTCCAGGATACGAATATTTAACTTCACCAGACATTCACATGGATTACTTTAAGCGCTGGAAGAAACCCGGTGACGAGCGCTTTACAAATGTGCCTGCTTATCAGCAGAATGGTTCAAATGCCGGACTGTTTTATCTGGAATCCGAAGCACTCGTCACCAAAGGGGACCACATCCGTCTTCAGGACATCAGCCTAAGTTATAACATTCCGCAAAACCTATTGGGAGCAACTGGCATACAGGCCTTTCGGATTTATGCTTACGCCCGCAACCTGGGTATATTGTGGAAAGCGAATAAGAACGGCATCGATCCGGATTATACGGATGCGGTCTACGTCGCTCCCGGTACATGGGCTTTTGGAGTACAAATTAATTTTTAATTCTACGATATCTGAATAACATGAAAACATTCATTTTCATTCTTTCATTAGGACTTTTTACCGCTTGTGGCGAGGCGTTTCTTGATACAAAACCAAACCAGCGACAGCGAGTCCCCGCTTCCCTGGAGGACTACCTCGGATTAATGGACTACCATGAAATGATGAACAAATATAGCAGCCATGTATTGGCATTTATCGGAAGCGACGAGTATTATATGACCGATCAGGAATACCATGGTTTCCCGGTTGGCTTGGCAAACAATTACCAGAAAAATGCCTACACGTGGAATAAGGTAGTGTACGAAGGTAACGAACCCCTGTCAATTGATTGGACGCGGGGATATACACGGATTTTATGGACAAATGTTGTTATCGACGGATTGGACCGTGTGCTGTCCCACGAGAGCAATTCCCAACAATGGAAACTGGCAAAAGGGGCGGCCTTGTTTCACCGGGCACTAAATTACTACAGCCTTGCCCAATTGTACGCACCGGTCTATACCGAGGGGGCAACGGAGAAGTTAGGGTTGCCGCTCAGGCTTGAGCCCGACGTGATGGAGGTGGAACCCCGCGCGTCGCTTGCCGATACTTATCGGCAGATAATAACAGATCTGACTACGGCAGAAGGCCTTTTGCCTGATTTGCCTTCGGTGCTCTATCGACCCAGCAAATGGTCGGTATTTGCATTGTTGGCGCGCTGCTACCTTCAGATGGGAAAATATGATGAAGCCGGCTTGTACGCTTCCAAATGCTTGGATATAAAAAAGCATTTAATCGATTTTAATACGCTTGATCTGACCCTTTCTTTTCCCCTCCCTTTAAATGGTGAGGGAAATGAAGAGGTGATTCTACATACTTTGCTGGGCGATGACATTGCTTTGCCGCGCTCGTTTTACAATCCGGATACAACCTTGGTTGCCAGTTATGAAAAGGGTGACTTAAGAAAGGAGGTGTATTTCAAAGATGAGCGGTTTTCGGGCAGTTATGACGGAACCAGGTTCTATTTTACCGGTTTGTCCATCAACGAAGTTTATTTGATTAAAGCCGAAACTGCGGCCCGAGCGGGTGATTTGGAGGTAGCTTTGGATTATCTAAATACATTACGGAAGAACCGTTTCACAGCGGAGTCGTTTATAGCCATTGAATCAACAGATCAAAAGGAAGTGTTGGAAAGGGTTTTGCTTGAACGGCGAAAGGAATTGGTCATGCGGGGGATTGCGTGGCGGGATTTTCTCCGACTGAATCGGGAGCCGGAATTTGAACGGAAATTAGTGCGGAAAATAGATGATCAGTGGTTTGAGTTGCCGCCCAATGACAGTCGCTGTATCTGGCCAATTCCTGAGGATGCCGTAAGGATTGGCGGATATCCGCAAAATGAGCGGTGACTTAAACCGGTGGGCAAAAAAATCCCGGGATTAAAGCCGTTTGGTTTTTCCCGGGATAAAAAAAGACAGAAATTAATCGTGATATCGGTAGTCGTAACCTGTGGACGGTTCTGTCGCACCATCATCAAGAGCTTCCGAAACAGTGCTTCCAACCAATGACGAGGGGCTGGAGACACCGGTAACATCCAGCTTTACTGCGCAAATGATGTCCTCTTCGTTGCATCCGGGATCCGCATCTTCATCGAGCATGGCAGTAATCTCTTGATTGTCCTGATCATCCTGATTACCGAAGGGACTCTTGGGCTCGATTAAAAACCAGCGGTCATTGTTTTGCTTTTCAGTTACTTCCTTCACCACGGGTTCGTTCTCAACCTGGGCGACTTCGTGCTGACCTGTACCCAGTACATTCAGCACGGCGGCTATTAATAAGCCTGTAATTGTTTGTAATGTAATCATCTTATGATGTTTTGTAGTTTTGTTCAGCAATTTTTAACATGGACTTGCACCGTCCGTTTGTTTATGGCTTTTCCGCGGCCTTGGCGGATTTGCCGGAATCGATCAAGGACTCATGGTGTGCCTCCTTCCGTTGGTTGTTTCGATATACCTCTGAACCTTGCCTCGATGGCCATCGGACCGTATGTGGTTGTCAGCGCTTCCCAGTCCCCGGGCGCCAGCGGCATCAGTATGCCATCTTTGCCCAACTTAGGGTCTATGAAGCGGCGCAGCTCATAGTCGGGCTGCAGGATGCTATTCAGCACGTTGGCCAGGTAAAGGATAGGTTGTTTTTTATTTTCTGGAAAAGCCTTGACCTCCCGCTTGCGGAAGCTGAGCAAGTAGAATGCGGTGCGTTCGCCACCTTCGCGACAAACGGCGTAGCGGAAATGCTTTTTGTCTTTATCCAGCCCCTCGGAGATCCAGCAAAGGAAAGTCTCCAGTCGTTCGGTCCAGTTAAGGTCATACACCCATAGGTCGATTTCCGCAGAAAGTGTTTCCTCGGGGCGGCCGCCCTCAAATAAGTTGGTCCGCACCCAACGTACACGGTCCCATGGGCCGAGCATTTCAAGTGCGCCGTTTAGTGATTCGGGGAGTTCGGCTTGGAGGTAAAAGGCAGCAAACAGTCCATCCAGCCATTGCATCAGCACCGGGTCGCTTACAATCGGGCAGTGCGCGCAGGGTGCCGCTACGCGTGTGTACCGCCATTCCACGGTGCCATTGGCCAGTGTGAGGTACGCCACATGTCCATTGGTGTAGATAGGGTTGGAAAACCGGATGATAAAAGAATCTGCATGGGGGACGACTATAAGACGGGGGCCGAGCATGGCGAACCCCGCACCAACTAGTAAGTCCTCGTTGCTATGGCTCAGTTGCAGATACCGCCGAAAGTGTTCCATCATGGTTGGCGTGGTAGCCGGAACAGACCGAATTGCTTCCGCGTTAGCGATGGTGTCTTTTGACTTGATGGTGATGTCTTTTGCCTTGTTCATAAAAGCAAAAGTAGGGCAGGCCGGAGAGGTACTTTTGACTTATCTGGTATGAGAATTCTTGACTTATTTGGTAATGCTGTTAATGCGGTGAATTCATTACTTTAGCAGGGTGAATTGAACCGTATATTACGCTGATTAAAATGATGAAAACGATTCGCGTGCTACTACTGGTGCTCTGTGGCTGTACGGCAATTTCCTGCGCCAAAAACGACAATGGCGGCGACCCTACCGATCTGCTGGCGGGCACGCGCTGGCAGGCTGTGAGGATCGATGAAAATCCGGTATCAAACCCGCCCGGCGAGTTTCGTTATGCCAGTGATCACGACTTTCATACCAAGCATCAATATTACCCCTGGCAGGACTGCCAACTGGATGATACGTTTGCTTTCAAGAATGGCAAAATAGCTGTTGACGACAACGGCTCTCCGTGTTCGTATGGGATAGACCAAGAATTTGAGTTGGCAAGTCAGCCTTATGTGTACGATGAGGTAGCGAAGAAGCTGACCGTAGGCGCCGGAGAAGATAGCGTGACGTTCGATGTCTATGAGATCAATAAGTCGCGATTGAAGATTGGCCTCACCGTTGCGACCGCAGGTGGATTTAAATATATTGTATTCTTGTTTAGGAAGAGTTAGCAAATGCAGCCGCACCCGTAATTGGTTTTTAATTTGAATATACCTATATTTGTTAGGTATATAGTTTTTGATTAAATGGCTACATTGATTATCGAGAGTTCTGATCCAAAGAACGTAAAGCTGATTGCCGAACTAGCAAAGAGGCTTGGCGATCGCGTGAAATCCATTAGTGCTACAGAAACGGAAGATTTGTTTTTGGGTGATTTGATGAGCTCGGTGAAAACGGGTGAATACGTAGACAAATCCGACGTGATGAAGGCGCTGCGGTCTTAGCGTTAACCTAACATCTACCCCTTCATGAACCTGAAATTTGATAAATCTTTTTTAAAGTCTATTGAGAAGATTAAGGATGCCTCATTAAAACAGAAGATTGAGAACGTCATTGGTGAAGTGGAATCTGCTAAGGATTTGAATGATGTTAAGCAGCTCAAAAAACTGAAGGGTTATAAATCTTATTACCGCATAAAAATGGGCGATTACCGTGTTGGCATTGAATTGGAGCAACCTGGTGTGGTAACTTTTATCGTAATGGCCCACCGGAAAGAAATTTACCGACGCTTTCCTTAATAAGGCTTGGTCTTTTTTGGCGGCGCGCCAAACCGTGCCTTGTAGGCACGGCTGAAGTAGGCGGGCGTCCAGCCGACGTAGCGTGCTGCTACGGAAGGCGCTGAACCCTCGGCCAGCAACCGCGCTGCAACTTCCAGCTTTTGGCCGGAGATGTAGCTGCCGATAGGCTCCCCTAAATAGCTCTTAAAAATCAATCGCACATAATCCACCGATATCCGGAAGTGCCTGGCAACGGTATGCATGTTCACCTGCTCGCCCGATTCGATACTTGCGTCAATATGATTCTTCATCTTCACCGCCCACTCGGCATCGACAGCACGCTGCCCCGCTTGGTGGCCTAACGATTCGTGCGCGCAGAAAATAAGGTCGAGCGATAGGTTCTGCAGCGCCTGCTTGCGCCTGAGAAAGGTTTGCCCCGGCGCATGCAGAAACCGCTCGATGGATTCGGCTGCGCCATCCTGCATGGATAGGGGGGCACTCACCGCATGGACAGCCAGTTGGTCCTTCACGGCGGCAATCACGTTGGCTGGTATATCAAACTCGGGGCTTTCTTCGCGGAACAGTGCGGAAGGTTTGTGTACCACATAAAGGAGCCGGTGGGTGCCTGCTTTAAAGCGACAGCCATACCGCCCGGTTGGAAGATAAGCCACACGGTAGCGGTTTTCGGTGGTGCTGACCAGTATCTTCCGGCTGTCGTGAGCGGTAATGTTCAGCCGGCCTTGCAGCACGTACAGCCAATAAAGATCATACCGGGGGCACTGGATCGGGATGGTTCCCGCCGCGTAAGCCCTCACTTCGATGTAACTCACATAAACATCGGGTAGATCATAGGCCTGCTCCGATACCTGCCAATACCTGTGCCGCCATACCCCGTTGCTTGCCCCGGGTAATTGGTGTTTGCAATCCGCAATCGCGTTCGCTACAGTCTGCGGATCATGCACGCGGGCAGCTTCATCGGTTACCTGGATAGCGGGGAGCACGGCGTTTACGGTTAGGGTTGTATGGTATGGGCATTGGCCGCCACGCCATGGTCCGGTATGGCGGTGGCGGCAGTACCCAGGGGTGCGGAGCGGTCGGTGAAAGGCGTGAGTGAGCCGTTGTGCAATTGGTATACGGTGTCTGCCAGCGAAAGGCTGCTGCCGCTGTGGCTCACCCACAGGATGGCCATGCCGTTAGCTTTACAGCGAAGCAACAGGCGGTGTACGCGGGCCTCAGTAGCAATGTCGAGGGCAGACGTGGCCTCATCGAGCAGCAGCAACTTGGGTCTGCGGTAAAGTGCACGGGCCAACGCCACGAGCTGGCGCTGGCCGCCGCTGAGTAAGCATCCGTCGGGGCCCAGCGGCGTATCGAGCTGCTGTGGCAACGAATGGATAAGCGGTAGCAAGCCGAGTTCGTTGCAGAGGGCTTCGAGGCGTTCCAGGTCGGGTGTATCACCCAGGCATATGTTGGCCACCAACGTATCATCAAACAACTGGATGCGCTGGGACACGATCGTGACATGCCGGTGAAGGATGTCCTTGGCCACCAATTCCAACGGATGGATGCCCAATTGGATGCGGCCGGTTGTAGGCCGGTATTGGCCAAGCAGTAAAGCGAGCAGGGTACTTTTTCCCGAGCCGGAGGCTCCCCGGATAAGCGTAATGGTGCCTGGCGACAGGGCCAACGATATACCGCGCAGCGTTTCAGTGCCACGGCCATAGCTAAAGGATACGCCGTCTACCACCAGCGGAAAGATATCATCGGGCTCGAACCGTGTCGAGCCCGGTGGGTGCGCCACCGGAATATCCAACAAGCCGGAAAGCCGTTCAGCGGCTACGCGGGCTTCCTGCACGTGCTGGGCGAGCGGCAGCAACTGGGCGGCGGCTGCGCTGAAGTAGCCACTGATCGTGTAAAATGCCACGAGTTCACCGAGGGAAAGCTCACCGCCGAGCACCAATGAGCCCCCACCCCAGAGCAACGCCAGCGAAAAGCCCTGGGCGAAAAACGACGTGATTTCTTCAGCCCAGAGACTGGCCCGTGCCGAATGGAAGGTGGCGGCAAGGAAATCGTGGATACGGGTATCCAGTCGGAAACCATGCAGGCGTTCATCACCCTGCTGCTTGATGGTGCTTATGGCACCGAAGGTCGCTGTGAATTGTGCATCGAGTGCGGCATCGGCAACCAGCAACCGCCGCTGGAGGATACGGTGCAGGGCGGTGCTCACCCAATACACGCCCGTATAAGCAACGACGCTCAGCAGCAGCCATACCGCCAATGCGGGGTAGCGGGCAAGTGCCACGAGCAGCACCAGAACCAGCGACAACGCCGGTACCCCGGATTGGATAAGCAGGTCATTGACCAACCGCCGGATGAGGATCGCATCGCCCATCCGGGAGAGCAGCTCGCCGGGCTGCATGCTATCAAACACGGCTTGTGGAAGCTGCAACAGGTGTTTGCAGTACGCGCGCAGCAGCCGGCCGTCGATGAGCCGTGCGGTATGCAACGTGATGGACTTGCGTAGGCCGCTGGCCGCCACCTGGAGCAGGATAATGACCGCGAAGGCCAGCCCCATACGGTGCAACACATCGGCTCGCCCCGCTGGGATGATGCGGTCGGTAAGGATACCGACGAAGAGTGCACCGCCCATGGCCAATGCGGTAGCGAATAGGGCTAGGGCAAAGGCCTTGGCCAGGTAGCGGCGGTATGGCAGCAACAGTTGGAACATGCGGCGCCAGAAATCGGGGGTAGGCTCATGCTCATCGCGGAGGAAGGCAGGGCCGGGCAGGACAAGGAGTGCTGCGCCGCTCCAGTATTCTTCGAATCGTGCTAAGGGCCAGCGGTGGCGCCGCCCGTCGGCCGGATCTAATACGGTCACCGTGCGGCGGCCCGCGCGGGTTACCACCACGAAATGCGCACCGGTATCGGCATGGTCAAGGTGCACAATGGCGGGCAGTGGGGCTTGGGCCAATCCGGTGTAGTCGCCGCGCACGGTTTCTGCCTGGAAACCGAGCTTCAGGGCCGTATGCTGTAGGTCGGCTAAGGTGGTACCCATGGAATCGGTGCCTGCGAGCACCCGGATATGGGCGACGGAAAGCGGCTTGCCGTAATGCGCGGCAATACCCGCTAGGCAGGCCGCACCACAGTCACTGCTGTCGTGTTGGCGGATGTTTGTCATGTGTTTGTTACAATTAGGGTTTGCTATGCTTGGCTAGAATCGGTTATTTTGAACCAACTAATACGTTAAAGCTACCCTTTTTTGTCCTACTCGGACCTAAAATCGATTGTTCATGCTTGCTCCATTACATGCGGCACCGTTTGCTTATTTTCTGATTGCAGCCATGGTTGCAGTCAGCGTGGCTGGGTTGCGCAATCGGCGGCTGTTCGAGGCGTTGCGGATGCACCCGTATTCCTTGTATCGCGGTAAGCGGCCTTTCACCGCCCTCACGTCCGTGTTCGTACATGTAGACGAGCGGCATTTGCTGATCAATGGTGGCTTGCTTTGTTTGAGTTTGCCCGAAATCGAATACATGCTTATCGACGATTTTGGCCCTTGGATAGGCCGTTTGCTTATGCTTATGTTCCTGACGCTTTCATCAGCCTTCGCGGCCCTACTCGCCGCTATCCAACACCGCCGAAATGCATTGCACTGGTCGGCCGGTGCGTCGGCAGTCATTTTGGCGGCTTTTATGTTTTTCTTGATGTATTTTCCCGTGGACCCGATACTTGGAATGCCTAGCTTCTTCACAGATATACGGCCATTATGGATTGCGTTCGTCATTTTACTCGTTTTGGTTGTGCAGCTATGTTTGAGGGGGCCCGCGGGCGCCATCCATCTGTATGGCGCTCTTGCGGGTATGTTGCTGGCTTTTTTAATCAGGCCCGTTTCCCTCACTGAGATCTCAATCTTCGTATTAGAAGAAAGCGATAATGAATCCGCCTGGTACAATCATTCCACCGATTACACCGATGATAGCCCGGCCGAGCAACGATCCCTCCCGGCGTTTACCGCCTTGGATGGTTTCCGATTGTTCGACGTTGAGGCGGTCCATCCCCGTTGGGATTTGCAAGGTTGACGGATGAGCTGTGTTCGTATACATATTGTTTTTAGTTAATGCCTTCCGACATTGGAAGACAAGGGCTAAATTCCATTTTTAAAATGTAAACACCTAATAAGCAGTTGATTATATAAGTAGTGCTTATATTATTCATGGTAATATTTAATTAAAGAGTCGATGGTATGAAGTTTGACAGCTACAAATCAGAGGTCGGCGTCCGCATTAGGAAGCTCCGCTATGCGCGGAATATGACCCAAAGTGAATTGGCGAAAGCTATTGGCCGTTCGCAGCCATCTATCAACCAAATCGAAAGCGGTAAAGTGTTTCCGGAAGGCGAAACCTTGTATCGGTTAGGCAAGGCGCTAAAAACACCGGTAAACCAGTTTTTTCCCGACACGGTGCCCAACCGTATCCTAGGATCGTCGGTGTTTGGTTTACTTTGGTTACGCTTCCGCTATTGGTGGTACCGCCGCCGGCGTAACAAAACCGGCCAAGACCCGTCTTAACAATAGCGTTATGTACTAATTACTTACCAAGCCATCCCCATTCTTGGTGAAACGGGTTTTTTGCGGGCAGGAGCGGTCCTGGCCCGGATCCGTTGCTACGGTCCGGCGGATAGGCGTTGGCTTTAACACCCATTCTACGATGTTAAAGCACATGGAAAACATGGATGGACGGTTGGCGTCCATCGAAGGCAACTTGACTGCCATTGCACACGTTTTTATTAAGCTGGATGAAAGCGGCCTGTTCGAACAACTGGCAAAGAACCTGCCTGAAATCATTGCCTTTATCCGTCGAACTTTTCCTCCCGAAGAGGCTAAACTCTTCTTGCCCGATGTCATCGATTACCTGGGTATCAGCCCACGAACGTATTACCGCAAGGTAGCCCAAGGCAAGCTGACGCCCCGCAAGTGGGAAGGTCCCGATTTTTTCTACCGGCGCGATCTGGAGAAAGAGCGCATGGAGAGTAAGCGCCGCGGCCGGATCTGATTGCCGATCGGAATGGGTCCGGGATCGGCTATATCGTTGTCCCGCCCTGCTTCGGGTGCTGTTCGACTCGTGTTCGGCCGGTTGCCGAAGGGTTGTCGAACGCCTGCCGAAGGATTGTCGAAGGCGTGTCGAACCTTTCTCGAAGGTTCCCCGAACGATTGTCGAAGCGCAGTCGAAGGCGACTCGAACAACTGTCGAAGAAATGGCGGTGATTGGCACTGATTGGTGCCAATTGCTGCCAATCACTGCCATAAGTTGAATAGGGCGGCTTACCCGCCTACGTTTGTGCTCAGAAAGCGAAAATACCGGTATGACAATGCTTTCCGGAGTAACAAACGGATTTTTTAATAATTAAAATTTTTCAATTATGGCAGTTTTCAAAAAAGGGATCAACGGTGCATTCTCGGGTACCATCGGCAGCACGGTGGGCAGCAGCTGGCGGCACATCAACTACATGAAAAGTTTACCCAAGCCAAGCAAGAAACCGGCTTCACCGGCGCAGCTGGCGCAGCGAGCGAAGTTTGCGCTGGCGGTCAATTTCTTGCGGTCGATTAAGCCGCTGCTCAACCTGGGTTTCAGCGACAAGCTGCAGGGCAGGCAAACGGGCTACAACCGGGCGTTGCAGCTGATGATCGGCAAGGCAATAACGGGGGAATACCCTGATTTTACGGTAGTGTATGCCGAGGTGGTATTGGCGCAGGGCGGACTCGGCCCGGCCCAATCGGCGGTGCTTGTGCAAACCGGACCCGGGCAGCTCACGCTGAACTGGGACCCCGTTACCAACAAATATACCAGCTTTGCCGACGACGAAGCGGTAGTGGTGGTGTATAATGTTTCCAAGCGTTTCATGAACGTGTACGATGGAACGGAGCGTAGCGCGGGAAGTATGGACATCAGCATGCCTGCCTCTTTCGTGGGCGACGAGTTGGTGGCATGGGTATTTATGGTAAACCGTGATGGAGAGAAGACCTCCGACAGTGTGTTCGCCGGAACGTTGGTGCTGGAAAATGAAGTGGAGGAACCCGAGGGGTAGCCTTTACCTTAATGGCTATTAGACAACCGGAGACCATCGCAGCGGGGCTATTCCTGCCCCGCTGCTTTTTTCCGATTGAGCATTTAAAAGCACACAACATGGAAACGAAAATCATCCGTGTGGCCGGGGGGAAGCACAGTACCCTCAGCCACCTCTATATCGGTGGCCTTTTCTGCTGCTACCTGCTGGAAGACACCGTGCGCGAGGAGAAGATCGCGGGGCACACGGCCATCCCGCCCGGCGAATATGGCCTCTCGCTCAACCATTGGTCGGGCATGAACACCAGGTATGCCAAGCGCTTCCCGAAGCTGCACGAGGGCATGGTGGAGATCACCGAAATACCCAGCTTCCAGCTGGTGTTTATCCATATCGGAAACTACCATACGGAAACGGCGGGATGCCCGCTCACGGGGTCGTATTGGCAACGGCTGGATGGAGATTACCAAGTGATGGGC
>Ga0182739_1001745_pt1 | contig 21659 bp, 10 predicted proteins | sample eDN5th30CBELigBY_FD_128873 | JGI IMG/M metagenome (GOLD analysis project Ga0182739, IMG submission 128873) | Enriched backyard soil microbial communities from Emeryville, California, USA - eDNA 5th pass 30_C BE-Lig BY (version 2) (version 2) | ecosystem: Environmental > Terrestrial > Soil >...
CAGCGGCTGGCGAGTCGGGGAATGCTGATCGGCCTGCTGGTTTGCCTGACCCTGGTCATCTCCTTGAAAGGCTGGCGCGTTCCGGAGCAGAGCCCGAGAGACCGCGGCCTGGTCCGCGGAGCGATGGCTCCCTTCAAGACGCCGCAAGCCGGGGGCCAGGACCTGGAACGTCGGCTCGCCGAGCTCGTCCGGTCCGACGATCGGCGGACGCCCGTCTTGAACGAGACCCTGGCCTTGGCTCAGCAATCATGGCGTGCCGCCGGGCAGATCGAGGGCTTCGACCCCGGACGCGACCAGTCGGATTGGCGCGATTACGCCGCCAGGATGCGTTTCTCAGCCCTGGCGATGACCGAGGCTGCGGAACGCGGCGACGTTTCGGATGCGGTCGCGGCGGCCCGTCGGTTGAATCAAAGCTGTGTCCAGTGCCATCTCGCGTTCCGTCGTTAGTGACGCATCCGGCAAGTTCCGAACCACGGCCGAGCCGAAGGTACCACCGACTTCGGTCCCTCCAAAGAGCGAACCGGGGGGCTTGGCCGGCCCGACCGAGTGTCTGACGACAGGGCGGAGGCACCCGTGCGTTGCGCCGTCTAACCCCGCTGTTGCGGACGCCTCGAACCGTCAGTTCGAGGGGCGCGGAGACTTGGCCGGCCCCGGTTGGGCGGGGGTACCCTGTTGTCGTGTCGTCGTCCGAGCCCTAGACTGTTCGGTTGAATCACCACGCCGCTCCCTCCCGAAGAGCTGAATCCTCCATGCGACTCCGGGTCGTCCACCGACTCGGCTTCAGTCACGAAAGGGCTTCGACGATGACCGAGGTGAACCGCAGGACGTTCATTTCCGCGGCCGCCGGTACCGTGGCGACCGCGAGCCTGGCCGGGCGCGCCTCGGCCGACGGACCGAACGAGACGATCCGGGCCGCGATTCTGGGGGTCAATGGCCGGGGCACGGCCCACATGCAGGGCTTCACCGGCACCAAGGGGGTTCGCGTCGCGGTTCTCTGCGACCCCGATCGCAAGGTCCTCGACGAACGGATCAACCAGTTCGAGAAGAAGTACGGCTACCGCCCTGAGGGGGAGACCGACCTGCGGAAGGTCTACGACCGCAAGGATGTCGACGTGGTGAGCGTGGCCACCCCGAACCACTGGCATTCGCTGGCCGCGATCTGGGCGTGCCAGGCCGGCAAGGACGTCTACGTCGAGAAGCCCGGCAGCCATAACGTCTTCGAAGGCCGCAAAATGGTCGAGGCGGCCAAGAAGTATGGCCGGATCGTCCAGCACGGCGTGCAGTTGAGAAGCTCGCCGACGATTCGCGAGGCGGTCGACCACCTGCGGAAGGGCGTGATCGGCAAGGTCTACATGGCGCGTGGACTGGTCTTCCGCGACCGTCCGTCAATCGGCCACGCCAAGGACCCGGACACTGCGCCGGCGACCCTCAACTGGGACCTCTGGCAGGGACCGGCCCAGGAGCGGGCGTTCTCCAAGCGGATCGTCCACTACAACTGGCACTGGCACTGGAATTACGGCAACGGCGACGTGGGCAACCAGGGGGTTCACGAGACCGACATGTGCCTCTGGGGCCTGGGCCTCGAGACCCTGCCCTCCTCGATCGTGGCCATGGGGGGCAAGTTCCTCTGGGACGATGACAAGGAGACCCCCGAGGTCCTCTCCAGCAGCTACCACTTCCCCGAGCAGAACCAGATGATCGAGTTCGAGGTCCGACCCTGGGCCACGAACACCGAAGGGGGAGCCGGGGTCGGCAACATCTTCTACGGCTCCGAAGGCTACATGGTCATCAACGGCTATAGCAGCTACGAGACCTTCCTCGGTAAGAAAGGGGCAGAGCGAGGACCGAAAGGGAAGGGCGGCGATCCTCTCGTCCCGCACTTCGCCAACTTCATCGACGCCGTTCGCAAACGCGACACGTCGATCCAGCACGGTCCGGTCGAATCGGCGCACTACAGCTCGAGCCTGGCCCACCTCGGCAACATCGCCTACCGCGTCGGCCGGCGCCTCAACTTCGATCCCGCGGCCGAGAAGTTCATCGGCGACAGCGAGGCCGACGCCCTGTTGACGCGCAATTATCGCAAGCCGTTCGTCGTTCCCGAGCAGGTCTGACCGATCGACTCGGGCGGCTCTCAAAGGTTCCCTCGCATCCCGCCACGCCGGGGTCGTCCTCTGGAGGACGGTCCCGGCGTTCGACTTGCTGGACCAGGCGACGGACCGATCCTCTGAATGCCATTGGGCACTCCCATGAGTTTTCAAACGTGACAGCGTTGACGCTCGAGGCGCCGGATTCGGCTCGGCAGGCCTCGCTCGGTTCGAGAGCCTGGCTCGGAAACGCTCCACCGGCCAATCGGGGCCTGTCCATGACTCGACACAGGCCTTCGAGACAGACGTTGACTCTCAGTTCTTGCTCCCGCCCCATCATGCGAACTCGCCGATCCCTTGCCGCCATCGTCCTCCTCTGGTTCACGGTCGCCTTCGGTCTGTCTGCCAGACCGGGTGTGGGAGAGGAGGTGGCCGATTTTTTCAATGTCGTGGCTCCGGCCGGCGCCGACCCTTGGGTCTGCCGGCATGACGGCTGGTACTACGCGACGGTGACGACGGGTCGAAACGTTGTGCTGATCAGGTCGAAACAGCTTTCGACCCTGGGGGCGGGCGATCGAAGAGTCGTCTGGGACCCGCGTGGTGGATCGCCGATTGCCAGAAACCTTTGGGCTCCGGAACTCCACCGTCTTGGCGCGGCCTGGTACATCTATGTCGCGGCCGATGACGGCGATAACGCGAACCATCGCATGTATGTTCTCGAGAACAAGTCCGCCGACCCGTTCGAGGGGAGCTTCGTCGACAAGGGACGCATCGCCGACCCGAGCCACGATCGTTGGGCGATCGACGGAACGGTGCTCCAACTCGGTGCGCAGCTCTACTTCGTCTGGTCGGGTTGGGAAGGGGCGGTGAACGACCGGCAGAACCTCTATCTCGCTCCAATGCGCAATCCCTGGACCTTGGCCGGTCCCCGGGTGGAGATCTCCCGCCCCACGCATCCCTGGGAGACTCGAGGAGCGCCCCCGGCCGTCAACGAAGGGCCGCAGGTGCTGGTTCGCGATCGACGGGTGTTCCTCTTCTATTCGGCCAGCGGAAGCTGGACCGACGACTATTGCCTGGGCATGCTCTCGGCCTCGGTTGAGGCCAACCTCCTGGAACCGGCCTCGTGGACGAAGCACGACAAGCCTGTTTTGGCCAGCGTCGCCGGGGTTCACGGACCCGGCCACGGGTCGTTCGTCAAGTCGCCGGATGATCGTGAAGACTGGTTGATCTATCACGCAGCGCGGCATCAGGGGGCCGGCTGGACGAGGCTGATCCGGGCGCAGCGGTTGACATGGACGACAGACGGATTCCCGCGTCTGGGCCTGCCCGCGGCTCCCGATCGGCCGATTCCGCTCCCTGGTGGCGAGCCCAAACGGCAGCGGTTCCAGGCGGAGACCGCCGCTCTCGAGGGCGGCGCACGGCCTGTTCTCCGCCCCAATGCGTCGCAAGGCGCGTCGGTCCTCGTGGCTGAGGGCCCCGACAGCACACTCGCCTTCGAGGTCCATGCCAAGAAGGCTGGAACCTACATCTTTACAATCCGCTATCTCAACCGCTCGGAGCGGCATGCGCCGGCCGTCCAGTCGCTTTTCGTGAACGACGATCCACCCGTCCTCGTCTCCTATCCGGGCACTGGTCCCGGCTCCGACTGGTCGAACTCGTTCGTCACGGGACGACTGCAACGGGGTCGGAACCGGATTCGACTGGGAGGGAAGGAGCGGCAGGTCGAGGTCGACTGTGTCGATGTCGTTCCGGAGGATGGGGATCAGTCCGCGAGGGATTGAATCGAAGAAAGACCCGCGCAAGCGCGTGGCGCACTGTCAGACGCCCGTTCCCTTGGTCGGTCTGCCGGGGCCGGTCCCGACGGAATTGAGCTTGCCAGAGGCTGGTCAATCGGCTCGAATCCCTGGGGTTGTCAACTCGGGCCAGGCGTGAGCCGGTGAGGTTCCCTGGCTCGTTTTCGTCCGACTGCCACGCGCAGTAACTTCCGTGAACTGGTATTGAGGATCTCTTCCATGAAGACACGGCTCTCCTTGTGGCTGGCGGCGGCCTTCGCGCTGGCGAGTGGCGCACCGGCCTCGGTGCAGGCGGGCGAGCGTTGGTCGGTCGAGAAGGCCAACGCCTGGCAACGCGAGCATCCCTGGCTCGTGGGCTGCAACTACGCCCCGCAGACGGCGATCAACCAGCTCGAGATGTGGCAGGCTGATACCTTTGATTTGAACACGATCGATCGCGAGCTCGGGTGGGCCCACGACCTTGGGTTCAACAGCATCCGGGTCTTCCTCCACGACCTGCTCTGGCAGCAGGATCAGGATGGCCTGCTCAAGCGGATGGAGCAGTTCCTCGCGATCGCGGCCAAGCACGAGATCGGGGTCGTCTTCGTCCCGTTCGACAGCGTCTGGGATCCACACCCAAGCCTGGGCAAGCAGCGTGCTCCTCGTCCCCACGTGCATAACTCAGGCTGGGTTCAGAGCCCGGGTGCTGCGGTGCTTCAGGATGATGCCCGGCTCGACAAGCTGGAAGGCTATGTCAAGGGCGTCATCAGCCACTTCAAGAACGACCGGCGGATCCATGCCTGGGACCTGGTCAACGAACCCGATAATCCCAACCTTTCGAGCTACGGTGACAAGGAGCCGAAGAACAAGGCGGAGCTCGGCCTCAAGCTCACCCGTAAGGCGTTCGAGTGGGCCCGCGCTGTCGACCCGTCGCAGCCCTTGACCAGCGGCGTCTGGCAGGGCGATTGGTCGGAGGAAAGGCTGTCGCCGATCGCTCGGTACCAGCTCGAGAACTCCGACGTCATCAGCTTCCACAGCTACGACCCGCTCCCCATGCTCAAGAAACGCGTCGAGTCGTTGCGCCGCTACGGCCGCCCCATGCTCTGCACCGAGTACATGGCCCGACCGAACGGCAGCACCTTCGAGGGCGTTCTCCCCTACCTCAAGGAGCAGAAGATCGGGGCGTATAACTGGGGCTTTGTCGCCGGCAAAACCCAGACCAACTACCCCTGGGACTCATGGAAGCGGCAATACACCGGCGAACCTCCCCTCTGGTTCCACGAGATCCTGAGAAGCGACGGAACCCCATACATCGCGAAAGAAGTCGAGTTCCTCAAGCAGGTGACCCGCACGAAGTAACGCGCCCGTGATTGTTCATGAGAAACCGCCAGCCCCGGGGATTCGGTCCCGGTCGCTGGCGGTTTCGTGTTCCGAGCTCAGTCCACGTTGGACTCGCGTCGAGATCGTCGCATCCTGAGCCCGGACTCAGGGCACGTTGGTCTTCGTCACCGGCCTCTCATCGTCGTCATTGTCTTCATCGCCCTCATCCTCTTCGTCATCGTCCTCGTCCACTCCCACGAATTTTTCCGGGTAGGGGGCGTTGCCTCGGGTTGCGAACCAGAGGATCCGGTTGAAGGTGTTCTCATCGGCTTCGTCGGCCTCATCAAGGTTGAGAGCCAGCGATTCCTTGGCCCAGTGGAGGGCCGCGCCGTTGAGCGTCTTGAGCGAGGGGTTCATCTCGTCCAGGGCGATCCGATTGGGCGTCACCTGATACGGAGTCAGGTCCGCCTCGGCCTGGAAGCAGTCGCGCATGGCCGTGGCGGAGAGGTCCAGTTGATTCATCGGCGGCAGGCCGAGGATCAGCTCGATCGTTTTCACCATCCCCGTCTGATTGTAACAGGTCGAGTCGACATATTTTCGCTTGGTGTAGGGGCTGACGACCAGGGCGACCGTGCGGTGGGAGTCGACATGGTCGAAGCCGGCCTGGGGGTCGTCCTCGACCACGAACAGGCAGGTGTCCTTCCAGAACGAGCTCTTGCTGACCGCCTCGACCACCTGGCCGAGCGCCAGGTCATTGTCGGCGACCATGGCCCTGGGGGTGGGCAGGCCCGGCCTGGTGCCACTGGTGTGGTCGCACGGAAGGAACAGGTAGATGAGGTTCGGCAACTCGCCCTTGCGCTCGAACTCCGCCAACTCCTGGATGAAGAGTTTTGCCCGGTAGACGTCGGGGATCGACATGACGAAGCCGGGATAACCCGGGTGGGTATACGGCTCGAGCGACTTCACGTTCGCCTTTGCCTCCACTTTCAGCTTGCCGGCCCCTGTCTTGTACTCCTCATACATCGCAGTCCAGGAGGTTCCCTTCGGGGCCCCTCCCCTGACGAATTCACCGAAGTTGAAGAACGTCCGTTTGCGATCGAGCGCGTTGTCCCACAGGAATCCGCTCGAAGCATACGCGATGGGATCGCTTCCCTCGTACGGATAGCTTCGGGTAAAGCCGCCAAAGGCTTTCTCGAGGTAGTCGGTCACATAGGCTTCATTGACCCACTGATGACCATCAGCGCTCAGAACTCCGCTGCAGTAGAAGTTGTCGAAGAGCGTGAATTCTCGCGCCAGCTTATGGTGGTTTGGCGTGACCTCTTCGCCGAAGATCACCAGGTTCGGGTCGCCATTGCCCTCGGACATGTCTCCGAAGACCTGGTCATACGTGCGATTTTCCTTGATCACGTAGATCACGTGCTTGATGACCGACGGTTCACCGTGACGTGCGGGGACCGGGACCGGCTTTGCGTCCGGCCTGGGCTTTTCCAGCCCCCCCAGGCTGTACGCGAGCCGATTGTTGGAGTTGACCTCGGCGGTGTACTTCTGGAGCTGGTCTGAGTTGGGCCGTGGGATGATCGAGATGCTGCCGAGATGGTCCCGCGAGGTCATCCCCTTCTCCACCGGACGTGGGGCTCGCTCGCTGGCGCCCATCCGGCTCAGGGAACCGACGCCCTTGATATTGGCCACGAAGAGCGTCTCCCCGTCGGCGGAGGCGAGGACGGCGCCGGGATACCAGGCGGTTGGGATCAGACCGGTGAGCCGGCTTTCCGGAGTCGTGGCGGCCCGGCTCCTCGAGGCCCGGGTTCCAAGTCGAACCACCGCGAGGCCGTTGTTGGTGCCGTTGGCGACGTAGAGCGTCGCCCCGTCTGGACTGAGCGCCAACGCATTGCAACCGCTTCCGAAAGGAAGCCGGCCCTCCGGGCGGCAGTTGATGGTCTCCACAACCTCGTCGGTCTCGGTCGCGATGACCGAGACCGTGTCGCTATTGGCGTTGGCCACGTAAAGGAACTGTCCTGTGGCGTCGGCGATCAGGCCCGAGGGATGGAGACCAACCTCAATGGATTTCAACGTCTTCCAGACGCCGTCGATGAGGCCCAGTCGAGAGACGGTGCCATGATTGGCGACCCCACGCTGGTCGACTCGGGTCGAAGTGCCCGAGCTATTCGCCGTCGGCTCGTCCTCCCCAGGACGATCGCCTCCCCAGTTGCTGACATAGCAACGGTCGGCCCCGACCATGCAGACCGTGTAGGGAGCTACGCCCACCTTCACCGTCTGCTCAACCTCGCCAGACTCGAGGGCGATGAGCTGGACGTTATTTCCTCGGGTCGACGTCACCCAGAGCGCGTCGTCCGAGATCCGGGCGAGGCCGCCAGGATGGACGGCCCCGCCAACGGTCGGCGCTTTGAGCCGGATCGGGGGGAGCCAGGCATACTCCCCACTCTCCTTGCGCTTGGCGATCCGAAGATGGTCCTTCACGTCGGTCGTGTAGACCCATCCCTCATGGACCACCAGGCCGGTGACGCTGAACCCGACCGGCGAGGCGAGCGTCTGCTTGATCTTGGCAGTCGCGACGTCGATGAAGAGCAGGTTGTTCAGGTTCTTGACGATCAGGGTCGCTCCGTCATCCCCCAGCGCGAGGTCGACCGGCCGCCCTGGAAAATGAACCTGAGTTCCAGCCGGACTCAAGATCTGGTTGGTCGGTACCACGATCCGTCCGTCGGCCTGGCGGCCGACCTTGAGCCGATCGCGCTCATCTTCCCCCCTTGCCAGCGGAGAGAAGAGTCCTGCGCCGAGCGCCATGACGAGACCGAGAAGGCATCGTGGGCGAGAGTGCGTCATGGTCGTGAATCTCTGTGGGACATGGGTGAGGCGCAGCCCTCTGAGCGTCGAGCTGCCTATCAAGAGGAACCGAATTCCAAAAGAGGCCGCGAGGAATTCAAGGGGCCTTGGAGAGCGGCGGCGAGACGTTCCGCAAGAGCGGTCGCAGGTCGTTGAGCATCTGTTCGGCGATCACCCGATGACCAGTCGCGTTGGGGTGGAGTCCGTCGGTCGTCCAGGTCCGGAGCACCGTCCCGCTCTTGCGGGCGTCCGACCAGGCGGCATAGTGGTCGACCAGCGGCAGCTGACGCTCGCGCGCCAGAGCACGCACGGCCTCCACGAAGGGTTCCATGCGGACGTTGGAGTTCTCGCCGAGGCCGTTAGGCTGGGCGTCGTCGGCCCAGCGAGGGGACGTCATCAAGATCGCCTTGGCCCCGGCTCGTTCGATCTGCTCGATCATCGCCACGAGGTTCTTGCGGTACTGATCGACCGAGAGCCGAGTCGTCGTCTTGCCGGGGTCGACATAACTGTCGTTTGCCCCATACATGATCGCGACCAGGTTGGGCTGATGCTGTTTGAGCACCCCATCCAGCCGTGCGAGTGCCTGGTCGGTGCGCTCGCTGCCGACTCCGGCATTGATCACTGTGAGGTTTCGGCCCTCAGCCTTGACGAGCGACTCGAGCTGGGCTCCAAACGTCTGCTCGCGTGCCACGCCGGGTCGAATCCCCTTCGTGATCGAATCGCCCATCAGGAGGAGCCGTCCCGCAGGTTCGGCCGCGACAAGTGTGGAAGAGAGGGCCGTGACGGCGAGTGTGGTGAGGAGTGGTCGCAAGAGGATGGCGGGATTCTTCATCAGTGTGGCTTTCGGAAAGGCCGTCTCCGCTCGAGTTCGCTCGACGGCCTTTGGCAAGGAGTATGGCGTCAGGTTAGAGCGGTTTACCTTGGCATGGCCTACAACGGAGGAAAAAGGGGACTGGCTCCCGGCCTGGTTCTACCTCGAATTCCGGGAGCCAAACCTGGCGGCCGGGTGCCTGTCCCCTTTTTCCGCGCTGAGCCGTCATCCCCGCATCAATCGCTAACAGTGGCCTGGTTTGGACTCGCAAACCCGAGGTCCCACCGGTTCGGGACCAATCCTCTCGCCTGGGCCATTTTGCGGGCGTTTGAGGGATCGGTCCGGGGCGGCAAGGCGGAGTCGACGAACCGTTCCGAACGTGCTTCTCACCTCAGGCGGCTGGCGCACGGAAAAAGGGGACAGGCACCCGGCCGCCGCGGAAGTCTGTCAAGCGACGAGGTAGGACCGGGCCGGGAGCCAGTCCCCTTTTTCCTCCGCCAGTGACCAACCCTTACGAGAACGAATCTAGGTCGCGAACCACCGTTTCGTGGCACGATACAACCTGTCGATCGAGTTGTCGAGCAGCCGGGTCGACCTTCTGCCGTTCACCAAACCTGGCGCATGCTGCGATCGGAGCGGAACACCGGGCTCGCGTCTCCTTGTGGTTCGCTGCCAGGCTGTGCCCCACCTACACGACCCACGCCGGCGGCAAGGCCCCAGGGTTGAGCTTGGGGGCGGATCGGCGGCCCATGTCGAGAGTGTCCCGAGCGGCCCAGAACACGGCAGATGGCGGGCGATCAGCGCCGGACGACTCCCGCCTCGCGTAAGCCGAACGTCGCAATGACCTGGTACGACTGCGAGATGTCCTCGATAAGCGAGCTTTCGATCGGGCTCTCTTCGTACTGAGGCAGCGCGACCCAGCGTGGGGTGTCCGCCGGTCTGGCCTCGTGACGGTCGAGCACGTCGATGATCCCCTTGGTGAGTGCAAACGCCCCTTGAAAATCGATATGGCAGGCGTCCAAGAAGACGGAGTTGTCGTAACCTGAATGGCGAGCGTCGATCACAAACAGGTTTGGATGAGCGTTCTGGAAGGCCCGGGCCGCCCGGATGTAGGATTCGTCGAGTCCCTTGGCCTCCCGCCCCGCCTGAAGGCCGGGCGTTAACGGCATCACGAGCCATTGAACGCGAATGCCGTGAGAGGCGGCCAGGTCGAGAAATTTGTGGATGTAGAGCTCCGCGAGAGGATGGCACCGCCATTCCTTGGGGAGAAACATGCCCTGGTAAGTTTCCGAGATCTCCCCTCGATAGTCCGGGTTGCGATGACCGATGAGCGAACCCTGGTTCTGGTTAATGTTGCGTGTGTAGGTGAGACATCTGTGACGATTCGTCCAGGACTCACCGCGCAACGCGGCGAGTGTGGCGGCACGGAGCTGGTGTCGGTGGTAGATCGAAGGGACGGACCGGGCCAGGACCGTGGAGGCGAAGAAATTGGGGTCGCGCACATTCCACGACATATCCAGGCAGTCCCAGAACCCCAGAGCGTCCGGCCAACTCTGTCCATCGGTGTAGTCGGTCGCGATAAAGAACGGATGAAAATCGACCAGCACGGTCGAAGGCCGAGCCCCGGCCGCGAGTGCGCGTTTGAGATAATAGTAGTAGAGCTGGACCCGACCGCCGCATACGGCAAGGTTGTAGGTTTTCTTACCTGCTCGTTGCTCGATGACCCTGGGCAAGACGCCTTCCTGCACCATGCTGGTCCCAAGGCAGAGGATCTCGCAGCCGGGCGCCTTCTTGACCGCGGCCCGCCGAATCGTTCTCCAATCCATGTTGTCCGCCGTGGTCAAGTCGAGGTCATGGTGCGCGATGATGACTTCAATCAACCCTATGGCGACGAGGGCTCCGAGCATCCCCCAGGGGGCCATCCCGATTCGAGGCCAGCCCATCCTTCATCTCCCATGACTGGACATTGATGATTGCAAAAAGGGGCGGTCTCATGACCTGCTGATAAAAGGGCCAGGCGCCTCGCCTGCGAAGTGATGCATTCGGACTGGTCTGCCGGCTCGGATTTGCTGGCGAACGGGCCGAAGGCAACACCCCGCACATGGTCGCTACGGTTTCGGAGTCGATCGAGCGGGGGCGGTTGAGGACTCGTCGTCGAGACCTCTGTGCTCAGGCTTCCGGCCCGGGGACTCGACGACGAGCCCCCAGGCACTCCAACGATCCGCATCTCAAACAGTCGCGTGTCCAACAGGTTGGGACTCGACTCGCCAGAGTCCGTTATGGCGGTGGCGTCGGCTCCGGGGGCGTCGGCGGCGCGAGGCAACAAGGTCAAGACCAGGGAGGGAGTGATCGGGGCCTTGTCGTTGCTGTATGTCCTCCGACGGATCGCCTGGCTGGCTCTGCCCCACTGCGAGGAGGTCCGGAAACACGGCCTGTTCCGAGGTGATGGCGGCCCTGGGTAAGCGCCGACCGATCGAAAATCGACGGGAGGACGCAGGGATGATCGTCGACCTCCTTCTTTTGTCGGATTGCCGTGGGCATCAACTCCATCAAGGCGGTCTCCTCATGGCATGGGATGGTGCCGAGCCGCCACCGATTCTGAAACAAGCGGTGGCTTCGACCTTCCCCCGCGAAGAACCCGTCTCGAGCCACGGATCATTAGTTGGTTTGGCCAGCGTGTTGTCCGCAGGCCCGACGCGGCAAGAGCCGTCGCTGAGACTCGGGCCGATCGCGCTCCACCGAGGCGTTCGCGACGTCTCTTGTGGCTTCGTCATCAGGACCACAAGTTCTTCGAATCAACCAAGGGACTCAAGGTTGGCGCCGAGCTTGCCGGCAACCCAATGGTAAGCCGCGGTCGAGCAAGTCCCGAATCCCTCAGTCTGCATGGCACCAGCGTCCTGACTCTGGACCCTCGATCTTGTCGGACGCCGAAGACGTCGTCCTGTCGAACAGACTCGACGAATGCTCATTGAGTCTGACGGCTTTCGGAACCCCTATTCCTCCCTGAAATGGCGTGACCAGAGCTCGGGTCGGCGGATTCGGCAAGCGTCTCCGGCACCATAGGTTCGCGCTACTGCGTGCTTCAAGCAGATTCGGCAAAGGGAGCGCGATCTCTTGAAGCGGACTATTCCAGATCTTCGCTTTTCTGGAAGGGAGGCGCGGACTGTACCTCCGTTCGCTCGACAGGGGCCAAGGCAGCAGGAGGGGCCGGGGAGTGCGGTTGACCACGCGGATCATGGACGCGACGGCCTCCGCCTCTTGCGGCATGGCAATTGCCGTAACTCTTGAAGATGGAGACACAATCGCCCGGTTTTCCATCCTCGGGAGTCTTCTTCCATGCGCACCCAGGACAAGTTGGCTCTCGGAACAATGGTCGCGGCAGGGACGATGTGGGGGGCACGGGCCTGGCTTCGCTCGCGACGTTGGATTGAGCTTCGCGACCGGGTCATCGTGATCACCGGTTCGGACAGTGGTTTCGGCTTGATCCAGGCGCGACAGGTGGCGGCACAGGGAGCCATTGTCGTCCTGGCGGCGCGCGATGCGCGGAAGCTGGATGCGGCCGCTGAGGCGGTGCGTCGAGAGGGGGCGTCGGAGGTGTTGGCCATTCCGACGGATGTCTCGAAGCCGGACGAGGCCCGTTGGTTGATCGACACGGCCGTCGAGCGGTTCGGGCGGCTCGACGTTCTGATCAACACGGCGGGCTTGATGCTCGTGGGAGCCGAGCCCACCGTCACGCTTGATGACCTGCGGAATCTCATGGATGTCAATTTCTGGGGGGCGGTCTATACCACGAGAGCCGCCCTGCCCCACATGCGCCAGGCACGGTTCGGACGGATCGCCAACGTCTCGTCCATCGGCGGTCGAGTTGCCGTACCCCACATGCAGCCCTACACAGTCAGCAAGTTCGCCCTCACCGGATATACGAAGAGCCTGCGTCCCGAGGCCTTGCGCGACAATATCTATGTCACGGGAATCTATCCCATGACCATCCGTACGGGCGGCCATCGGCACGCCTGGTTCAAGGGGAACCGGGAGGCCGAGTATTCCTGGTTCTCACTTGGTGATGTCATTCCCGGCCTGGCGGCGTCGGCCGAGCGGGCGGCCCGCAAGGCGATCCGGGGGATTCAAGGGGGGGATCCCGAGGTGATCATCGGCCTCGGTGCCCGACTCCAAATCGCCATCGACAGCCTGCTGCCCAACTGGTCGGCGGAGATGATGGATCTGCTCGAATACGCACTCCCCGCCCCGACGAACCTGGATGGACCCGCACTCCAAGGTCGCGAGATCCACGGCCTGATCCCCGACTTCACCAACCGTGTTGTCCCCGATCGCGCACGACCTTAACGGGTGCTTCCGGCAAGTCACCTGACGCCAGGTACAGTCTTGTAGGGTGGGCACGGCCCACCAGGTCATTGGCTTGGGAACAAGCGGAATGCTTCGTGGGCCGTGTCCACCCTGCAAGACTTCCACTGTTCGGATGCGTAGAAGAACGCTTAAGTTGCTGTGTATTGGTCTCGAAGATGAGATCCCAGCCACCCCAAAGGTCAAAACCTCCAAGATGACTGTGTCCAACCGCTTGGCCGAGATCGTCCCCCCAGGATCTCCCCCTCGGTGAAACCGAAGCAGCGTGGCTCTCAAGAAAACGTGAAGCGGACAGCGCCCTGAGTGGGCGTCGCGCCCTGGCTCAGCTCGACCGAGTTCTTCCTCGGATAGAGACGGAGCAACTTGGTTCCTTTGGGGATTCCGGGGCCGGTGACCAGCACCCCCGGTCCGAGAATGGTCAACTGCGCGATGATCGCCGGGTCCAGATCCGTGATGAGGGTCGGTGCCGCCGCACTGATCAGCCCGGCGCCGGTTACTGGGCCGTAGAACGAGAAGGTGTAGGAACTGCCGGCTGTCACCACGGAGGGGTCCAACCCGACGCCCAGCACGAATTGATTCCCGGCCTCGTTCCGGGCGACGACCCTCGTTCCGGGCGTGACGCCCGGGCCGTTGACCAGCGCCCCGAGGAGCCCCGCGTTCTCGTCGGAAGGGAACGCCTGCCAGAACGCCTTCGAGTCGGCCAGGGAGATCGTCTTCAGGTCTGCCCCTACCGTGGCGGGGGAGGACACCGGGCCGTACGGCGCCCCGAACGTCCACTCCGCCTGTTGCGGCAGCGGGTACGCGTCCCCCGGGTTCCCAAGGCCTGCGATACCGACGTGGAGCTTGGTCGCCAGGTTAGCCCCGACGTCGGCCACGTCGTCGTCGACCGAGAACCCGTACCCGGACAGTCCCAGCATCTTGTGGACGAACCACACGAACGGGTCGAGGTTATACACGTTGTAATCCTGGCCGCCGGTCGGGACGCTCGGGTCGGGATACCAGTGGCCGTTCGCTTCGGGATCCGTCTTGAAATCCGGCACCCCGCGCAGTAACGACTTGGTCGCGTCGCGGATCTCGTTCGAGATCGCGTCCTTGTCGGGCCCGACTCCCTGAATGTTGACGAGTTTCCCGACGTTGCACCCGATCACGTTGAACATTAACTGGACCGGCAAGGGGTGAGGGCTGCCGTCCGGCGCGATCGTGCTCATCGCGGTCATCACCTCGTAGACGTTCTGAGAGAACGCCAACGCCGTGGCAGGGTCGAGCTGCGTGAACGTGATCAAGGGGCCGACGATCGGGTCGCTCGCTCCGAGGATCGCCGACATCTGCGGCGGCGTGAAGGCGTACGTCGCGGGGGCGCCCGTGGTCGCCGACGCGACCTTGCTCAGGGACACCGACACCCCATCGGCGCCGATCGCCGTGACCGTGCATCCGGCCGGGATGTTCGGACCCTGCACGAGCATCCCGGGGGCCAGGGTCCCTGGGGCAACCGGCGAGGTCAGGGTGAGCACCCGGCTGCTGACCGTCGTGCCGGCCGAAAGGCTCTGCGCATCCACGCTGGTGTGCGTGACGTAGTAATTCGCCCAGGAGTACCAGAGGTTGATCAGCCGGCCGGCCGCATAATCCGAGGCCGGTCTTGTGAATGTGTACACCCAAGGCTTATGAGTGCCGGTCGTCGTCGTGCTCAGGAACACCCGCCCGGTCGGCTGCCCCTGGTTGTCGAGCTCGACCGACGAGAGCTTGGTCCCCGGCGCGACGTCGTCCCCGCTGGACGTGACGTCAAACGACGACCCGGCGGCCAGGCCCGCCGCCAAAGCCTTGAGCTTCGGCAGGTCGGTCGGGGCCGTGCTCAGGTACAGGAAGTTCACGTCGGACGTGTTCTGGGGCGTCCCCCCGATGGTCTGCATGATCGTCGTGGTGCCACCGCTCACCAGCGCGTACCGATCATTGTCATAGCTCGAGCGAACGTCGTTGTAGGGGCTGTCTCCGAAGAGGTTCTGCCCGGACGGCAGCTTGATGCCGGCGGCGGAGGGGTCGGGGTAATAGTAGTGGGGGTAGCCTTTGCCGCCGAAATACTGGCCCAGGCCATTGGCGTTCGGCTGGTCGGGCGTGTTGGAGGCGGTGAACGCGGCGATCTTGGCCTGGAGCTGCGAGGCCGTCTGGGCCGCCCCGATCCAGCCGTAGGGGGGGCTATCGGTCGGGAAACCCTGGACGGGGACGTTGGTCGCTTCCATGGCGACCGGCTGCAAGATGGAGTCGACGTAGGAGACGTCGTAATTGGCCAGCGCGTGCTGTTCGCTTTCGGGGATGAGGCCGCGCTTCGCGGTTGATAGGCCCGACAGATAGTCGTCGCGGAACGTCATCTCGAGGAGCTGGGTCGGGGCGTCGTTCGCAGGAGTCTGCGAGGCCAGGGCATGATACCACATGATCCGCCCGTCGATGGTCCCGGAATCAGGCACGGAGTCGACCACGAAGCGGTCGGTGGGCGGGCCGGCGGGCAACTCACCGGCCGTCGGGATCGGCCAGGTGAAGGTGTACTGGACGTTCGTCATGGAATCGCCGGCCGGTATCGCGTCCTGGGTCAGCGTGAGCGAGCCCGAGCCCAGGCTTTGAATGAACGTGTCGTCGGGAATGCCAGGGCCGGTCACCTTGATCTGGTTGGGGATGAAGTTGTTCGCCAGCGTATCTGGCGTCACGCCGGAGTTCCCCTCCAGTCCCGTGAACGTCAGGACGTCGCTGCCGGCCGTGGCGCTGGCCAGGTCGGTCTCCATCGTGTTGTAGTAAAGGAAGTGGAACGGGTTGACCGGGCTCGGGTTGTCGGTGGTGGGGTTGGGCGGTGTCAGATAGGTGGGGTCGGTCGCGATGTTGATCCGCCCCCCGTCCCAGAAGACAAGCGGGACGTTGATCGTGATCGTCTGGTGCGCCGGCAGGCCGAGGTAGTCCTTGCCGTTGAGCGAATAGCCGACGTAGCCTCGGTATTCGTTGTTCAGGTTGTCGTGGGGATCGAAGACCGGCGTCCCATACCACGGGTCGCCGGCCGCCGTGGTCCGGCTATTGGCCGCTTGAAGGATCGGGTAAACGGTCTGGTCACTGTTGTTCGTGATCGTGATGAACTTGAGCTGCGCGCTCTCGTCGTACCAGAGCACCTTGTGCACGCAGTCCACACTCGGGCCGGGCATGGTGGGGAGGTCCTGGGCGGCGGAAGGCCCGCCCAATCCTGCGCCGGGTCCTGGACCCGCGAGGAAGTTCTCGTTGGACGCCAGGATCGCCGCACCGATCGCCCTCGGGTCGATGGCGCGTGGGCGTAGCCTGGGGACCCAGTGCGCCAGGGCTGCCGGGTCGGCGGGGCGGTTCAGGAAGACGGCGTAGAACGAACCGACCAATCGGGTCACCGACTCGGTCGAGAAGAGAAGGCTGTTGACCGTGGCGCGGCGGCTCTGGCCCTGCCGAAGGGCGCGCACCCTGGCGGTCAGTTCCTCAGCGTTCGGGGCGCGGCCGACCACGTCGTTGTACAGAGCGGTCACGAACGCGGAGTCCGTCGGATGGGACCGTCGGTACTCCGCGGAGTTGAGGAGCCGCCGGACCACGTTCACCTCGCCGGCCCGAGAGCGTAATGCGCGAACCCCGGCCGCCACCTCTTCGGAGGAGGCTTGCCGATGCAGCAGCGACAGATAGGCGCTGCGGACTTCCAACTCGCGGCGCTCAGGCAGGTTCCAGATCCTCTGGGCCACTTGCACGCGTGTCAGCCGACCCGCCGCGGTCGTCCCTTCTGTTTCCGCGGGAAGTCGACTCAACCAGGAGGCCAACTCCGCGGGCGACGCGTTTCGTCCCAGGAGGTTGCGATAGAGTCCTTCGACATAGGCCTCGTTTCCCGCCGTGACGCTTGATGAAGGCGAGGTTGGCGACGGTAAGGGCGCCAGGGGGTGCGAGGCGAGGATCCCGAAATCTCGGCTCACGTTCGCAAATCCCGTCGCCACCGTCACGCCGTAGCTCCCGCCGACGGGCGACGTGATCGTTTCCGCGGGTCCTGGAACCAGGCGGATCGTGTACCGGCCAGGGGCGAGGTCGAGCTCGTAATCACCCGTCGCATCCGTGGTGGTGCTGATCTCGCCCGGGTCGAACTGGCCATTCGTGTTCGCGTCGGCATACACAACGCGTTGGGCGAGTCCCGGCTCGCCGGAATCGTAGCCGCCGGAGTCGTTCAGGTCGCGAAAGACTCTGCCGATGACCTCGCCACCGGCCTGGGTCGGGATGCTGCCAGCGGTCGGGACTGCGCGGTCCTCCAGGCGTTCCACCGAAGGCCAGCGCCGGCGTGACGTCCGAGGGGAGCGGGACCTTTTGCTCTCATTGTCTTGGCTGAAGGCAGAAGGAAGAATCATCGCGGGAGTTCCGATCCTCGCCCGCGGATCGGGCGACGTAAGTAGCTCGACTCTGATCTTCCGCACCCTGTCAGGCGTTGGAGACCGTGGCGGTACCGGTCGCCGTCACCTTGCGGCCCTTGTTGTCGGTGACCTGGACGCTGAACGGGTAGGTGCCGGCGGCGACATAAGTGTGCGTGCCCAGGACGTTGAAGGTCCCCGAGCCGGCGATGGTGACCGTGGTGCTCGGCGTCGAGGTGCCGTCGCCCCAGGTGATCGCGGCGGTGAAGTCGGCGGGGTTCACGCCGAGGACGGAGTCGGCGAAGGTGGCCACCGTCACATTCGTGAAGGCCTGGCCGGCGACCGCGGCGACCGGCTGCGTCACCAGGTTCTGCGGTCCCCCGGTGTCAGGGGCCGCGACGGTGGCGGTTCCGGCCGCCGCCGCCTTAGTGCCGCTGGGGTCGGTGACCTGGACGTTGAAAGTATAGTTGCCGGCGGCGACGTACGTGTGCGTGCCCAGGACGTTGAAGGCCCCCGGGCCGGCGGCGGTGATCGTGCCGTCCGACGTGCTGCCGTCGCCCCAGTCGATCTTGGCGGCGAAATCGGCGGTTTTTGCGTTGGGGTCGGAGTCGGTGAAAGTGGCCACCGGCTGGCTCGCCACGGCCTGGCCGGCGACCGCGGCGACCGGCTGCGCCTGCACGTGGAATTGGGACGTGCCGCCGATGGTGATTGTGATGTTGGCGTTGGAGAGTCCCTGGCTGGTCTTGACGACCACCGGCAGCGACGAGCCCAGCATGTTCGGCGCCACGACCTGAATCTTGGTGTCGCTGACCGGCTTGAAGTTGTCCGCGCTCAGCGGCACCCCTCCGATCAATACGGCCTGGACGGTCGAGGGGTACAGCGACTGGCCCTCGATCGTGAAGGTGTCTCCGGGCTTGACGGTCGGCGTGCTGACACCGGTCACGGTGGGGCTGCCGAGCTGGAAGGTGTCGCCCAACGGGAGCGGGACCGACGATTCGTGGAACGCGGTCACTTGGAATCGAGAATGGTCGCCAAAGGCTCCGTTCCACACGACGAAATCGAGAGCGGCCGTCGTGGTGAACTTGAAGCTGGTCGGGTTCGCCTCATAGGCGTTGAAGGGCACCTCCCAAATCCATTGATTGTAGGTGGTGATCGTCTGGGGCGGCAGTGCATCGCTATGAGGGTTGATCTGGTATTGCCACTGGGTTTCAGTGTGGACCGCCGGACCGCCCTGATACGTGATCACGATCGGTGGGACCGTGGTGGTCGTGGAGTTGGTGATCGCCAGGCCCAGGGGGGACGAGACGTTGAAGCCTTGCGGCACGTTGTACCCGACGGTGCCGCCGAGCGAGTAGTTCACCCCGCTGGTGATCGTCGTCGCGCCCGGGTTTGACTGCGGGCCCGGCTGGAGCGTCAATAGACCCGCCCTCTTGGGCGACGTCAGGGAAAGGTTGGGAAGATTATCGGCCAGATTGACCCAGTAGAGGTTCGGAACCGAGGGGATCGGGTACTTGGTGACCGTAACCGCGTTGTGGTAATCGACCTCCTGATTGACGTAGTAGAGGTCTGCCTGGTTCAGGAAGGATCGGGCGGAGTAGATCATGTTGACGACTTGGACGTAGTTGCCGACTTGATCCGGCTGAAAGACATTCGTCTGGTACCCGGCCGCGATCTGGATGAGGTTGGACTGAGGGTCGGTGATCGTCGGAGCGGCGGGGATGGATGGGGTTGTCGAGAAGACGTTCGCCTGGAAGGCGCGGATGGCCTGGTTGCTGGCCCGGTTCCCCGCCCTCTGCCGGGCTGGCCTGCTCGAGACTCCGACCGTGGGTAGCAGGACAGAGGTGCTGAAGAGCGTCCGGCCGTCCTGGTCGATCCTTCGGAAGGTGATCATGTCGGCCCGGGCGACGCCATCAGGGAGGGCGACCCGCCCCTCATAGCCCAGCAGGCTCGCGAGGGTGTCGGCGTCGGCCGTGGTGGCGTTCGCGATGGCGACCGTTTGGCCGGCGTTGAAGTCGTTTCTCAGCAGGTCGACGATGCGTCCGTCGCGGAGGTCGGCCGCGCCGACGATCGCCGGGCCCGTGACCTGGAGCGGCCGGAGCGTGAAGGGCCCGGACAGGCCCCGGAGCGCCGGGCCCGAGGCCGACGGCCCGACCTGGATTGTCCCCAGGCTCTTCACGAAGACCAGCCGGTTTTGCCCGGAATCGTCGTCGAAGGTGTCGCGGATCGGGTTGCCGATCAGCGTGTTCCTTCCGACTCCTCCGTTGAGAAAATTCGGGCCGGAGCCGCCCCGGATGGAGTCGTTCCCCGCGCCACCGTCGAGCTGGGTCGGCAGGGTGGCCCTCGGGTCCACCGTGACCGTGTCGTTCCCACCGCCGGCGTCGACGTTGAGCTTGGTGGCGGGTCCGAAGGTCCCCGCCACCTTGCCGTTGAAGACGACGCGGAAGGTCCCCGAGAGCGGCGTGGGCATGATCCGGATGCGGTCGGGCCCGGGGGTGCCCTCCACCGTGAGGGTGTCGCCGACCATGGCGATTGTTGGCGAACCGGACAGCGCCAGTCGCGGCTCCAGGAGTTCGAGGCAAGGTCGCGCCGCACGGTGGGGCGACCTCGAGTTCCGGCTCCGGAATGGAGCAGCCATGGCGAAGTCTCCGGGTGATCGGACCATCGAAGATGACGTCGTGCGAGCTACCGGGACGCCGGGGCGGCACCACCCCTACGACCTGGAACGAGCCCGCGAACTGCTCCAGCCAAAGGATCAACCAAAATATTACGTATTCAGAATACTCACTATAGTCTGTCGCAAAATCTCACCGCTTGGTGGTACGCCCGGCGGGTGGGCCGCAAAGGTGGATTGCTCCTTGCACAAAACAATCTGAAAATCAGTGGCTCGGATGGTCACGACCGCGGCGATTTTTTGCCGCCCCTGGTGTGGCGGCGAATAGGGATCACCATGACGGACCCGGAAGAGAGCCCGAGCCCCGGCGGAAACCAGCCGGCCGCCGACCTGCTGCCGGACGTGTACGCGGAGCTGCGTCGGCTGGCCGCGGCGCTGACCATTCGGCTCCGCCCGGGCCAGACTCTGCAGCCGACGGCGCTGGTGCACGAGGCCTACCTGCGCCTGGTGGGGCCGCGGGATCCCGGCTGGGAAGGGCGCCGCCACTTCTTCGGGGCGGCGGCCCGGGCGATGCGCGAAATTCTCATCGAGCAGGCGCGGCGCAAGGGCAGCCGCAAACGAGGAGGCGGGGCTCGTCGTGTCGAGCTGTCCGAGGGGCTGGCCCTGATCGAGCCGCCGGCCGACGACTTGCTGGCGCTGGACGAGGCCATTGAGCGGCTCCAGACGGAGCGACCGCACCTCGCCGAGGTCGTCCAACTCCGCTATTACACTGGCCTCAGCGTGGAAGAGACCGCCGCCGTCGTCGGCCGGTCGGTAAGCACGATCACGCGCGAGTGGCGTTTCGCTCGCGCCTGGCTGGCCGGGAGCGTGAAGTTGAGGGATGAGGGGTGAGAGGCGGCAACGAAGAGACATGTTCGCAGACCGAATGGCGTGTCCGAGACAGGGTCGCGGCTGAGGACCGCCCCGAGGGGACTTATCGATCGGGCGGACCGACCCCATGAGCGACCGTATCGAGTCACTCTTCCACCAGGCCTCCGACCTCCCACCGGACCAGCGCCGGGTCTTGCTTGACGTCGTCTGCAAGGAGGACCCCGGCCTCCGGGCCGAGGTGGAGAGGCTGCTCAGTGAGGACGATCGCTTACGTGCGGAAGCGGGCGCGAGCGCCTTCCTGGATAGCCCCGTGGTGCGTTTTCTGGACGCAGGAGGCGCTCCGAGGGTCGATGGAAGAGGGCCAGGGGCGACGTGGCGGGCCGGCGTTGCCTGTTCGACAGGCCTCACGCCGGCTCCCCTGCAGATCGTCGACTATCGTATCATCCGCCTGCTCGGCGAAGGGGGCATGGGCGCCGTCTACGAGGCGGAGCAGGACAGTCCCCGCCGCCCCGTCGCGCTCAAGGTGGTCCGCCCCGGCCTGGCCTCCCCTGCCCTCCTCAAACGCTTCGCCCACGAGGCCCAGATCCTGGCCCGGCTGCACCACCCCGG
>Ga0182739_1001747_pt1 | contig 21645 bp, 18 predicted proteins | sample eDN5th30CBELigBY_FD_128873 | JGI IMG/M metagenome (GOLD analysis project Ga0182739, IMG submission 128873) | Enriched backyard soil microbial communities from Emeryville, California, USA - eDNA 5th pass 30_C BE-Lig BY (version 2) (version 2) | ecosystem: Environmental > Terrestrial > Soil >...
CAGCTTTTCGCGGATCGTCTGCTCGATCACGCGGGGACCGGCAAAGCAGATCAGCGCGTTCGGCTCGGCGATCTGGATATCGCCCAGCATCGCATAGGAGGCGGTGACGCCGCCCGTGGTCGGGTGGGTCAGGACGACGATATAGGGCAGCTTCGCCTCTTTCATCATCTCGACGGCGACGGTGGTGCGCGGCATCTGCATGAGCGAGAGGATGCCTTCCTGCATCCGCGCTCCGCCCGCGGCCGAGAAAAGGACCAGCGGCCGCTTCAGCTTCACCGCCCGCTCGGCCGCGGCGATGATGGCGTTGCCGACATACATCCCCATCGAGCCGCCCATGAACGAGAAGTCCTGCGCGGCGGCGACGACCGGGGTGCGGCCCATCTCGCCCTCGGCGACAAGCATCGCCTCCTTCTCGCCGGTGGATTTCTGCGCGGCCTTCATCCGGTCGGGATATTTCTTCTGGTCGCGGAATTGCAGCGGATCGGCCAGCGGCTCGGGCACCTTGACCTCGACAAAGACCCCGCCGTCGAAAAGCGAAGCGAAGCGCATCCGCGGCGAGATCGGCAGATGGTGGTCGCAATGCGTGCAGACGTTCAGGTTGTCGGCGAGTTCCCGGTGAAACAGCATGTTTCCGCATTCGGGACATTTCGTCCACAGGTTCTCGGGCACCTCACGGCGCGAGAAAAGCGAATTGATGCGCGGTCGCACATAGTTGGTGATCCAGTTCATGCGAGAGGGCCCCTTGCGCTGCGTTCACGCGCTGACTTAGGCAAATGGACGCGGAATTGCAATTCCGCGCTGGCCGGGCTTTGATGCCGGGATGTGGACCCAGATGTTTGTGTTCATTCACTACGCAGTCGCGCTGGCCGTGTCCGTGCGCGTGCTTTTGCGTCCGCGTCTGGAACCCACCGTCCGGCTTTCCTGGATCCTGGTCATCGAACTGGTGCCGCTGGTCGGCATCATCGCTTATATCCTGTTCGGCGAGATCAGGATGCGCGGGGCCGAGGTCGAGCACCGCGTCAACGCGCGCAGCCGCCTGTCGGGCCTGTGGCGGCCCAGCCCGGAACTGGTGCGCCAGCCGCCGGATTTCGCGGCGCCCCTGATCGCCGCGAATCGGGCGACGACCGGTTTTGGCGCCGTGGGCGGCAATCGCGCCACCCTGATGGGCGAGGATGACAGTGTCATCGCCGAACTGGTCGAGGCGATCGACGGCGCGCAGGACCATGTGCATCTGCTGTTCTATATCTGGCTCGACGACCCCTCGGGCCGCTCGGTCGCCGAGGCTGCGGCGCGCGCGGCGGCGCGGGGCGTCATCGTCCGCGCCGTGATCGACGCCTTCGGCTCGCGCGCCTTCGGCAGGTCCGAGGCGTGGCGCAAGATGGCCGAGGCCGGGGTCGAATGCGTCGAGGCCCTGCCGCTGGGCCTGCCGATCATCGGCAGCCTGCTGAGGCGGATGGACCTGCGCAATCACCGCAAGATCGTGGTGATCGACCATGTTCTGGGCTTCACCGGCAGCCGCAACTGCGCCGACCGCGCCTTTGCCATCAAGCCGCGCTTCGCGCCCTGGATCGACGTGTTTCTGCGCATCGAGGGGCCGGTCGTGCGACAGATGCAACTGGTCTTCCTGCAGGACTGGATGAGCTATTCGGGCAAGGATCTGGGCGAGATGCTGGAACCCGTCCCACCGGTCGGTCCGGGGGGCGACATCGCGCAGGTCGTGGCGACCGGCCCGGATGACCGGCAGGGATCGCTTTCGGATTGCATGGCGACGATGATCCATGCCGCGCGCGAGCGTCTGATCATCACCACGCCCTATTACGTCCCCGACAGCTCGCTCGACGCGGCGATCCGCACCGCCGCGCGCCGGGGGGTGGATGTCACGATGATCCTGCCGGCGCGAAACGATTCGCTGGTGGTGCAGGCGACCTCCGAGGGGTTCTATTACGGGCTGGTTTCCGCCGGGGTGAAGCTGATGCTCTACAAGGGCGGGCTTCTCCATGCCAAGATCATCACGGCCGACGGGCGCATGGCGATGATCGGCAGCGCCAACATGGACCGCCGCAGCTTCGAACTGAACTACGAGATGAACATGCTGTTCCTTGATGCGCGTCTGGTGGGTGATCTGGACGACCGGCAGGCAAGCTATGTCGCCCGGTCCGAGTCGATCTCGATCGGGGAAATCCGCAACTGGTCGATCCGGCGGCGGCTGCGCAACAACCTGCTGGCCCTTGCGGCCCCGATCCTGTGACGGAGGCGAGGATGAGCGAACTGGCAAGGCAGAAGATCATCGACGGCGCCCCCGCGCTGGACGAGGCCGAGGTTACGGCGCATCTGGCCGGGCTGGAGGGCTGGGCGCTGACCCCCGACGGCAAGGCGATCCGGCGCGACTGGCGCTTCAAGTCCTTCAAGGCCGCGGCGCAGCTTGCGAACCTTGCGGCATGGCAGGCGGAAAGCGCGAACCATCACCCCGAGATCGGCTTTGGCTGGGGCCATGCCAGCGTCACCTTCACCACCCATTCGGCCGGTGGGGTGACGCTGAACGACCTGATCATGGCCGCGCGCCTGGACCGCGCCCTTGATTGAGGCAGCGCCCGCGCGGAATCCCGTCTCGCCTCGGGGCAGGGGCGCGGCGCGCCCCCTTGCTCCTCCCGGGTGCTGCGCCTATCCCTTGCCCGGCAAGAGGAAACTGCCGTGAATAACTCTCGCTGTGAATATACCGGGCTTGCCGAGCCGCCATGTGACCCATGGCGCCGGGGGTTTTTCAGGTCCGGCCGTGGAATTGCCGATTTGCATTGGATCATTGATTTACGAGGCGGATGATGGCGTTGCGCACGCGCAAATGGCTTGAGCGGAAAACGCGCGAACGGGCGTTCCGCCAATGGGCCGAGATGGCCGAGAGTGTCGAGTTCATGCCCCCCGGCCGCATCCGGGGGCTGACCGACGAAGCCCTGGCCTTGCGCGCCAGCCTCAACCGCTTCCTGATGCGGGGCGACCGCAAATCCGCCGTCTCGCGCGCGGCGCTGTCGGCCCTGCACCTGCCGGGCGGCACCGACTGGCGCTGGCGGCCGGGCTTCCTTGCCGGCCAGATCACCCCGCGCGGCATCGCCTTCGCGCCCTCCGGCACCCGGCTTGGTGATCGCGCGGCGGTCTGGCACGATTGCGAGGCGCAGGCGCTGATCCTCGAACAGATCCGCAATCCCCGCGCGACCGACCTCTCGCCTTTCGGGTTGCAACTCGAGGTCTTCGGCTTCACCGGCAAGTTCCTCTCCATCTCCATCGACCTGCCGACGGAGGCGCTGGAGGGGCTGAGCCGCAACCATATCGTCCGGCTCGAGACCTCGCTGGTGCTGGAACGCCCGCTGAACGTCTTTGCCCGCCTGAATATCGGCCACGGCCCGAATACCGACGAGCTGGTGCAATCGCTGCATCAGATGGAGGCCGGGCTGCAAAGCCAGCAGGTGATCGAGTTCGACCTCGCCTATACCGAGATAAACGAGAAGCGGCTGGAAAAGATGTGGCTGGACCTGATCTTCGAGGCCCCGGCCATGAGCGCGGTTGAAATCCGCGAGATGATCCTGTCCCGTCACCCGCGGGCAGAATTCTGATGAGGGACCTGATGGACGAATTCGAATCGCTCGGCCTGAAAAGCGGCATCTGGCAGGGCCTCTTGCAGCGCCCCGTCGCGCCCGGCCGGCTGGTGCTGGTCCATCTGGGCGCCCGCGTCGGCGAGGCGCGCGTGACCGCGCAGGAGGATGGCGTCTGGCGCGTCGCCGCCGTCATCCCCGCGCAACGGCTTTCGGACGGCGTGCAGACCTTCCTGCTGCTGGAGGACCGGGGCGCCGAGGGCGAGGCACTCCAGCCCGGCGCATTGCATCTGGCCAGCCTGCACATCGTCGCCGGCCAGCCGATCGACGAGGATCTCTGGGCCGAGCTGAATCTCATGCGCAGCGAAATCGACCTGCTCAAGCGAGAATTACGCAAGCTCGCGGCGGACCGTCCCGCCTAACCGCGCGCCCAGTAGCTATAGCCGCCGACCTCGGCAAAGCCCATGCAGTCGTAAAGCGCCCTGGCGCCGATATTGGCGCGGCTCACGGCAAGGCCAAGGCGGTCCGCGCCCTGCTGCCCCGCCCAGAGCGCCGCAGCGCCCAGCATCCAGCGCGCCAGCCCCCTGCGGCGGAACTGCGGCACGACCTCGATCGCGTGGATCATGGCGACCCGCCCCTCGACCGCGACGAAGGCCGCGCCGGCGGCGCGGTCGTCCAGCCTGCCAAGGAGCGAGATCCGCGGCCCGGTGACGCGGTCCATGACCGCCTGCCGCGCCGGATTGATATTCCCCGCCGACCAGAGATCGCGCTGGATCGCCATTGGCGGCCAGACCGCGAATGTCCCGAGGGCCGGCGGCGCAACCGCGAGCGTCGCGCAATCCGCGACCATGACCGCGGTGGGCGCCTCGGGGCGATAGCCAAGCCCGGCAAGCGCCCGGCCCAACCGCTCGTCGCTGTCGGGCAGGCGGAACATCGGGCGCTGACCCCAGGCGAGGTGCTGCGCCTCGGCTGCGCTCAGATCGGCAGCGCTCCAGTCGGGGGAGAGTGCGATGCTCGAACTGACCCGGCCACCGGCGCCAAGGCCCCGGCCGCTGCGAAGCGCCCCGGTATCGGCGCTTTCCGCCGCGGGCCAGGTGGTCTCGAAGGCCAGCGCAAGCTCGCGGTCCTCGGGGGTCACAGGTCGAGCCTCTGGCGCAGGATCGCCATGGCCTCGGCCACGCGCGCGCCGTCAAGCCCCCGCACCACCAGGTTCGTGCCCCATCCGGCGCTGTCATGGAACGGGTAGGAGCCCAGCGACAGGTCCGAGAATTCGGCGGCCACCGCCTTCAACTCCTCGGCGACATCGCTCTCGCCGCGCCGCACCTCGACCGTGTCGGACTGCACGGGGCGTCCGCCCGGCAGCTTCGGCACGAGCCATGCAACCATGGCGCGGAACACCTCGGGGACGCCGGCCATGACATGGGTATTGCCGATCGAGAAGCCGGGCGCGCCCGAAACCGCATTGTCGATCAGCACCGCGCCGACCGGGATCCGGGCCATGCGCAGGCGGTTCGGCGTCAGCTCGGTTCCCATCCGGTCGCAGCGCGCCTGCAGGATGGCGCGGGCCTGCGGGTTGATCTCGACCGTGGTGCCATGCGCCTCCGCGACCGAATCGGCGGTGATGTCGTCATGGGTCGGCCCGATCCCGCCCGAGGTGAAGACGAGGTCATAGGCCCCGCCAAGGCTCTTGTCGAAGGCGCGAATCGCGGCAACGATCTGGTCATTGTCATCGGCGACGACGCGGATCTCGCGCAGATCGAAGCCGGTGGCGGAAAGCACGCCCGCCAGATGATGGGCATTGCCCTCGCGCGTGCGGCCCGAGAGGATTTCGTCCCCGATCACGAGGATCGCGGCGGTGGGATTGTCGGATTGCATGGGACGTCCTCGCGGCGTTCATTTTCTCGGAACAATCTATAGGTCTGGCCACGGGGCTGGAACAAGTGGGCGCGCGGGACTATCTGTGGGTGCAACATGCATGAGGATCCGATGAACGACGCACGCCAGACCCGTGAGGGTATCCGTATCCATGAATCTCGCGACTTCGAGGGCATGCGCGCGGCCGGGCGGCTCGCGGCGCTGATCCTTGACGAGGTGGGACCGCTGGTCCAGCCCGGCGCGACCACCGGGGCGCTGGATGATTTCATCCGCAACCGGGTCGAGGAGCTGGGCGCGGTCAGCGCCACGATCGGCTATCGCGGCTATCAGCACGCAAGCTGCATCAGCGTGAACCATGTCGTCTGCCATGGCATCCCGGGCGAGAAGATCCTGTCCGAGGGCGATATCCTCAACATCGACGTCACCGTCATCCTCGATGGCTGGTATGGCGACAGCTCGCGCATGTATGTCGCGGGCAAGCCCAGCGTGAAGGCGCGCCGCCTGATCCAGGTGACGCATGACAGCCTGATGAAGGGGATCGAGGCCGTGCGCCCCGGCGCGACCTTTGGCGATATCGGCTGGGCGATCCAGTCCTATGTGGAGGGACACCGCATGTCGGTGGTGCGCGATTTCTGCGGCCACGGCCTTGGCCGGGTCTTCCACGCGCCGCCGAACGTCCTGCATTTCGGCCGTCCCGGCAAGGGTCCGGTGCTGGAGGAGGGGATGTTCTTTACCATCGAACCGATGGTGAACCTCGGCCGGCCCGAGACCAAGATCCTCGCCGATGACTGGACCGCCGTTACCCGCGACAAGTCGCTTTCCGCGCAGTTCGAGCACTCGATCGGCGTTACCGCCGACGGGTGCGAGATCTTCACCCTGTCGCCCGGCGGCATCTTCTATCCCGACTTCGACTGAGGCCGGTTTCACCGTTTCTCAAATACCCATTCCGGCGCTGACGCCACCGCCGCGGCGCCGGTTCATCCCCGGCGGATGGTGTCGCCCGGCCGGAAGGTCGGGTTCAGCGCGACGACGCCGCCTTCCGGCGCCGCCTCCTTCCCCGCGACGATACGGGCGGCGCGGCGCCCGATCTCGATGCGGCGCGCGTCGGTCGTGGCAAGCCGCATCGGCAACCCATCCAGCAGATCGACGCCGTTGAAGCCCGCAAGCCCCAGCTGGCCGGGAATGTCATAGCCCTTTTCAAGGCACCAGAGCAGCCCGCCTGCGCCGATCATGTCATTGGAGTAATAGAGGAAATCCAGATCCGGTTCGCGGGCGAGGATGCGCTCGGTCAATTCGCGCCCCTTCTGCAGGGACGAGCCACCCTGGTAATATTCCCGCGCCGCGAGCGCGACGCCATCCTCGGCAAGCCGATCCTCGAACCCGGCCAGCCGCTTCCGTGCGCGGTGGTCCTCGGGCATATGCGTGCCGATGAAGCCGATCCGCCGGTATCCCGCCTTCAGGATCTCGGCCGCGACCTCGGCCCCGGCACGGCGATGCGAAATGCCGACCACGGTGTCGATCGCGTCGCCATCGATATCCATGATCTCGACCACGGGGAGGCCCGCATTGTCGAGCATGGCCCGCGCCGCGGCGCTATGCTCGAGCCCCGCCAGAATCACCCCCGAGGGACGCCAGGACAGCATGTCGTAAAGCACCGCATCCTCGCGTGAGGGGCTGTAATTCGTCACCCCGATCACCGGTTGCAACCCGGTATCGTCAAGCTCGGCCGAGATCCCGCCCAGCACATCGGGAAAGACCATGTTCGAAAGCGAGGGGATCACCACGGCGACAAGGTTCACGCGCTGGCTGGCCAGCCCGCCCGCGATCTTGTTCGGGACATATCCCAGCGTCCGCGCTGCGGTCAGCACCTTCTCGCGCGTGGCCGCGGAAACATCGCCGCGATTGCGCAAGACGCGGCTCACGGTCATTTCCGAGACACCGGACGCCTCGGACACGTCGCGCAAGGTCAGGGGGCGGCGGGGTCTTTTCGTGTTCATGACAGTCCCGAGGCGAAATGATGTTACCGTTATCGCTTTTGCGCCCTCCGGGCAACCTTGCCAATTCCCGACATCCAAGGCAAAAGGGCTTCGCTGGCCCCGTGGCTCAACTGGATAGAGCAGCCCCCTCCTAAGGGGCAGGTTACAGGTTCAAATCCTGTCGGGGTCACCATGAAATCAAGCGGTTAGACAGAATTTCCTGCAAGATGTGTCGGTTGAGTGTCGAGAATGGCCGTCGGACGGGATACGTATCAACCGCCTGTCGAATCGCGATTATAAATTTGGAGTAGGTGGCGAAAACCGCGCTCCGCGATGCGGAGATCGTAGATCAAACTCGCGTTCAGGGCATAATGAGATGACTCCTCCCGAGGTGGTGAAATCAGTCCCGGCTTCATCCCGTAGTAATCGCATTCCTCATGGGTAGATCTTCGGGCGGGACCAACCATAGACAGTTCTCCCCGAAGCAAATTCCATAGAAGTGGCATACCCTCAAGTCCGGTCCGCCGTAGCAGATAGGCGAGTTGCGGGCTATGCGCAGAGAGTTCGGAGACGTTGAAGAAGAGGCAATTGATCACTTGACCCCCCTATGGCCCCAAAACCGTCGACTGTGAAAAGGCTTCACTCCCATGACTAGGAAGGGCAGGCTAAGAGCCGCTATGGCGATGACATTAGGAAATGCCGCAATCGCGGCTAACCGTTCGATCAAGGATTTGTAGCGAAGATAGGTATTTCGAGGGGTGCGTTCGTGGTCAAGCTCGCGGGAAATTCGCCCAGCGCCGTAGAGGTAGATCGACCCAGCGTGAGCAAGTTTCAGGGTCAAGAGTTCTAGTTCATCAGCATGAGAAAGCCACTCTTCGAGCATATCATCGGCATGGTCGTCATCGATCCGTCGAGACGCCCTAGTCAGCAAGTAAGTAGCAAGTCTCGGGACGAGAGTTCGCGCATCTTGCCCGAGGATCGCACCCGCGATGGCAAGGACTAACCATGCAGTTCATGCTGGGATCGATGCTATCATGCGGGAACTCCAAGCAGATGGGGAGACGCGTTGATTTTGCTTTGCTCGGCGGCGACTCTCGACTGTCCGACAGGGGAGATTTGGTAGTATTTCCGGCGGGGCCGTCCGAGCGCGGATGCGTCCTCAGTTTCCCATTCGCTCGACAACAGGCCCGCCTTCTCGAAGCGGATTAGCATCGGGTAGAGCGTGCCGGAAACGACCGACAGTGCAAGGGAAATTTCCGCCCCGGAAAAACTGGCTGTAGGCTGGGCTGCCAGCGCTGTCAGCACCTGTAATCCCACTGTAGAAAGTTTCACTGTCGACTCCTTCTATCAAGCCTGCATTGCCATCATAGCATGTCTACATAGGGCAATATAGCATTAATACATAGCTGGGCCCACTCTTCCGCATTTCAAGGATCGTTATTGCAGTTGACGACTCATCCGAGATTGGAACATTCCAGGAACATGCTTCCTGATCCTGTTCACGTTGAATGTCTGGTCTGCCGCCGTTTCGGTTGATACCCGTAATCAGCGCCAACGGCACGAATACGTCAGTATCCTGTCGGCGCATGATGGTGAAACCGCAGCATGCGTTGGAACGCTTGCGCCCTGAATGCTTTCCCAGCCAGGTTCCCCCGAGGCAATCGGCATTGCCAGCGCCTGCAACCCGGCGTTAAGGTGTCCACTTAACCTTCTTTCCGTGCTATTCATGGGAAGGATGACCGGGTCATGGGCCAGTCGACGGAGACAGTGCTTCCGCGCAAGCGGGATGCAGACACCAAGCTTGCTCAGAGCCGTTTGAGCGTGCTGGAACTGGCGAAGGAGCTTGGCAATGTCGCCGAAGCTTGTCGCCAGCGCGGGCTTGATCGGACCAGCTTCTATGAATGGAAGCGGCGGTTCCAGACGCAAGGGTTCGAAGGTCTGAAGGACCTTCCGCCCATCCACAAGTCGCACCCTCAGACCACGCCGCCAGAAACGGTCGACCGGATCAAAGATCTGGCGCTGGCGCATCCCGCCTATGGCTGTAACCGCCACGAGGCCATGCTGGCTACTGGAGGGTATCCGGGTTTCGGCGATCACCATCCAGAAGATTCTGAACGATCACGGTCTGGGCACGAAGGTCGAGCGCTGGCTGGCGCTGGAGGCGAGGAACGCCGAGCGTGTGATCCAGATCACGCCCGAGCAGGCCGCCTTCCTCGAGAAGCTAAACCCCTGCTTTCGCGAGCGTCATGTCGAGAGTTCGGCGCCTGGAGATCTGCTGTCGGCCGATACGTTCTTCGTGGGTAGCCTCAAGGGGGTGGGCAAGGTCTATATGCATGCGGTCGTCGATACCTACGGCTCCTACGCCTTCGGCTTTCTCCACGTCTCGAAGCAGCCCGAGGCCGCGGTGGCGGTGCTGCACAACGAGGTGCTGCCCTTCTATCGCCAGCTCGACCTGCCGGTGAAAGCGGTGCTGACCGACAATGGCCGGGAATTCTGCGGCACCGAGAACCATCCCTACGAACTCTACCTTGATCTCAACGGCATCGAGCACCGCCGGACCAAGGTCCGGACACCGAAGACCAACGGCTTTGTCGAGAGGTTCAACGGCACCGTCCTGGACGAGTTCTTCCGCGGGACGATGCGTGAAAAATTCTACGACAGTGTCGAGACCCTGCAGGCCGATCTCGATGCCTGGTTAGTCCACTACAACACCGAACGACCCCATCTCGGCTATCGCAACATGGGGCGGCGGCCTGTCGAGACCGTCATGTCATTCGTAAGCCAAGAAGGTTAAGTGGACAGTTAAGGGTCAGCCCATCCAAGATCCGCCATTTAAAAGTAATGCCCGGGATGTCGGCTGCGGGGAGCCGTTCCTCCAACTTCTTGGTGCGCGCGCGATCGCATGCTTGAGTTGGTGCCGGCAGGCTAGTACTGATGAAGCGGAAAAATATACCCAGACTTTACTTGTCAAAGTCTGCCGAGTGAGATTTTCAGGGGCATGATGACCAGATTTAATATCGAAAAGGGCCGAATTTTCCACTATCAATTCCTTCATGTGGGGAAGTGTGGTGGGGAAACCATTATCAAATCGCTACGTGATCAGCGCTTAAAGTGTACGGCATTTCATGTTGGAACTTCACCCCAAGATATCCGGGAGGTGATCTTGCGAGAGAGAGACAGAGACGCCTATGTGGTTCCTCTTCGCGACCCTTTCCGCCGCTTTGTCTCAGCATTCGAATGGGACCTTTATAGTAAGGTTCTGACAAAGCCAGGCAAGAGGACCAAAAATGGTGTATGGCAGCGCATTTTTCAAATGTTCAGAACTGCGAACGATGTCGCCGAAGCGCTGAGCGACAGTGACTCAGTCAGGCGCGAAACGGCGGAACTCGCTGTGCATTCCAGCAGCCTTCATATGCAAATGGATCTTGGATGGTATCTGCCACCAGACTTGGCGCATAGACTGCCATTGGATAGGACGATTTTCTTGCGAACTTCGTACCTCGATGGCGATATTCCCGCATTTTTGAAAACTCTCGGCCTAACTATGAATGGCCCTGTTCCCTGTACGAAATCAGACTATAAGAAATTTATTCCACGTGGCAGACTTACGACGTCCTTGAGTGCCTTGGCCAAAGACAATCTTTACCACGCGAAGCGGGAAACTTTTGAAACGCTCGATGTTCTTCGATCAAGATTCCCGGAATGTCAAGGGCTGTAATATCGCGAGCACGTTAAGCCATGATCTTGTTTGTCACCGACCAGACCATCTTGCATGAGCAGACTGGGCATCGGCCGTTCTATTTACTTTCCTGTAAATCATTCGCCAATTTGTCCGCGAACCAGAGGTTCCGCAGGGGGTTAATGCCCCATGACTGCATATAGAAGTGTGAAATATGGTCTGACACCGCCGTTCCATCACTCACGATAAGCTGAGCTGCTAGAGTACCACCAGGGCGCAACGCCCGCGCATACGCAAGACTGTCGCGTAAGTAATCGGTATCGCTGTCGTTAAGGTTATCAACCGGTCCATATTCTCCGGTTTGCGCTCGCTGGCACTTCTCGCTGATCGGTTGGCCTCCTCGGACATAGGGGAGGAAGGCTACGTCCGCTTTCGGCTCTTTCTTGAGGCAGGCATTCGTATAGGCTAGGGTATTTGTGATGAAGCCGAAGCTGGGACCTGGGCTGATCCCGTTCAGCCCACGAGTTGCGTTCCAGAGATGCTTGGTGCGGTCCCGAAACAGCTTCTCATTCTCGAGAACAAGCGCGTAAGGATAATCGATTACAACTTCGGACAGAAGCACAGGATTAGGATGGTTAGACTGCAAGTTACCGAAGGCAATCATCACATCAGCAAGATCGACGCTGGCGCTCTTGTTACCCTTGGCTTGGCGCGACGGTAGATTACGAATCTGCCAATTGGGCAGATTAACAACAAGCCGCAATAGAGGAGGTTTGTTATCGACATTGGCAGTCGCCGCCAAGTCTCGAATAGTCTGGAGATAGAATTGCACGGTACGTACTACGGCGTCGCTTTCGAGTCCCTTTTCAAGCCATTCGCAGCTTCCTCGCTTGCTTGATCCTTCGATCAAACGCAGGAAAGGACCGTCCACATTTAGGGCAAATATCGAGATGCCGGCGGACCTCAAGCGCGTCAGTGTTTCGTTGAACTCGCGCTCCGCGGCGCGCCGGCCGCGCTCCTCGGGCGCCAAACTGGGATCGCAGACCTCGCCTGCCAACCCTGCTCCCGCCTCATAGCTAACTTGCAGATCTAATTCGTGCTGGAGACGGGCAAGATCGCGAAGGTCGGTATCGCGGAGATAGGTTGCGTCTGGACGCATGGGGCGCATCCCAGTTTCGTCGGAGCGTTGGCGCAGTTCAGTTCTTGCAAGAAAAGTTCCGTTTAGCAGAACTTCCTGGACACCGGCATCCTGTAAATTGCGCCATATCGGCGCGGTATTCGGTGCAAAAAGCGTTCGGTTATCAAGTGCTCGCGGGCTAGGACCGAAAACAACTGCAATCTCCGCATGTAGCGGGTTCGCTCCTATGCAGAGGAGCAGAAGCAACACAACTTTCATTAATGTCGTCATCGAAGAACCCTCGCAGCTGCGATCGAGAGGTTAACACAAAATTCGATCGAAGGCAGTCGCCTCGGACACGTATTGTCGAACCTTCCGGCTGGGAGTGCACCAACTCACGCTTGCACCTGGTCTTGTTTTAGACCCCCAAAACCACTGACGACCTGTAGAACGGCAATGCGCAAAGATCCTTGCGCATTGCCCGTCATCATGCAGGCAAATTTTCTCTATGACAATGCCGCGTCAGAACGGTGAGATATAGATCATCATACTTGGTGCTTGGCTCCAGCATCGCCTTCTCTGCCCACTCGTTCCAAGCATTTATGAACAACTCTTGTCGATAGGATCGACCAAGGGCACCCTCCCGCAGCAACCTGAGCCACAAATTGAAAGATGCGGGATTGGCACCATAGGCGATATGCGCTTTATTTCCCCGCCTTGCAGTGTTGTCCCACGATGGCATCACCCCCCGTATAGTCTTGCTGGGAAGGGACTTGATGTATCCTTCTGAGATCGATCTTTGCACGACCTTGGTATAGTCGTAGACCAACCCCGAAAATTTGCCGTTAACGCGCGCGCCAAAGGCGTTTTTCTTCGGGCCACCATATAAATAGTCATCACCCTTAACCAAACCGTGTGGGGGCATCTCTATCCAAAAATCGAAACAGTTCTCTTGTGCACCTCGATCTTCATCTAGATGAAAAAGAACAGCGCCTATCTCGACCTCGCCCACTCCATTGCGCCGCCAAGCCTCGCGGAGCTTTTCGACCGATTTTTCGGGGGTTGGCAAGTCGCTGGGTCGGTAGATGACAAACCGAGGACGCACCCCGTCGGGGCGTTGATATCGGGGATCTAGCATGTAAGGGGCGCAGTCATCGGCAAAGGCAGCCTCAAACCCCTCAGGATAGCTTTGCTCGACGAGGATGGTTCCGGACATGCCATCCCAATTCCGTCGCCAGCTTTCGTTCGCCCAGCAAAGATAAAATGGGAAGTCGATATCGGGGTTCTTGAGCAAATTGTCCAGCGGTTGCTCCAACACTCTCCGGCCATCAAACCAGTAGTGGTATACACAAAATGCATTGACGCCAGCTTTTCGGGCGAGTTCGGCTTGACTGCCCATTACTTGGGGTAAGCGAAGGTCGTAAAATCCCAAGTCGAGGGGATATACCGGTTGCGCATGACCATCAAATTGCGGCTTGGCCCCTACGACGTTCCTCCATTCGGTGAATCCCTTTCCCCACCAAGCGTTGTTTTCTTCCGTGGGGTGAAATTGCGGCAGGTAGAACGCACTAACAAAACGCGGCGAAATCAGAGCAGCATCTTTTGCTCTGGATGACTGTAGCTCGGACGTTTGAACAACCTTGTTGCCAAAGGCGTTGCATAGCGGCCCTAGCGCTCGCTCGAAGCCATGGGCCACGGTACCATCTACTTGCGCAAGTTCAGGATCAAAGTCAGCGGAGCCTAGTTGAAGCGACTTGATCATCGCCACCATCTCGGGCTTTAGCCAATACATGGAGCCTGCGGGGAAGCCGCAATTTGAGCGATCTATTTCAATTTCGACGCGGTGAAGAATCCGTCTGGTCACCTCGAAGTTGGATCCCCACCACTTTTCGTCATTGTAGTACTGCCCATCTGAAACCCAAATGGACGCGCGATCGTCACCAAGAAACTTGTCTAACCAATCTTTGACCTTAGGCGCGGACAGCAAGCCTGCGATAAGATGAGTTCTCCAGGTATCGCCATCAAGGCGATGTGGAGACTTCTTGGTGTGAATCTTGCATACTGCTTGATACTCAGATAGCAGTCCGGAATTTACGAGGTTTACAAACGGCAATATGTCGCGCCCGCGATTTTCCGTTTGCACAACAATGGCGTTGGGAAATGCCTGAGACACGAGGCGCTCGCAGTCCTCTGTCACCTTGCCTCGGTATGTGAGAGTGACAAACAAGTCGAACTTGATAGGAAGGCTTCTCAGAATCTTTTCGAATTCGGGCCAAAGCTCGGCGTAGTAGATATGCACGACGATGGCATACGGACTCGTCGGATCCTGCTTGAGCGCACTCATATTGACAGAACGCTCTGGAGGAAGCACCTCTACCTCAGGAAGCTCCTTGCATATTCTGTTTTCGTGCCTTCCCGCTTTCGCATAGTGTAAAAGAGGGGAAATGCCGGCTTTGCGGACATCTGGGTTGTACTTGAGGTATGCGAAGGGGGAGAAGTCGGGGTTTGGCCTGAAGCCACTCCCTTCGCCATAGACTGCATAATGGCGCAGAGGAAATTTTTTGAACAAAGGGTGAAGGCGCGGATGTGCGCCTAGGTAGAAGTTCCGATCAAAAAGTCCCTCAGAATTGACCGCGCCGACAAGTTCTCGTTCCGACTTCCGCAGGTTGAATATTCGAAGAAATCGAAGAGCTCTAGAGATTTCAGTGCGGGTTTTCCCAATTTTTTTTCCAGACATTCTTTCAGCTTCCTGCCTCAGTTTCTGTCGATAAGGTGTCGCGATAGGTTCACCCAGAACGCCGGGGTTAATGCATCTCGAAACATCAGATTATCGGCCTTCGGGAAAGCGCTGATACTTAGATCCTCATCCCCTTCGGATTCACCCAAGTTGAATTTTTCGTTCAGAGGCAGGAAAGTGCTTCTCAGTCTGTCATACTCTGCCTTCGTAAAAATCGTGGTCTTCTTGTTTGCACCACCCAGATCATCTAGAGTCTCTCGTGCGACCTCCACAAGCCAAGGCTGAAAGGGTCTCGAACCCAGCACGTGAGCTGCTGCCCATGTTGCAAGCGGATCGGGGGAGACATTACTGTGTCCTGCCGGGAGAGTCCGAAGCGCGCCCCAGTGTTCTTCCAAGCCACATTCGGCCATTATACGGCCGATAATCCCTTGGCTTGCCCCGACGCTCTGTTCGTATGAGAAAAATACCACTTCGCTCTTCGAGAACCCTGTTTCGAAATAGCTTCTGAGGTCGCTATAGTCCAGATACAGTCCAGTTGCAGTTTTTGAGGTTAGCGAACTCTCAAGGAAATTCGTCCAATTAAGATTAATGCTACTTTTCACAACCTGCAGATATATTGACTGGATGAACGAGATTTGGTTGCGGAGGCAGCAGACTACCTTCACCTCGTCAAAATCCGAGATAAGATCGCGCAACTCGCGCAAGTCCACTCTCGAATTTGGATTCCCGCGCGATAGCTCTTCCGTGCTGATCAGGACCGTTCTGTCAGATCTTGCATGTTCTTTCGCGAGCCGCTTCCAAGCGTCTTTTGAACTTACATCAAGGTGGTAGAATTCGGGTAGCTTGATCCAGTCCATGACTAAACCATGCTGCCCGTTCGCCCTTCCGATTTTAGGGAAAATGAGGCCTACTCGCTCGAGAAGTTCTCTATTCAGGGCGAAAGTGTCCTGGACCGTGGTTGTGCCGGTTTTATGTGTGCCGACATGAAGGACAATCTTGGACATCTCTGCTCTTCGTTTCTCGAACTTTGCGACGGTCCTACCATAGCCCCGCCTGCTTGCACAACTGGACGCCTCCGGAAACCTCTCGCCTGCGTCCCGAGGCGGTGTTTCGCGTGTGGCGACCATCGAAAGGCATGTCGCGCGTGCATCAGGGCCTCTGGAGCCTCTTCTTCCTCCCGCCCCTTGCCAACCCCATATGCCGATCTCAAACCCGCGGCTCGCCGGCCTCTGCCGGGGTCGTCATGCGGGCGCGGTCCTGTCGCCAGAGGTCGGGGGTGGTGCCCTCGGTCTCGCGGAAGACGCGGATCAGGTGCGAGGCGTCGCAAAAACCCGTCTCCTCGGCGATGCGGGTGACGGTGCGGTCGCTGCGCGCGAGCAACATCCTCGCCTGCGCCAGACGGATACGGACCGAGGCATCGGCGGGAGGAATGCCGAGGTCCGCGTTGAAATGCCGCTCAAGCTTGCGTCGTCCGACGCCCAGATCGCGCGCGATCCGGGTGATCGGCAAGGGCGCGTGCAGGTTCTGCTGCATGGCGAGCAGGGCGCGCCGCACCAGCGGGTCATGGGCGTTCAGCTCCAGCGGCAGGCCGGGCTGCGGCTGCTCGCCCGGCATCGGCTCGTCGATCATCAGGATCGACAGGCTCTTGCGGGCGGCGGCGCGGCCCAGATGCCGGTCGACGAGGAAGGCGGCCAGATGTGCCGCGCTGACCCCGCCCGAGCAACTGAGCCGGTCGCGGTCCACGACGAAGATCTGGTCCGAAACCGGCTGCATCTTCTCGAACTCGGCAAGGAAGTCCTGATGGTGAAACCAGCTCACGCAGCAGCGATAGCCATCCATCAGCCCGACACGGGCAAGGGCGAAGACGCCCGTGCAGAGCCCTCCCAGAGCGACGCGCTGCCCCGCTGCGCGCTGGAGGAACCGCGAAACTTCGGGGGAAAGGCCCGGCCCACCCTCGATCAGACCGCCGACAGTGATGATGTAGTCGAAGCGGGCGGGATCGCCCAGCCGCTCGTCAGGCTCGATCCGAACCCCGCAGGAGGACTGGATCGGGGCCATGTCGGCCGAAAGCACCGCCCAGCGGCAGCGGATCGGGCGCGAGCCGTCGCCGTCATCGGCCGCAAGCCTCAGCACATCGACGAAATTGGCGAAGGCCGAGAGGGTGAAGCGCGGCGCCAGCACGAAACCGATGCGGAGGCGCTGGCCCCCGGCATGGGCGGAACTGGCGGTATGGTCGGCAGCATTGGGCATGGATGACGCGAATCGACGATGGCTCATGTCGCCATGATGACATCAAGCCGCCGCCGATCCAGATGCAGATGGCGTTATTGCGAGAGATGTCGGGTCGCCTCGGCGGCCTCGGGCATGTCGTCGGCATCCTCGGCGGCCTCGACCAGTTCGCGGGCTTCCTCCTCGTCCTCGTCCTCGAGGGCGGGGGGATCCTCGCCCGCGAGGAAGTTCCCGAATTTCTCGAGGCCGGGGATATGGTCCGCCAAGACCCGCATCACCACCAGCAGCGGCACGGCCACGATCATCCCGAGGACCGACCAGAGCCACGCCCAGAGCGCCACGGTCAGGAAGACGACGACCGTGTTCAACTGCAACTTGCGCGAGACGAAATAGGGGGTGATCAGCTGGCCCTCGATCGCGGTGAGGCTGAGGTAGCTCAGCCCGACCATCAGCGGCGTGAAGAGGTCGTCGAAGACGAAGAGGCCGACCAGCGCCGCGATGATGATGCCAAAGACCGAGCCGAGATAGGGGATGAAATTCAGCAGGAACGCTACCAGCCCGAAGAGCACCGGCGAGGGCATGCCCCAGGCCCACATCATCAGCCCGATCGCCACGCCGAGGCAGGCATTGATCAGCGTGATCGCTCCCAGATAGGCGCCCAGCCGGTCCTCGATCTCGCGCAGCGCCAGATAGGCCGCGCGCTTGTCGCGCATCCGGTCGAAGCTCTGCACGATCTTGAGATAGAGCAGATCGCCCGATGAGATCATGAAGAAGAGCAAAAAGACGGTGAAGATCGCCTGTCCGATCATGGCCGGGCCAAGATCCATGAGGCTTCCGAGCGTCGATGAGGTCGGGGCCGCGACCTCGACCTCGATATGCTGGTCGGGGGGCTGGGGGGTGCCGGGCGCGGGAACGCTGGTGACCGTGCCCGTCACCGTGCCCATCAGGTTCGGGTCGGGGACCGGCGCCGGCTCAACCGCCTGACCGGGCCGGGTCTGGCCCTCTTCTTCCTTGGCCGGTTTACCGCCGCCGCCGGCAATCTCGTCGATCTTCTTCGCGGCGCGCTCAAGCCCCGCGAAATTCCGGCGGATCTCGGTCATCCGGGTCTCGAGCCGGGCGCCGATCTGGGGTGCATTGTCGATCAGCCGGCCGACGGGGCCGGACACGGCCAGCCCGATGCCCAGCAGGCAGACGACCAATCCCAGCGAGATCACCGTCGCCGTGAAGGTCGGGCCGAGCCGCCAGCGTTCGAGAAGGCGGCGGAACGGGACGAACACGAAGAACAGCAGGAAGGCCAGCGTCACCGGCATCAGGAAATCGCGGGCCTGCGCGATGAAGCCGAACATCAGGACCAGGAAGATGCCGATGACCGCCCAGCGGGGCACCTTCTGCCGCGAGGCGTCGTCGCCATGCGGCAGGCTGGGAAACTTGTGGCTGGAGAAGTCGGGAGGCGTCAATGATCTGTTCCCCGCATGGACATGTCGCGCCCGTCGAAAACGCGAACCCCGCGGGCAGGTTCCTGCACGCGGGGCCGGTAGTCGTTCAATCTCGACGCGGGATCAGAGCGGATGGTCGCCCGTGGCGTCGATGATGCGGGTGGGCAAGCCCAGATCGCCCAGCAATTCGAGGAAGGGCCGCGCGGGCAGATCCTCGACATTGACCATCTTCTTCACGTCCCAGGTGCCGCGGGCGACAAGGATCGCGGCCGCAACCGGGGGCACGCCAGCGGTATAGCTGATGCCCTGGCTGCCGACTTCCTCATAGGCTTCCTTGTGGTCGGCGACGTTATAGATGAAGACCTCGCCCGGCTTGCCGTCCTGGGTGCCCTTGACCAGATCGCCGATGCAGGTCTTGCCCTCGTAATCGGGGGCGAGGCTGGCCGGGTCGGGCAGCACGGCCTTGACCAGCTTCAGCGGCACGACCTCCTGTCCCTCGGCGGTCTTGACCGGCTTCTCGCTCAGCAGGCCAAGGTTCTGCAGGACGGTGAAGACGTTGATGTAGTGATCGCCGAAGCCCATCCAGAAGCGGACATCCGCATCCTTGTAGCGGACCGAGAGGCTGTGGACCTCGTCATGGCCCGAGAGATAGGCCGTGCTTTTGCCGACAACGGGCAGATCCCATTCGCGGCCGACCTCGAACATGCGGTTCTGCTTCCACTCGCCACCCTGCCAGGAATAGACGGTGCCTGTGAACTCGCGGAAGTTGATCTCGGGGTCGAAATTGGTCGCGAACCAGCGGCCGTGGCTGCCGGCGTTGATATCGACGATGTCGATCGACTCGACCTTGTCGAAATATTCGTCCTCGGCCAGCCGGGCATAGGCGTTGACCACGCCCGGATCGAAGCCGACGCCGAGGATCGCGGTGACGCCCGCGGCCTCGCAGGCCTCGCGGCGCTTCCATTCGTAGTTGCCGTACCAAGGCGGCGTCTCGCAGACCTTGGCCGGATCCTCGTGGATCGCGGTGTCGAGATAGGCCGCGCCCGTCTCGATGCAGCCTTGCAGGACGGTCATGTTGACGAAGGCCGAGCCGACATTGATGACGATCTTCGCATCGACCTTGCGGATCAGGGCCGCGACCGCGTCGCTGTCCATGGCGTCGATGGGATGGGCGGTGAATTCGACCGAATGGCCTTTCTCACGAATGCTCGTGATGATCTGCTCTGCCTTCGCGACAGTGCGGCTGGCGATGTGCAATGTGCCAAATTCCTTGGCATTCTGCGCCACCTTATGCGCGACCACCTGGGCGACGCCGCCGGCGCCGATGATGAGCACGTTTTTGGCCAATTCGATCTCCTTTTCTTGGCAGGGAATATGTCGTCGGGGGCTCTCTGGCTTGTTTTCAGGACAGGCTGGATTTGTAATCGTCGTAGGTGAACCGGCGAACTTCGCGGACCGTTCCGTCCTCGTCCCTGATCGCGATCGAGGGCATGGGAACGCCGTTGAACCAGTTCTTCTTGACCATGGTATAGCCGGCGGCATCGCTGATGCTGACGCGGTCACCGACCTTCAGGGGCGCGGGAAAGCGGCCCTCGCCGAAGATGTCGCCGGCAAGGCAGGTCTTGCCCGCGATCTGGAAGGGATGGTCGCCATCCTGCGGCAGCTTCGCGGTCTCGCGATAGATCAGCAGGTCGAGCATATGGGCCTCGATGCTGGAATCCACGATTGCCACGTCCTTGCCGTGGTGGATCACGTCGAGGACGGAGACTTCCAGCGAGGTGGACTTCGTGATGCTGGCCTCGCCCGGCTCAAGGAAAAGCTGGACGCCGAAACGCTCCTGGAACGCCTCCAACCGCGCGGCCAGCCGGTCGAGCGGATAGCCGTCGCCGGTGAAATGGATGCCGCCGCCAAGGCTGACCCAGTCGAGCTTTTCGAGGAAGGCGCCGAACTCGGCCTCGATCCGCGAAAGCTGGGCGTCGAACAGGTCGAAATCGCCATTCTCGCAATTGTAATGGATCATCACGCCCGAGATGCGGTCGAGCGCCGCCTCAAGGCGCGGCAGATCCCATTCGCCGAGGCGCGAGAAGGGCCGCGCCGGATCGGCAAGGTCGAAGCCGCTGGTCGAGAAGCGCGGGTTCAGGCGCAGGCCCATCTTGATGCCGCGTTCGCCCGCCTTGTCGCTGTAGCGGTCAAGCTGGCCGAGGCTGTTGAAGATGATCTTGTCGGCATAACCCAGCGCCTCGTCGATCTCGTGATCGGCCCAGGCGACGGAATAGGCATGGGTTTCCTTGCCGAATTCCTCATGCCCGAGCCGCAACTCGAAGAGCGAGGAGGAGGTGGTCCCGTCCATGAACGGGCGCATGAAGTCGAAGGCAGACCAGGTCGCGAAGCATTTCAGCGCCAGCAGGCATTTCGCGCCGGACTGCTCGCGCAGATACTGGATGCGCTCCATGTTGACCCTGAGCTTCGCAAGGTCGATCAGGTAATAAGGCGTCTGCAGATCGGACATGGCGCGTACCCCTGTGACGAAGCCGGTCGAATGAAGTGGCTCATTTAGGGCCACTTCCGCCGTTTCGCAAGGAATGGTGACGACGCGGTAACACGAGGGGGGGGCTTCGCCCGCGCCGGTCTCAGTCGTCGACGATGGAGAGCAGCTTCGGCAGAGCCGGGCAGGGCAGGAGTTGGTTCCGGGCCACATCCGCCAAGGTGTGATTGTGCAGGAAAACATAGACATGCGCCGAGAGGCTTTCCCACAGCCGGTTCGAGAGCGTCTGCGCGCGTGAGCCGGAGATGCCGCCCGAGGCCCCCGCGCCGACATGGAGCGCGCTGACCGTCTCGTCCACGGCTTCGAGGATGTCGGCGACGCGGATCGTCTCGGGGGTCTTGGCCAGCCGGTAGCCGCCGCCGGGACCGCGAACCGAGTCGACCAGCCCCGCGCGGCGCAGGCGGACGAAGAGTTGCTCGAGATAGGGCAGCGAGATGTCCTGGCGCTTCGAGATCTCGGCAAGCGAG
>Ga0182739_1001748_pt1 | contig 21622 bp, 14 predicted proteins | sample eDN5th30CBELigBY_FD_128873 | JGI IMG/M metagenome (GOLD analysis project Ga0182739, IMG submission 128873) | Enriched backyard soil microbial communities from Emeryville, California, USA - eDNA 5th pass 30_C BE-Lig BY (version 2) (version 2) | ecosystem: Environmental > Terrestrial > Soil >...
AATGAAGCCGCTTACCGTAGACAGCTTCCCGCCCAAAGCGCGGACCTTCTAAGCAGGATATCGACATGAGCCAAAAACGTATCGTCAAATTTGAAATCTACCGCTACGACCCGGACAAGGACGAGCGGCCTTACATGCAGAAGCTCGAGGTCGAGCTCCAGCCGACCGACAAGATGCTGCTCGACGCCATCCTGCGCATCAAGAACGACGTGGATGACAGCCTTGCGCTGCGCCGTTCGTGCCGCGAAGGCGTGTGCGGTTCCGATGCCATGAACATCAATGGCAAGAACGGCCTTGCCTGCACGACCAACTTGCTGGAACTGAAAGAGCCCATCGTGCTCAAGCCCTTGCCCGGGCTGCCCGTCGTGCGCGACCTCATCGTCGACATGACGCACTTCTTCAACCAGTATCATTCCATCAAGCCTTACCTCATCAACGATCAGCCGCCGCCCGAGAAAGAGCGTCTTCAGACGCCCGAGGCACGCGATGAGCTCAATGGCCTGTACGAATGCATCCTCTGTGCATGCTGCTCGACCGCTTGCCCGTCGTTCTGGTGGAATCCCGACAAGTTCGTCGGGCCGGCCGGCTTGCTGCAGGCTTATCGCTTCATCGTGGACAGCCGCGACGAAGCCACGGGCGAACGCCTGGACAACCTCGAAGATCCCTATCGCCTGTTCCGTTGCCATACCATCATGAATTGCGCCGATGTCTGTCCCAAGGGGCTGAATCCGTCGCATGCCATCGGGAAGATCAAGGAGCTTCTGGTTCGTCGAACCATATAGGGGCTCCGATCCATGAGAACGCTGTCAGAACTGGAACGTGCCCGCTTGCGCTGGCGGGCCCGTCGGGGCCTCCTGGAGAATGACCTGATCATCACTCGGTTTCTGGACAAGTTTGAAACCGAGTTGACCGACGTAGATGTTTCTGCCCTGACCTTGCTGTTCGAGATGGGCGACAACGAATTGCTTGATGTTTTGCTGGGCCGCAGTCAGTTGTCGGGTGTGTACGATACGCCCGACCTCCATCGGCTGGTCTCGCAAATGCAGCAGCTGTAATTTATAAGGAAAAGTATGATGCAATTGTCAGATAAAAAAGCAACGCTATCGTTCTCCGACGGTAGTGCGCCGATCGAGTTCCCGGTCTACAAGGGCACCGTCGGTCCTGATGTCATCGACATCCGCAAGCTTTATGGCCAGGCCGGCATGTTTACGTACGACCCCGGTTTTCTTTCCACTGCTGCATGTGAATCCGGAATCACCTACATCGACGGTGATAAGGGCGAGCTGCTGTACCGCGGCTATCCCATCGAGCAGTTGGCACAGAACTGCGATTTCCTGGATATCTGCTATTTGATCCTGAACGGCGATTTGCCCGATGGTACGCAAAAAACCGAGTTCGATGCCTTGGTCACCAACCACACCATGGTGCACGAGCAGATGCGTATCTTCATGCAGGGCTTCCGCCGCGATGCGCATCCCATGGCCGTGCTGACTGGCTTGGTGGGCGCTCTGTCGGCGTTCTATCATGATTCCACCGACATCACGAACCCGCATCACCGCCACGTGTCGGCCATCCGCCTTATCGCGAAGATGCCGACTCTGGTCGCGATGGCCTACAAGCATTCCCTGGGCCAGCCTTTCATCTATCCGCAGAACGACCTGTCCTACACCGGCAACTTCCTGCGCATGATGTTCGCGACGCCTTGTGAAGAGTACAAGGTGAACGAGGTTGTCGAGCGTGCGCTTGACCGGATCTTCATCCTGCATGCCGATCACGAGCAAAATGCATCGACGTCGACGGTGCGCCTTTGCGGTTCGTCGGGCACGAATCCTTTCGCTGCGATTGCGGCCGGTGTCGGTTGCCTTTGGGGTCCGGCTCACGGCGGCGCCAACGAGGCATGCCTGCAAATGCTGGAAGAACTCCAGGCGAACGGCGGCGTTGCGAAGGTCGGCGAGTTCATGGAGAAGGTGAAGGACAAGAACTCGGGTGTACGCCTGATGGGCTTCGGCCATCGCGTGTACAAGAACTACGATCCGCGCGCGAAGCTGATGCAAGAGACGTGCAAGGAGGTGCTGTCGGCGCTGGGTCTGGAAAACGATCCGCTGTTCAAGCTGGCGATGGAACTGGAGCGCATTGCTCTCGAAGATCCTTATTTCGTCGAGCGCAAGCTGTACCCGAACGTGGACTTCTATTCGGGCATCGTTCAGCGCGCTATCGGTATCCCGACGTCACTGTTCACGGCGATTTTCGCACTGGCTCGCACGGTGGGCTGGATTGCGCAATGGAACGAGATGCTGTCCGATCCGGATTACAAGATCGGCCGTCCGCGCCAGTTGTACACGGGTTCTGTGTCCCGCGACGTTCCCAGCCGCGCTTAAGCTGTCATGCGGGCGGGCCGGCGTTGCGTCGGTCGGCTACGCTGCAGGGGTGGGAAGGTGAAAAGGCTTCGTCTTGATGAGACGGAGCCTTTTTGTATGGTCCGTCACTCTTCTGTTCCCTTCTTCTTCTTCTTCTTCTTCTGTCCTTCTGGGTCTCGCGCGTGGTCGTTTGTTCATGGACGAGCTGCAGGTGGTTGAGGCCGGGCTGGCTAGACGCTTCACGGTGCTGGCTGCGCCATCACTCCCCGCGTCGGTGTTCCGGCTCGGGGTCGGGCGCAAACTCGCTTGACGTCCTGCTGCGCAGGCCGTCGCGTTCAGACAGCGCGCCCTTTCCCCCCGACCCGAAATGCCGACGCGGCGTGCGCGAAAATCGCCAGCCCGGCCTCAACCACCCCCAGCTGTTCAAGAACGTAGCGGTCCAGGAAAGTGCCGACATAGTACAGGAGTGACGCAGGAAGGGAGGGGCACAGGAAGGGAGGGGCAAAGCTCGCGATCCGTTCGGGAATGGCGTCGGCTCCAGAACGGCTTAGCCAACACTGGGGCTGTCTAAACGTGGTGGTGGCGAGCTTGTGTTGATGTGTGCAGCCGCCGCCCGGTGGGTAGGCGGTGGGCAACGGGCTTTACTGTTGTCCATTGGCTATCCACGGGGAACGCCTTGCGTTCAGGCGGGCACCCGGCTTTAGCCGGGCTGTGCACATCTGCACATGCTTTTATCGCGTCGCGGCCAGCCGACAGCCGTCCCAAAGTCAACGCGCTTACCGCTGCGCTTGCTCTGCCTCTTGCTGCGCGTCGACTACGGCGAGTGCCGTCATGTTGACGATCCGGCGCACCGTGGAGCTGGTGGTGAGGATGTGCACGGGCCGCGCGGCGCCCAGGAGAACCGGGCCCATGGTGACGCCGTTGCTGCCGGTCATCTTGAGCATGTTGTAGGTGATGTTGCCGGTATCGAGGTTGGGCGTGATAAGGAGGTTCGCCGGGCCACGCAGGGTGGAGTCGGGGAAGGCCTTGAGTCGGATTTTTTCGGACAGCGCCGAGTCGGCGTGCATTTCGCCGTCAACCTCGAGGTTGGGTGCGCGCTCGTGGATGAGGCGGCGTGCCTCGGCCATCTTGCGTGACGAGGCGGTGGAGCGGCTGCCAAAATTGGAGTGCGACAGCAAGGCGACCTTGGGAATGACGCCGAACCGCAGGACTTCGTCCGCAGCCTGGATGGTCATCTCGGCGATTTCTTCTGCGGTGGGATCCTCGTTGACGTGGGTGTCGCAGATGAACAGGGTCTGGGTGGGCAGCATCAGGACGTTCATGGCCGCATAGGTCTTGACGCCGGGCTTCAGGCCGATGACTTCCTGGACGTATTTGAGCTGGTTGTCGAAACGGCTGGCCACGCCGCAGAGCATGGCGTCGGCATCCCCGCGCTGCAGCAGCATGACGCCGATGAGCGAGTTGTGCTTACGGACCATCGCCTTGGCGATGTCCGGCGTTACGCCGTCGCGGCCCTTCAGCTTGTAATAGGCTGACCACGTTTCGTTGAAACGCGAATCGTCTTCGGGATCGACGATCTCGAAGTCCTTGTCCCTGTTCAGGCGCAGCCCGAATTTCTGGATGCGCATTTCGATGACGTTGGGCCGGCCCACAAGTATGGGGTAGGCAAGGCGTTCGTCGACGATCGTTTGGGCGGCGCGCAGGACCCGTTCGTCCTCGCCGTCTGCATAGATGACGCGCTTGGGCGCGCTTTTGGCCTGCATGAATAGCGGCCGCATCAGTTGGCCCGTGTGGTAGACGAGGCTCATCAGCTTCTGCCGATAGGCTTCGATATCCTCGATGGGGCGCCGTGCCACGCCCGAGGCAGCGGCGGCTTCGGCGACTGCCGGTGCGATCTTGACGATAAGGCGCGGATCGAAAGGCTTGGGAATGATGTAGTCGGGGCCGAACGTGAGGTCCTGGCCCGCGTAGGCGTTGGCCACTTCATCGTTCTGTTCGGCTTCAGCAAGCTCGGCGATGGCCTTGACGCAAGCCAGCTTCATCTCTTCGTTGATCACCGTCGCGCCGACGTCCATGGCGCCGCGGAAGATGAAGGGGAAGCACAGCACGTTGTTGACCTGGTTGGGGTAGTCGGAACGGCCCGTCGCGATGATGCAGTCGGGCCGCGCAGCTTTTGCGACCTCGGGCCGGATCTCGGGCTCGGGGTTGGCCAGCGCCAGGATCAGCGGGTTGGGGGCCATGGACTTGACCATGTCGGCCGTCAGGACCCCGGGGGCGGAACAGCCCAGGAAGACGTCGGCGTCCCGGCAGACGTCCGCGAGCGTGCGGGCGTCGGTATCTTGTGCATAGCGCGCCTTGTTGGGCTCCATGTTCTCGTCGCGGCCGCGGTGGATGACGCCGCGGGAGTCCACCACATAGATGTTGGATCGGCTGACGTTCAGGTGCACCAGCAGGTCCAGGCAGGCGATGGCCGCCGCGCCGGCGCCCGAGCAAACAAGCTTTACGTCCTCGATTTTCTTGCCGACGACTTTCAAGCCATTGATGATGGCCGCGGACGAAATGATGGCGGTGCCGTGCTGGTCGTCGTGGAAGACCGGGATCTTCATCCGCTCGCGAAGCTTCTTCTCTATATAGAAGCACTCAGGCGCCTTGATGTCTTCCAGATTGATGCCGCCGAGCGTAGGCTCGAGCGCGGCGATGATGTCCACCAGCTTGTCCGGATCGGTCTCGGCGAGCTCGATGTCGAACACATCGATGCCCGCAAACTTCTTGAACAGGCAGCCTTTGCCTTCCATGACCGGCTTGGCGGCCAGCGGACCGATATTGCCGAGGCCCAGCACCGCGGTGCCGTTGGTGACGACCCCCACCAGGTTGGAACGCGAGGTGTACATCGAGGCGGCGTCCTCGCCATTGGCATGGATGTTCATGCATGCGACGGCGACGCCTGGCGAGTAGGCGAGCGACAGGTCGTCCTGATTGGCCAAGGGCTTGGTGGGCATGACGGAAATCTTTCCCGGGACGGGGTATGCGTGATAGTCCAGGGCAAGTTTGGCTAGATCAGCATTGGCATCCATGGTGGTGAGGCTCCTGAGTAAGGTGAAATCCGGAACGGCCGACGCGCACTGTCAAGATAGCATGCACCATGATAGGCCTTCGGCATGAAAATTTGTGGGATAGGGACGTTAGCACAGGCGCGCCGCGATGTGCATCGGCCGCGGCAAAAAAATCCCGAGGCGCTGCGATTTTCAGAGGCGGAATCAAGGCAAGTTGGACCAGGTGTTTGTTAATGCCAACGCTTTCTTCACATTGCCGCCGTTTTGCCGGCCCCAAGGTTGTCCCCTTGCTCTTCGAGGGTATACTAGTACGAATACGGCTTATCAAGGCGTCGTACGTTGCCTTCTGCCCCGCTATCCGCTAATCGGTCTGGCCGTGTCGCGGAAGGTTTTTCCCTGCATCATAACGAGTGAGACACTCGGATAGGTGAAGCGCATTTATGTCATCGGAAAAAGAACTTTTATCTAATTCATACCTATTCGGCAGCAACGCCCCCTATGTCGAGGAACTCTACGAGTCTTACCTCGATAATCCTGGTTCTGTCGCAGACCAGTGGCGCGATTATTTCGACCAGTTGCAACATCAGCCGGCGGTAGACGGCAGCGAAGTTACTCGCGACCAAGCCCACGCACCCATTATCGAGTCGTTCGCGCAACGCGCCAAGGCCAATGCCTTCGTGCGGCGCGTACAAGAACCCGATTTGGCCGTCGCCAGCAAGCAGGTATACGTCCAATCCATCATCGCTGCGTATCGGTCGCTAGGCTCCCGCTTCGCGGAGCTCGATCCGCTGAAGCGCCACGACCGTCCGGTCATCCCCGAGCTCGACCCCAGCTTCTATGGCCTGACCGAAGCCGATCTCGACCAGGTCTATTCCGCAACGAATACCTACTTCACCAAAGCCGACACCATGACCATGCGCGACATGCTCAAGGCGTTGCGCGATACGTATTGCCGCAGTGTCGGCGCGGAGTTCATGCACATCTCCGATCCGACCGCCAAGCGCTGGATCCAGGAGCGGCTCGAATCCACAGTCGGCGTGCCTTCTTTTTCGCCCGAGCGCAAACGGCACATCCTGCAGCAAATCACCGAAGCCGAAGGCCTCGAGCGCTTCCTGCATACCAAGTATGTCGGCCAGAAGCGCTTCTCGCTCGAAGGCGGCGAAAGCTTCATCGCCTGCATGGACGAAGTCGTCGGCCATGCAGGGGACAACGGCGTCCAGGAGATCGTGGTCGGTATGGCCCACCGCGGCCGCCTGAACATGCTGGTCAACATCATGGGCAAGATGCCCGGCGACCTATTTGCCGAATTCGAGGGCAAGCACGCCGAAGGCCTTACCGATGGCGACGTCAAGTATCACAACGGCTTCTCCAGCGACCTGTCCACGCGCGGCGGCCCCATCCATCTGTCGCTGGCATTCAACCCGTCGCACCTTGAAATCGTCAACCCGGTCGTCGAGGGCAGCGTACGCGCTCGCCAAGACCGCCGCAACGACGAAGAAGGACTGCAGGTCCTGCCCGTGCTGGTGCACGGCGACGCGGCGTTCGCGGGGCAGGGCGTCGTGATGGAAACCCTGAACCTGGCGCAGACGCGCGGTTACGGTACCGGCGGCACCCTGCATATCGTCATCAACAACCAGATCGGCTTCACGACCTCTGATCCCCGCGACACGCGGTCCACGCTGTATTGCACGGACGTCGTCAAGATGATCGAGGCGCCTGTTTTCCACGTCAACGGCGACGACCCCGAAGCGGTCGTTTACGTGACGCAGCTCGCGCTCGACTATCGCATGAAGTTCCATCACGACGTCGTCGTCGACATCGTGTGCTTCCGCAAGTTGGGCCATAACGAACAGGACACTCCCTCGCTGACGCAGCCGCTCATGTACAAGAGCATCGGCAAGCATCCCGGCACGCGCAAGGTCTACGCCGACAAGCTGGTGGCCCAGGGTGTGCTGGCCGAAGGCGAACCGGATCAGATGGTCAAGGATTACCGTCAGCTCATGGAAGACGGCCAGCGCACCATCGAGCCGGTCCTTACCGACTACAAGAACAAGTACGCGACCGACTGGTCGTCGTTCCTGGGCGCGAAATGGACGGATCAGGCGGACACGGGCGTGCCCATTGCAGAGCTCACCCGCATCGGCGAGAAACTCACCACGGTACCCGATGGGTTCACCGTGCATTCGCTGGTCAACAAGCTTCTGACCGATCGCCGCGCGATGGCTCGCGGCGAACACAACGTCGACTGGGGCATGGGCGAACACCTTGCCTTCGCCACCCTGGTCGCCAACGGCTATGCCGTACGCATCACCGGACAAGACTCCGGTCGCGGTACGTTCACGCACCGGCATGCTGTGCTGCACGACCAGAAGCGCGAGCGCTGGGATGACGGCACCTACATTCCGCTGCAGAACGTCACCGAGAACCAGGCACCCTTCACGGTCATTGACTCTGTCCTGTCCGAAGAGGCGGTGCTGGCTTTCGAATACGGCTATGCGTCGGCCGAGCCCAACACGCTGACGATCTGGGAAGCGCAGTTCGGCGATTTCGTCAATGGCGCCCAAGTCGTCATCGACCAATTCATCACATCGGGCGAAGCAAAATGGGGCCGTCAGTGCGGCCTGACCTTGATGCTGCCGCATGGCTACGAAGGCCAGGGTCCCGAGCACTCCTCGGCCCGCATCGAACGCTTCCTTCAGCTGTGCGCCGACAACAACATCCAGGTGGTCCAGCCGACGAATGGTGCGCAGATCTTCCACGTCTTGCGCCGCCAGATGATCCGGCCGTTCCGCAAGCCTCTGGTCATCCTTACCCCGAAGTCGCTGCTGCGCCACAAGGACGCCACGTCGCCGCTTTCCGAGTTGGCCAACGGCCAGTTCGTGCCGGTCATTGGCGAGCAAGACGAAGCCATCGATCCGGCCGGCGTAAAGCGCGTGCTGGTGTGTTCGGGCAAGGTCTACTACGACCTCGTCCATACGCGCCAGGACACCGGACGCAACGATGTCGCCGTGCTTCGCATCGAACAGCTCTATCCCTTTGCGCACAAGTCTTTCCAGGCCGAACTGCAGAAATACAGCAACGCCAAGGAAGTCGTGTGGGTGCAGGACGAGCCCCAAAACCAGGGTCCCTGGTTCTACATTCAGCATCACCTGTACGAGAACATGGCCGATGGCCAGAGGCTCGGTTACGCCGGACGCGCCGCCTCTGCCTCTCCCGCGGTGGGCTACCTGGCCAAACACCAGGAGCAGCAGCGCAATCTGCTTGAGCAGGCGTTCGCGACCAAGTTCAAGAGCTTCATGCTGACCAAATAACAAGCACCTCACACAACGGAATATATATTATGGCTATTACTGATGTTCTCGTTCCCCAGCTGTCGGAATCGGTTTCCGAGGCAACGCTGCTGACCTGGAAGAAGCAACCGGGTGAAGCGGTGGAAGCCGACGAAATCCTGATCGAAGTGGAAACGGACAAGGTCGTGCTTGAGGTTCCGGCGCCGTCATCCGGCGTGCTGAAGGAAATCGTCAAGGCGGACGGCAGTACCGTCACGTCGGGCGAAGTCCTTGCACGCATCGACACCGAAGCCAAGGCTGCCGCCGCGCCCGCCGCTGCCGCCGAGGCGCCTGCCGCGCAAGCTGCGCCGGCAGCCCAGCCTGCCGCGGGTGCCGCCCCGGCAGTCAGCGCGGTCACGTCTCCTGCCGCCGGCAAGATCCTGGCCGAAAAGGGTGTCGACCCCTCGACGGTCGAAGGGACCGGCCGTGGCGGCCGGATCACCAAGGGCGATGCCCTGCAGTCCGGTGAAGCAGCTGCCAAGAAGCCGGCCGCTCCGGTTGCACCGCCCAGCCTCTCGCTGGATGGACGTCCCGAGCAGCGTGTCCCCATGAGCCGCCTGCGTGCCCGCGTGGCCGAGCGCCTGTTGCAGTCGCAATCCGAGAACGCCATCCTCACGACCTTCAACGAGGTCAACATGCAGGGCGTCATGGACCTGCGCAAGAAATACAAGGACCAGTTCGAGAAAGAACACGGCGTCAAGCTGGGCTTTACGTCCTTCTTCGTCAAGGCTGCCGTGGCCGCACTGAAGAAATACCCGGTCGTCAACGCTTCCGTCGATGGCAAGGACATCATCTACCACGGCTACTTCGACATCGGCATCGCCGTCGGCAGTCCGCGCGGCCTGGTCGTGCCTATCCTGCGCAACGCCGACCAGATGTCCATTGCCGACATCGAGAAGCAAATCGCCGACTTCGGCAACCGTGCCCGCGATGGCAAGCTGACGCTCGAAGAGCTTACCGGCGGCACGTTCTCCATTTCGAACGGCGGCGTCTTCGGTTCCATGCTGTCCACGCCCATCATCAACCCGCCCCAGTCCGCCATCCTGGGCATCCACGCGACGAAAGAGCGCCCCGTGGTCGAGAATGGCCAGATCGTGATTCGTCCCATCAATTTCCTGGCATTGTCCTACGACCACCGGATCATTGACGGACGCGAGGCGGTCCTGGCCCTGGTGGCCATGAAAGAAGCGCTCGAAGATCCTCAGCGCTTGCTGCTCGACGTCTAAGACCGCCGCGGCCAACGGCCGCATGCGGCCTCGTCTCGCGCGCCTCCACAAGGGGCGCGCGCCCCTTTCTATCAAGATCGAGTAAACAATATGGCTAAACAATTTGACGTAGTGGTGATCGGCGCGGGCCCCGGTGGATACATCGCGGCCATTCGTGCTGCACAACTGGGCATGACGGTGGCATGCATCGATGCATGGAGCACGTCGGACGGCAAGCCGGCGCCGGGTGGCACCTGCACCAACGTGGGCTGCATACCCTCCAAGGCGCTGTTGCAATCGTCCGAGCATTTCGAGCAGGCCAACCATCATTTCGCCGAACACGGCATCGAAGTGAAGGGTGTCAACCTCAAGCTGGATACCCTGGTCGGGCGCAAGGATACGGTCGTCAAACAAAACAACGACGGCATCCTGTACCTGTTCAAGAAGAACAAGGTTACGTTCTTTCATGGCACCGGATCCTTCGTCGCCCACGTAGACGGCGGATGGTCCATCAAGGTGTCGGGCAAGGCGGACGAGGACCTCGTCGCCAAGCACGTGATCATCGCAACGGGATCCTCGCCGCGCGCGTTGCCGGGCCTGCCTTTCGACGAAACCCAGGTGTTGTCCAACGACGGCGCGCTGCGCATTCCGGCAGTGCCCCAAAAGCTGGGTGTCATCGGGGCAGGTGTCATCGGACTCGAACTGGGCAGTGTGTGGCGCCGACTGGGTGCCGAAGTCACCATACTCGAAGCCATGCCCGACTTTCTCGCCGTGGCCGACCAGCAAGTCGCCAAGGAAGCGCTCAAGGCGTTTACCAAGCAAGGCCTGGTCATCCATACCGGCGTCAAGATCGGCGAGGTCAAGGCGTCCGCAAAATCCATCTCGATTCCCTATACCGACGCATCGGGCGCCGAGCAAAAGCTCATCGTCGACAAGCTCATCGTCTCGATCGGCCGCGTCCCCAATGTCGAAGGGCTGGGCGTCGACACGGTGGGCTTGAAGCGCGATGAACGCGGCTTTGTCGTAGTCGATGACGATTGCCGGACCAACCTGCTCAACGTTTGGGCGGTCGGCGACGTGGTGCGCGGTCCGATGCTCGCGCACAAGGCCGAGGAAGAGGGCGTCGCAGTCGCCGAGCGCATTGCAGGCCAACACGGGCATGTCAACTTCGGGACCATACCGTCGGTCATCTACACCTCTCCCGAGATCGCATGGGTGGGTCAGAACGAGCAGCAACTGAAGACCGCCAACCGCGAGTACAAGGCCGGCAGTTTCCCCTTCATGGCCAACGGGCGTGCCCGCGCTTTGGGCGATACCACTGGCTTCGTCAAGGTGCTGGCCGATGCCAAGACGGACGAAGTCCTGGGCGTCCACATCATTGGACCGCAGGCATCCGAGCTGATCTCCGAAGCAGTCACCATCATGGAATTCCGTGGTGCCGCCGAAGACATCGCCCGCATCTGCCATGCGCATCCCACCCTGTCCGAAGCAATGAAGGAAGCCGCACTGGCGGTGGACAAGCGCACCCTGAATTTCTGATTCCGGTTTTGCGCACGGTGTCATCTGATGAAGGGCCGTCCACGGACGTGCCCTTTTTCGTTATACGAGTCGATTTTCTATGAATGTCCGCGAATACTATTACAACGTCCTCGAGGAGCGCGGCTACGAGGCAGACGAGGCGCAGGTCGCCGTCATTGAGCGCCTCCAGACCTACTATGACGAGTGGGTGGTCTTCAAGCATGCGCGCTCGACCCGCCTGAAGAAACTTTTTCGGCGTCCGGACGTTCCTCGCGGCGTTTACATGTGGGGCGGCGTAGGTCGGGGCAAGAGCTTCCTGATGGACGCCTTCTACCTGACGGTGCCCGTCAAGCGCAAGACACGCATTCATTTTCATGAGTTCATGCGCGGCGTTCATCATCAACTGGACGAGGTGCGTGGCCAGGAGGATCCCCTGGACGAGGTGGCCAAGCGCATCGCTCGCCGCTATCGGCTTATTTGCTTCGACGAATTTCATGTCTCGGACGTTGCCGATGCCATGATTCTCTACCGGCTCTTGTTCAAGCTGTTCGAACTCGGCACCTCGTTCGTCATGACGTCCAACTATGAACCGTCCACGCTGTATCCGGACGGGCTGCACCGGGATCGCATATTGCCGGCCATCAAGCTCATTCAAGAGCGCATGGACATCCTGAACGTCGATGTGGGCCTGGATTATCGTCGTCGCAGCCTGGAGCAGGTGCGCATGTACCTGACGCCCATCACCGAGGCGACGAACAAAGAGTTGCAGGCCAATTTCGACCGCTTGCTCGATACGGCGCCGCTCAAGCCGGTACTGACGATAGAAAACAGGCAGGTGAAGGCGATCGCGCTGGGCGGCACGATCGTATGGTTTGATTTCGCCACGCTCTGCGGCGGCCCCCGTTCTCAGAACGATTACCTCGAGCTGGCAAGCCGTTTCCATACGGTCATTTTGTCGGACGTTCCGCGCATGGCGGCCCGCCAGGCGTCGGAGGCCCGGCGCTTTACCTGGCTGATCGATGTGTTTTACGATCACAAGGTCAAGCTGATCATGTCGGCGGAATGCGAGCCCGAGGCGCTTTACACCCAAGGCCCGATGTCCAACGAGTTTCACCGCACGGTATCCCGTATCATGGAGATGCAGTCGCGCGAATATCTCGAGGCCGATCGTCGCGAGGCCGTCACCCTGTAGTTCCTTGTCGTCCGCGAACCCGGGCGCCGTTGCCCCTCCTGTTTTTTTAAAGCGATTTATGAATACCCGTGTATTGACTGGCATCACGACATCCGGAACGCCCCACTTGGGCAATTATGCAGGGGCCATCCGTCCCTCCATACAGGCTAGCCTGCTTCCCGGCGTCGATGCCTTCTATTTCATGGCCGACTACCATGCCCTGATCAAGTGCGAGGACCCGCAGCGCATTGCGCGCTCTCGTCTCGAGATCGCCGCTACCTGGCTGGCCGCGGGGCTGGATCCCGAGCGCGTCACTTTCTACCGTCAGTCGGACATTCCGGAGATTCCTGAACTCTGCTGGATGCTGACTTGCGTAACGGGCAAGGGGCTGATGAATCGCGCCCACGCGTACAAAGCCTCCGTCGACCTGAACGTGGCCAAGCAGCTGGAACCGGACGACGGCGTGACCATGGGGCTGTTTTCCTATCCCATCCTGATGGCCGCCGACATCCTCATGTTCAACGCCAACAAGGTACCGGTCGGTCGCGACCAGATCCAGCATCTTGAAATGGCGCGCGATATCGCGCAGCGCTTCAATCATCTTTATGGCAAGGGCGCCGATTTCTTCGTCTTGCCTGAAGTGCAGGTCGATGACGAGGTGGCGACACTGCCGGGACTCGATGGCCGCAAGATGTCCAAAAGCTACGACAACACCATCCCGTTGTTCGAAGGCGGCGCCAAGGCAACGCGCGCAGCGGTGATGCGCATCGTCACGGACTCGCGCGAACCGGGCGAGCCCAAGGACGCCGAGGCCTCGCATTTGTACACGTTGTATCGGGCTTTTGCCACGCCCGATGAAGCCAGGCAGTTTCGTGGGCAACTTGAAGCGGGCCTCGGATGGGGCGACGCCAAGCAACTGCTGTGCGAGCGCCTGGAGCAGGACCTCGGTCCCATGCGTGAACGCTATACCGACCTCATGTCCAGGCCCGAACGCATCGAGGACATCCTTCAGGCGGGCGCGGCGAAGGCCAGGTTGCTGTCCAAACCTTTCATGGCGCGCCTGCGCGAAGCGGTCGGCTTGCGGGCCATGGCCACGCCGCCGCAGGCGCTGACCGGCACGGTGGCCAAGAAGCCTGCCGGCAAGCGCGCCCGCTTTGTCAGTTTCCGCGACGAAGAAGGGCAATTCCGCTTCAGGCTGCTTGCAGCAGACGGCCAGGAATTGCTGCTGTCCGAGCCCTTCGATAATCCCAAGGCAGCGGGTGCAGCCATCCAGGCACTGCAAAGCTCACCGCTGGATGACCTGGCGACCGAAGAAGCCGGCATGGTCACCGTCTACGTCGAGGGCAGGGCAGTCAGCCGGTTCGAGTCGGCTCGACTGGGCCTGATGAAGGATGCGATCGAGGCGGTAAGCCAGGGCTGACGCGGCGGAGGGCCGTGCGCCCTCCTAGTCGCATTTCTCGGCCTGTATCTCCAGCGTGGCGCACAGGCTCAGGATTTCGGGAAGGTCCGAGCGATAAACCAGGATGACCTGGAAATCGTTGGTGTAGCTTTCGCCGAAGCTGATCAGGCAGTACTTTTCGTGATGCAGCAGCAACTGCTGGTCGACCCATCGGAAGAAGTCCGAAATATTCTGGAAGTCGTTGTCGTCGTACGGGTATTCCGGTAGCGCGGGCGTCTCGAATGCGTCGATGACCTGCTCGTACAGTTCGTCCACGGTGTCGGCGACAGCGAAGTAATCCTCGAGTTCGGTAAAGATGATGAAAGCCGTCGTGCCGTCGGGGTCGTACCGCGCGACTTGGGCGGCATCGACGCCGTAGTTATCCGCAAGCGTCGATGCCGGCTCGGCATCCGCTTTCACGCAGACGCCGGCGATACGCTCGATCTCGGATTCGTCCAGGTCGTTGCACGACAGCAGGCCGATCAGGCGTTCCAGTTGGGTACGTCGTTCGATGGTGTACGCGTTCATCAGCCGGCCTTCCCAGGTATTTATTTTTTCAGGCGGGCAAAGGCCGCTGCCATGGCCCCGGAAGGCGCCAGGTCGGGCGTGCGGCCCATGCTGCGCGACCGTGCACCTGCCGCAGGTGCTGTGCGGCGATCCGATCCGCTGTTGCGGCGATCGTCGCCGCTGCGCCTTGCGCGTCCCGATTCATCGTTAAGCCGCATGGTCAGCGCGATACGCTTGCGTCCGACGTCTACTTCCTGCACTTTGACCTTGACCGTCTGTCCGACCCTGACGACGTCGCGCGGATCTTTCACGAATGTGTCCGACAAGGCCGATATGTGGACCAGGCCATCCTGATGGACGCCCACATCGACAAAGGCGCCGAAGTTCGCGACATTGGTCACCACACCCTCGAGGACGAGGCCTTCATACAGGTCGGCGAGGGTATTGACGCCTTCCTTGAACTGCGCCGTCTTGAATTCCGGGCGCGGGTCGCGGCCCGGTTTCTCGAGCTCCAGAAAGATGTCCTTGACCGTTGGCAGGCCAAAGCGCTCGTCCGTGAATTCGGCGGGCGAGATGCCCTTCAGCGCACCGGGTCGTCCCATGATCTGGCGGGCATCGCCCTGGATTTTCGCCAGGATGCGCTGCACGACCGGATAGGCTTCCGGGTGCACTGATGAGGCGTCCAGCGGGTTGTCGCCGTTGGGAATGCGCAGGAATCCTGCGGCCTGCTCGAATGCCTTGTCGCCGAAGCGGGGCACTTTCATGAGGGCCTTGCGGTTGGGAAACGCCCCATTCTCGTCGCGCCACGCCACGATATTCCGGGCGAGTCCGGCATTCAGGCCCGACACTCGGGTCAGGAGTGGCGCAGAGGCGGTGTTGACGTCCACCCCCACGGCGTTCACGCAATCCTCGATGACTGCGTCCAGCGACCGGGCCAGTTCACGCTGGTTGACGTCGTGCTGGTACTGTCCCACGCCGATGGCCTTGGGCTCGATCTTGACGAGTTCGGCAAGCGGATCCTGCAGCCGGCGGGCGATCGATACGGCGCCGCGCAGACTGACGTCCAGGTCGGGAAATTCGTGGGCAGCCAATTCCGATGCGGAATAGACCGAGGCACCCGCCTCGGACACCATGACGCGGGTCAGCGTGATGTCGGGGTATTTTTCCAGCATGTCGATGACCAGCTTTTCGGTCTCGCGGGAGGCGGTGCCGTTGCCGATGGCGACAAGCTCGATGGCGTGCTTGCGGGCCAGGGCGGCGAGCGTGTGCATGCTGCCCTCGCGATCCCGGCGTGGCTCGAAGGGGTAGATCGTTGCCGTATCCAGCAGCTTGCCGGTGGGGTCGATGGCGGCCACCTTGACGCCGGTGCGTATGCCGGGGTCCAGGCCGAGCACGGACTTGGGGCCGGCGGGTGCCGCCAGCAGCAAATCTTTCATGTTCGCGGCGAAGACGCGTATCGCTTCTTCTTCCGCCGTGTCACGCAGACGTCCTATGAGTTCGGATTCGAACGCCGTCAGCAGCTTCACGCGCCACGTCCAGCGACATACTTCCGCGAGCCATTGGCCGCGCGGCGCCGCGTCCGGCGCAAAGTCGGCGCCCACCTGAAGCAGGGTGGCGATGCGCTGTACACAGGGGTGGGGCGTCAGGGTGTCGAGTTCGGCTTCGAGGCCCAGCCGGAGGTCGAGCGCGCCTTGCTGCCGCCCGCGCAGCAGCGCAAGAATGCGGTGCGATGGCAGCGAGCGCAGAGGTTCGCTGAAGTCGAACCAGTCGCGGAAATTGGCGCCTTCTTCTTCTTTGCCGGCGACGACCTTGGCGTACAGCAGCCCCGTATTCCACAAGTGTTCACGCAGATTGGCCAGCAGGTCGGCGTCCTCGGCGTAGCGTTCGGCCAGGATGTCGCGGGCCCCGTCCAAGGCCGCCTTGACGTCGCTCACGCCGGCTTCCGTGTTGACGTAGCCGGAGGCCAGGGCAGCGGGGTCGCAATGCTGGTCGTCGAGTATGGCGTCGACCAAGGGTTCCAGGCCGGCCTCACGGGCGATTTGCGCCCGAGTGCGCCGCTTCGGCTTGTAAGGCGCATACAGATCTTCCAGGCGCTGCTTCGTGTCCGCCGCGATGATTTCCTGCTGCAGTGCCTGGGTCAGCTTGCCTTGCCCTGCGATGGATTCGAGTATGGCGGTGCGTCGGGATTCCAGCTCGCGTACGTAAAGCAGCCTGACCTCGAGGTTGCGCAGGACCGTGTCGTCCAGGCCGCCCGTCGCTTCCTTGCGATACCGGGCAATGAAGGGCACGGTCGCGCCGCCGTCGAGCAGCTCTATGGTGGCAGCCACCTGGGGCGTTCGGACGCCCAGCTCATCGGCCAGCATGGCGGCGATGCGCGCCGGGTCGGTCACATAGGCAGCGGGTACGGCGGAAGCTTGATCAGTAATTTCGGTCATGGGTTCATCATAAAAGCATCATTGTCGCGGCGAATTTTGCCACATGGGGCCACGCGACGTGAAAATACCCGGGTATCATGGGCAGACAGCCAGGACAGCGTACTTTACCTTTTTTGCTTTGCCGCCGGCCAAGCACCGTTACTGATTTACTTTTTGATGCTTCTGCAAGAACTCTCCGACATCTTCGCCGCCGACGGCCCCCTTGCTCAGGCTGTACCCGACTACCATCCCCGCCAGGCGCAGCTCGAGCTCGCACAGGCTATCCAGGACACGATCCTCGATCATGGCACCCTGGTGGCCGAGGCCGGCACCGGGACGGGCAAGACCTGGGCCTATCTTGTGCCGGCCTTCCTCAGCGGCGGCAAGGTGCTGGTATCTACCGGGACGCGAACGCTGCAGGATCAGTTGTTCCGCCGCGACCTGCCGCGCCTGCGCAAGGCGCTGGCATTGCCCATCGTGGTCGCCTTGCTGAAAGGCCGCGGCAACTACGTCTGCCATTACCACCTCGAGCGGCTTTCCGGCGACGACAGGGCACTGAAGTCCCGTGCCGAAGTCAGCCAGTTGCGACGTATCCAGGTATTTGCCCAGCAATCCCAAACCGGTGATCGCAGCGATCTGTCCGAGGTGCCCGAAGACGCCGACATCTGGAACCGCGTGACCTCCACCCGCGAAAACTGCCTGGGGCAGGATTGCCCGCATGTGCGGGACTGCTTTGTCATGAAAGCCAGGCGCCACGCCCAGGAGGCGGACCTCATCGTTGTCAATCATGCCCTGTTCATGGCCGACCTCGCCTTGCGCGAAGACGGTATCACCGACCTCCTGCCGACCGTGGATCTTGTCGTTTTCGACGAAGCCCATCAGTTGCCCGATGTGGCGACGCGGTTTCTGGGCAGCAGTGTGTCATCGCACCAGCTGCTCGACCTCGCGCGTACGGCCGAGGCCGCCGGCCTGGCCCATGCGCGCGAGTCGACCAACTGGAGCGAGGCGGGCAAGCGCATCGAGCAGGCCGCCCGCCAGCTTCGCCTCGTCGCCGCGCCCATCGACAAGCTGCCCGGCCGCAAGGCCACTTTCCTGTCCATCCCCAATCCTGAAGAATTCGACGCAGCACTGGCGGACCTGCTCGAGGTGCTGGACCACAGCCTGAAGCTGCTCGATGTCGTCAGTGAAAAACATCCCGATCTGGCGGCTGTGGCCAAGACGTGTCTCGAGCTCCGGGCCCGCTTGTATCAATGGACGCAGCCCGACCGACGCGGCGGCCACGAAATCATCGCGGCGCCCGATGGCCAGGGCTCGGCGGCCACAGGTCAAGTCGCCGTGCGGTGGGTCGAACATACTTTGCATCACCTGCGCCTGCACAGCGCACCACTCTCGGTCGCGCAGGTTTTTTCCCGCTACCGAAACAAGGAACAAGCCTGGGTGTTGACCTCGGCGACGCTGTCCGTCAATGGCGACTTCGGCCACTTCCTGCGCCAGCTTGGCTTGTGGGATGCGCGCACGCAACGCTGGGAGTCGCCCTTCGACTATCCCGATCAAGGGGTGCTGTACGTGCCCAAAACCTTACCCCTGCCCAGTGACCGGCAGTTCAACGAGAAATTCGTCGAAACGCTGCTGCCCTTGATCAAGGTGTCTTCCGGTGGCGTGCTGGTCCTGTGCACCACCTTGCGCGCCGTCGACAAGATCGCCGAATTGCTCGAGGAGCACTTCGAGGAAGCCGGCATGGACCGACTGCTCCTGCGCCAGGGGGACAGCTCGCGGCGCGCGCTGCTCGACAAGTTCCGCGCCGGAAACAACGCGGTGCTGGTGGGCAGCGCCAGTTTCTGGGAGGGCATCGATGTGCCCGGTGATGCCTTGACGCTCGTCGCCATCGACAAGCTGCCGTTCGCTCCGCCCGACGATCCGGTGCTCGAGGCGCGCCTTAATCTGTGCCGCAGCGAGGGGGGCAATCCGTTCATGGAGTACCAGGTGCCCGAGGCCGCCATCGCCTTGAAGCAGGGGGCGGGGCGCCTCATCCGGTCCGAGCGCGATTGGGGCGTGTTGGTGGTGGGCGATACGCGCATCGTCGAGAAGCCCTATGGCAAGTTGCTATGGCGCGGCTTGCCGCCCTTTGCCCGTACGCGCGAGATGTCGGCGGTCGTGGCCTTCCTGCAAAAGAAACAGGCCCCGGAGGGCCTGTGCGTCGTGCCGGAATGAGCCCGCGGCCTAGAACCAGTTGACCGGGTTCCAGTAGCTGCCCTTGGGTTCGTCGAGGCCTTGATCGTACAGCGCTGTTTCCGGGTAGTTTTGGTCCAGAACCCGCTGGGCGTCGTCGCGGAGCTCGGTCAAGCCCAGCTTGTCGTACGCCAGGTACATGATGTACAGCGCCTTTTCAGCCGCAGGCACGCCGCGAAAATCGGTGATGACGGTCTGGGCGCGGTTGACCGCCGCGACGTAGGCGCCACGTTCGTAGTAGTACTGGGCCACATGGACTTCGTTCTGGGCAATGGTGTTGACGAGCCAGGTCACGCGTTTCTTGGCGTCGGCAGTGTACCGACTGTCGGGGTAGCGCTCGATGAGCTGATTGAACGATTCATACGATTCGCGCAGGCCCTTGGGATCCCGTTCGCTGGGATCCTGGCGTGTGATCTTCGTGAAAGCCGCACTGGGCGGCGTGAAGGTGATCAAGCCCTTCAGATACAGCATGTAGTCCGTGCCGGGATGGTTGGGGTACTGCTGCTGGAACCGGTCGATGGCAGCCAGGGCCTGCTCGGGTTCCTCGTCCTTCCAGTTTACGTAGGCCTGGTCTATAAGTGCCTGCTGCGCATAGCCGCCCAGGGGATAGCGCGCTTCGACGGCCTGGAGGCGGGTACGGGCGTCTTTCCAGTTGCCGGCGCTCATTTCGGCCTTGGCATCCTGGTAAAGGCGATCGGCGCTCCAGCCGGCGGTCTTGTCCTGTTCGCCCTTCATGGTGCCGCAACCTGCAATCAGCGCCACGGCGATGAGCGCAACGGCCGCTTGACCTAAGCGCTTGAGGCCAGGAAGTCGAGATAGATTCAGGTCGATACGAGTCACAAAAGCGTCCTTGGTGTTAGCATTGCAGGCTGATTATATGATTTGTCGCCATGCCTGACACAGATATTGCCAAAGAAAGTTCGTCGGCGTCAAAGCCGCTGGAATTCCAGCTTCCCTTCACGGCATTGCCCGAGCGTCTGGACAAGGTTTTGGCCAAGCTCATACCGGAACATTCACGCAGCAGGCTGCAGGGCTGGATAGAGTCCGGGCACGTATTGGTCAATGGGCACCCGGGGCGCATCAAGCAGTTGGTCAATCCCGGGGACAAGCTGGCTGTGCAGGAACAACTGCCGCCCGAATCGCTGGCTTTTACCCCTGAAGATATCGATTTCCTGGTCGTGGCCCAGAGCCCCGACTGGATCGTCGTGAACAAGCCGGCCGGCCTCGTCACGCATCCCGGCGCGGGCAATTGGCAGGGTACGCTGCTCAATGGCCTGTTGTACCGGTATCCCGAACTGGCCATGGTGCCGCGCGCCGGCATCGTCCACCGCCTGGACAAGGATACATCCGGACTGCTGGTGGTCGCGCGCCACGAAAAGGCGCAAACGCATCTGATACGCCAGTTGCAGGCGCGCAGCGTCAGCCGCGAATATGTCGCACTGGTGCATGGCCGCATGTCGGGGGGCGGTACGGTCCGGCTGGATATCGGCCGTGATCCTCGTGTGCCGGTGCGCATGGCGGTCGAGCGTCCGACGGCTCCGAAGCCGGCCGTAACGCATTACGAAGCGCTGCGCAGCGGACGCCTGGGCGAGCGGGACGACGTGTCGGAAGTGATCTGCCGGCTCGAGACGGGGCGTACACACCAGATCCGGGTTCACATGGCGAGCTCGGGCCATCCGCTTGTGGGCGACACGCTGTACGGTGGAAAATGCGTGCTCGGCGCTGCCAGACAAATGCTGCACGCCCGCGCACTGAGCTTCGACGACTTCTCCACCGGAGAACGCGTGTCGTTCGAGGCGCCGTTGGCAGATGACTTCAAGGACGTGATCGACAGCATTACATGGACCAATTGAACCAGCACCCTCGCGAATCGCGCCTCGTCAGCGGATTGCCATGGCCCGGTATCCGCTACTTCTGTACGACCCGGCAAGGCGGCGTCAGCGGCCCGCCCTGGGCGACCTTCAATCTCGGCCTGCATGCCGGCGACAATCCTGACCATGTGCTCGAGAATCGACGGCGATTGCGTGGCATGCTGCCTGCTGAGCCCGTCTGGCTGCGCCAGGTGCATGGCGCCGATGTATTTGATGCCGATACCCCCGATGCGGCCCGGGCCGACACGCCGGTTGCCGACGCGGCCGTGACGACGCAGCCGGGCAGGGTGCTGGTGATCATGACGGCAGATTGTCTTCCCGTGGTCATCGCCGGCGCTGACGGCAAATCGCTGGGGCTGGCCCACGCCGGCTGGCGAGGCCTTGCCGCAGGCGTGCTCGAGGCAACGCTGGACGCCCTGCGGGTCCGTGCTCCCCACGGAGCGCCATGGCGGGCCTGGATCGGTCCCGCGATCAGCCAGCGGCATTTCGAAGTGGGAGAAGACGTGCGGGTAGCCTGTTGCGAGGCCGAT
>Ga0182739_1001749_pt1 | contig 21622 bp, 15 predicted proteins | sample eDN5th30CBELigBY_FD_128873 | JGI IMG/M metagenome (GOLD analysis project Ga0182739, IMG submission 128873) | Enriched backyard soil microbial communities from Emeryville, California, USA - eDNA 5th pass 30_C BE-Lig BY (version 2) (version 2) | ecosystem: Environmental > Terrestrial > Soil >...
GATTTCCTTCCATTGAGACTCGCCTTCCCAACCTTCCGGGAACACTTCATAAAAGCTTTTATCAATAACATCCGAGGCTTTTACCCCCATCAGAGTTTCATATGTCTGATTTACTGCTAAAAATTCATAGTCACAAGGAATCCCCTGTTCATCCATGATAGCCCTGTGACATGAATAAGCCGTTGGTGATTTTTCAAAAAACTCCTTAAGGCGCTGTTCTTTCATATGCTTTACCCCACTTACATAGTTTCCCCTATCATAAACTTTATTAATATGATACTAACTAATTATCAATATACTTCTCTTCTATCATACATATATAAAGTAAAATTTTCCCTATCCCTTTATTCTACTATATATTTTGCTTCGCAATAAAGAATGAAAACATACGTTTCCCCTTCAAAGCACAAAAATTGAACTTTATTTATATCGGAAAAATATCTATTCTGTTTAATAGTTAACGCTTGGCTGTCAATATACCACTTATTTTAACTTTGGCTCTTGTAAATGACACTGTTAATTTTTGGATTATACAAACTGGAAATCATAACTTCAGAAAGCGAGGCCAGCTTGATGCACAAAGCCCCTCTCAACATCGATAAAGTCAATAATGTCAAGAAGAGCTAATACAATTAGGTATAAGGGCATGAAATTCATAATCATCAATTTAAGTATTGAATGCACCTCTCAAGTAAACTTATAGGTGTGGTGACATCCCACCAGCAACAGCTAAGATTTGTCCAGTCACATACCTTGATTCATCTCTGCAATCAAAACTACTCTATTTAAATTCTACATATATCCATAAAATACCTTTTTACATCTTTAAATAAAAAGTTCAGTCATTCATTTAAGGTTCGACTATAGAACTCATAAAGCCGTCGATATTACAAATGAACATAGCGAACAGCTGGAACTAATACTTTTTTCAACAATTTTATGATAAAAAAATTGATACGGGTGTCAGATATGTTCAATAATATAGGCAACGCCTTGCCGTCTTTTATACAATAGAAATGCCCCGCTCTTTAGATGAGATTTTATAGTACATTTTTTCATAAAGGATAAATCGTCGTGATTGGAAGTGAGAAAGATATGAGTGATAATACGGAACTTGGCAAGCTAGATGCAACGATTATGAACGCTAATTATACGACCCAAATGGTGCAAGAGCGATTACGTGAGCTAAATCATATCTTTAAAGAAGATGCGAATGAAGAGTGTTTGAAAAAGGGAGAAGATCTTTTAGCCAAAGCGAGCCGTAACGAATACGCTATTGGTTTTTGCGGCCATTTTTCAGCCGGAAAGTCCACTTTAATTAATGAATTATTAGGAGAAACCATTTTACCATCTCACCCTATTCCTACTAGTGCCAACATTGTTAAAATTCATCATGGTCCTCCATTTGTAAAGGTACTATTGAAAGAAAAGGGCTTGCTTACGCTAGAAAACCCAAACGATTTAACACAAATTCAAAGCTACTGCCGTGACGGGGATTCAGTGACAGAAATAGAAATTAGCAATCCAAATGCAAATTTACCAGAAGGTGTAGCCTTTATCGATACTCCAGGAATCGACTCTACAGATGATGCTCATCGTGTCGCAACGGAATCAAGTCTTCATTTAGTTGATTCTATTGTCTATATGATGGATTATCATCATGTTCAATCGGAGGTTAACTTTTCCTTTTTAAAACAAATAACCACAAGTAATAAAGATTGTATAATCGTTGTTAATCAAATTGATAAACATTTGGAAACAGAAATTCCATTTTTTGTGTTTCGCGAGCAAGTCCATCAATCGTTAGTAGACCATAACATAAGCTTCAATGAATTATTATTTGTTTCCGGAAAAGTACATAACGCGCGTTTCAATGAGCTTGATCAATTAAAGTCATGCTTAGAAACATATATCACCTCGAAAGAAAAAAGAGCTTTACTAAATATCGTAAAAGAAGCATTTATGTTAATTGAACAACATAAAAAGTGGTTAAAAAAACAATACAATAAAGAGTTAACAGAGTATGGCGAAATATTGACCCCTCATCAATTAGAGGATGAAGCAGAGCTAAGAAAAAGCTTGAAAGCAACTAAAGAAAAGCTCATTCCTTTAGATGACTTGCAAGAACACTTTGAAATTGAATTTGAAGAAAAACTTAAAACCATATTACAAAACGCAAATTTAATGCCCTATCACACAAGAAATCTAGCAAGAGACTTTCTTGAATCCGAACAGCTTAGTTTTAAATTAAATGGTTTGTTTTCTAGAAAAAAAACTAGAGCAGAAAAAGAAAAAAGAAAAACTGAATTTTTCAACGAAGTGAAAGAAAATGCAAGAACCTATTTAGATATTCACATTAAAGATTTACTCTTTAAACATATGGAAGCCTATGAAATTGATGATGAGGCAGTTCAGTTATCCATACATCGGTTTGAAGGAAACCTTGAGCCAGATATCATTACAAATTTGTTAAAGCGAGGCGCTTTGTTTTCACATGAGTATGTTCTTAACTACTGTCAATCCGTTATAGAATCCGTACATGCGCATTACAAAAAAGCAGCAAGAGCCCAATTAGAAGAAGCGATAAAGGCTTTACGAAAACGAGAAGGTTCACAACAAAAAAGTCAAATTAGAAAACGGGATGAATTGGAAAGAAAGTTAGCCGCCATTTCAGGGATTAAGAATATCTATAACAACGTTGAAACGAGGGTTAACTCCTTACGAGAACTGTTACGTCATAGCATATCTCAAACCATTATGGAGAACGAAAGCCACCTTTTACAATCTTCATCATCATTTACATTTACTAAAGGAAGGGAAGTTTCTGTTCAGCCGAAGAAATGGACCGTTAATATTGGGGAATTATTTACAAACGAAAACAAAGAAAAACAAGTCGATCTCAACCTTCTCAATGAAAAGCGTCAGCAAACAGCAGACAGTCTCGTAGAAATAGCCGCTCACATTGAGAAATATAAAGGATTGCATTCCTATAGTCTAGACTTAGGAGAACGAGCGGACAGGCTGAGAAATCAAAAGTTTATCGTGACGTTATTTGGAGCTTTTAGTGCGGGGAAGTCCTCTTTCGCCAATGCTTTAATAGGAGAGAATATATTACCCGTCTCTCCAAGCCCAACAACTGCAGCCATTAATCAAATCTTGCCGCCAACTCAGGAGCATCCTCACGAAACGGTCATTGTGAACTTTAAACAAGAAAAAGATTTATTACAGGATATTAATGATGCCCTTTCCCCTTCTGAAATGTCAGTTGAACGTATTTCAGAGCTCTTTCAATTGTTATCAAAACGGGAAGAAATTCTTAAAGGAATAGCAGAAAAGGAAAAAGTTGATAACGATAACACCGAGTCCAATGAGCAGAAAAAAGAAGAAAACCGAGACCCTCTAGAATTGTTGGATAAAGGACAAATTGCCTTATTGAAAGCTATCCAATTAGGCTATGGCGAAATGAACGCTTTAATTAACCAAGAAAAGAAGGTCTCCATCACTGAATTTCAAAGACTTGTTGCTACAGAACAACACGCTTGTTTTATTGAAAAGATCAACTTGTATTATGACTGCCCAATCACACGACAAGGCATCATTCTCGTCGATACTCCAGGCGCTGATTCAATTCACCGTCGTCATACTGAACTCGCTTTTAATTATATTAAAGAATCGGATGCTGTTCTTTTTGTGACATATTACAACCATGCTTTTTCAAAGGCGGACCGGGAGTTTCTTATCCAGCTTGGTCGTATTAAGGACTGTTTTACCAATGATAAAATGTTCTTTATTGTCAATGCAGCCGATTTAGCGGAAAATGCAGAAGAAGTACAACATGTTTTAACCCATGTAGAAAAAGAACTTCTTCGTTGCGGAATTCGTTACCCGTCTATCTTCCCTGTATCCAGTCAGCTGGCCATGTATGCGAAGAGATATATAAGAGGGGCCTGTACACAAGAGCAAAAGCAACTTTATGAATCAAAAATCCCGGAGCCATCACGAAAGAATGGAGTGAGCTATTCAGGTTTAGCTGCTTTTGAGGAAGCACTTCACCGTTTTACATTAAATGATTTAACGAGGCTTTCTATTCAATCATCCATCCATGACCTTTCGATGATTACTCGAATTATGGATAGCTGGCTGCATGCAGCAGATATAGATGAATCAGAAAGAGTAAAACGATTAAACGAAGCCTTTATAAAAAAAGAGCAAGCCGTTGAAACGATTCGCACAAGTCAGGATGATATTGAAGAAAAGTTAGTGCTGCAAGAAATTCACGAACTTCTTTATTATGTAAAACAGCGTGTGTTTTATCGTTATTTTGATGAATTTAAAGATATTTTTACGTTTAGTCGTTTTCGGGAAGGAGACTTTCATGCCACATTAAGGAAATGTCTGAGTGAAATTATACAATTTATTGCCTACGATCTCACGCAAGAAATGAGAGCCTCTTCTTTTCGCATTGAAGTATTTCTAAAAAAGCAGTTGAAAGAGAAACATCGACGTCTAACGGGGACGATTGAAAAAGAGGTCCATCAAACATTTTTTATGCCGTATAGTGAGCCAACTATCGATTTGCTTTCTTTTTCAGAAGAGATGCATGATTTTTCATTTGGACAATATGAACAATTGCTAGAGCGTTATCAAAATATGAAAGATTCCTTTATAGTAAAAGGCAACCGCGTATTACGGGACGAGCTTGAAGAAAAGCTAAGAGGGCCTGTAGATAAGTATATAAAAAACCAGCGCGAAAAAATTGAATTGCACTATTACTCCCTTTTCCAAAAAGAGATGCTGAAATTAAAAGAATCCTTACTTATACAGGCAGAAGATTTTTTCAAAGGAGAAATTACAGCTTTATCTGTAGAGATAGATAACAATGACTTAAAGAACACACATGCATTTATTCACAGGAAACTACAGGACTTAAACAGTCACGTATATTGAAAGAGCTGAGGGGCTGTCTAAAAAGTGAAGGACATTTCTCCTGGCGGATTGCCGGATGTTGTCCTTCATGACTCTGATGATAGACATTTTCCTGGCTGGATTTCTGAATTTGGTCCTTCATCACTCCGATGACGGACTTTTTCTTTGGCTGATTTCTGAATTTGGTCCTTCATGGCCCGGATGAAGGATTTCCGTTCATTGTTCCCCCCTTATACGCTTCCTAAATTTACGTTGAAAGAGTAAGCTTAGTTTCAAATTTTTGTAGCCTAAAAATAAAAAGAAGCTACTGGTCATGTTTCAAGAACCAATAGCTCGACTTTCTGACATTTATTCGTCTAATCTTACACTATGTAAAACTTATTTTGCTCGCGGAGCACTATTGAATTCAATTTTTTTATGCGTTCCATCACAAAATGGTTTTTTTTCGGATTGGCCGCATCGGCAAAGAGAAAAAGTATTTCCAACGCTATATGCATCTCCATTACCGTCTACTAATTCAACGTTCCCATTCACACGAATAGAACCATTATCGTTAATTTTAATAACTACCTTTTCTTGTTCCAAATGAAAGACACCTCTTTTCTATTTATTTCATATTTTCCCCAAACCAATCCAGACATACACCACACTATTTAGTAATGTGTTAAAATGAGTAAATTTATTCCATTTATATACTCAAAAAGATAAATAATTTTATACAAAAACCTTACCCATAAGATGGGGATCATGAGAATTAGGGAGTTGTGACTTCTTCTCTTGTTGGAAGAGTTGCTTTTCTAACAAGCTTTCCCCCGTCATAAAGTTTCCCATATTGTTCTAATATATGAGTAGCTTCTGTAGTTGATGGTATTTGACCGTTGGCAGAAAACGTTAAGTAATACGTTTTTGTATTTTTTCTATGGATGACCCACGTAAAGAATTTCATAGCAAACCGATGAGAGCTCTTATTTCGGAATGCAGGCATCATTTTACCGTCCCAAACAGTTATCGTTTGCCCACAGCCTTTCCAATTTTTCAATTCCCCTTTTAATTCCGCATAAATAAGTCCTGGTGATTTCTTCATTTGATGCATGACCAGTAACGTTAACACTTGATTAATGAAAAGCTGTAGCAAATTCAGACCTTCCCCTCTCGTAAGGGATATAAATGCTGCCTCTGGAAGTTGCTCCGGCTTTTCCCCAAACACCAATGTACCGTTATCCCTCTTTACAATCCACTTCTTTCTCTTCATGCTACTCCCCCATTACCAATGTCCTACACCATTAGTATTCTCTCCCTATATCACACATGCCTATTTTTATGAAGTTAATGGTTTATTACGGTAAGCGACTTATTTTGCCAAAGAAGTTTGTACATAAAACAAAAGCCCTTATCAAAGGATAATACTTGATATGCGAGGAGGTATGGCATTGGATTTTTTTATTCCTAGTGGTGAAAGTAAAGGAAAAAAAGGTAGTGAAGAAGGAAATTTAAAATGGTGGCAATTGTCCTTAATAGGGGTTGGCTGCACGATTGGTACGGGCTTTTTTCTCGGATCGGCCATTGGTATAGAAATAACGGGACCATCTATTGTCTTTTCCTTTTTATTAGCAGCCATTGGAACGTATATTGTATACAACTTATTAGCTAAAATGACGGCTGAGGATCCTCAAGATGGATCGTTTTGCTACTATGCAAACAAAGCTTATGGGCGTTGGGCTGGATTTAGCTGCGGCTGGGGATATTGGAGTTCAAATATCCTCATTATGGGCAGCCAATTAACAGCACTATCCATCCTATCAAGATTTTGGTTCCCTCATGTTCCCCTTTGGCTGTTTGCAACTGGATACGCCATTCTCTCTATTATTGTTGTGTTAACCGGCAATAAAGGTTTCGATAAAGTAGAGAATTTATTAGCTATTATAAAAACAGCCGCTATTGTTATGTTTATTGTTCTTGCCGCCGCTGCCGTGTTCGGATGGATTCATGGTGATGTAAAACATGCTGGATTTCCGAATTCAACGAAGGAGCTATTTCCTGAGGGATGGAAAGGTTTTTGGTCTTCTTTAATCTATGCTTTTTACGCTTATGGAGGAATAGAAGTCATTGGACTAATGGCCATAAGACTGAAAAAGAAAGAAGATGCTCCTAAAGCAGGAATCATCATGTTAATTGTGTTAATTATCATTTATATTATTTCACTTGGACTTGCCGTTTATATGGCTGCACATGGCGCGTTTAACTCGAAGGAAAGTCCTTTTGTAACAGCACTCGATAAATATCATTTTGACTTTTTTCCGCATGTATTTAATGCAGCAATCATTATGGCTGGTTTTTCAACAATGACCGCTTCATTATTCGGGGTAACAACACTTCTTGCCACGCTAGCAGATGGCGGCGATGCTCCGGCTGTGTTTTCTAAAAAGATTAAAAAGTGGAAGGATCTCCCTTTGCCCTCTTTATTACTCGCAACGATTGGATTAATCGCATCCATCGTTACCGCTCTACTGTTACCTGGTAAGATTTACGAGTATATTACGACAGCTGCAGGGATTTTAATTTTGTTCAATTGGTCTTTCATTATTATTTCTGCTCTTCGTATTTTAGAAATGAAAGTATGGGGGAAGCTGTTAGCTTTTATCGGGATTGCCCTCATCCTTGCAGCGGTAAGCGGCACATTGGTGGAGAAAAGCATTCGCATGGGGTTTTTTGTTAGTTTGTTATTTGTTGCTATTATAGGTGTAGCTGCACTTATTATGCAAAAAAAGGTCTGGAATCCAGAGTAAACCTAATCTGAATCCGCCTATACCTGCATGTTTAACAGCAAAAGTCGCATTGTTTTTTCATAAGAATCTATTATAGACAATACTGTTTAAACTTTAAAGAAAAGATGAGTTTTCTACAAATAATTGAACAGGCCGGGGTTATCCACCCCAGCCTGCAGTATTTTATCATTCTCTCTCATCCCCAAAATTACGTACACTACTTGATTTTCACTTTAAAGATCTGTCCTCCCCTGCTTGCAACAACGATAGAGTCGTTAAAAATAGCAGGTGATGCTTCAATGTTGGATCCTAGATTGATTTTATTTATGACTTCTCCTGTTTTTCCATTTAACAAATACATCGTACCAATTGAATCACATTGAATCAGATAAGCTTGTCCATTTTTATCGTATACCGCTACTGGAGATGACCACGTATAACTTGGCATTTCCCATCGCCATACCTCTTTCCCAGTCGTTTTATTAACAGCGACCATAAGCCCTGCATTCATCGTCTTGTGCCGTGCAATAGTGAAAATCGCTAAATCTTTTATTTCATTTTTTCCAATAACAGGTGTAGACAGCATGCCTCCATTGACACTTTCGTTATACATCGCATCATATTTTTTCGTCCAAACAACTTCACCTGTTACACCATTTATTTTACGTATAAGAGAATGGCTATCACTTCCTCTTAATTTATCTACTTCTGTTCCTGTATATAGGAAAGGAATATTTTCTTCTTCCTCAATCACAATCGACGCATCTGTATCATCAGTCCCTGACAATGCCCAGATTGGTTTCATTGTCATTAAATTAATCCCTTGAATGCTGCCTCCATTATCCGCGAAAAAGGCAAGGTTTTTGTAGACAGCTACAGAGTTCTCAATCCCTTGATGATCATTCCCCTTTACTTTGTAGCGATATTTCATTTGTTCTGGAGCAACCCTAATATTCTTCTTTTCCTTATTAAAAACCGTATTTAATTTAATATTGTAGAATAATCCATTTTCTCCGCCGAGAATAAGAGTATCTGTTTCCCTATTCACAAGAGCAGAACCATCAAAAGCTCCCCAAGGACGATAAGCATCCGCTTCAATCCCTGGAATGAAGTGCAGCATCTCTCCATCTATTAAACTGAAAATACGAAAACCAATATCTCCTTGCTGAGGTATTCCTTGACCAGTATAAAGTAACGGGTAGCCACGCGGATCAATAGATATACTTCCCTTAATAGGATTATGAATATTAATAGGATTTCTTGATTGTTTACCAGATTCAAGATCAAAGAAATAGATTTTTCCATCAAGACTCGCATAAATCACCTCGATGAAATTTTCCTTATGTTTAAATTCTTCCTTAAGGTTCATCATTTCTCTAATGTCTGAATCCCACTTTATAATGGCCGGCTGCCCTGTCCAACCAGCCCCACCTCCCCATTTAGGGCTTGAACCTGTGACAAATGACCATGTTTTCTCTAAAGAAACCGGATTCATTTTCACTTCACCATAACTAGGGGCGTTTCTCAGATTATTTCCACGGAAAGTTAATACACCTTCCACTTCTGTGTACACCTCAGAAAATGTATGTATGGATTTTAATTCATGCAATTTGTCCTTTGGAATGGTTTCATAGAGGATCTCTGGAGTTTCCTTTGGATTAATTTCAAGGAATGTTTCCTCCGTTTCATTCACTTGCTTGATTGTTTGAGTTTTCTCTTGCGGTTCTGAAGATACAATCGGTTCATCCATTTGATTGTCTTTCGTTCTTTCACCTGCTTCAATATTTATATTTGCTTCTTTCGTTACACAAGCTGTCGTTAGAGCTAAACTGGAACAAAACAAAGATAATAATATGAATCTATTTGCTTTCAACAAGGACACCACCATTATGTTATCAATTATTTATATCTTTCTGAATTAAATGTCGGAACATTTGTTGCTTTTCTATAAGTAAGTTAATTAACAATATTTACCTTACTTATACCATACCAACGATGTCGTATGCCTTGTTATTTTGTCGAAATATTCAAAATATTTTATATTTACTAAGCAGTAAGAGCTCTGCCCATAATCGTATAAATAACTTATAGGACAGGCTCCTAAAAAAATTAAAGTTCCCATGTCAAAAATTAAGGAGCTGCACAAGTAAAGTTTGCAGCCGCGTTTACATTCCCTTTTCCTTTGTACTTCGGATAAGTTGGATATTCACATAGCGGACGGGTACGACCAAAAGTATCAGCGTTTTGATCTTGTGCAACGAGATTCACAGGTCTCTTTCCATCGACTACCCATGTATCCAGTGCACCGAGTAAATCCGCTCTCATTGTGAAGGCTTCTGATCTTCTATGACCGTAGCCAGGAACCAAATAGAACTGAACAAATTGATCAAGTGAACTTTTTCCAAACCTATCGACAAGCTTGTTGTAATAATCAACCGAACTGTACGGAGTAACGATCTGGTCTGCTGTTCCGTGAAGCAAAATTAATTTCCCTCCACTGGCCTTGAATTTAGAGAGATTAGGATCAGTCGCATCAAGCAATTGTGAGGCTTTCACAACTTGAGCCTTCCATTGATCTGGATTGAAATGGACAGGATTAAAATCTTTATCTCGAACAACCATATACTTAATGACCCCATCTCCTAATCTTGAGACAAAGTTCTTTCTTTTTAACGGCGATGTTCCATATTGGGAAAGTCTACTCTCACTAATGTTTGCACCCTGCAATTGAGAATATCCCGGCGTGACCGTCAATCCATTTGCAAGCGGATAGTTAAAGCGCAATGGTGAATTGAAAAGTTTGATGATATCTACCTTTTCCTTAGAAAGATGTTTGCTTAAGAAGGTTAGAATGTGATTTGATTTCTTTGCACAAGCTGTTATATGGCTTACAATACCGTCCGTAACACCGTCTAAGGAATCACAAGCATTAAGAACCGTTTCATTAATGAGCCTGTTTTCCGCCGGGCTAATCCATGCAGCTCCATTATTAGCGTAGAGGGCGTTAGCGTTTTGATTATCCTTAACCGCCTTGGATACCCAATTTAATGCCGGGTATAATACGATGACGCCATCATATTCTGCAGGAAAGCGTTGAACAACCTTTAATGCTTCACGCCCTCCATTCGATCTGCCAAAAAAGTAGACCTGGGATGGTTTACTGTGATAACGTGCACCCACTAGCTCAAGAGCAACATCTTTCGTTTTTTTCAATTGATCGGAAGCGAAGTTAGCCAAGGCTTCGTCATTCAAGGCAAAGCTCCCGTCTAAGCTCTTGCCTTGATGGCCCGAATCACTGCCAAACGTCACGTAGCCTTTCGACAAGGCATCTGGACTTGCCAAAGGCTTTCCAATGCTGGCTCCTAGCCCTGTTACTAACACACCATCAAAAGCACCGCCGCCCACTTGCAATAGTTTATGGTTCCAATTCGTGGGAAAATTGACTTGAAAATGAATATCTGGAGCGTTCTTATCTACTGGATGAATCGCTCCTAACACCTTACAAAACCCTCTATTTTTAGAGTATTTTCCAGTTTTCCATACGAACGTCGCGGACTGAACGGTAGCACCATTTGTAGGCAAACCAATTCGGGATGCTGGTATGCTCACGCCCTTCAGATTTGAACAGATGGATTCCCTATCTTGCGTATAAACCTCATTACCATCCAAGCTACACACTAATAAAAAGACAAATGAAAGCAAAGGAAATAAAATCAAAGTTTTCAATTTACTTTTCATATTCTTCCTCCCGTACCTTCCAGATTGTAAACCACTGTTAATATGTACTTTAAACAATCTCCTTAGCCTTAAATGAGAGAGGAATTTTTCAAAAACGGGAAAAACCATCCTTTATCCATTCTCTTAACTCCATACTAGCGACAGTCTATTCGCAAGGTATAGTACGTACCTATAAAAATAGTTATTTCAGGAAAATAGAACCACATTAATCAAGAGTTTATGTGTTGACACACGTTAATTATCCGTGGTATTATAGAAAATTTGATTAAATAATTATTATATGCTACCATAATAAATGTAGATATATATGGAGGTGTATGGTTTGGTTCAAATCGGCGACAAAGTTTTTTATCCAATGCATGGGGCAGGTATCATTAAAGCCATTGAGGAAAGAGAAATACTAGGGCAAACAGAGGAATATTGTGTGATTAACATTCCGATTTGTAAAATGGACGTTATGATCCCGATGAACAAGATACACACATCAGGTATTCGTTCACTCGTTGACCGGAAGACGATGAAGGAAATATTGTTGGTTTTTCATCATGAGGATCCGCATAACTCCATTCCGTGGAAAGAAAGATATAGCTTGAATATGGAGAAAATGAAAACAGGGGATGTGCACGACTCTGTTGAAATAGTTCGTGACCTCTTATTTCAGAGCAAGGAAAAATCGCTTAATTCTAGTGAAAGACACATGTTAAATCAAGCGCGAAGAAATTTAATTAGCGAGCTCGTTTTAATTACTGATCTCACAGAAAATCAAGCAGCTAATTTGTTGAAACTATCCAGTTAAAAACCTCTCCACCGTACATCATTTACTTGGTGTTTTTTTATTTAAAAGCACTTACTCTAACTCTCCAGAAAAAGGACAGGCAGATACGACGCTAACCAATACGTTTCAATATGATTAATCGTATCTCTCCCCTTAGTACGGGGACAAACCTTCTTTATTTTTTAGTAACATTGGGCTACAAATTGCTGTACATCTAACTCATTTACCCTCTTCATCTTCTACTCCTCTTAGTCGCAGCTATTATACCTATTTATAAACAAAAAATGACGTATAAACTGCACACGTCATTTTTTCTTTTCAGTTATATCATTACAACATATTCAATTCTTTTCCATAACAATTATAGTCCAGATGGCTTTCCGTTTTCATAGGGTTTCAATATACCATACAGCGTTTCAATAACAGGAAGAGTTACATCATGTTTAGCAGCCAAACGCAGTGCGCCTCCATGTAAATGCTCTACCTCTAAAGGAAGTCCTTTTCTCATATCCTGATGCATGGAAGAGGTCGCTTCTTCTCGGAAACCTTTTAATCTAGCTGCCATCACTTCTACTTCTTGCTCTGTTAACGCAATCCCCTCTTTCTCAGCGAGCATGCTCATTTCCAAAATTACCTTTCTAGCAACGGCAAATGACGCTTCCGTATTTGTAATAAAACCTGCTGGCAGCTGCATCGCTGACGTAATTCCTGAAAATGACGTAATAAATATGTACTTTTTCCACATATGTTTTAAAATATTTTCTTCTCTTAAAATACTCGTCTTTACATCATTATGCACTGCTTCTAATTGCACACATATTTCTGTTTGCTCATTATGAAGGGCTCCAAATTTCACAGCACTACTTCCACTAGTATGCTCTACGTGACCTTGTTCATTTAACGTTGCAATGATAGAAGCGAATCCTCCTAGCACTTTTTCTTTTCCAATGACCTGCTGCAATGTTTCCAAATGCTCTATACCATTTAACAAAGGAAGCACAAACGCTCCTGTCTGCTCCACAATTGTTTGAACTTGCGGTATGGCTTGGTCAAGATGATATCCTTTTACAGCCAGTATAATTAAATTGATATTTTTAACTTGTTCAGCCTCTGTATAAATCGTTACATCTCTTGCTTCAAAGTTTCCTTCAGGGCTGTATATTTTCAAACCTTCTTTCGCTAATTGCGCTGCCCTTCTTTCTCTCACAAAAAACGAAACGTTTAAACCCGCTTCTAACAATCTCCCGCCAAAATAAGCACCTAAAGCTCCTGCACCTTGCACCAAAATATTCATCATAGCACCAACCTTTCTTACCTCTTTTTATCTATGTTATCACGGAAAAGAGGCAATACTCTAGTCACAAACTATTGAAAATCTCTTGTTCCTTAGACACCACCTAGTCTTTCTTGGACCTTTATCTATTTGTTCTCTAAGCCATTTATATTACTCTTACGCTTTGTGATTTTCGGATACGAATATAAGAAGAAGCACCCCATTGCCGCTTAGGCAATGAGATGCTCCTTGAACAAGATCCATTATTTCATAGTATGGATTTTATCACCATTTAAATCATTAGGAACATTCGACTGACCAACTACAATGCTATAATCACATATCGCTTCAACATCCTTTCGATCATGTGTGACCATAATACAAGTCATGTCAGCCTTCTTTAAAATTAATCCAAGTTCTTCTCGGATTGATTCTTTTAGATCCGCATCTAAGTTACTAAAAGGCTCATCCATCAATAATATATTTGGCTTTGGCGCAAGTGCTCTAGCCAGCGCAATCCGTTGCTGCTGGCCGCCGCTTAATTCATGTGGATACCTTTTCTCAAAACTCTCCATTTGAACAAGCTCCAACATCTCATCCACACGCGATTTTCGCTGTTTTCTAGGCAGACGTGATAAGCCAAACAGAATATTATCCTTCACTGTCATATGGGGAAACAGAGCATAGTCTTGAAAAACCATCCCGACTCCTCTTTCCTCCGGATGAATAAATACCCCTTCACTAACAACGGTCGTACCAGCAATTTTAATTGTTCCTTTCATCGGCATTTCCAAGCCTGATATCAAACGGAGCAAAGTACTTTTCCCACTGCCGCTTTGACCTAAAATCCCGACAACTTCTCCTTTTTCCATAGAAAAGGAGAAATTATTAATGATTGGAATCTCTTTACGAGAAAATGAAAAAGTAAGACCTTCAATTTCGACAATACTCATTGTTTCCCCCTCTTACCTATCATTTGAAAAATGATTACAGATAAAATACTAATTGCAATTATTAAAAGCGATGAAATAGAAGCCTCATGTATTTGTTCATCATTTGCATACTGATAAGTCTTCGTTGCCAGCGTTTCAAAATTAAAAGGTCTCAACAACAAAGCTAACGGCAGTTCCTTGCAAATTTCCACAAACGTTACAATAAATCCGCTAATGAGTGACCCTTTAATTAAAGGAAGGTCCACTTTAAGGAACGTTTTTGTCACACCTAATCCGAGCATTCTTGAAGCTTCTGTATATTTCGTTCCAACTTTCTCAAAGCCTACTTCAATAGCGTTAAATCCAGTAGCCATAAAACGAATGAAATAGCCAACGATTAACATCACTAAAGATAAACTTAAAATGAGCGGTGCTTCACCTAGCCCCACAGAAGAGTAGATCGGTGCGAGCCATTTATCGAGCGAGATAAAAACAGCTAATACACCAATTGCGATAATCGGACCAGGAATCGAGTAACCGAGAGTTACACACTTCGATATCATGAACGAAAATGAAGAATGAGAGCGACAAACATTTGCAACAACAACGGAAAGAATAAGAATAAGCAATGTAGATATTAATGCTACATAGACGGTTTGATAAAATAACGTAAAGAATGAAGCATCCCAAACTTTATGAAACGTCAGTTTTGCCCAAGCAATCAACTGAACGAATGGAATGAGAAATCCTAATAGAAACACAATTCCACAATACAGAAAGGCTGCTATTCCAGCCATTCCTCTCAGTTTAACAGGTACAAGCGGCCTTGATTTATTGCTTAAATGATAACGTCGCCGCTGTCTAAGCAGTTTTTCTAAAAAGAATACCCCGGCAATGATTACCATTAACCAAGCAGCCAGCCTCATCGCCGAATTTACATCGTACATTCTGAACCACGTTTGAAAAATAGCTGTTGAAATAGTATGAATACCTAAATAGCTAGTAACTCCATAATCCCCCAGCACTTCATAAATCACTAAAACAGTGCCTCCAACAATAGCAGGCCTTGAAAGAGGAAGAACTACTTTATAAAAGACAGCTAACGGTTTTCGTCCTAATAACCTTGCATTCTCGATATATGATGTACTTTGACTTTCAAGAAATGCTCTCGTTATCATGTACACATAGGGGAATAAAAACAGAGTAAAAATAAAAACGGCTCCACTTATTCCCGAAATGGTTAACCATTCTGCCTTCAATTGATAGTCAAAATGGTTCCTTAACGTAGTTTGAACGACCCCGGTATAACCCAGCATCGTCCGATAAGTATATACCGCTATAAAAGTCGGGATTGCGAGCGGCAGCATTAGCCCCCAACGAAAAAAACGCTTTAAAGGAAAATCATAGGCTGCAATCAACCACGCCAATGTTACACCTAAAAAGGATGTAAATACACCGGTCAAAACAACAAGGATAATCGTATTTGCAACATAATTCCCCAATAAATACTGACGAATATGAAACCAGTTTTCATTTGGTTCCTGAAATATCGAGGAGAAAATAAAAAGGATGGGCAGTAGAATAACTACCGCCCCAAATAGACTAATGGTCCACCAACCATTAAATTCTTTTTTTACCTTACGTTTGAGCAATTCTGCCTTCATGATTATTTCCAGCCTGTTTTATTAAAGATCTCGATTGCTTTTTGATTATGCTCCCCTAAAGTATCAAAATTTAGCTCTTGCATTTTGAACTCTCCCCAGCTCTCTAGCAATTCTGGCTTAGCTGCATTAGGATTTACCGGAAATTCATAGTTATTAGCTGCTAAAAACTCTTGAGCTTCAACGTCTGTCATATATTCAATAAGCTTAACTGCGTTTTCTGCATTTTCACTGTACTTTGTTAAACCAATTCCACTGATATTCACATGAGTACCATTTGTTTCTTGATTCGGGAAAAAGACTCCGATACTGTCAGCAACTTTTACTTCCTCTGGGTCTTCTGAGTTTGCAAGCAGACCAACATAATATGTGTTCATAATCGCAACATCACCAGTGCCTGCAGCAATCGCTTTAGCTTGGTCACGGTCACCGCCATCCGGCTGACGAGCAAAATTGTTTACAATTCCTTTTGCCCATTGTTCTGCTTTTTCTTCACCGTTTAATTCAATGAATGAAGCAAGTAATGATTGGTTATATAAACTTGTTGAAGAACGGACTAACAATTTCCCATTCCATTTCTCGCTTGTTAAATCCTCATATGTAGACAATTCTTCAGGTGAAACTCTGTCTTTCGAATAAGCGATAATACGCGCTCTTGTTGCTAGGCCAATCCAATTATTATCCGTATCACGAAGATTTTCAGGTACGTTTTTATTAATAATATCTGAAGTCACAGGCTGCAGAATATCATTTTGCTTTGCGTTAGCAAGAACTCCGCCATCTACTGTTACAAATAAATCAGCTTCTGTACTTTCGCCTTCACGCTTTATTCTCTCAATCAGCTCTTCCGCTTCTCCTTTTATCACATTCACTTCAATACCTGTTTCTTCTGTGAATTTCTTGTAAATTGCATCATCAACTTCGTAATGTCTTGCCGTATAGATATTTACCTCTTGATTTTCTGCTGTTTTAGATTTTTCTTCTTCGCCCTTGGATTTACTTTCATCTGTACTGCCGCAACCAGCTAGACCGACTGTTAGCGCAGCACTAACTAGCAAAGGCTTAAATAACTTTGATAACTTCATGATTGATATCCACCTTTTCCATTAATTTATTAATAATGATATTGATAATCGATTTCAATTACTCCATTTTCATTTTACTTACAATCATCTATACCGTCAACTAATTTTTCGAATTTTTAAATACTTTTTTATTATTCAATATATAATGTTTTTTCCTATTAATTGTATATACCAGCAACCTGTATACCATAATCAAATTCTTCGAGTTTGTATAATAATTAGGATATAGGAATAAATATACAAGATAATTTTATCGTTTTCTATGGATTTTTTAAAATATACTCTTAATCATATCTCAATATTATCAAGCTTTTATAAAGAGTTCGAAACGAAACAGTTCATCGTCTGTTCACAAAAAGGTTTTATGAAAAAATATACTAATAAAACATACCCTCTTCAAATGATTACATAGAATGGATAGTAATCTAAAAGTTATTCAAAAATGTAAGTTAGAATAATCTTCGCTATGTAAAATATATCCATCCCATGGCAGAATCCTGTATTTAATAATCCAATCCTGTTACGAAAATGCGTTTCATTTAATGCCCTCCAACTCCTTGAAACAGAAGGGTTTAAAGCTTATTTACATAAAATTTATTGACGGATTAAGATTCTATTATTCTCAAAACAGAATCGGTTGTATTGGATATATGGAACGGAGCTGCAAGAGGTAATACATCCTTTACGTTAAAAAGAGAACAATAAACTTTAGGGCACTTATTCATTCATTTATTTTTCTACCCAAGCATTTAAGTTTGTTTCCCACGTTCTACTTGTTACTATAATAGTGACACTTCATGAAGAAAGGATACATTTACATGTCAAATATACAAATACCTGTATCAGTCTTAAACTTAGCTCCTATTCGTGAAGGACAAAGTGCGAAAGAAGCTATCGAGGCAATGGTCGATTTAGCGCAAGCGACTGAGAAGATGGGCTATACACGATATTGGATTGCTGAGCATCATAACACGTCAACATTAGTGAGTTCAGCGACCTCTATTTTGATTAAACACACTTTAGAACATACAGAACATATACGTGTTGGGTCTGGCGGAATTATGCTGCCGAACCACTCCCCTTTAATCGTAGCTGAGCAGTTTGGAACGATGGCAACCATCTATCCGAATCGATTGGACTTAGGTCTTGGCCGAGCTCCAGGCACGGATATGATGACCGCAAATGCACTAAGACGAGCTCAAAAGGATTCTGTCTATACATTTCCGAACGATGTTCAGGCATTGCTTACGTATTTCGGACCTGAAGAGCTTCAAAGTTATGTAAAAGCTTATCCCGGTGTTGGTACGAATATTCCGATTTATATCCTCGGTTCTTCAACGGATTCTGCTTATTTAGCAGCTCAATTAGGCTTGCCATATGTATTTGCTTCTCACTTTGCACCTAGGTATATGGAGGAGGCGATTTCTATTTATCGCAACCGATTCCAGCCATCTCCATACTTAGACTCTCCATATATGATTGTCTGCTTAAATGTGATTGCCGCTGAAAGTGACGAAGAAGCTACATTCGAATCAACCACCATGCAGCAGTTTTTCCTAAATGTTGTGCGCGGCTCTCAAACACCGTTACAACCTCCAGTTGAAAACATGGACCACATTTGGAGTCAGTCTGAGAAAGCAATGGCTGCATCAATGTCCAGTGTGACTCTGTTAGGAAATAAAGATTCGATTCGAAAACAGTTGACCAGTTTTCAAGAGAAGTATAACGTCGATGAAATGATGGCTGTATCGTATATTTATGATCCCGACAAACAAAAACGTTCTTATGAGATTTTAAAAGAAGTGGTGGATGGGAAGTAACGGTTAGAAGTGATGAACCCCTGACTTCTTACAGAACTGTACGTACCGTTCTTTATAATGCGAAATGTTCATACAAAAGGCTTCGCAAATAGCGAAGCCTTTTGTATTCATTACTATCCATTTTATTAACTAAAAACAGTCATCCTGCAACTTCCGAATACTTATCGTTAGATGCTTTAGTTTGTTTTTTATCATAGGACGCTATTAATTTTCCACATAAAGAAGCTAAAACTTGTTGAAATAACATTCCTAAAACAACAGGTAAAACTACTTTAGGAGGGAAATACGTACTGGCTATTACAGTTCCCGCACTAATATTTCTCATTCCACCTGTAAAAGCTACAGATACGGCTACATCTCTATTCCACTTAAATGCCCTAGCAGTAATCCAGCTCAAGAAATATCCTGTAATAGCAATGATAACAACGGTACCTGCAATAAAGACAATTCTCCCATTCATTTCTCTAAAATAATGCGATACAATACCGCCATTAATCATAACAATCGTAGCAATCCCCAATTTTGAAAAAACGGCTAGTTTCGCTCCTAATATAGGCTGTATTCTCCCTTTAGTCATATGGTTCAGACACATGGCCAATACAGAAGGAATAACAATCATAAGAATTAAATCCGTCATTAGTTTATACGTATCTATTTCCACGTGTTGTACCGTAATAATCGATAAACTAAGCGGTACAATAATCGGTGACAGAAGTGTGTCTAATAATATAATAGAAAGAGCAACTGGGACACTCCCTTTATACATAACAATCCATATGAAACTAGTAATTCCAGTTGGAATAACAACAGACAGAATTAATCCAGTCATTGTGTCAAAATCACCAGCAAATAAAAGATGACCGATTCCCCAAGCGATACCTGGCATAATCACATGTAATATCATCATTACTATTATGATTGGAAATGGATTATGTAGAGCCATTGTTAATTGTTTAAAATTAGACCCGAGACTCCCAGAGAAAGTCATTACAGCGAATATCCAAGGTATAAGAAATTTAACTTCTTGCATAGAATCCCCAATAAAAATACCAATTAATAAACTTGAAGGTATCATAATGGGTAAAAATTTCCCTAAAATACTATTTAATTTGTCAAACATCCTTTTTCATCTCAATCATCCATCCCTTTAGTAGACTAACTTATTACAGCACTTTACTTCTAGATTACTAATAAACTCCGGCTCTTTCCCCCACGTGCCATATTAATACGCATCCACCTCCATCTCACTCCAAAGTTTTAGACGCTTTGCGACCTCTTGAGCAATCTTAACCATTCCCTCACTTTACATTTATCCATTTAAACTATTATAAGACTATATACCACTTTTACAAAAAGTGGAACATTTTCATTTGAAAAACCGTTCCCTTAAACTTTTCTTTTGATAATGGAAATTAACACTGCTACTGACACTTAGTCATTTGTCAACGAAGCAACTAACTGCAGTTGCACACACCTCGTCTATACTTTTCTACTAATTTTAATACAGATTTTGTAAAAGCAGCCGTTGATATAGAACAAGCTAATCGTGAAATTAATCGAAAATACCTAAAACATTAAAAACGAAAAAAAAGCTGAAACCCTTAACATCCAAGAATCCCCGCTGTGCCAGCTTTCCAAACTATTTTTCTATTAAAAAGAAGCACACCACCAACTCCAAATTCAGAATCATGACATTCAATATTTACTGTCGTCCCTTTCACAGACTTTATAATTAAAGTGGAGAGCCAAGTAGTCTCTCCACTAATTAATGAGGATTCTATTCATTAAATGAAACGGGAGAGCCAGTTGAAGTATGTTGATTCACCCAGTCAAGCGATACTTTGGAAACATCTTGCCAGTCAGGTATTTCTGATTTATGCTTCTCTACCCAACTCATACAATATTGCGGGTCGATATTATTTTCCTGGCATTGTTCTAAGAACGACTGAATGTTTGAATCTGTACAATTTTCCCATGTGCCACAAGTAGTTGTAAAAAGAGTCTCCATTTTCGTTTGTATATCAAGTTCCTTATCATTAACCATGATTGACTCCTCCTTTTATTAAAAATAAGATAAGCATGTTGGCATTAACAACATTAAGTATGTGCAAAGGATTATTTATGCCGTTGGCTGCTGTATTAATTATTATCCCAATGATTGTCGCCATTATAACTGTACACAGAAAAAATGGTTTGTTTTCAGATAAGGGTGGAATAGAATATGATCTAGTATTAATTACTATCGCATCAGGCATCACTTTAACTGGTTCTTTATCTTTAGGTGCACTCCATGATATCAATTTTTTGGTCCGTTTAATGTTTTCACATTGAAGAAACCTTTAACAACAAAATAAAACCAGCACAAATGACCATGCTGGTTTGCTGCACACTATTCATTTAGAAGTTTCCTGCAACCTTTTCTAAACTAGTTTCAATGATTTTTTCTGCTCGGTCAGGATACTAATAACAATTGTTTCTGAATCTGTGGTTCCCCAAGCTTGAACATACTTAACAGCCAGTAGATTATCCTTGTGGATTAATGTTATGGTTATGACGGAATCTATTACTTGGATCGTACGCTTTCTTTACCTTTACTAAGCGCTCGTAGTTTTCTTGAAATGCATTAGTCGTTGCATCATCGCTTACA
>Ga0182739_1001750_pt1 | contig 21614 bp, 36 predicted proteins | sample eDN5th30CBELigBY_FD_128873 | JGI IMG/M metagenome (GOLD analysis project Ga0182739, IMG submission 128873) | Enriched backyard soil microbial communities from Emeryville, California, USA - eDNA 5th pass 30_C BE-Lig BY (version 2) (version 2) | ecosystem: Environmental > Terrestrial > Soil >...
CAGCGATTCCGCCCATTCGAGGGGAGACAGCGGGGTCTTGCCGTCCTTCCCGTACACGACTTCGCCGGCACGGTCGGTGGCAACGGGCTCGCCGTCTTCGCTCAGTTTGAAGGTTCCGCGGGCGCGGAGGATGATGTCCTCGGCAGCCTCAGGCAGCGCGCCGGCCTTGATCGCGGCAGCTCGGATGGAGTCGGCCAGCACCTTGTCGCTGTACTTGGCAGCGAAGGCTTCGGCCTTGTCCGCACGCTCATTGGCGGCCTTGACCTGCTTGTCCAGGTCGGTGCGCAGGCGCTCGGTGCGGCGGTTGATTACCTCATCCAGCTTACCCTCGGCGATCAGCTTCGTCTCTTCGTCCTGGCCGGCCTTGGCCAGCAGGCCCTTGACCGCCTCAATGTCCAAGCCGTCGAACTGACCTTTCAGCTTATCCAGCTCGGTCTTGATGGCCTTGTTGGAGCCAATCAGCTCGGTGTTTTTGGACTTGAGGCCCGAGACCTCGCCATCCAGGAATTTCTGCACCTCGCCGCCCAGCGCCGCCTTCAGCACGGCAGTTTGGGTCTCGTCGAGGGTGAGGCCGTGGGCGGCCGGGTCGAAGTCAAAAGGCATGTGGCTATCCCCTGGGGATTAGTTGGCCCGCCTCGCGGGCATAAAAAACCCGGCAAAGCCGGGTTGTGGTTAATTCACGAGAGATCAGGAACTGAGAGTGAGAAGGTTCTTATGGATAGGGCCCTCAAACTCGCGGAGTGTTGTCGCGACTACGAACTTGAGCCCTTTCATCCTGCCCCCGCAGTGATCACGGACGAATTCGGCGATTTGCTGATCGGCACCATACGGAAGGTAGAGTGATGCGCTATCTCCATACGACATTGAGACCGGCAACGAATCGCCTCCCCACGCGAAGTGGGTGAACTGAAAGTAGCGGTTGGCGTAAGGAGAATGGACTGAAAGCGAGATCACTCTCACTGGCCTTTTACCGTCGGATGTCAGGTTTACAGCAATGAACCAGCCGCCCTCGCCAGTATCCGCAATTGCCGATCGGACAGAGACGCGGATGTTTTCAACGTCCTCTCTTCGCTGCTTGTCAGCGAGCCAAAGAGTAGTGATTACCGCAGCCAGCGCCCCTATCCCTGACACCCAGCCACCTAGCATTGAGAGAACAGGGACCACCTCGTTTACGAACGATGCGTTGCTTTTGCCAAGCCCGAACGACAGGCCAAGTAGAAACGCAAGGCCAACCAATAAAACGACAACAGGCACCCAAAGTAGCTTCAGCATTCCTCTTTCCTTGGCAGTAATGCGCAGCATGCGCTACCGCAATGATGTCCGAAGCTCGGATCGCCTACCAGTGGAGCAACAGTGACTCATAGACCTGCACGCTCAAACGCCAACGGTTCCAGCTCCTTGAGCTGGTCGAGCGTCAGCGGCTTGAAGTTCTTGTCCAGTTGCAGCGTGGCGAAGCGTTCAGCTGTCAGGCCGCCATCACGGAACAACTTGCCGCGCACCGGCCCCAGCGCAGCGTTTTGGAACGCAATGGGCTGTGTTTTGAGCCACTGGTAGTAGCTGAGGCTCGCAGAGACCTGCCCGCCGCCATCCGCGCCCACTGCTGCCCTCGTGGCGCCTTGCCCGAACAGCGCCGACAACTTTGTGATCGGTGTGATGGTGGTCCGGCAGTGAATGTGGAACGGGGGCACAGGCCCCTTCCCTATCTCGTACTGGCGGCCATCCAGGCTTCGGCACTGCACGCTGGTCTTCCGGTCCAGGGTGGCGACGATGCGATAGCCCGCCACCAGGTCGGCATTAGCCTTGAGCGTTTCCATGCGCGCAGTGGTGGCCACATGTTGGACTGCGGTCTGGACGACTGCCCGGGCGCTTCGATTAGTGACCGCCAGCACGCCATCGGTAAAGTTCTGCGCCGCGGTGCCGCGAATGGCCTGAGTAATCTCAGCGTTGGTCTGACCCTGCACGACACCCATTCGGATGGCGTTGGTTACCCGGTCCGACTCGGTGCGGGTCCAGCCACTCAGAAAGGGCTTCAGCAGCTTGCCTCCATCAACGCCAGCTACCTGCAGGGGCTGCGTGTTAATCGCCGCCATGAGCAGCGAGTCAGCCGGCATGACCGCATCGATCAGCAGCGCCTTGGCCAGGCTACGGCCTTCGAACGCTGCCTCGTACTGCGCGATATCCACCAGGTCGGACTGCATTCGGTCGCTGAAGGCCTTGTAGATCTCCAGCAGCTTGCCACCTACCCGCCCAAGGAACTCTTCCAGCCTGCTCCGGCCGTAGGTGGTCAGTTCCTTGCGGGTGAGCTGGTCACGGACATGGCTGTCAGCCCGGCGCAGGTAGGTTTCAAACTTCTTGACCTCGCCGGCCTTGAGCCGCTCAAGCAGTACCGAGTGGCGGCTTACCTGCTCCAGCAGCTTCTCGTCCGCTGTTTGCTCCGGTTTCGTCGCCATCGTCTTTGTCCAAGTTGACGCCACCGGCGCCGTGGTCGTCGCCGATCAGTCCGGCCTCTTCGCCGTAGGGGCGCTCTGGCAGCTTGCCGGTGGTCAGGTACTGCCAGTAGGTCTCGGCGCTGATGGTGCCGGCCATGACACTTTTCTGCAGCTCAGCCAGCACTTGGGCGTTGACCTCTGGGATTACAAACTCCGGTTTGACCGTGAAGACGATCTCGTCCGGGTCGTAGCCCGTCCACTCTGCCGCATAACGCAGGGCCTGCTCGATGGCCGCCGCCGCAGTGATGACGATGCTATGCAGCGTGGCGTGCTGGTCGTTCTGGCGGGTCTTGCGGGCCTCGCCCGACTCGGTGCCGGAGACGTCCATGACTTTGGCGCCAGCCTCAAGGGCGGCGTTCTTCTGGTCTTCCATCGCTGTGCGGACGGCTTCGATGCCGGCGCCCTGGAACTCCAGGTAGCCACAGGATCCGCTGGGGCCTAGATCCCATGCCGCCGACGGGCCGGTGACGCTGAGTTCAACGCTCTCGTCCAGGCCGGAGACCCACGGCTGCGGGTGACTGGTCTGGTGCAGCGCGGTGAAGTAGTCGGCGCTGAGCTGGTAGGACTTCAGCGCGGCCCGGGCCATGGTCAGCAGCGGGATCTCGTCCACATCCGGCGAGTTGTCAGTCGAGCCGCAGTAGATGACCGGGATGTAGTCCAGGCCGCGAACCAGGACGCCGTCGCCATTGACGGTGCCCAGCGGGCGGTCGTCCTCGATCAGCTCCCCGGCCTCGTTGCGCACGCCCGTGCGACAGACCGCGCCGTCCATGTAGAACTCGCGGTACACCGTTTCGCATTCGTGGCTGTAGCGGTCCTGCTCCTTGCGCCTGAACTCTCGGAACACGGACAGCACCAGGTCCTGCCGGCCACCTTGGTCGGCAGTGTCCCAGTTGATGGCATTGCGCACCGCGTATGTAGCGAAGTACGGTTGGCCCTTGTCATCGATGTTGACCACTAACGGCACCCGGCCATGGGAAATGGCCTGGCGCACGATCCGCAGGAACAGCTGGGTTAGGCCGAAGCCGTCAGCCGTGGCATTGTCCTCCAGCCCCTTCAGCCCAGCAGGCAGCTTCACCTCGGGGATCAGCCTGGAGACCAGGCCCATCATTGAGCGCAGCGAATCCCGTACCCAGTGCTCGTACTGAGCCCGGGCGGTGTAGTTCTGGTACAGGTAGGCATTGCCGGCGCCATCAAGCTTTTCGGCCTCGGTCATGCCGCTCGGCTTGGGCAGGTTCCGCGGGCTGCGCTTGATGGCGCCCTCGCCCTCCAAAGCGTCGTCCATCATCCGCCACTCTTCGATGTGAGCGTCGTAGTCTGGGTTGGTGGATTGAACAGGCATTACGCCAAACCTCCGATGCGGCGAGTGCCGGCGGACTGTGTCTTGATCGGGAACCGCTTGGCGATGAAGTAGCCGGCGGCGTCGTTCATGTGGTCGTGCCCCTTCTTGGGGTCCTTGTCCGGCTCACCCTTGTCGGTGTACGTCTGCCGCTCCAGGCACTGGGTGAGCTGCGGACATTGGTCGATGTTGACCTTCATGCGCCGCTCGCCGTACGTGTTGAGGAACATGGCGTTGACCGCGTTGATGCGATCCTTCACACCGGGGTTCTGTGAGTCGACCACAACGGTGAAACCAGCCTTCTTGAGCAGGGACAGGTCCGACTCGCTGGCGTTCTTGCTGCTGGTGTTCTGTCCGCTGGCGTCTGGGTACACGGAGATGCTGTGTCCTGAGAAACGCACCTTTATCTTCTCGATCATCTCAGGCGTGTCGCGCACCGAGTGGAACTCGTCCAGCGCCAGCGGCAAGCCGTCACGGACCACGTACACAACCGCGGCCATCTTCATGACGTTGAAGTCCATGCCGATGTGTATGGCCTCGCCCGGCTTGATGCGCTCGCTGGTACTGCACTCGGCCCGGTCGAAGGTGTAGTAAACCACCCCGGCATAGTTCTCGAACCCGGCCTCGTATTCCTGGCGGAACGTACGAGGGTCCATCTTGCGCCGGGCGGCGTCCAGTTCATCGGCAGGGACGTTGCCGCCCTGCAGTGAGGTGTATTGCCAGCTCTTGTGATCAGGCTCGCCACCTGGCTGCCCGTCGCGGTAGGTGTCGTAGCAGTGGTTGAAGCCCTTCGGGGTGCCGATCCGCAGCGCATGCCCGCCTTTGCGCGACTCTCCGGTCTGGGGAATCGTATATTGGCAGGTGGAGAGCATCGGCCTGAGCACTTCTTCCCAGGCTGCCCACGGGCAGTCCGCCCATTCATCCACTAGGACGAAGAACAGACCAGAGCCCCGCAGATTGTCGTAATTGTCCAGGCCGACCACGCGCATGATGTGGCCGGACTTGAGGGTTATCGAGCACTCCGTCTCGTTCGGTCGGGCCGCGCGCCATGCCTCGGGGATGGCCTGCTTCAGTCGGCGCCAGAAGACCCGCTTGGCCTGCTTGAACGTCGGCGCGCCGTACCAAATCTCGTCCTCGACGCTCACGCCCCACTCCGCAGCCAGCCGCGCCGCGCGGCGCATCTCAGCCTTGCCGAGAAAGGTCTTGCCGAACCGCCGGCCACACACTGCGTCTCGAAAACGCGCCTCAGGCTGGAAGCCCCAAACGTAGATGTTCGCCTGCTTCGGCGTCAGCTTCACCGGCGGGTCATAGGTACGGGGTAGTCGGGACACCTTCGTCTGGCTCCAGCTTGTACTCAGCAACGGCGTGCTGCTGGTCCGCCTGGGAGCCCAGGGGCTTATCGGGTTCGATCTTGCGGTTGACGTACATGTCGCCGCATTCCTTGGCGGCTTGCTCATACAGCTGAGCTGTCAACGCCAGGTTGCGCATGTTCTCGGCCTTCTCAGCCATTCGCCCAAGGCCGCGCAGACGGAACGCTCGGTTGGCAATCGGGATCTCGGCCACCTCCTCACGGAAGCGCTTGCGGGTGTCCTCGAACAGGGTCCGCCACTTCGCTGCCAGGTTGGCTCCGGCACGCTTGGTGGGGTCGTGCTGCTCCACCTGCTGGCGGGTCACGTCGATGTCGAATTCTTGCTTAACGGCCTGTGAGACCTGGGTCGGCGTGTCGAAGCACGCCAAGGCCTGAACGATGAAGGCCTTCACATCGCTTGTCAGGGCTGCCATAGATTGGGTTCCGTCTCATGCCTGTCTCACATCAGGCCAACTTGAGCAGACAGGTTCCGCAGGCCCTCGAAATGTTGATCTTGGCCACCTCAGGCGGCCGGCTTGCAGCGTCGATCAGCTGCTGTACGTCGTCACTGGCACCGTAGCGCTTCACCACCCCGACGAACTCTTCGACGTCATGGCCGCGAAGGTAGAGCTTGGGCATTCCGTCCTGGGTGAACTTGGGTGCGCCGTACTCATCGGTTGCCTGGGCGATGTGGTAGAGCTCGTGCTCGACCAAGGCGCAGAACTCAGCGTCGGTGCACTGTGCGCAGTAATCGGCGGCCAGGGTGATGAGGTAGGTCGGCTCCTCACCGAACCACTGCCGCATCTGCTGCTCCTGTCGGGCCTTCTGCCATCCGCCAGCGCGGAACATCAGCTGTTCGGCTTGACCGAGAACCACGCGCCCCTGCTTGGAGAATCCGCTCGATGCCCACAGCACGCCGATGTTGGCGTCGATCAGGTGGGCATGCTCCGGGTTATGGATGCTGCCAGTATCGGCGAGGATCTCGCGCTGAATCCACTCCCATACTTCGGGTGCTGGCTGGAGCGTAAGCCACACCGACTCGAGGAGGTCGTTAGCCGGCAATGGCCTGTTCATCCTGCTGGTCTCCACCGGTGCGAGTAGCAACTGCATAATGTTGAATGGCGTCTGCGTGCGCGTAGTGATTCAATCGATCTGCACTTAACACAAGGAGATGTGCATGGAGTTCTTCAAGATGCTGGAAATCCTGTCACTTGGGTTCTACTCGGTGGCAGGGGTAATCGCATTCATGGGATTGTATTTGCTGCAATACGGCGCTCGTTGCCTGGATGCTTGGAGGAAGCGCGAGTCTGGCCCTACCGACCGGGTGATCTTCCACCTGATTATTGCAGCGCTCGTTGGATTGCTGTGCGGCAGCATCATCCAAGGATTGGTAGATGTAAAAACAACTTGCGACCTCAGCGGCCTACCCTTGGCAGCATGCCTGTTTAAATAGAGCTCTGCGCCATTTCGGTGAGGCTCTATTGAGGGCCTCATCCCCTTTGGCAGTCTTTCAGATACCCACCGACGAAGCGCTGTGGTTTTGCTGTCAGCGACATAGGGGATTCCTTGAGACCGGTTGTCTCGCTCGGTAAGAGCTGAGTATTGGGTTACGTGCTGACCATCTTGTGCGTCTCGGAGTGTGCGTGACCGTGTAGCAGACCGACCAAAAGGCCTTGGGGAAGTCCTGCTTCTTTGGCTGCGTCGATAGCCTTCACGATAGCCGTATCGAATTCGGCTACCGCATGGACGATATCCTTGCTTATCGGCAGCTCATGGCGAATGCGGGTGACGTTGCTCATTCAGAGTGAACCTCGATCTTGATTCCTCGACCAACCCAGTAGCTGAAGCGCTCAGGGCATGGCTCTCGGCCGGTCAGTTGCGCAATGGCGAGGACGCCTGCCAGGTAGTACTTGAGCCACCACTTCAGGCGGTTTCGACATCTACGACTATCAAGAGAAGGAAAGGCTTAAGCGCGGCTTTGCTGATAGATCAATTGCCTCAGTCGCCTGCGACAAGACGAACGCCGACCCACGTAATCCTGATGAACAATTCCCCACATTGGGTTCAATCTCCAAAAGACAGCGCCTCTCGGTTCTTCGGCGCATTAGCCATCTACCTTCCGACTCATGAACCGGTCAGAGTAGTCGCGCAGCTTCTCTACGCCGATGAAGCCGACCATGCAACCAGCAAAGGTAGCCAGATTGGTCGGCAGGGCGAAGTATTCAAGCAGCGGAACAAGGCTGGTGCCGATCAGTCCACAAAGGATTCCCTCTAGGACCATCTTGCGCCGACCGCCGCCACCATAGATGACGCGACAAAGCGCAACAGCAGCAGCAGTGCCACCCGCATACAACTGTGGCTGATGGGCTCCAAGCCATGCAAGCATGGTGGCCCAGAAGCCAGGATCTTTTTCAGGCATTTTCATGGTCTCGACTTCCCCTCGCTGGGGGCACAAAAGGAATCCCGGGGTTTGCCTAGGCGATTTAACAGGACAAGTGCCCCATCAATACAAACAGGCAGTCGAGACATCTGGGGCATGCTACTAACGTAGCCCCAGTAAAATAGCGACATTAGTCGTAAACCCGATACCAACACCCTCTCGAGGATACTACGATGGAGATGCTGATTTATTAAGCAGGGTTATCGTTGTGACTCAGATGTTGGCGATCGCCAAACCATTCGAAATTCATGTTGTCCGGGAGGGCAAAAAAAAAGTGATGCGAGTAGGTGTACTGACAATGTCAGATATCTGCGCACTAAAGGCGGTACTGATGGAGTGCGGGATGTGTTTCGGCACATTAAGTACCATACATGACAGAAAGACTCTCATTGCTCTCACGAGCAGCTATGGAATCAAAAATGTGCGTTGGAACAAAGCCATCCACACAATACCTTTTGTAGTTAGGATGGAGCGTGCAAAAAAACGGATCGACATCTATCAGATTTAAGTCTGATACCGGAGCTTGGCCTCAGACCACTGCGGAGGTAACTCTTTCGCACAAAAAAGCCCAGCTCTAGGCCGGGCTTCTTTGCGATTTTTGCCTTAGGCAAAACTCTAACAATGGATAAATAGTGCCACTACGCGTGCGGGAACGCAATAGGCCCTCATGCGGCCTCCTTCATTTCGTAAATTGCAGCTGCCACCGGCGAGAGCGCGCGCTTGTCCAGATCCTCGCAAACCTCGAAGCAGATCTGCACGAATGGCTCCCAGTCCCTGGCCCAGGCGCACGATGGAAGCGTCACGCCATAGACATCATCGATCCAGCGCTTGAACCACTCTGGGCTTTCGAACGGATCCTGTGCCGACGATTGCCCGCCCTGGTGCATGCGCCGGTACCGGAACATGACGCCCTTGGCCACGTACTCGCAGCGCTCGCGCTTGGCCGCGGTCATCCGTCCGGACCTGGCCATGGCCAACGAGAACACGCACTCCTCGGCTACCTCGCGCTCGTTGTCGCCGCTCTGCGGGGCGTACATGAAGTTGCCGAAGGCGCGTAGACTGCCGGGCAGCTTGAAGATTGCCGCCTGCACACCACCGGCCAACGCCTGATGCACGGCATGGCTCGCCTTCCGCTGCTTGTCTGTAGTCTGGACCATAGTGCCCAACAGGCCCAGCTGTTCGATGAAAACGCCCTGGCTGTCCCACGCCGTGTAGAGGCAGTCGTGCCACGCTTGGCGTGCGCTGTTCAGTTGCATGGGCCGTTCTCCTTCTTGCGGCGACTTTCGACGCCCTTGGCGCGCACTACGCACCAGGTGGAAGCGATGGTCATGGCCAGCAACAGCGCGCCTGCGGTATCTGCGATAGTCCAGTTCATGCTGCTGCCCTCCTCAGGTCTTTGAGCTTCTGCCTGTACAGGGCCTTGATGGCCTGCAGGTCTTCGATGGTCAGGCGCTGGGGCTTATGAGGCCCTTCGAGGAACTCCACGGCTTCGGAGCCGATGCGCTTCACCAACCGGATGCGGTACTCGACCGCGTTGCCCGACAGGTTCCGGTTGCACTTCACGCATTGCCGATGGACGTTCAGCGGCTCGAACCGCAGCTCCGGGCAGGCGCCCACCGACCGGTAGTGGCCGGCATCCCAGCGGCTGCCGGTGATGAGGTCGTGGTCGCTCGGGTTCGAATCACAGCTGATACACGGCAGGCCGGCGTCGCGCTCGCGAATGTAGGCATTGAACGCAGCCTGCGCCTCGGCCATGTGCTCGCGGCGGGTCTTCAGCTTCTCCCGGCGCTCCTTGAGGTCTTCCCGGGCCTGCTTGGTAATTGCCTTGGCCGCAACCTTCTGCAGCTTCGGATCTTTGGCCATGGCCTTGGCACAGGCGATGCTGCACACCTTCTGGGTAGTCATTGTCGGCTTGAAGAGCTTTCCGCAACCTGGCGCCTTGCACTTCTTCGGCTTGATCTCCTTGGCTAATGTCATGCCGCCTCCTCACTCAGCAGGTCACCAAAGAACACCCCCTGCGGCGCGAACTCGGCCACGATGCGGTCGGTGTACTGGCAGCCCTGGGCCCGGTCGAACAACCGAGTCACCGGGAACCCATCCGGCCCGAACATGGCGCACGGCCCCATCAGGCGCAGCTTCACGTCGTAATCCAGGTGGATGAACGACTCAGCCCAGCCGGTGCGGAACTCGGCGCAGCCGGCGCGCATGATCGGCACGCCGAAATGCAGCTTGCAGTACCGGCGAACATCCTCGATGTCGCCCATCTCGGTGCTCTTGGCGACCCGGTCGTACATCGCGAACCACAATGCATTCTGGTCAAGGGTGCGGTCCTTTCCCGGGCGCATGCTGACCACGACGAACTTCTTGTCGCGGAACATGCGGGTGAGCATGGTCACGGCCTCGGAGAGCTTGGCCTGGCTGTTGACGCTGATCTTTTCAGCCATGAGCACTGCCCTCCAGACGGTCCATCGACTTGATGAGCGCGCGATCATGCTCAACCAGGCCCCGGGCCTTCGAATAGAGCGCGTGAGCGCGCAGCCCTGTGTATGGGCTGCTGGAGTAAAAGTCCCAGCTCAGGTACCAGCCGCCTAGGACAGACAGAGCGTTGTTCACCTGCATGCGGAACAGGAGATCTCTTTGGAGTTGGCTCATACGCCCTCCCCGGCCGGCTGCCCGGCGCGCTTGATGTTCAACTGGGCGATGGCGACTCGTGTTTGTCGCTTGCGCAGATAGGTTTCGATCCGGCGGCGCTGGTCTTCCTTGGCGCGCTCGCGATCTTTCCTGGCCTTGGCCGCCTTGAGGATGCAGCGCACCTCGGCGAGCTTTTCCCGCGTCTTCTCGCTGGCCTGCGGGCGGAATGCACCGGTCAGCAGGCCAGCAATTGCTTCTCCGTCCTGGGTAATCGGTGCAATGCGCAGGTCGGCCAGGTACTTGGCGCCGGTTTCCTGGGTGATCAGCTGGGCGCGAACGGCGGACTCGATGGCCACCACCCTGCGCCCGGCGTCGTAACCCAGCGACACCTCCCACTTGGCCGGCTGATCCTCGGCACGGGCGAAGCTGACCAGGCGCTCGTATGCGCTCATGAAGGCCATGCGGGCGCCGATCTTGTCGCCAGCCTCAAGGATTGGCTCTGAGGCGATCATGGCCTGGCGTATTTCAGTGGTGAGCACCACGGTCTCGTGCTCGTCACTGGCCGCCAGCGCGATCGACCACGCCTCATCCTTGCCGGGGCGGGTGTCAGCCGCGTGGATGTGCTTGAGTACCATGCCAAGCGAAAGGCGCCCAGCAGGCTCTCTACGGCACGCGCGCAGCGCACCAATGATCACGTTAGGCTCATAGGCCGAAAGGTCCTCAGCGATGAGCTGAGCGCCTCCAGCGCTGATGGTCTGCCCCATCGCCTCGGCAGTGGCGCAGATGGCAATGGCCAGTTCGGCTTGTTCGTCAGAGGAAAGCATTGCGCTTACCCCCCTGACGGTTCCGGATTGCGTCCGCCGCTTCCTGCGCCGCGTTCATGTTGGCCTGGGTCTGCTCCAGCTGCCGGGCAGTCGTGGCGTTCATCTGGCGATTGGTCACCCACTGGGTGTGGTAGGCCTCGGCCTTGGCCAGCAGGTCGCCCAGGTTGTGGCAGCCGTTGATCAAGCGCGCGTCGTTGACAGTCAGGAAGTACGCGGCCACATGGTGGGCAACGTCGATGCCGAGACGACTGATGAGTTGCCCAACCTGCCCGCCTGCTTTGGCGTTCCACACTGGCCAGGCGTGGTAGCGCTTACGGTAAGCCATGGCGTAGTTCGCCCAGGCCTTGAACGTTTTGCAGTTCGAATCCTTCGGTCCTGGCATGTCAGCAGGAATCTCACAGCGGGGTTGCTGAGCCGCGAACGGAACCACGATCCCCTCCGCGACCATGGCTTCAGCCTGGGTCGCAACGGGTTCAATGACTGGTTCCTTTACTGATTCAAAAGAGTGACTGGTTCTGGGTGCAGCTCCTGCACTACCCCCTAGTGAATCTGCTGCACTAGGGGGTGAACCTGCTGCACTACCCTGGTGAATCTGCTGCACTACCCCTAGTGAATCTGCTGCACCACTCAAGGTGAGGTAGTAGACATTCGAGGAGTTACCCTTTGGCCCGCCCTTGCGAATCTCCTTGCGCAACAGGCCAGCACCGCACAGGGTGTTGATGTGGTTCATCACAGAGCGCTTGCTGATCTCGCACTGATCGGCGATGTGCTGATACGACGGCCAGCATTCGCCCTGGTCGCTCGCGTTGTCAGCCAGCTTGATTAGCACCAGCTTGCGCAGCGGATTACCGACCTTGGTCTTCATGGCCTTGACCATCAGTTCCATGCTCATGGCGACACCTTTGGCAGAACCTGGCGACGACCCTCTGAGTCAATTGCGCTCACAACTCCGTCAGCAACCAGTCGATCCATAAGCCGGCACGCAGACCCATAGGCAATCTTGAAATGCCGCTGAAGGGCGGAGATCGAGGCGCGCCCCGATTCGCGGACGAACGCTTCAGCCTGTAGTGCCTGGCCGCGCTCCTCGTCTTCGATACGCTTCATTAGCGTCGCGACTTCCGGGCTGATTGCGGAAACTTGCGGAGCCTCCCGGGAGGCCTGCCACGCCCACGCGGCAGCCTTGAGCATTGCGGCAGCGTCATCGTTGGCGGTAGCCGTCATCTCGCCGAAGCCGAATTCAGCGCGGAAGGCGGCCAGGAACTCGGATTTCATGCCGTCTGGCATGTCGTGAAGGCTCATACTGCACCCCGCACGGCCTTGTCGTGGGTGTGTAGGCCGTCCCAGTTCTTCTTCATGGGTAGCTCGCCGGTCAGGTACAGCTCGTACAGGCGCACCGCGCCCTTGCGCAGTAGCACAGGCGTGAAGCTGATGAAGGGCTCCCGGCCGTGCAGCGTGATTTCCTGTTGGTGCTCGGTCATGTACTTGTCGCGGGCGTAGGCGGCCACGCGGTAGCGGGTACCGGACTTGCTCTCGTTGTAGAGCCAGTTGCGGCCTTCAAGAAAGTGACCCACCTGCATCACGTTGACCCCATTCAGGCCCTTGCAGAACTGGACGTGGCTCATGCCCTCCTTGAATAGGTTCTCAAGGTGGTCGATCTTCTTGGCCTGGGCCTCGACCTTGACGGTGAGCAGGACGCGGGCCTTCTCCGACTCCAGGGCCATCTGGAGGATTTCCAACTTGCTGAGGTTGGCGGGCATCGGCTTCGCTACCTGTGCCTCCAGCTGCTGCCAGCGGTCCACCAGTGCGGCGGTGAATTCTGGCGAGAGTTGGGCGACCACCACGAAGCTGTCGCGCTTGTTGACGAGATACTCGGCAGCCTTCCGGCCCAACGAGTCGAGGTATTCCCCCAATGGGGGAAGATCAATCACAGCCGGTTTATCGGGACCTTTGGCCGTGGCCAGGCGCTCGATAGACTGCTTTACCTTGTCATGGCGAGACCCGACCAGGTCGGCAATCTCTCGCGACGACATCCGCGCCACGAAATCGTGGTTCGCATTTTGTGGCGCGGGCCGGATGAGGGCCTGTACACTTTGGGTCTGCATATGCATAATTCCCTTCAGAGTTTTGTGTTGCAGAGAGCCGGGCCGCTATCCCGGCTTTTTTGTGCCCGCAACTCGGGCTTATCAGGGCCTGTTCAGGCCTTTCGATGAAACGGGGTCACGACTCCTCGCGGGTTGCGAGGCTTGGTTCGGTTGGCCAGTTCTCGACGGATCAGCTCAGCTGCCAGCGCCTCAGGGCTTACGCCCCTTCTCATCGCCTCTTTCTCCAGCTGCTCCATCTGCCCCTGGTCCAATCCGATTTCTTCAATCGGCATGGGGCCTCCTAAGGGCCTTCAGGCCACGTGCTGATCGCCGGTATTCTCCGAAGCCAAGGCGGCCAGCTGAGCCTCAAGCAGCTCACGGCAAAGCACAGCGCGCTGAGTGCGATGAAACTTTGCCAGCGCCTGGATCAGCTCAAAGGTGTCCTCATCGACCCGGACCTTGATCTCACGGTCATGCAGGTGCTTGGGGTTGGCGTACATGCTTGGGTGGCTCCTTGCGGCTATGAAATTGGTTAAGCGGCGGATTTCTTGAGCGAGTTGGCCGGGTCGTCCTCGCGTTTCGCGATCAGCGCCCCGCTCGACTCCTTCTCCAAAACGCATTGCATTGGGTAGGAGAACCCGCCTGTCGTACGGCACTGAGAAACGCGGCTGCCGGTAACGCCCAGGGCGTCTCCGATTGCGCGGCCGGTGCCGAAAAATTTCAGGGCTTCGTCGTAGGTCATGGGTGTTTCTCCGATGTCTGCCACCGAGTTTAGAGTTCTAAACAACACAAGGCAAGTTATCTAAACAATGAAGTGTTTAGAATCCTTAATATGGAATTCAAAGACCGCGTCGTAGCGCGCATGAAGGAGCTAAATCTCAGCTCCACAGACCTCAGTAAACTGACTGGCGTGTCCAAGGGAACCGTGAGCTTCTGGATCAACGGAACGAACGGCGCCAAGGGCAAGAATCTGCTCGCCCTGGCGAAAGCGCTGGAATGCTCAGCGGAATGGCTGTCGGACGGCACTGGCCAGGCTGCTGATCAGCCATCGCCTGTTGGCGCAGCGTCGACTACTGCAGAACTGGTTGCGCAGATGCTGGCTTCCAAGGCCGGGAAGAACCTCTCCGAAAAGGCGCGCGAGGTGATGATGGCCGCCGCGGCAGAGGCTGACAGCCCGGACCATGACCAGGATTACCTGCCTGCAGCCTACTCGAGCCTGAAACCCACTCAGGAAGAGATCCTCATCCCCCAATACGATGTCCGGGCTGCCATGGGGCACGGTCAGGTACCGGCCGACTACAGCGAAGCAGTTCGCAACCTGGTCGTCCGCGAAGAGATCCTCCGCGAGAAAGGCGTCACCTACACCGCCCCCTCAGCGCTGGCGATGATTACCGGCTGGGGCCAGAGCATGGAAGGGACGATCAACGACAAGGATCTGGTCATTGTCGATCGTGGGATCAACGAGTTCATCGGCGAAGGCATCTATGTGATCACCTGGCACCAGGAGCTCTACATCAAGCGCCTGATGCGCCTCGATGAAGACCACTTCCGCCTGATCTCAGACAACAAGCACTACGAGAACCAGACCGCGCGGATCGATGACGTTACGGTGCACGCGAAGGTGCTGCTGATCTGGAACGCAAAGAAGGCGTAGCCATGCCCCTAACAAAGCTCAACCAGCAGCTGCGCCGAGACCTGAAGGATGCTGCTTTTGCCTTAGAAAACGCTGCCCTGGAGATCTTCCACAAGGCCCAAGGCGGTGAGGAAGCCCAGTTCTTGGAGGCGATGAAGCGTGTCGGGGAACTGCATGAGCTGGCCGATCGGTTGGTGGGGTATGGGGATGAGGTGAAGGCGGGAAGGATCACGCGGAAGACAGCGGAATAGCTCTATGCAAATTTTTTTGCGAAAACGGACGAGCGTAAGCATTCTGCCACTGACAGTGGCGACCAGACACACCATAATTCGAATGGACACTCGATGATAAAGACATTATGGACACGCTAAACGTATCTCCAGCCCTGCTAGATTGGGCCGCCAGCCAGATTGGCAAGACTCTTCAGGATCTTGCTACTTTAGTCGTGTCCGGAAAAGGGATTGATAGATTTGTGTCTGGCGAACTTACCGTTCGCCAGCTGGAAAAGGTCGCCAAAGTCACACACACCCCTTTTGGCTACCTGCTGCTAGACACCCCGCCAAGCGTTACCAAGCCTCGGCTCCCAGACATGAGGCAAGTCGTTTCTCCAGACCCTCTGGGGCCTGACTTTTTCGAGGTTCTTGACGACGTAATTGCGAAGCAGAACTGGTACCTCGACTATCTACATGAGATTGGCGCAGACCCACTACCATTCGTTGGAAGTTTTAGCACACGCGATGATCCCTGCTTGGTAGCAAAGCGTATTACGGAAACCGCAGGAATTGATTATGCTTTAAAGAAAACCTGCAGTAGTCAATCCGAATATTTTCGCGCGCTGTCTGAAAGATTTGAATCCATCGGAATACTTGTCTTTAAAAATAGCATTGTTAAAAGCAACTCTAGGCGGGGGCTCTCCGTATCCGAATTTCGAGGATTTGCCATATGCAATGAGTACGCACCAGCAGTATTCATAAATGGCAAAGATGCGGAGGCAGCATGGATCTTCACCTTAGCTCATGAAATTGCCCATCTTTGGATAGGTGAAAGCGGAGTTTCCGATATACCTTCCCCCAAAGATTTCATGCCGGGCAACAATGTAGAGTCTTTCTGCAATAGCGTTGCAGCAGAAATGCTCGTCCCCAAAGACGAGTTCTTATCTCTATGGAGTGGAAGCGACAGCGAGGCACTTGATCGTTCTAGCAGGCATTTCAAGGTAAGCAAGCTAGTAGTGGGGCGTCGAGCGTTTGAGCTCGGCAAGATATCTAGGTCCGCTTACTCTCAACTTTATGCACTGAGCTATAAAGCTGGCGGATCTGGAGGAAACCCATACGCAACCATACCTGTAAGAAATAGCAAGAAGGTCACCAATGCATTAGTCAAAAGCGCCATGGAGGGAAACATTTTGATTCGTGACGCCGCCAGACTCCTGAATATCACGCCGGACACAGTCACGAACCTTTATAAAAAGAATATTCGCACCTATGCATAAGTATCTAGTTGATTCAAACATATTTCTGCAAGCGAAGAACTTTCACTATCGGTTCGATTTTTGCAGTCACTTTTGGAGTTGGATAAAGCAGGCTCACCATGACGGGATGCTCTGCTCCATTCAGAAAGTAAAGAAAGAACTTAGCCGCGGTCAAGACGGCGACCCAGTTAAAGAATGGCTGAATGAGTTACCTGATAGCTTTTTCATACCTGACGATACTGACGCCAAGGTAATCGTAAAATACAGGGAGGTCATGCAATGGACCGCCAGCAACACTCACTTCAAAGACGCGGCAAAAAAAGAATTTGCTAGAAGTGATATAGCGGATGCCTTTTTGATAGCTGTAGCCATGGCTCATGGATTTGAAATAATCACGCACGAGCTAAGCAATCCTGACCGCAAGAACAAAATTCAGATTCCCGATGCAGCGTTATACTTTGGGGTTAAAACGCACTTTGTTTATGACGTGCTCAGTGATAACTCTAATAAAGATTTTTGCTTCACCCGAAAGGCTTTGTAGTCAGCTTGCGTCAAGATCGCAGCCCGCCCCGCGCCTGACATCTTGTTCTGACTCGCCCGCCTCGGCGGGCTTTTTCATGCCTTCACGCTTTTTTGACGACCTACCCTGCACAGTCAAGGCTCATCCGCGTCCCTACGTTAGCCCGCATAGCAGTGCGGGCTTTTCTTTTGGTGTCAGAAAGGCGCCCCCTCCTCGATCGCAACAAATTCATCATGAGTTTCTGCCTGGGGGTCGTCATCCGAGAATGCCTCCCAGCGCAGTGTGACCGAGGCTTCCTCCTCATTGAATTCCATTTCTATCCCATCAGTTTCCTTGAGAACCCCCATAACCTCCTCCCACTCGCGGTCGCCATCCGCGTCCAGTCGGTGAATTACAACCCACCTCTGCTGCTGCGCGGTCGGGTGGTTGATCATCGATGACACGCGAAGACCAAGGCGCTCCACGCCCGACATAACCGCTCTCTCCTGCTGCTTCTGGGGCTTTGCCATCTGACACTCCAATAACTGTATATCCATACAGGCTCGACACAAGATTAACCGATCTCCTGCGGAGCCGGAAGTCTTGACATTGCACGGCCTGCAGGAATCTCCGTTCGTCTCAACTGTTTAGATATCTAAAATAATTCTTGACGCGATCCGTTTAGTTTTCTAAATTCACCTCAAGCAGTCACTCACGAGGGACTGCAGAGGCCCTCAAGCCTCACCGCTCTTTAACAAACCAGACCGCCGAGCCTGCAGGCATAGCAGGCCACCATCCCCACAGGGCTCTGGTGCGATCAGGTGTGCCGCAATAGAGCGGCATCCAAGCGGCGCGCATGCCTCGACAGATGCAGGAAGCGCGATACCGGGTGAGCGACCGGAGCCTGAGAGAGAACAGAACGATTTACTGATGCCGGTTCGCTGAGCCGGCATTGGAAATCAACTGGAGTGACACGACATGAATCGCAAGCAATTCCGCAAAGCCCGCGTCGCCGTGAAGCACGACCGCATCAACAACACCTGCAACTGCCTCGTTCCGGGTTACGAAAAGGCGCTGATCCTTGAGCTGATGCACCGCCCACGCTCCTGGTGATTTCACTCGCAGCCATTCCTATGAGTGGCTGCTGGGAAAATCAACCCGAGGGCATTCACGTGAACAAAGAAGAAATCTACGACGACCAAATCAGCCCGCTGATGCAAAGCATCATCGGCATCTGCCGTGAGCACGGCATTGCAATGATCGCCAGCTTCAACATCGCCCACGACGGTGAAGGCCCGAACGGCGAAGACTGCTCCCGCCTTACCTGCACCTCCCATCTGCCTGATGGTGAAGGCGCTTTCGATGAGCGATTCAGTAAGGCCGCCGTGGCGATTCAGAAAGGCGCACCACACCACATCAGCATGAACATCGCCACGCAGCACGCCGATGGCACCCGCACCCTGACGGCAGTTATTTGATTCCCTGACAGCCGGAAAGACGGCCCGATGCCCTGCTCCCCATCGCAGGCTGCATCGGTGAGCGATCTGTTGAGTTCAGTAGGGCTCTCCCCGGCGCCGGGGATCCCGTGAAGGGCCGGCCCTTGCAGGCGGTTCCGCTGATACCGGTGTTCCTGGGTGGTTCGACTCCATCCGCAGATCGCTCACCGATGCAGAGTAGCGCCCAGCTCAGGGCGCGGTTACCGAAGCACCTGTGGACGTCCCTTCCCTCGCACTGGAGGGTAAACGAATTGCGCCGCTGGATGGGTCCACGCCAAGCCAGCTGCCGGGGTAGCGCCCGGCCTTTGCATCCCCTTCCCTTCACATACGACCGCATCGACAGGTGCCGGGCTTGGCTTTTCACGCCCAGCTTGGTCCCTGGTGCCCGGCATCTGATCGATGCGGTTGGCTACCGAGGTTCACACGATGAGCAAAGAAACAGGCGGGCCCGCCTTTCCAACGCAGATCAACAACAGCGGTAACGCAGCGATCAAAGGGTTCAATGGTGAGGAGATCAAGCCGCTTACCTTCAGCGCGTACCCAGGCATGACCCTGCGCGACTACTTCGCCGCCAACTCGCTGCAAGGAATGCTTCCGTACCCCGGCAACGAAATGTGGGGCTCTTTTGCTGAGATGACGCCGAAGCAGGCCGCTGAATCAGCTTACGGATACGCCGACGCCATGCTCGCCGCCCGGGTGAAGCCATGAGCGGCTGGATCAGGCTCATGGACAGGATTCCAGACCAGGGCCAGCGCGTACTCGTCTACTCGCCTGATCTCAGGGTCATGGCCGCGCAGTACTTCATGCACGATCCAGGAATCCACGACGGCGACACTGGCTTCTGCGATGAGAACGGAGACGACATATTCCCCGTTACCCACTGGCAGCCCCTCCCTTCCCCACCCACCGAGTAACCCACCACCTGGAGGCGACCATGGGCGCACTTCAAGCAGCACAACGGCACTACGACAACCAGTTGCCTCCTGAGGTGAGCGAAACACCGCAGGAGCGTGCCGAGCGTCACTGGATCGAAGAAGGCATCGACCAGCTGATGCGCGGCGCTGACTACGTGTTCCAGCGCCGCATGCGTCCCCAGCAGGGCGTGACGCAGGAGCGCTTCGCCGAGGCCGTGGACGAGTTCGCCATGGGCCAGCTTGGCCTGCAGGGGGCGAGTAAATCGGTGCTGGGCAGGCTGGTCCTGGCTGCCCACTTCAAGATCGGCAGCGAGGCGCGGAATGCCGCCGACGAGCTGATGGCGGTACCAAATACCGACTCAGTGCTGCGCGAGATTGCGCACACCCTGCTCCAGCCGCTGGTGAAGGATGGGCTCCAGGCCCAGGCCGAGGAGGCTCAATGAAAAGCCCTCACGTCCTGATCGACGAAGAGCTTGAGGCCATGGCTCACCCTGAGACGCCACTGTCCTGGCAGGCCATGGTCCTCAAGCTCCTCACCGAAATGCTGGCTGACCAGCGCATCACCATCGAAGAGTTCAACCACTACTGCGGGCGCCTCAACAAGATCGTTGATGGGCGTAAGGAGGTTGCATGACCACGCCATTGATCACCACGCTCATCGACGAACAGATCGCCGAACTGCCAGAGGCTCAGGCCATGCCGGCCGACCGGGTGCTGATGCTGTTCAAGGGCCCGACATTCGCCGCAGCGGTGAATGAGGCGGCGCTGGCCAGCATCGAGAACCCGCAGGCTTGGAAGTGCCGCGCCTGCATCTGCGGGGAGTGGACAGTCGGCTATGAGGTTCGGGCGTGACCTCCTATCAGCGGGCCCGCCGCATCGCAGCTTGGCGCGGTTCCTTCTCCATGCTCTTCGTCTGCACCTTCTTCATGCTCGCCAGCGCCCTCGCTGGCTGCATTACCTCCTGACGCAAGACGCCCGAGTAAGGCGGGCCCCTTCGGGGGATAACCGTGCCCGCAAGGGAGCGTAAGCCGGCAAGAGCGCGCAACCATCACCGGCAGCCATATCGGCCTTAGACCTCTGCAAGTCTGACCACGCATTGCCCCCGCGCAAAAAGCTAGCCCTCGCTCGGTCCCGGCACAGGCTTCTCAGTTTTTTCAATGGCTGCAGCCTGCTTCTTTGCAACTGCTGCTCGCTTTGCGACATCACGAGATAGCTCAAGGATGGTATTCGAGGCGCTTTGATACGAGTAGAAAAATCCCTTTCCTTGCGGCTCGTAAATGGTATTTCCCCGAGCAGTATCAGCCTTGTAGATCTCTTTAATTCCCAAGGCTGTAGCCAAGTTCACCATTATTTCTTCGAGAGTTGCACGCTGATCCAAGCCAGTATTTTTTATTGTCCCGCCGTAGAAACCACAATCAGGCTTTGGCGCTCGAACAATCTTTGTCTTTGCCATTCCTTGACCTCAAAAAAATTTAGTTACTCAGCCAGTATCTCACATCCCTTTTTCTATCTGCATAGCGCCCACCGCAGGGATGGCGCGGGAGAAACGCATGTCCGAAAAAACGCATACCCCCGGCCCGTGGACTGTCCGCGCCGTACCCAATGTCGGCTTGATTGGTCATACCGGCTACGCGATCGACTTCAACGAAGATCAGGAGCAGGTGGTGGACTTCGTCTACGAAAAAGCTGATGCGCACCTCATTGCCACCAGCCCCAAGTTGTTACTGGCGCTTGAGGATGCCGTGACAATTCTTGAGCCGATCGGCGAGCAAATACCTGATGTGGCGCGGCGCATCGTCGGCTACCAGCGAGTCATTGACCAGGCGAGGATGAAGTGATGACCAACACCAACTTGCGCATCTGGGAGCAGGTGCAGACCACCGACACCAGGTTCACCAAGAAAGCCAAGGTGAACGGTCAAGACATCACAAGCCTGAGCGGTACAGCGATGGTCATGAAGGCCACCGAGCTTTTTGGCCCGGTTGGCATAGGCTGGGGCTGGAAGGTCGTCGAAGAGCGTTTTGATGAAGGCCACGAAATCTATACCGGCGAGGGCGACAAGCGCGCCTGCATCGGCCGCGAGATAGGGCACACGGTCAAAATCGCTCTTTGGTTCATACAGGATGGCCAGCGCGGCGAGATTGAGCAATACGGCTGCACGCGCTACCAGTACAAGACCAGCTACGGCATGACCACCGATGGCGAGGCGCCCAAGAAGTCCCTGACCGACGCCATCAAGAAAGCCCTGTCCATGCTGGGCTTCAGCGCCGACGTATTCCTCGGGATGTTCGACGACCAGAACTACGTCCAGCAGCTGCAGGCCGAGCAGGCGATCGAGCAGGCCGAAGACCGCCAGGCCGAGATTGAACGCCAGCAACAGGAGCGCCTGGACTTCATCAAGGAAACGATCGAGACCATGCAGAAGGCGGTAACGCCGCATGAACGCAAGAAAATC
>Ga0182739_1001758_pt1 | contig 21537 bp, 21 predicted proteins | sample eDN5th30CBELigBY_FD_128873 | JGI IMG/M metagenome (GOLD analysis project Ga0182739, IMG submission 128873) | Enriched backyard soil microbial communities from Emeryville, California, USA - eDNA 5th pass 30_C BE-Lig BY (version 2) (version 2) | ecosystem: Environmental > Terrestrial > Soil >...
AGCATATTCCTTACAAGGCCGTGCACGAAGGCATGATGGAAGTCGTGGCAGGCCGGGTCGATACGTCCTTCCCCGGCATTGCGCAGGCACTGCCCTATGTGCAAAACAAACAGTTACAGGCGCTCGCGATAACCGGAAAGGAGCGCTCACCGCTGGCCCCTGACGTTCCGACCATGGATGAGACAGTTGCGCCCGGATTCGACTACGGCATCTGGTATGGCGTGATCATGAACGCCAAGACGGACGAGTCCGTGAAGCAGGAGCTGGCCAAGCATATCGCTGAAATCAACAAGGACCCGGAGGTCATCAAATGGCTCGAGAATCAGGGCCTTTCCACCCAGACCAAGACGCTGAAGGAGTTTGACGACTACATCGCGTCGGAGATTTCCAAGTACGGAAAAATCCTGGGCCCCGCCAACTGACTTTTTAATTGAGGAACGGAATGACGAATTTGACAGGCGGCCAGGCTGTGGTCGAAGCCTTGCGCGAGCAAGAAACGGAATGCGTGCTAGGGTTGATCGGCTCCGCTGGAATGGAAATATTCGACGGGCTGCATGGCGCAAAGGATATCCGCTTCGTGGGTGTCCGCGATGAGCGCACGGGTGTGCATATGGCGGATGGCTACGCCCGCATGACCGGCAAGCCCGGCGTCTTTCTGGCTGGCCAGAACGGGCCGGGAGCCACGAATCTGGTCACGGGACTCGCCCAGGCCCAGGCTGCCTATTCACCCGTCATTGCGCTGGCCGGCTTGCTGTCGTCCGCCCACGTCCAACGGGACGCTTTTCAGGAGGTGGATCAACACTCCCTGTTCAAGCCGGTGACCAAGAAGACCTTCACCCTGACGCAGACGTCGCGAATTCCCGAAATGGTGGGCGAAGCGCATCGTACAGCGCTGTCGCCTCGCCGTGGGCCGGTCTTGCTGAACCTGCCTCGTGACCTGTTGGCGGATACCTTCGAGGCGCCCGATTTCCCGGCCAAGGGAAGGGCATTCATTGCAGAGGCATTCACCGGACCCAAGGCCTTGGTCGAACGGGCAGCACAGCTGTTGCGCCAGGCGCAACGGCCGGTCATCATTGCCGGCGGCGGCGTGAAGTCTGGCCGGCATGGTAAAGCGGTGGCCCGTCTGGCTGAGCTTCTGAACGCGCCCGTCACCATGTCTCCGGGCCACGGCGACGCCATTTCCTGCACCGAGAGCGTCTATGCCGGACAGATGGGGCCACGGGGCAATCCGGTGGCAACGGACCTGGTCAAGCGCGCCGATGTGATCCTTGCCTTGGGTACTCGGCTGGGCTTCAATTCGACCTTCTATCAGGCAGATGCCCTCAATCCGGAAGCGCACATCATTCAGGTCGAGGTAGAGCCGACCGCGATCGGACGATTCTTTCCGGTTGCCGTCGGCATCCTGGGCGATGCGGGCTGCGTCACGGACGACTTGCTGGCTGCCCTGAGCGGCCATCAGGCCACAGCCGGTGCGCAGCAATGGATGAGTGCATTCACCGACAAGCGGCGAGCACTGCTGGCATCGCGTGACGAAACGGCCGGTAGCGGAGCAGACCCCATTCAGCCCGCCTTCCTCTACCGGGCGTTGCGCGACGTCATGCCCGACGACGCGCTGTACACCATGGACGCCGGCACGCTGTGCCTGCAGGCGACCGATCAGCTCCGCTATGTGCAGACGCCCTCCCTGTTCACGCCGCTCGATTTCGGCCTGGTCGGCTTCTCTTATGCTTGCGGCCTGGGTGCGAAGCTGGGCGATCCCTCGCGGACCGTCGTCAGCCTGATGGGGGACGGTGGCTTCGGCATGGCATGCAGCGAACTGGGCACCGCAGTCGAGCATGGAATCAATACGGTCTGCATCGTCATGAACAATGGATGCTGGGGTGCAGAGAAGGCCTATCAGCGCGATTTCTTCGGCGAGCGCTACATTGGCGCCGACGTGCATAACCCCCCGTTCGACAAGTTGGCCGAACTCTGGGGGGCAAGGGGCTTCCGGGTCGATTCCGCAGCCACGCTGGCGCAGACAGTAGACGAGGCGATTCGTTGCGGGCAACCGGCGGTCGTCGATGTGAAGGTTGATCCCAACGCGCTGTACAGCTTCCGCCGGGATTCGTTCAAGAACCGCGCCGGAAAACAGTGATGCAAACAGAGACTTTCGATTTTGTGATCGTCGGAGCAGGATCGGCGGGGTGCGTCCTCGCCAACCGGCTCACCGCGTCCGGACGGTATCGCGTGTTGTTGCTGGAGGGCGGGGGCAAGGATTCCAATGTGTGGATCCATGTACCGCTTGGCGTGGGGAAGCTGCTCACCAACGAGAAATATGCCTGGCCGTTCCGAACGGAACCCCAGTCAGGCATGGCGGGCCAGCAGGTTTATTGGCCGCGCGGCCGCGTCCTGGGGGGATCCAGCGCCCTGAACGGCATGGCCTATGTCTGGGGCGATCCGGCCGCCTATGACAGCTGGAGCAAACTGGGTATCGAAGGTTGGGGCTATTCGGACATTCAGCCATATTTTGCCAAGATGGAAACGTATCCCTATGGAGACAACCCCTTGCGCGGCAAGGATGGCCCGCTGTGGATCACGGATCGTGGCGCACGTGACCCCGACAGGATCTCGGATGCCTTCATCGCCGGTTGTCTGCAGGCCGGCATCGAGCGTACGCCCGACTACAACGGCGGCCCGTATGAAGGGGTGCGCTATCTCGAGCAGAATGCGCGCAACGGGCGCCGCCAGACTTCGGCCGTGGCCTTTCTGCGGCCAGCCCGACACCGTAAGAATCTAACGATTCGTACCGATGCGTTCGTGCGCCGGGTCGTCCTGGAAGACGGCCGGTGCACGGGGGTCGAGTACGACCATGACGGTCAGCGCTTGCAGGCACTTGCCGCGCGCGAGGTCGTCCTGTGCGCAGGCGCGGTGCAGTCGCCTCAGTTGCTGGAGTTGTCCGGCATCGGCGACGAACAGAGACTCCGTGCACTGGGCATACCCGTGCATCAGCATCTGCCGGCGGTGGGCGAAAACATGAGCGATCATCTGCAGGTAAGGTGCACCTACCGAACGACGATCCCCGAAACCATCAATGACATCATGCGCAGCCCCTTCTACAAAATAAAGGCGGGCCTCCAGTATGTGCTCACGCGCAAGGGGTTGATGGCAGGGACCTCGTCCACGGCCCATGCCATCACGCGCACAAGGCCCGACCTCGATCATCCCAATGTGATGGTGCGCATCTATCACATCAGCGGCAAGGACCGTTATTCGCGTTCCGGCGTAGGCGGCATCGACAAGTTTCCGGGTTTCTCCATCGGCGGCTTCATGCTCTACCCGAAGTCCCGCGGCTACGTGCATTGCGTTTCCGCGGACCCGAAGACGGCGCCGGGCATTCAGCCCAACTATCTGCAACACGAGGATGATCGCGCATGTGCCATTGAATTGCTGCGCCTCATTCGCGAGATTGCCGGACAGCCCGCCATGCGCGACGTCATCGTATCGGAGGAGCGTCCCGGCCCGGCCGTCGACACGGATGACGGATTGATGGACTACATCAAGGAGTCCGGACAGACAGCGTGGCACACCGTCGGCACCTGCCGCATGGGTCCAGCGGCTGATTCGGTGGTGGATTCAAGGCTGCGGGTGCATGGCATCGACGGCTTGCGCGTTGCAGATATTTCGGTCATGCCGACGATCGCATCGTCCAACACCAATGCCGCCGCGATGATGATAGGCGAACGAGCCGCCGATTTCATGCTCGGGGACGCAGCGGACGCATAACGGAGGAATACATGGCGCAAGAGAACCAACAGACGAAAGATATCGACACCCCCCTTTGCGAAGCGCACATCGCCAAAGGGGACTGGAACCCGCTGTGGGATCAACTGCGCGAACTGGATCCCGAGTTCATGGAGGCCTACCTCGCCTTCAGGAGCGTGCCTCAGCAAAATGGGCCCTTGCCGCAGAAGTACAAGGAGCTGATCCTCATTGCGATCAATGCGGCGACCACCCACCTTTATGGTCCCGGTGTGCGGCGGCACATGCGCAATGCCATTGCGCATGGCGCCACCCGGGAAGAGATACTGGAAGCGATACAACTGACGACGGTCATGGGCATCCATTCCTGCAATCTCGCGGTGCCCATCTTGATGGAGGAATGGGCAAGCAAGGAGAGCTAAATCCCGCCGATTTGTATAACCACCTTGCCCTTGACCTGACGGTTGGCGACGCGGGCGATTGCGGCGGCGGCGTCGTCCAGCCCGACTTCTTCATCGATGAAGGGTGCTATCCGCTTCTCTTGCAGCCAGCGCCGCAAGGTCTGCATGTTTTCAAGGTGTCTGGCCTTGTCGCGGCGTACTGCGTCACCCCAGAAAACGCCCATGATGTCTCTCTCTTTCAAGAGGACGAGATTCAGCGGCAGCCGCGGAATGGTTCCGGCTGCGAAGCCCACCACCAGATAACGTCCCCGCCAATCCAGGCTGCGCAGCGCCGCTTCGCTATGGTCGCCGCCGATCGAGTCCAGAACCACGTTGACGCCCCGGTTGTCCGTCAAGGCCTTGAGTTGTTCTCGTAGATCGTGAGTGCTGTAGTTGATTACCTCGTCAGCGCCCAGTTCCCGGCATAGCGAAATCTTGTCTTGTGTCGAGGCAGCGGCGATGACGCGCGCCCCGAGCTGCTTGGCGACCTGGATGGCGGCTACGCCTACGCCGCCAGCGGCGCCCAGGATAAGCACCGTGTCAGCGGAAGTGATGCGGGCTCTGTCCTGCAGCGCGTGCAGGGCCGTTCCGAACGTCAGCACGAACCCTGCGCCTTGTGCAAAGCTGATTCCGTCAGGCAGAGGAATGAGGCGATGGGGCGCGGCGGCGCATTGCTCTGCAAAGCCGCCATGGTCCACCGAGGCCATGACGCGATCGCCGACTTTCCAGCCATCTACGTCCGTACCGACTTCGGCCACCACGCCGCTCAGTTCGACACCCGGCGAAAACGGGAATGGCGGCTTGTGCTGATACAAGCCTTGCACCATCAGGGCATCGGGGAAATTGACGGACGCGGCCGCCACATTGACCAGCACCTGGTCGGGGCGGATGACGGGGGTATCGACCGTCTGCACCGACAGGTTTTCGATCGGGCCGAAGGCAGAGCACACCAAGGCTTTCATGAGGATTCATCCATAATAAAAAATAGAAATGCCGCCCACAGCATGATGATGCACATTGCAGGCACGCTAGCCAGGATACCTGTTGCTTCCAGGATGGCGCCGACGACAGGCGGAATGACGAGAAGCAGAACGAAGAAGATCAGAAAGAGCGTGGGATAGAACAGGGCATGACGCGCCTTGCCGCCGCGGGCCAGCATGGCGCCGGTGGGCAAGCCGCCCAGTATGCCCGCCAGCACGTACCAGAGTACTTTGCTGTCGACCATGTGCGACAGCAAAATGCAGGCGCTGCCGCCCAGGCATCCGATGCCGACGAACCATTTGCCTTTTGCATGCAGCCGGCCTGCCATCCAGCCGCCGAGGGGCACGGAGACAACAAAAAACCACATGGGCAGGCTCGCAATCGTCGATGCGGCCAGATTCCCATGGCCCTGGCTGCGGAGCAATTCGGGCGAGAAGCTCGTAAAGACGATGAAGCTGACGTTATACAGGCCGAAGGCCAAGCCAGGCAGAAGCACGGCCGGCAGCACGTTCCACCAGTCCTTCAACGCGACGCCGCGAGCGCCTGCCGAGCCACCTGCCTGCGTCCCCGGATCGGTGTTTTGCAGGCGCTTCGGCTGGAGCGCCCAGGCAATGAGCAACGCCGACCCGAATGCAAATGCGGCAGGAAGATAGGACGCTGCGCCGGGCAGGGACCTGCTGATCAGCGCCCCCAGTATCATTAACGAGAGCGCGTTTCCAAGCGGCCAACTGGATGCGATGGCGCCCATTCTTCCTGGCATCGCGCCGGCGGCGCAATAGCGCGCGGCCAGGTCTATCGTGACGATATAGACAATGCAGCCTCCCACGCCGGCCACCAGTCTGGACAGGTAAGCCAATTCCTGTGTGGACGACAACAAGAGACTCAGTTGACCCGTCGCCATGAGCAGCAAGGCACCAATCACTGTGGTGGCTGCACCGAACTTCGAAATCAATACGGGGCTGGTGAGTGCCACCAACGCGCCGGGCGCCATGTAAAGGCCCAGCAGAATGCCGAGCCCGGCCGCGCCGAAGGCGGGCGCGCGCAGGCTGTCGACGAGCAAGGTAATGCTCTGGAACTGGAAGGCCACGGCTGTTCGGCTCAGCGTCAGGCAGACCAGCAATGTCAATGCGCCGCCGGGTGCGGCGGCGAGCACCCGGCTACTCGACGACGGCATAGCGAGACTCGCGCCACGCCAATGCTTTGCCCAAGCCTTCCTGCCTGACGACCTGTAGAAACTCCCGTTTCAGTGTCGAGCCTTCACCTTCGATCATGATGTCGATGTCCAGCGCGGCACGCAGCGCCTGGTGCATGCCCATGATTTCATAAGTGCGATTGAGGGCCTGCTTGCTGCGCTGAAGCACCATGGGGTCCATCTGCGCCAGACGGCGGGCATAATCCATAGCGGTGTCCAGGACGTCTGCCGCCGGTGTGACCTTGTTGACGAGGCCGAGTTCCAGCGCACGTTGTGCCGAGAGCTGGTCTTCACCCATGTAGATCATTTCCCGTGCGATCTTGGGACCGACAAACCAGGGCAGAAGCAGGGCCACAATGCCGGCCCCGAACTTCAGTTCAGGCTCTCCGAACACCGCCGTATCGGCGGCGATCGTCAGATCGCAACCCAGCATGAGCTCGAAGCCGCCGGCCAGCGCCGGCCCGTTGACAGCAGCGATCGACGGCTTAGACAGGTTCCAGAACGACATGATTCCCTTGAAGTCGGCCTCGAGCAACGGGATCCATTCCGCCACGCCGGTCGGCATGGCGTCGGCCTGATCTTTCAGGTCGAATCCGGCGCTGAAAGCCGGACCCGCGCCCGTGACGATCACGCACTTCAACGCCGCATCGGCTTCCATGTGCGCGCACAAGTGTTCCAGCTCTTTCAGCATGGCTTGGCTCATGGCGTTCGCCCGTTTCGGGCGGTTGAAGGTGACGATGGCTATGCCGTCGTCACGTACGTCATACATCAGGCTCTCGTATTGCATTCAAATCTCCGATGTTAAAGACCAGTGCTTATAGCCCTTTGCAGCCTGTTTCCGCCAGCGGGGTCTTGATGGCATCCCAGGGCAGCGTTTCCAGCACCTTCCAGCCGACGTTGGTCTTGTATTGGGAGGCGTCGACCTTGACCGACTCGGATAAGTACGTGGGGACCATGCCCTGGTGGTCTTCCTTGCGTATGGCCAATTTGCCAATCACCGTATCCACCGATGTCGTCTCCAGCGCAGCGATGATGTCTTTGGTCGACAACGATTTGGCATTCTCCAGGGCGGCAAGGGTAAGCCGCATGCCTGCATACGCCTGAATCGCTTGCGGCCCGGGCACCATGCCGTACTCGGCAACGTACTCCTTCACGAATCGCTTCATTTCGGCGTTCTGGTCTTCCAGCATCCAGGAAGCAAAGAGGCCGCCCGAAATCATGCCTGCGCCATTCTCGCCCAGTGCTTGCAGCATCGAATCCGGCATGCCCAGCGGAGCGAGCATGAATTGCTGCAGGCCAAAGCTGCGGGCTTGCCGGATGAAGCCCGGCATGTCATCGCCCACGGCCAGCGCCATGTACACGGCGTCGGCGCCGCTCGCCTGGATTTGCGAGATGGCGCTGGACCAGTCTGCCGTACCCATGGACCGGCCGGCCTCTCCAACGATCTTGATGCCCGGAATCTTCGCGAACTCCGCTTTGTTGCTTTGCCCCCAGACAAAGTCGTGAAACACCACAAACCATTTTTTCTCGAGCAAGTCCGGCCGTTTCTTCATCAACAGCGCGTTGGCTTTGCCCACCATGGCGTCGTTCGGGTTGGTGCGGAACAAATACTTGCTGCATTGTTCGCCGGTCGTCTGCACCGCTTGTGAGTTCGTGGTGACGATAGGGACATTCAGGCGGGCGGCCTGCGCATTGATGCCCAGTACGACGGCGCTGCTGGCGCCCCCGATCAGGAGCTTGGACTTATCCTGCAACACCAATTTCTGGGCCTTCTTCAGCCCTACTGCGGCGTTGGCCTGGCTGTCTTCGACGACCAGGCGCACCTTCTGATTCTTTACCGTCGGCGCATTCTTGACGGCCAGATCGTAGCCGTTCTTCATATCGATGCCCAGCGGCGCCAAGCCCCCGGTCGTGGGAACGAACACGCCGATGACGAGTTCGTTGTCTGCGGCCAGCGCGGCGCCGGCGTGCAGGGCTAACGCCATGCCCACCGCGGCTGCAGCGCGATGCCAGGCAAGTTTGCTCTTGAGTGGATGGATAATGGCCATGCATGTCTCCTGTCAGAGTAGGAAGAGTTATTGCGCTACATACCTCGGTGGGACAAAGTTCAGGAATTGATGACCCGTTTCAGGGTCTGTTGAGAAGTTGTTTCGTTGTCATCAAGCGGGATATTCAATAGCTTGGCCGTGCCCAGATACACGTCGTGGACGAGTTTCCGGCCTGCTGCGTCGCCCGCGACGGGATCTTGCCGCTCGATCGCCTGCACCAGCGCCTTCCAATTGTCTATCCATAGACGGCAGTTCTCGTCGATCAGCATCACTTTTCGCGTCGTGACGAGGGTTTGCCGGCCAATGGAAACAATGATCTTCCGTGCGTAGCTGTTGCCGGCGACCTCGGGCAAGTACATGCTGAGTCGATACAACGCAGCAATGAACTCGTCGACATTGTCATGTTTCAGCGCGGTGGTCACCGTCTTGGTACCTTGGCGCAGTACATCGAGGATCTCCTCCGTCCGATGAGTCGCCAGTTCGGCGACGACATAGCCGTAGAGCACGGCCCGGACACTAAAGATTTCCTTGATATCGGCATGCGACAGTTCGGCCACAATGGCGCCCCGACGGGGGCGTATCTGCACCAAACCTTCGCTTTCCAGTATGCGGAGGGCTTCACGTACCGGGCCGCGACTGACCCGGAAGTAGGTTTCGGCCAGCATGACCTCCATCAGTGGCTGGCCTGGAGCGAAGACCCCACGGATGATGTCCTCGCCCAATCGGTTGGCAATTTGCTCAGGCAGCGTCCAGGTGACCTTGTCGGGGTCACCGAACGCAGCCAACAACCACTTTGCCTCCTCGGCGCTCAGTTCTTTATTCACTTCAATCTCGATATTGTTTGGCTGACAGTTCGTATAGTTTGGCATGTGCGCGCACGGCTCTCGAGGTGGAAGAGAACACCGCGATGCCGGACTGGAGCAGTTTATGGCGTTGCTCCCGGACGAAATCGTCCTGGGTCTTGTCACCCGTACTGCGCAGGACCAGGCTCACTTTCGGGCCTGCGCGCTTGGCTTGCGCCACCGAAGCGCAAATGTCCTCGAGCTGGCGACGTCCATCGACTTCGTCATCGGCAAAGTCCATGATGGAGCCCATTTCGATATAGACGATGAGGCTGTCCAGGTTGGGATCGGCCTTCAGCAAGTTGATGATGTCAGCGAGGATGAGACGGTCGCCATCGCGCAACCCCCATACAGGAATATCGATGGGATTTGCCACGCTGGTACCCGGTACACCGAAGCGTTGGAGCGCCTCGCCCGTCTTGGGGGACAGCGGCGGAACCCGCATGCCCGCGCGCGAGGCCGCATCGCTGGAGGTCACGCTTACGCCGCCGCCGGAGCCGAAAATTCCGAGTCGGTTGCCTGACAGGAATGTATGGGCAGCCTGCATCAACAAGGCATCCATCAACTCGTCAATACTATCGACTTGCAGGATGCCGGCCTGCTTGATGGCGGCATCCCACAAGGCCTTGTCGGTCGCCAGCGCTGCGGTATGGCTGCTGGCGGCGGTCAGGCCTTGATCGGTCGTGCCGCCCTTGAGCAGCACGATGGGCTTGCGTGCATGCTCGGCCGCGCGAAAGAACACGCCTGGATCACGAATGGACTCGGCGTAAAAGGCGATCAGTGTCGTGGCCGGATCGTCATCGCAGAAAAGAAGATAGTCGACAAGATCCAGATCAGAACAATTCCCCGCTGACAAAACCCGCGGCACGGGAATGCCCTGGACCTGCGCGCGCCGTACCACATCGCCCGCAAAAGTGCCGCTTTGCGATATGAAGGTCACGCCGTGGGTTTCGGTGGGACTGTAGCGTGCGGCCCCCATGGCCATGCGACTGGTGGCCGAGAAGGTGCCTATACAGTTGGGGCCCACCATGCGCATGTCGGTCGTGTCCAGCACGGCCTTGATTTCGGCTTCGAGCTCCTCGCCTCTGGAGGCGTTCTCGCCGGACCATTCGGTGAATCCTGCCGTCAATACCTGCACCACCTTGACGCCCTTTTCGGCGCATTGGGCAAGCATGGTCGGGACTGCTTCCGCGCCGACTGCAATGTAAGCGCGGTCTACGGGCCCGGGGATATCCGCAATGCTGGGGTAAGCCTTCACGCCACAGATGTCGCCGGCCTTGGGATGGATGGGATAGAGCTTACCGCTGTAGCCGAAATCCAGCAGGTTCTTGATGCTGCGATAGCCCAGCTTGCTGGTCACAGTCGAGGCGCCGATGAAGGCGATGGATTCCGGGTCGAACAGGGCGCCCATTCCTTTCAGTCTGGCCTTTCGCTCTTCGAGCGCTTCGTCGATTTGCGGACGTGATCTGAGTTGGGCAAGCTGAGCGTCGGGCAAGTCGGCCGCGACCGCATCGACAACGATGCAGTGGTCGCCGTCAACGATGATCGGGTTGATGTCGAGTTCGCTGACCGCGCCCTGCGCGAGCATGCCATCGGGACCCGCCACCGCCATGATGTACCGCGCCAGCGTTTGCTTGGCGGAAGGGTTGAGTCGGTGATCAAGCCGGGACTCTATGGCCTGTTCGATCATGCGATGGGCGCGCGCCTCGGTGATGGGAGCCAAGGCTGCCATGGGGGGCGCTTTCTGTTCGACGTTGGAGCCGCCCAGGCCCAGCAGCATCACGCCGCCGTAATCGGGGTCGACCCGCGCGCCGATGAACACTTCGATATCCCCCGAGACCATCTCTTCGAGCAGCACGCCTTCGATCGTCGCCTGGGGGCTCGATGCACGGCAGGCTTCGATGATTTCGGTGTGCACGCGATCCGCGTGCTTGCCCTCGACGCCCAGACGCACGCCGCCCGCCGCCACTTTATGCACAATGTCGGCCGACACGATCTTCATGGCGAAGGGGCCGTCGAGCGTGTCGGCAATGGCCTTGGCATGGGCGGCATCCCTGGCTACGCAGGGAGTGGTCGTTCTAAATCCGTAACGTTGCAATAAGTTCTTGGATTCGATTTCTGTTCTCATTCTCAGGCGCTCACTATGCAAAATTCAAGCCGACACGCGACTCACATGAAACGGGGGGAACGTTTTTCGAGGAAGGCGAGCATGCCCTCCTGGGCATCCGGCGCACTTTGCAGGCGACGCGCGATTTCCCACTCGTAGTTTTCGGCGGCCGCCGTGCCGTCGGTGGCCAATGTCTCGAGGCCCGTCTTGATGGCGGTCACGACGGCATAGGAGTTGGCGACGATCTGGCGCGCCGTGTCCAGCGCTGCATCCAGGGCTTGGCCGCGGGGAACCAGGCGATTGGCAAAGCCCAACCTATGGGCTTCGTCGGCCAGCATCGTTCGGCAGGAAATCAGCATCTCGTGCGCGACGCCTCGCGGCATCAGCAGGGGTAGGCGGCTGAGTTGGCCGCCAATGGGCAGCAAGCCAATGCGCGCCCCGGGCGCGCTGAAGCTCGCGTTCTCGGCGCAGATGCGAAGATCACAGGAGATCGACAAAATGAACCCGACCGCGAAGGCATAGCCATTGACGGCTGCGATGGTGGGCGTCCGCATGCGGGCCGGCATCACGAAGGGAGCGTTCGCAACGGGATCCGACGCGCCATCGCGGTCTTCGAGCATTTCCCGCAAATCGTGTCCGCTGGAAAAGGCGACATCGCCGGCGCCCGTGATAATGACGCAGCGAACGTCGGGGTCGTTCTCCGCTGATTGAAGCTGGGCGCCCAGCTCGCGCGTCATCTCATGAGTGAATGCGTTGCGCCGTGCTTCATTGCTGATGGTCAGGACTTGAATGCTGCCGTCCACGCGGTGACTCAGGATCGAAGCCATTGCACTCACTCCACGGTCAACAGGTTGGCGATGGCCGCGGGATCGCGCAACGCATCGTCACGGTTTTGCGAAAAGACGACCTGGCCATTCTGTACGATGTAAAAGTCGTCACCGACGGCCATGGCCAGCGGCAGGCTTTGCTCCACCAGCACGACGCCGATGTCGCGCTCTCGGGCCGCATCAATGGCGCTTTTTATGGCGTCGACATATTCGGGCGCCAGCCCTTCGGTCGGCTCATCGAGCAGGATGTAAGAGGGGTTGGCCAACATGGCTCGCGCAACGACCAGCATCTGTTGCTCGCCGCCGCTCAGTGTCCCGGCCTTCTGTTCCAGTCGTTCCTGCAAGCGCGGAAAGAGCCGCGTGGCGTCCGCAATGCCGAAATCGCTGGTCCTGCCGGTCGCGTGCATGGCGACGGTCATGTTTTCCTCCACGGACAGGCTGGAGAAAACCTTGCGGTCTTCGGGCACCAGGGTGACCCCCATGCGAGCACGTCGATGGGTACGGCCGTTCAATGATTTCCCATTGAGGGTGATCTGGCCTTCCACCCGGTCCACCAGGCCCATGATGGCGCGCAAGGTGGTCGTCTTGCCCATGCCGTTGAGGCCGAGCAAGCACGCGACTTTCCCTTGTTCGACACGTAGCGACAGATCATGCAGGATTTGGCTGGTTCCGTAGAAGGCCGAGACGCGTTCAAGCTCGAGGACGTTGCTCATGCCGCAAAACTCCCATGAAGATAGGCTTGCTTCACTTTTTCATCTTCGCGTATGGCCTCGGGTCCCCCCTCGGCGATGACGCGCCCGTTTTGCATGACGGTAATGGTGTCCGACAGCTTCATCACCATGCCGACGTCATGCTCGACAATCACGATCGAAAGGCCGAGGTCATTACGCAGCTTCAGGATCAATTGCGCGATGCCTTCCCGGTCGCCGCGCGCCATCCCGGCGAGCGGCTCGTCCATCAGGATGAGCTTGGGCTTCAGGGCCAGCCCGATCGCAATATCGAGTGCGCGTTGGTAGCCATGGGCCAGCTTGTCGGCGACGACGCCGCCGCGCTTTTCCAGTCCGACATCATGCAAGTACTGGAGAGCCTCTTCTGTAATGCTGTCGTTGTCCTCGCGTGAGGACCAGAGCTTGTAGTTCAAGCCGCGACGCGAGCGCACGGCCAGTGATACGTTCTCGAGCACCGTCAAGCGACGAAAGATGCTGGTGCGCTGAAACGTGCGAACCACGCCGATGGCCGTCAGCTTGTCGGGCGAGTAGCCGGTGATTTCATTGCCCTCGAAGTGCACGGTGCCACTGACCGGAGGAATGGCCCCCGTGATCAGATTGAACAGCGTGGTCTTGCCCGCTCCATTGGGGCCCAGGATGGAGTGGATGGTGTTCTTCCTGATTTGCAGCGACACATCGGACACTGCCTTGAGGCCGCCAAAATTGCGAGACAAATTTCGGGTTTGCAAGATCATGATTCACCTCGCTCGTTGCGCTGTGCAAGACGTTCGCGTAAAGGCTGCAAGAGTCCGAAGATGCCGCCTGGTGCGGCGATGACGATCACGACAAACAGGGCGCCGAAGTAAATCAGCCATGCATCGGTATAGCTGCTGATGTAGTGTTCGGCAAAGGTGAACACCATGGCGCCAATCGCCGGCCCGACGAGGGTGCCGATTCCGCCCAGCACCACATACATCAGAATCTTTCCCGATTCGAACCAGTGCAGTATTTCTGGCGATGTGGCGCCGTTGAACAGCACGAACAAGCTGCCTGCGAATGCCGCCATGGCAGCCGACATCATGTATGAAAGCAACTTGAGCCGGCTGACATTCAGGCCGATGAAGTAGGCGCGTTCGGTATTCTCGCGTATGCCTAACCAGGCTTTGCCCAGTGGTGTACTGCGGACATGCAGCGCCAGGAACAGCGAGGCGAGCAGGGCGGCATACAACAGCCAATACCAGATGGCGGGATCCGCGATGTCGAAGCCAAGCAGGGTCGGAACGGGCACGCCTTGCAGGCCGTCCTCGCCCCCCGTGTAGCCGGAAAAGACAAACACGAGCGCGTAGAGGACCTGGCTGAAAGCCAGTGTAAGGATGGCGAATGCCTTGCCGATCTGTCGCACGAATATTTGTCCGACGCCCCACGAGATCAGTACCGCGCACGCGATGGCCATCGGGACAATGACCAGCATTTCGGTCGTCAAGGTTTGCGACAACAAGCCCGCGGCGTAGGCGCCCAACCCGAACCAGGCGGCATGGCCGAACGATAGCAATCCTGTGTTTCCGGTCAGCATGTCGAGGCTGACCGCGACGATGGCGGCGATGACGGCATGTGAAGCGAGCACGAGGACGAATGGCAAGTCTTGCAGCGCGAGCGGCACCATGGCGCCAATGATGGCTGCTGCAATGCCCAGTATCCTGAGCCAGTTGAGAGTCGTGGGACGCTGCGTAGATGTCAGAGTGCGTGGCACAGTTGTCTCCGTATTCATTCAGTTCTCCCCTCGCCAAAGAAGCCGCGCGGCCAGCGGATGAGCATCGCCATGACAAGCAGGAACAGCACGAGGAGCGCCGCCTGGCCGCCGGAATACGCTTCGCCAAAGACCATGATCATGCCGACCACGTAGGCGGCGACAATCGCGCCGCGCAGACTGCCCAGGCCGCCCAAGATGACCGTCATGAATGCCAGGATCAGGATTTTGTCGCCCACCGTGGCGTAGGCATTGAAGATGGGCGCGGCTGCGGCACCGGAGATGGCGACAAGCGCGGCGCTTACGCCGACCACCGAGTGCATCAGCGTATTGCGGTTGATGCCCAGGCACGCAGCCATTTCCCCATCGTCGTTCGCGGCACGCACCCGCAGGCCCCAGCTGGATTTCTTCAGGAAGATCAGCAAGGCGACCGACAGTGCGATGGCCAGTGCAGAGACAAAAACCCTATACACGGGCAGGGCGGTGCCCAGAACGTGCACGGTGCCAGACAACGCTTCAGGCGGCAAGAGCACTTGCACATGGCGTCCGCCACTTTCATACAGGACGCCAGTAATCAACATGGCGATGCCGAAGGTGAGGAGCAGGCTGTCGACCATGGGCCGATCGCGGATGCGCGCCAATATGCTCCAGTCGATCACGACGCCGGCGAAGCCCACTACCAGCAGTGAACCGACGAGGGCCAGCCAGAACGGCAGGCCTAATGTCATCAGCCAGACGGCGCACATGGCCCCTATGCTGAAAAGTGCGCCGTGTGCGAAGTTCACGACACGCCCTACACCGTAGATGAGGGTCAGGCCAAGACTGGAAAGGAGCAGGATGGACCCCAGCACGAGACCGTTCAGAAGCAGCGACACAATGAGCATTTTGTCTCTCCACTGTAGTTATGGGCCCACTCTATTTGTCAACTGTACGATTGTCAACAATAAAACAAAACGCTAGGGTAATTCCTGATTTGGCGCCGGATTATTTTGGATAGGGTGACTACTTCGCGTTTCAACCACTATTGTTCGAAGCAAGGAGGCGGTATGTTCAACGGAATCATTCTCCGCAAGGATGACAACGGAAGTACAAAGGCAAGTGTCGAGGCAATTCAACGTGCCGACTTGCCGACAGGCGATGTGGAGATCGAGGTCGCGCATTCCACGTTGAACTACAAGGATGCTTTGGCGATCACGGGGAAAGGCCCTGTTGTGCGGCAATGGCCCATGGTTCCCGGTATCGATCTTGCCGGGACGGTGGTCAGCAGCGATGCAACAGCGGTGTCCGAAGGCAGCCAGGTGATTGTGAACGGCCATGGCATGGGGGAACTGCATTGGGGCGGGCTGGCGCAACGAGCGCGCATCCCGGCGGAGTGGGTCACGCCGATGCCTGCAGGAATGACAACGTATGACGCAATGGCGATCGGGACGGCGGGCTACACCGCCATGCTAAGCGTGCTGGCGTTGGAGCGCCACGGCGTCAAGGCGGGCTCCGGGCCGATTCTTGTGACGGGCGCCAACGGCGGCGTGGGCAGTTTTGCACTGGCCTTATTGGCCGGGCGCGGCTATGAAGTGGTGGCCGCGACCGGCCGTATGGAAGAGGCCGAGCGACTACGCGCGATGGGCGCTACCGACGTGATCGATCGCCATGAACTCGCCGAGAAAGGCAAGCCATTGCAGAAGGAACGGTGGGCGGGCGCGGTCGATTGTGTGGGCAGCCACACGCTGGCCAATATCTGCGCTCAAGCGAGGTATGGCGCCGTCGTCACGGCCTGCGGCCTGGCGCAGGGCATGGATTTCACATCAACGGTGGCGCCGTTCATTCTTCGAGGCGTCACATTGGCCGGGATCGACAGCGTGTACGCGCCACGCGCGCTGCGCGAAGAAGCATGGCGCTGCCTCGCCGCGGAAACAGATGCCGCGACGCGTTCCAGGATTGCCAGTTCAATGGGGCTCGGCGACGTGATACCGACTGCTTATGCGCTGCTGGAAGGCCGCGTCAAGGGGCGGGTCGTCGTCGATGTATCGGCCTGAACGGCAGGCGCGAACGAAGGCGGCGTAGCGCCGAGGACCATGGCCGCATCGTCCCCGGTGCTGTACGCCGCCGCCTATAGCGGCTTCGCAGCAGCCAGGAGCCCATCGGCCGAGTGCCATAGATGGCGCTTCATGGCTTCGTATGCGGCGTCCGGATTGCGAGCCAGGATCGCCCGCGCGATGTCAGCATGCTGCTTAAGCGAATCGTCGATGAGTTTGTCCGTGCCCACCACCTGACGCAGCAGCGACATGAATACCGCCAGCTGATAGCGGTCGATTAACTGGGCCAGTTCAGGATTGTCGCTGACCGCGACCACGGCCTGATGGAAGCGATGGTTGTGCTCCACGAAGGCGCGCATATCCCGCTGGCCTTGCAATTGCTTGCCTTCCGCAACGATCTCCTCGAATTCCTTGCGGTGATTTCCGTCGTCGATATGGAGGGCAGCCAGTCTGGCGGCCTGTCCCTCCAGCGCCTCGCGAATCTGGAACAGCCGGATGATTTCAGCCTTATCCAGGCGTCGGACGACGGCGCCCCGATTAGGAACGAGCTCCACCAGGCGGTCTGCCGCCAACCTCCGGAACGCCTCTCTCAGTGGACCGCGACTGACACCCAGCCACTCCGCCAGATCCTTGGAGATGAGTCTTTGACCAGGCGCTAGGCGGCCGTCCAGAATCTGTTCCTTCAATGCGTCGGCCACCTTGTCCACGGTGTCGCCGGCGCGGAATCCGGCTGGGCCGCGTTCCTGGTTGTGAGCGCTGGTTGGAGATGACAATGCTTTTTCCTTGCGTGAATCGTGCACAACTTAGTAACACAAAAGTGTAGGCCACATTGATGGATCGGTTTCCCTACAGCCATTGGGACTAACCCCCATCCGGCCGTGCTGACAATGCGCCAACAATTGTTTAGTATAAAAGTGTAGGACAAAAGCGCAGGCAAAAGACTCGCCTAGCCATCAACATCAGGAATAGCAATGAAACAAGAAAGGAAATCGCTCAAGGCGCTGCTTGAAAAGAAGGAGCTCATCGTCGCACCGGGCATATTCGACATGATTTCGCTCAAGGTAGCCGATCGCCTTGGTTTTGACTGCCTATACATGACGGGCTACGGCACCGTGGCTTCGTATCTAGGCTTGCCCGACGCCGGCTTGGCGACGTACTCGGACATGGTGAACCGTGTCGCCGCCTTTTGTGGCGCGACCTCCACGCCAGTCGTGTGCGACGGGGACACCGGATATGGCGGCCTGCTGAATGTAGCGCACACGGTAGAAGGTTATATGCGCGCTGGCGCAACCGCGATCCAGCTCGAGGATCAGGAATTCCCGAAGAAGTGCGGCCACACCAAGGGGCGCCGGGTCATTTCTCCCAAGGACATGGCCAACAAGATTCGTGTCGCTCTCGACGCTCGGGCCGGCAACACGGATTTTCTGATCATTGCCCGTACCGACGCCCGCAGCTCGCTGGGGCTGGACGAGGCCTTGCACCGTGCGGACCAATACCTGAATGCCGGCGCCGACATCTTGTTCGTCGAATCGCCCGAGTCGCGCGAAGAACTCGAAGCCATAGGCCGCCGCTTCGATGTGCCGCTTATTGCCAACATCGTTGAAGGAGGCCGCACACCGCAGCCGACGGCCAAGGAATTGCAGGACATGGGCTTTGCGATGGCCATCCATCCAGGCCTCGGCTTCCTCGCCATGGGCCATGCGCTGGAAGCCGCCTACTCCCACCTGAAGGCAACGGGCGACTCCATCGACTACTCCGCCATCTCGGACTTCGGCGACTTCAGCAAGTTGATTGGCTTCGAAAAGGTGTGGGCCTTCGACGACAAGTACCGCAGCCTCGAAGAGAAGGTCTGATCCACGCAACACTGTCCCCTCGGCGCCGGCGCGCCGTTGGCGGCGCAACCGGTTCCCTGTAGAAAGAAGTAAGAGAGACACCATGAAGATTAAACGCAGAACGCTGATCCAGGCCGCGCTGGCCATGACCTTGACGGCCGCCATGGGTGGGGCCGCAGCGCAAGGCGCGGCCGACTGGCCCAACAAGCCGGTCACGCTGATGGTTCCGTACTCGCCCGGGGGCGGTACCGACATCATCGCGCGCCTGGTGGGTTCCAAGCTGTCCGAACTGTGGGGCCAATCCGTCGTCGTCGAAAACAAGGCCGGCGCAAACGGCGTGATCGGCTCCGCCGATGTCCAGCGGGCGGCGCCCGACGGCTACAAGATCATGCTGGTGGTAGGCTCGCACGTGATCAACCCCATACTCGCCAAGAGCGTGCCCTTCGATCCGGTGGCCGATTTCACCCCCATCACGCGACTGGCGACGTCGCCGCTGGTGCTCGTCGTCCAGAACAATGACAAGTATCCCGACCTGGCCAGCTTCATCGAGCAGGGCCGCAAGGCTGACGTCAGCATCGGCTATTCCGAAGGACAGACACAGCTGACCGGGGAGCTTATTCGTCAGGCCGCCGGCGTCAAGACAGTGCCGGTCCCGTATAAGGGTGGTTCGCCTCTTATGGTTGATATCATTGGCGGACACGTGGACTCGGGCGTCACGAGTGTGCTTACCGTGCTGCCTCACGTCCAGTCGGGCAAACTCAAGGTGATTGGCGTCGCCGACAAGGCGGAGAATGTAGCCTTCCCTGGTGTAGCGACGTTCCGTGAAGCCGGATATCCCGCTGTCGAGTCGCTGAGCTGGTACGGCCTGTTCGGTCCGAAGGGGCTGCCCGCAGAAATCGTCGAGAAGATACGGGCCGATCTGAAACGCGTTACCGAGGATCCCGCAGTGGCGAAGCAACTGAAGGATCAAGGCGCCACGATCTCGATCGACACCTCCGACGACTTCCGTAAATTCCTGGCGAGCGAGAAAACCAAGTGGGCGGAGGTCGCCAAGAAGGGCGGTATCGAGGCTCAGTAGCCCGTGTCCGGCGCGAGGCGACGCCCGCCTCGCGCTGTCTTCGCTTGACTTTCTGCACTGAAGCCGTCAAACAACGGAAAGCTTTATTTCACGCGGTGCTATTCAGGCCGTCTGCTTGCGAGGCTTGGTTTGCATTCGCTCCAGTATCTCGAACAAAAGCATGCCGGCCAGCATAGCCACGAAGAACAACCACGGCTTCGCTCCGCCGTAAGTGAGCGACACCAGTGCGGGGCCCGGGCAATATCCCGCCAGACCCCAGCCGACGCCGAATGTCAGGCCGCCAAGCATGAGTCGACCATCGATTTTCGTTGAGCTTGGAAGGTGCATGACTTCTCCCAGCAGCGAGCGTGACCGCCGGGCCGCGAAGGGGAAGACGATCGAGCCGACAAGCAACGCGCCGCCCATGACGAAGGCAAGGGAAGGGTCCCAATTTCCCGCCAAGTCGAGGAACCCAAGGACTTTGGATGGATTGGCCATGCCGGAGACAATCAACCCGACACCGAACAACAAGCCGGCAAGCAACGCCGTCAATATCTTCATTTCTATCCCCTTAGGACAGCCAGTGGCGCGCCACATAGACCGTCGCGAATCCGGCAAGCATGAACGCCAGCGTGGCGGCCATCGAACGTGGCGAGCGACGCGACAGGCCGCATATGCCATGTCCGCTGGTGCACCCTGATCCATAACGCGTGCCGATGCCGACCAGCAGCCCCGCGGCAATCAGCACCGATGCCTGGGCATCGACCTGTACGGGAGGCAATGGCAACGTCAGGCTGTAGGCGAGGGGAGCCCCGACCATCCCGGCGATGAAGGCGATTCGCCATGCCATGTCACCTTGGGAAGGCCTGAGCAGACCGCCCACAATGCCGCTGATGCCGGCAATCCTGCCATTGAGCAACACGAAGAGTGCAGCCGCCGTGCCGATCAGCAAGCCGCCGAACAGCGACGCCCACGGTGTGAAATGAGTCCAGTCAATGGTCATTTTGTTCCTCCTCGTCCTTGGGGCAGTACAACTGGTACAGCACTTGCAGCACCGCCAATGCCTCGACGCTGGCGATGCTGTAGAAAATTTGCTTGCCTTCACGGCGCGTATTCACAAGTGATTCGTTGCGCAACACCGTCAATTGTTGTGAAAGCGTGGGCTGACGGATGCCGGTCAGGAGTTCGAGCTCACCTACCGAGTACTCGCCTTGCGTCATCTGGCAAAGCAGCAGCAATCGATCGGCGTTTGCAAGCGTCTTGAGCAGACCGCAGGCTTGGCCTGCAGCCGCCTGGAGCTTTATGAAGTCGGGTTTCATGGAGACCGTCATGGCATGCAGAATAATCAAGCCTTTCCTTTTAACAATATCTAATTATAATATGTTTTTTAATATATTGTAAGTGGCTTGACCGTAGCTAGCCTCCGGCCGAGCGCGGAGCCCATATGATTTTCCGACAACTCTACGAGCCGCTATCGAGCACCTACACCTACTTGCTTGGCGATGAGCAAACCGGCCAGGCCATGCTCATCGACCCGGTCGTCTCTGCCATGGAGCGCGATATGGCGGAACTCCATAGATTGGGTTTGAAACTCGCCTACACCGTCGATACGCATATCCACGCGGACCACATTACTTCTGCGCTGGAACTGAAGCGCGCGCTCGGAAGCAAGATCGCAGCGCCGGCCCACGACCGCCTGCCCTGCACGGACGTGGGCATTCAAGAGGGAAGGCCGTTGAAGCTTGGCGGCCTTGTGCTTCAGCCGCTACATACGCCGGGCCATACGGACGGCCATTTCGCGTATGTACTGAATGACCGGGTCTTTACCGGAGACGCCTTGCTAATCGATGGTTGCGGCCGTACCGATTTCCAGAACGGAGATGCCCACGCGCTGTACAAGAGCGTGCGCGAAAAACTGTTTACCTTGCCCGATGAGACGCTGGTCTACCCCGCCCATGACTACAACAAGCGCTTTGTCTCGTC